>JABAOD010004110.1_pt2 | contig 60549 bp, 57 predicted proteins | sample 7062151 | NCBI WGS metagenome assembly JABAOD01 (sample SAMN14538626, study PRJNA623070) | marine sediment metagenome | biome: marine biome [ENVO:00000428]; feature: marine pelagic biome [ENVO:01000023]; material: deep marine sediment [ENVO:00002113] | place: India: Gulf of Khambhat ... | reverse complement strand
CGCATCATCACGATCAGCTCGATCAACGGCCAGAAGGGCCAGATGGGCCAGGCGAACTATTCGGCGGCCAAGGCCGGCGTCATCGGTTTCACCAAGGCGGTGGCGCAGGAGAATGCCTTCAAGGGGATCACCGCCAACGTCGTCGCGCCCGGCTATATCGGCACCGAGATGGTGCGCGCGGTGCCGGAGGACGTGCTGAACACCAAGATCATCCCGCAGATCCCGGTCGGCCGCCTCGGCGAGCCCGAGGAGGTCGCGCGCTGCGTCGTCTTCCTCGCCGCCGACGAGGCCGGCTTCATCACCGGCTCGACGCTGAGCGCGAACGGCGGCCAGTACATGGCGTGATCGTGGGCGGCGGGGGCATCGCGCCTCCCGCCGCGCCCGCTCACAACAGGAACCGGATTCCGATGCTCAGCGTGTGGCTCTGGATGCCTTCCTGGACGAACGGCGTGCCCGAGACGGTCCGCAGCTCTAGGTCGTCGGTCTCGAAGTAGCGATAACCGATATAGGTCTCCGAATTCGAGGCCGCGTTCGAGAACGCGATGCCGGCCTGAACCTGCCAGGCCTCGGCGAAATCCCAGTCGTCGACGACCTCGTTCTCGGTCGAGAAGCAGATGATGATACAGACCGATTCATTGTATTCGACCTCGAGCCGGCTGAAGCCGTAGCCGGCCCCGAGATAGGGCCGCGCCCTGCCCCAAGGCGGCAGGTCGACGAAGACGTTCGCCATCGGGCCGACGGCCCAGATGCCGCCCGAGTAGTCGAGGGGCACGAACGGGGCGCCGGGCCCGAGGTCGAGGCTGCCGGCCCTGAAATATTGAGCGTGGAGTTCGGCTTCCAGCCGCACCATTCCCGCCAGCCGATAGCCGAATCCGAAACCGGTCCCCAGACTCCAGTCGAGATCGACGTCGAAGCCGCCATCCGTCGTCGGATTGGCCGAATCGCCGACGTCCCAATTCCAGAGGTAATAGAAACCATCAGACCAAGCCGGCAGCGGCTGGAACGGCGGCGGCGGTGGTGGCGGCTGCTTATGCTGCGGCGCAGGGTGCGGCGGCGGCGCGGGGTGCGGCGGTGGCGGTTCGTGATCGGCGGTGGCGGCGGTCGGCGCCAGCAGGATCGATGATGCCGCCAGGGCGGCTGTGATGACGCCGGTAATGCGGTGGTTCATCATGCGGAATTCCTTTTTTGAGCCGGGCGCCGCGACCGCTCGAGCGAGGGCACCCGCAATGCGTTGCCCGTTGCCTAGCAGGGTGACTCTGAACAAAAGATGAATGAGGCGGAGTCGCGGCGACCGACTTTGCCGCGTTCCAGCGCTTAAATGCAAGGGCGGCGCCTTGGGCGCCGCCGAGTCGTGCGAAACGGGAAGGAGGTCGGCCCGCCGGTTATTTCGTGGCGGCGACCTTGATCTTTCTGCCCGCCTTCTTTGGTTCGGTCTTCTTCGGGACCGTCACGGTGAGCACGCCGTCCTCGAACGACGCTGCGATCTTGTCGGGCAGCGCCGCCTCGGGCAGCCGGAAGGTCCGTTCGAAGGAGCCGTAGCGACGCTCGGTCAGGTGGTAGTCCTCCTTGTCCTCCTTGCGCTCGGACCTCTTCTCGCCCTTGACAGTCAGCATGTCGTCGCGAAGCACCACCTCGACGTCGCTCTCCTTCATGCCCGGCAACTCCGCGGTCAACCTGACCTCCTTGTCGTCTTCCGCGACATCCACCGCCGGCAGCAGCTCGCCACGCCGGCGGCCCAGCAGCCAGCTGGGCTCGTAGTGGCGGAACAGGCTCGGCGCGCGGCGCTCGAAGCCGGTGAAGAACTCGTCGAACAGATGGTTCATCTCGTCCCGGAGACCGGTCAGCGAATCGAACACCGTCGGGGTCCGCTCGCCGTTGCCGCTCTCTCGTCTCGGGGTGATTTTCGTGGCCATCGAAATCCACCTCCTTTCGGCAGCATATACGTCCCATCTGGAGACATCGTTACTGGATCACACTCAGATAGGAATTGCGATGATTTGCGTCAATTGCCGCGAAAATTCGCGCGAGACTTGCGGCCCACCGCAGGACGGGGCACATTTCGTGCCACCGGACGGACTGTTTCACAACGCTTATACGGTTTCCGCGCTTGTCTGAAATCAACGAGGCGACTCCGCCGGGAGGTGGGATGGACTGCCGCGATTACCAGCCTTTTGTGCCCGATCTGGAAAACCCCTATCCCGGCCGTCCCGGGGCGGGCATCACGGACTTCGTCTATCATACGCCGCTGCACCTCTGCCGCTGTATAGAGGCCGTACAACGCCGTGATGGCGCAGACGCTCACTACATCGTTGCGCGGCCCTACACGGTCCGGTACGGCTGTAACGAGGGCGGCCGCGAGATCACCGTGCCCGAGGGGATGGTCACAGATCTGGCTTCGGTACCTTGGATCGCGAGGATTTTCGTCGGGCGCGTCGGTCCGCATCTTGAGGCCGCCATCGTCCACGATTTCCTGTACATCGCCTGGCAAGACCTGCCCGATCACGGCGCTCGGCCGGAAGACAGAAAATTCGCTGATCGGTTGATGCGCGCCGCAATGACGGCGGCCGGAGTTGGCTATCTGAAACGATGGCTGATCTATGCGGCGGTCCGGATATTCGGCGCAGGCGCGTACGCCCGGCGTGACCCGGTCCGCTACGTCAGGGACGATACGGGCGCGCGGAGCGACAGGCCTGCCGGCTGATTATCGGCCCTCCGTGTCATCGCGCCCGCGACGGCGACACTTGCGGCCCGCCGCAGGGCGGGGCCGCGTGTTCACCGTTCGGAATTCGGCACGGTGGCCAGGGCCAACAGCTTCTGTGCTGCTTCCGGTTCGACGTCATAACGCGAGACGTACTCGTCCAGCAGCGCAATGGCGTGCGACGCCTCGCCGAGCTGGGTGTAGGACAGGGCAAGGGCGAGTGGCTGCTGCACGTAGTTGAAGAAGCCGAACCGCCTCGCTGTTGCGGATTTCATGCGCTCGAGAAGTGCGACGAGGTCGGAGACGCCATTGACCTGACGGTACCAGTCGAAAGCCACCGGTATGGCCTTCTTCGCGATCCTGTCGGCTTGCTCCGATACGTCCCGTGCCGTTCCCAAAGAGCTGAACACCCAGGACTCCAGCTCAGGGCCCGGCGCGTCGACAGAATCGATCGGATCCCGGACGACATCGATCCGCGCCGATTTTTCGGTGCGATGCCATACCAGGGTCCGGCCCCGTATGCCCGGGCAATAGTTCAACGAGAATCCCCATCGCGGACTGAAGCTGTTTCCCTTCAAAGCCACAATCTGGAAGACGTCGCGCATGTCCGCCAAACGCGAGCGAACCCAGCGTCGCCGATCGGTCTTGACGAAGCCGGCCGATTCCAGTGGCGCACCGAAATGCGCCTGGACGAGCCCATCGATCTCCGCGGCCGAAATTGGTGCTGTCTGGGGAATGTCGCCAGCCAGTTTTCGAAACCAGGCTTTCAACGCAGGATCCTCCTGATCGGGCGGCGCGAATTGTTTATCTATAGTCGAAAGGTGGCCAGCCGCAAGCTGAGCCGCAGGGCTGCAATCGGCATCAGCACCGTACGGGCAGAGCCGTTGGCGGATCACTGCCCTTGCCGACCAAGCCCGAACGGGGCAAGCTCTCTTGCGACAGGTCGAAATCGTCGAACGCCGGGAGGGCCGCCATGTCCGTTGCGCGTTACGCCGCCAATGCCCGGGAGGTGCGGGCGCCGCGCGGCACAGAAATCTCCGCCAAGTCCTGGCTGACCGAGGCGCCGCTGCGCATGCTGATGAACAACCTCGATCCCGAGGTCGCCGAGAACCCCGAGGAGCTCGTCGTCTACGGCGGCATCGGCCGGGCGGCGCGCGACTGGGACTGCTTCGACGCCATCGTCGAGGCCCTGCGCGCGCTGGAGGGCGACGAGACGCTGCTGGTGCAGTCCGGCAAGCCGGTCGGCGTGTTCCGCACCCACGCGGACGCGCCGCGCGTGCTGATCGCCAACTCCAACCTGGTGCCGCACTGGGCGACCTGGGAGCATTTCAACGAGCTCGACGCGAAGGGGCTGATGATGTACGGCCAGATGACCGCCGGCTCGTGGATCTACATCGGCAGCCAGGGCATCGTGCAGGGCACCTACGAGACCTTCGTCGAGGCCGGGCGGCAGCACTACGGCGGCGACCTCTCGGGCAAGTGGATCCTGACCGCGGGGCTCGGCGGCATGGGCGGCGCGCAGCCGCTCGCCGCGACCATGGCCGGCGCCTCGATGCTGGCCGTCGAATGCCGGCCGAGCCACCTGCAGCGGCGCATCGACTCCGGCTATCTCGACCGCCGGGCCGAGGGGCTGGACGAGGCGCTGGCGATCATCCGCGACGCCTGCGCCAGGGGCGAAGCGGTGTCCGTCGGCGTCGTCGGCAACGCCGCCGAGATGGTGCCCGAGCTGGTCGCGCGCGGCGTCCGCCCGGACCTGGTCACCGACCAGACCTCGGCGCACGACCCGGTCAACGGCTACCTGCCGCTCGGCTGGACGCTGGAGAAGTGGGACGAGATGCGCGAGACCGACCCGGACGCCGTGGCGGCGGCGGCGAAGGCGTCGATGGCGCGGCATGTCGAGGCGATGCTGGCGTTCCACCGCGACGGCGTGCCCACCTTCGACTACGGCAACAACATCCGCCAGGTCGCGCTCGACGAGGGCGTCGACGACGCCTTCGCCTTCCCCGGCTTCGTGCCGGCCTATATCCGGCCGCTGTTCTGCCGCGGCGTCGGGCCGTTCCGCTGGGCCGCGCTGTCCGGCGATCCCGAGGACATCTACCGCACCGATGCGAAGGTGAAGGAACTGATCCCGGACGATGCGCATCTGCACAACTGGCTCGACATGGCGCGCGAGCGCATCCAGTTCCAGGGCCTGCCGGCGCGGATCTGCTGGGTCGGCCTCGGCGAGCGCCACCGCCTCGGCCTCGCCTTCAACGAGATGGTGGCCAAGGGCGAGCTGACGGCGCCGGTGGTGATCGGCCGCGACCACCTCGATTCCGGCTCGGTCGCCAGCCCCAACCGCGAGACCGAGGGCATGAAGGACGGCACCGACGCGGTCTCCGACTGGCCGCTCCTGAACGCGCTGCTCAACACCGCGAGCGGCGCCACCTGGGTGTCGTTCCACCACGGCGGCGGCGTCGGCATGGGCTTCTCGCAGCACGCCGGCATGGTCATCGTCTGCGACGGCAGCGAGGACGCCGCACGGCGGATCGAGCGCGTGCTGTGGAACGACCCGGCGACCGGCGTCATGCGCCACGCCGACGCCGGCTACGAGGAGGCCCTCGCCTGCGCCCGCGAGCAGGGGCTCAAACTGCCGATGGCGGAGGAGTAGTCGGTTGGCCAGCTATTCCTATGATCTTTTCGCCGATTATGTTCAGTTCTACCTGCAGGACGGGCAGGCCGAGGGTAATCTCGCGGATGCCTGGACTGAGGAGGCAGTCGCAAACCTACTAGCGGTTGCACCTCGCACAATTGGCGTAGGGACCGTTCGCAATACGGATGTACCGGTCACGATTGAGGTCTGTGACGCGGAGCCGACGACGGATTTGACACCATGGGATCACGTCATGGAGTGCGATATCGACATTCCCTCGGGCCGGCTCGTTGTGGCGGGCTGTACCGAATACTTTCCCGATGCAGAACGCATCACCCTTGAGCCAGGACACTATCGGGCACGAATTCTCTATGGAGCTCTCGACAATCTGAGCGAAGACGGCCGTGATGGGGACGATCACTACAGCGTTTATTTTTGGAAAGCGGCCGCTGCAGGGGTCCGAGTAGTCAAGCGGCGGCAACATGACTGACACCCTAATCCTCACCCCTGGGCAGATGACGCTGGCGCAGCTGCGGCGGCTCGCGGCCGGCGGCGTCGCGGGGGCGCTGGACGAGTCGTGCCACGAGGCCGTCGCGGCGGCCTCCGCCCAGATCGATGCGATCGTCGCCGAGGACCGCACCGTCTACGGCGTCAGCACCGGGTTCGGGCTGCTTGCCGACAAGCGCATTCCGCAGGACGAACTGGCGCTCCTGCAGCGCAACCTCGTGCTCTCGCACTGCACCGGCAGCGGCGCGGCGCTGGAGGACGACGTCATCCGGCTGGTGCTGGCGCTCAAGGCGGCGGCGCTGGCACGCGGCCATTCCGGGGTGCGGTGGGAATTGATCGACGCCCTGCTGCGCCTGCTCGACGCTGAAGTCTACCCCGTGATCCCGTCCAAGGGGTCGGTCGGCGCATCCGGCGACCTCGCGCCGCTGGCGCATCTGGCGGCGGCGCTGCTCGGCGTCGGCGAGGTGCGCTACCATGGCGAGACCCTGCCCGCGGTGTTCGGGTTGAAGCGGGCCGGCCTCGCCCCGCTCGTCCTCGGCCCCAAGGAGGGCCTCGCGCTGCTCAACGGCACGCAGGTGTCCACCGCGCTGGCGCTCAAGGGCCTGTTCGCGGCCGGCGACGGCTTCGCCGCGGCGGCGGTGGCCGGTGCGCTGTCCACCGACGCCGCCCAGGGCAGCGACGTGCCGTTCGACCCGCGCATCGCCGAGATCCGCGGCCAGGCCGGGCAGATCGCCATGGCCGAGGTCTACCGGCGGATCATGAAGGGCAGTCGCATCCGCGAGTCCCACGTCGACTGCCCGCGCGTGCAGGACCCCTACTCGCTGCGCTGCCAGCCGCAGGTGATGGGCGCCTGCCTCGACCAGATCGCCCACGCCGCGGTGATCCTCGAGCGCGAGGCCAACGCGGTGACCGACAACCCGCTGCTGTTCCCAGACGCCGGCGACGTGCTGTCGGGCGGCAATTTCCACGCCGAGCCGGTGGCGATGGCGGCCGACAACCTCGCCCTTGCGATCGCCGAGACCGGAGCGCTGTCGGAGCGCCGCACCGCCCTCCTGATGGATCCTGGGTTCAGCGGCCTGCCCGCATTCCTCGCCGCCGAGGGCGGCATCAATTCCGGCTTCATGAACGCCCAGGTGGCGGCGGCGGCGCTGGTCTCGGAGAACAAGTCGCTCGCCCATCCGGCGAGCGTCGACAGCCTGCCGACCTCGGCCAACCAGGAGGACCACGTCTCCATGGCGACCTACGCCGCCCGGCGACTGGGCGACATGGCGGCGAATCTGTCCGAGATCGTGGCGCTCGAGCTCTTGTGCGCGGCCCAGGGCATCGAGTTCCACCGGCCGCTGAAGAGCTCTGCGGCGCTGGAGGAGGTGGTGGCGGAGATCCGCGCCCGGGTCGCGCCGTGGGACGCCGACCGCTATTTCGCGCCGGATCTGGCGGCGGTCCGGACCCTGGTGTCGGGCGGCGGCTACCGCCGCTTCGTGCCCGGCCTGCTGCCGGACGGGGACTGAAGCAGCGTGGCGGCCGAGCCCTTCCTGTTCCGCGGCGGACGGATCCCGCTGCTGGTCAGCATGCCGCATGTCGGCACGCATATTCCGGACGAGATTGCGGCGGACCTCACCGAAGAGGCGTGCACGGTCCCCGACACCGACTGGCATGTCGACCGGCTGTACGACTTCCTCGACGATCTCGGCGCGTCGGTGATATCGGCGACCCATTCGCGCTATGTCGTCGACCTCAACCGTGCGCCCGACGGCGCCGACCTCTATCCGGGCCGGGACACGACGGAGCTGTGCCCGACCTCGGGCTTCTTCCGCCAGCCGCTCTACCGCGAGGGGCGCCGGCCCGACGCCGCCGAAATCGCGCGACGCGTCGCGGTGCATTGGCAGCCCTACCACACCGCGCTCGCCGCCGAGCTGGAGAGGATCAAGGCCCTGCACGGCGCCGCGCTGCTGTGGGACGCCCATTCCATCGCCTCCGAGGTGCCGCGCTTCTTCGACGGACGGCTGCCGGACCTCAACCTCGGCACCAATGGCGGCGCCTCCTGCGACCCCGCGCTCGCCACGCGCGTCATGGCGGTGGCCGAGGCGGCGCAGGGCTACAGTGCCGTGCTCGACGGCCGCTTCAGGGGCGGCTACATCACCCGCCATTACGGCCGGCCCGCGGACGGAGTCCACGCGATCCAACTCGAGCTGTCGCAGCGCACCTACATGGACGAGGGCGCCCCCTTCACCTTCCGCGACGAGCTGGCCAATCAGGTCCGGCCGGTCCTGCAGGCCATGCTCGAGGCAGCGCTCGCGTGGGTCGCGCAGCGCAAACCGTGAACGCGCCGCCGCGCGGGAATATGCTGCTGCCATACCGTGTAAGCGGTGTCGGGGTTGCCCGCATTCTGACCCCGACAACCAGACAGTGGAGGCTGAATCATGATTCGACTGGTCGTAACGTCCGTAACGGCGCTCCTTGCGGGACTGTCCGCGGCGAATGCGCAGGCGCCTGCCATGAGTTTCTTCATCACCAGCGCGGGACCCGGCAACGGCGCCGATCTCGGCGGGCTCGACGGTGCCGATGCCCATTGTCAGGCGCTCGCCGAGGCGGTGGGTGCCGGCGGTCGGACCTGGCGCGCCTATCTGAGCAGCGAGGAGGGAAACGCGCGCGACCGCATCGGCGACGGTCCCTGGCACAACGCCAAGGGCACACTGATCGCCAGCGATCTCGCGGCGCTGCACAGCGACGCCAACGCCATCAACAAGCAGACCGGGTTGACCGAGTCCGGGACGATGGTGAACGGGCGCGGCGACAGCCCCAACCGCCACGACATCCTGACCGGGTCGACCCCGGACGGCACGCTGGCCGCGGGCAAGACCTGCAACGACTGGACCCACAGCGGCGACGGCAGCGCGATCGTCGGCCACCACGACCGCATCGGCCTGCGCGACGATGCGCCGTCGAAGTCGTGGAACTCGTCGCACGGCTCGCGCGGCTGCAGCCAGGACGCGCTGCGCGGGACGGGCGGCGACGGCCTGTTCTACTGCTTCGCGGCCGACTGACGTCGGCCCGGGCGCCCGCCGTTCACGGCCGAGATGGCGGGCGCCGCGCAGGGGCGCAATGTACGTCTTTCTGAGCGGTGCCGGCCTGCTGGCGGCGCTGGTCGGCCTGTTCTGGCTCAAGGACCGGCTGCGCAGCCCTCTGCTCGCCCGGCTCGCCTATTCGGGGCTTGTCGCCCGCCTCGCCGTGATCGGCGCCGCCCTGTCCCTGGTCGGTCTTCTCCTGATGCTCGCCGACTGGGCCGGGCGTCTGCTGGCTTAGCTGCCGTGGGCCGGCCGTAATCCGCCCCTCATCGTATTGCGACGGGTCGCCGCCTTCCCGAATGTCGGTTCCGGTGTTTTAATCCCGGCACGGGGCGGCTAGGCTCATCGGGAGCGGCCGCCCGGCCGGTAATCATGTTGTTCCCGGGAGATGCCATGAGCGAACCGTCGCCGCGCCTCGAAGCCGCCTTCGCCGCCTTCGACGAGGCCAACGCCGCCGATCCGAATACGGTCGAAGCCGACGGTCGGGAGTGGCCGAAGGAACTGGTCTACGCGCGACAGATGACGCGGTGGCTGGCGCGCTTCGCCCCGGACGCCTCGGAGGCCCTGCAGCTCGCCGCGCGCTGCCAGCACATACGGCGCTGGGAGATCCCGCGCGATGCCTATCCGCGCGACCGGGTCGGGTACCTGAAATGGCGCACCGAGCTGAAGCACATGCATGCCCGCATCGCCGGAGAGATCCTGCAACGGGCCGGCTATGACGACGCGATAATCGCCCGCGTCCAGTCGCTGCTGAAGAAGGAGCGCCTGAAGAGCGATCCGGAGGCCCAGACGCTGGAGGACGTAGTCTGCCTCGTCTTCCTCGAAAACTGGTTCGCCGAGTTCTCGCAGCAGCACGCGCCGGACAAGGTGGTCGACATCGTCGCCAAGACCTGGAAGAAGATGTCGCCGGCCGGCCATCGCGCGGCACTCGACCTGGCAGGCGCCCTGCCCGACGACGCGCGGGCACTGGTCGAGCGCGCCCTGGCCGCGGGCCAACCCGCCGCGCCGCAACCACGATGAGGAGCCCATGCACCAGTATGACTTCGCGGGCCGCACGGCGATCGTGACCGGCGGCGCACGCGGCATCGGCCATGCGGTGGCCGAACGGCTGCTCGACTCCGGCGCCGCCGTATGTCTGTGGGACATTGACACCGCTGCCCTCGAAAAGACGGTCGGAACCCTGTCGGCGAGAGGCGACGTGCATGGCGCGGTGTGCGACGTCGGCGACTGGACGGCGCAGGAGCGGGCGATGGCGGAGACGCTGGCGCGCTTCCCCAAGATCGACGTCGTGATCGCCAATGCGGGCATCGTCGGCATCATCAAGCCGGCCTGGGAATACACGCTGGAGGACTGGGACAGTCTGATCCGCGCCGACCTCTCGGGCGTGTTCTATTCCTGCAAGGCCGTGGTCCCGCACATGCTGGAGCGCGGCTACGGGCGCATCGTCGTCGTCTCGTCGATCGCAGGACTGGAGGGCGCGCCCAACAACGCCGCCTACAGCGCCGCCAAGGCCGGCGCCATCGGCTACGTCAAGGCGATCGGCAAGGAACTCGCCAAGTCGAACGTGCTGGTCAACGCTGTCGCGCCGTCGGGGATTGACACGCCGTTCATCGACGACGTGCGCGGCCCCTATATGGATTTCGTGCTGTCGCGCATGCCGATCGGCCGCCTCGGCCGTGCCGAGGAGACGGCGTCGCTGATCTGCTGGCTCGCCTCCGAGGAGAACTCTTTCTCCACCGGTGCCGTGTTCGACAGCTCCGGCGGCCGCGCGGTCTATTGAACGGACCGAAGATTCCCGCGGACCTCGGTCCCTGCGCGATCTGCGGCCGGCCGATGTGGGACGGGCCGAACTGGGTTCCGCGCAAGCATGGCGGTGCCGCGTATGCGATCCTGCACCTCGTCTGCCACCGCATGATCCACCGCGTGTTCAGCGAACGCGAGCTGGCGCAATCCTACAGGGATGCGGAGTCGCTGCGCGCACATCCCGACATGGTGCGGTTCATCGCCTGGGTGCGGCGGAAGCCACCCGGCTACGTGGACTGGCCGAAAGCGCCGCGCCGTCGCCGCCGCTAGCGCGCGGCATGCGTGTATCACGCGCCGTTGCCGCCGCAATGGTGGCAGCCGGCAAATTCGCTCGGTTTCCGGATTCTCCCATTTCCTGAGCCAGCCCGGCCGAAATCCCGCATTAAGATAAATGCCAAATTAAATAGTCCCGAATTGTAATCGATAAAAACTGCCCAATGTCAAATGATTCGCTATCCTTACTGAAGTAAGAAAAGAGTTCACAAACGAACCGGAACGGCGGGATACAAACTGAATTGGCGAGATCAATTCGATATTTGGGGTAATGAGGCTCGTAATTTCATGCGGCCACTGGATATTACACAGAACAACGGATTGCGACGCACTGCAATACTGGTTATTGGAGCCCTCGTTGCTATGACAATGCCGGTCGCGACCGCGTCCGCTGCGGAGTCAGAGCTTGTGAACTTCGAGGAATTCCGGGGCCCACGGACTTTTACCGGCGTTCAGCCGCCGCTTTCCGTGGGCAACGCCACGTTCTCCGGCGGGCAGCTGCTGACCGGCGTGTTCCGACTGCGCCGGGTCAACCGCAGCACGGTATACGGTGTCTGGCATGGTTGCGCGGGGTGTTCGCGCACGATCACCATCGATTTTGCCGAACCGGTGTCCGACGTCAGCTTCATGCTGATGAACGGGCGCATGGGCAAGCTGTGGTTCGAGGTTTCGGACGATACCGGCCACACCTCGGAGTTCGTCCTCAATCCGTACTTTCTGGGCGGCTCGGCCGCCGCGGTCACCCTGCCGTCGACCCGCATCCGGCGCATCGTCGTCGGCGAGGCGATTAAGGATTCGCCGTTCTGGCAATTCTACGTCGACAATCTGCGCTATACGATCAACGAGGGGCGGGAGTATCTCGTCAGTTTCAGCGCCTTCGTCCCCCACGACAACGTACCGGGCGGGCCCACCGCATCGTGCCTGACCGGCAAGACCGAACCGCCGGGTCTTGCCCGTCGCAGCCCGCCGCCGCGCAGCAACGCCCGGTGGCTGCGCGATTTCGCCCTCCCCGGTCAAGGCTTGGCGAGGGGGAATCCGGTGTTCCGGCCCGGAACGGGCGGCGCGGACGACGGCACGCCCCGCAAGCGTGCCCTGTATTTCGGCGGTGACAACCGAACCTTCGATCCGGCCGCGCCGACATACCGCGTGCGCCAGCTGGTCACGGTGATCCCGGACGAGAACGAGGATACCGACGGTGTCAATGACGGTATCAAGGCCGGCAGCCTGCGCAATCTCGCCGAGGAGGTCCGCACCTATGCCGAGGATGCGATGGATGACGGTGTACTCGACGTTGCCGACGAAGACGGACGGTCGAACGACTGTCGGCTGTTTCACAGGGCGTATCTCGCGGAGACCGACCTGATGACGGTCGAGGTGGCGCGGACCGGTCCAAAAGCCCTCGAGGTCAAGCTTCGCGGCACGTTGCACAATCCCCTCGTCGGGCCGGCCGAGGTGCTTGGCGCGATCGACTGGGATTTCACGCTGGCCCTCGATGCGTCGGTCGAGCCGCCACAATGGACGCTAAACGGCGCCCATGATGGATTCCCAGCCTATGAGATCTACATCAACGGACAGGCTGTATACCAGCATGATCCGGGACCGCCGCCCTACGAGTTCAGCCGGCACATGCGCAAGTTGCTGCCGCCGCTCGACGTTGCGGTCACCAACGAATCGGGAGGGTTGCAATGAATCCCGTCGTGATGGCTGGACGGGGGGTGCTGCGCCAGGTGATCGCCGTATTGGTTCTCGGGATCACCCTGGCCGGCGCCGCCGCGGCGCAGTCGGGCAGCGGGCTGCAGGGTGGGCAGCAGCACCTGGACGTCCTGCTCGACAATATCAGCACGGTGCCGCACCGGAACTGGCCAAAGGCGGCGGAGGCGTTCGTCCTGGCCGCCTCCGATGCTGAAATGACGGACATGATCGCCGTCGCGATCACCGCCCTCGACGATCCGCGGGTGGAGCAACGGTACTATGCTCTTGTCGGCCTGGGCGCCGCCGCGATAGCGTCGGTGGAGAACGGGGAGGCGCTCGCTGCCGAGGCCGCGGTATTGGTCAACTGCCTGTCGGATGATGATCCCTGGGTGCGCGAGGCGGCGGTTGCGGCCCTCGCCGCCATCCAGCCGGGTCCGCCGGAGTGGACCGTCGGCAACATCGCGGCACTGGTCGACGATCCCGTGCGACGCGTTGCCGTTGCTGCGATGCGGACGCTTGAGCGCGTTGCCGTCGGTCACGAGGATGCCGCTGGCATCTATGCCATGCTCGACGCCGGGGACGGCTCGGAACGCAGCCGGGCCATCAAGGTGCTCAGCAGGCACTATCGCGCGCAGGAGAACTATCGCGAAGCGGAACGGACACTGATCGATGGGCTGGATGATCCGGACCGTGGTGTCCGCTGGCAGGCGGCCACCGCATTGGGCGATCTTGACGATGCGAACTGGTCGTTCGCGCTTTGGCACCTCGACGCCGTGCGCCGCAACCCGAAGGAAGATGCGGCAGTGCGGCGCGCTGCGTCGACCGCGATGAACAATATTCTCGACAAGCGCCTCGTCCCTGCTGCCTTGGCGGGGCGGGCGTCGGTCAGGACGCAGGCGGGTCCAGGTCCCGTTCGGTTGCGATCACGATCCGGGCCGGTTCGAATCCGCGACTGAGCCGGGCATCGCCCAGGGCGCGGCGGTCGGCCGTCCCGAACTTGACGATGCCGAAGATGTGATCCGCCGCCACGCCGTCCGACGAAATCGGCAACAGCAACCGCGAGACGCGCGGGTATTTCGGATCGGGCGTAAGGGCCGGCCCCACATAAAAGACCGGCAGGCGGTCCCGGACCGCGCGCTCGAACAAGCGCTGGCGACTGGTTGCGTGTTCCGGCGGCAGCATCTCGTCGAGAAACATGCCGGTCTCGTCGCGGCCGAACACCTGCACGATCCGGGTGCCGACGAGAATGCAGCGGAAGCGGCTGTCTTCGACCCTGTACATGAACAGGTTCGGCAGCCAGTCCGGCTGGAATTCGAGCGGATCGATGGAGCTTTTGAGGGGGATGCGTTTGCCGGCCCGCTTGCCGAGCCAGTACGCAAAGACATCCCTGATCCCGCGGTCCGGGATCTCGTCGATAAACCCCATGGTCCTGCCCCGCTGGGATTCCGCAGTATCCCTGCGCCCTTATGCCCAACTTTTATTTCTTCTGGTACTATTAACAACGACTTTCAGGTGCGGGCTATTCCGTTCCTGACGATTTGCTCGGGGCGGAAACAGCCGATGCGATAGGCCAGTTCGGCGGGCTCCGCGATGTCCCAGACGCAGAAATCGGCGGCCATGCCCTTGGCGAGCATGCCGTGCGTCTCGCCGAGGCCGAGAGCCAGCGCAGCATTTCGGGTCACTCCGGCCAGCGCTTCCTCGGGCGTCAGACGGAACAGCGTGCATGCCATGTTGAGCGTCAGCAGCAGCGACGTGACCGGCGACGAGCCGGGATTGCAGTCGGAGGCGACGGCGATCGGCACCCGGTGCTGGCGCAGCAGCGCCACCGGGGGCAACTGTGACTCCCGTAAGGTATAGAAGGCGCCCGGCAGCAGGACGGCAACGGTGCCCGCCGTCGCCATCGCCCGCACGCCGGCGGGATCGGTGTATTCGAGGTGATCCGCCGACAGCGCGCCGAATCGGGCGGCCAGGGCCGCGCCGCCGAGATCGGAGAGCTGGTCGGCGTGCAGCTTGACCGGCAGGCCCAGCATCCTGGCCGCTTCGAAAACCTGCGCGGTCTGCTGCGGTGAAAAGGCGATCGACTCGCAAAAGGCGTCGACGGCATCGGCCAGCCCGGCCTGTGCCGTTGCCGGCAGCGACTCCCTGCGCACGAAATCGATGTAGTCGTCGGGCCGCCCGGCGAATTCCGCAGGCACCGCGTGCGCGCCGAGGAACGTCGTGCGCACGGTCACATCATGCGTCTCGCCCAGCCTGCGGGCGACGCGAAGCTGTTTCATTTCCGTCTCGACGTCGAGGCCGTAGCCGGACTTGACCTCCACCGTGGTCACGCCCTCCGCCGTCAGCGCCGCGAGCCGTGGCGCCGCCGCTGCGACAAGCTCGTCCTCGGTAGCTGCCCGGGTCGCGGTAACGGTCGCCACGATTCCGCCGCCCTGCCGCGCGATCTCCTCATAGCTCGCGCCCTCGAGCCGCAGCTCGAACTCTCGCGCGCGGTTGCCGGCGTAAACGAGGTGAGAGTGGCAGTCGATGAGCCCCGGCGTGATCCATCGGCCCGACGCGTCGCGGACCCGCGCCGCAAGACGATCCGGCGGGCCGGGCAGCTCGGCCATCGGCCCCGTCCAGGCGATCAGTCCGCCCGCCGCGGCGATGGCGCCGTCACGGATCGCGCCGTAGGGCGGGCCGTCAGGCGCCATCGTGGCGATATCGCCGCCGATCCAGATGTCGTCCCACATTCCCCGTGCCCTTTCCCCGCAACCGTTCTATCGTTATGGACGACGCCCGCTGCACGCCGCAAGCGCGAATGGGGAGAGGGATCGTGCCGGCACCTGCCACAGAGTCGCTGTTCGCCGAGCGGGCCCTGCTGCAGAACGGCTGGGCGCGGAACGTGCTGATCCGGTACAGCCCCGGGGACGGCCGGATCGTCGGCGTGAAGCGCAACGCCAAGGCGACCGCGGATCACGCCGCCGGCATCGCCGTTGCGGGCATGCCGAACCTGCACTCCCACGCCTTCCAGCGCGCAATGGCGGGCCGTGCCGAATGCGCCGGCGACGGCGAGGACAGTTTCTGGACCTGGCGTCAGACCATGTACGGCCTCGTCGCGCGCCTCGATCCCGGGCACATCGAGGCGATCGCAGCGCAACTCTACGCGGACCTCCTGCGCGCGGGGTACACGTCGGTCGCCGAATTCCACTATCTGCACAACCGGCCGGACGGCGGAGGCTACGACAATCCCGCCGAGACCGCGCTGCGCGTGGTGCAGGCCGCGGAGACCGCAGGCATCGGCCTGACCCTGCTACCGGTGCTGTATACCCAGGGCGGTTTCGGCGGCGCGCCGCTGAACGACTCGCAGCGGCGGTTCCGCGCCGATCCGGCATTCGTCGCTGCCGTACGTGAGGCCGCGCTGCAGGCCGGCAGCGGCGCGGGCCGGCTGCAGGCCGGCCTGGCGGTCCACTCCCTGCGCGCAGTCGCCCCGGCGGAGATCCGCGAGGCGACGGAGTCGATCAGGGCAGGCGCGCCGCAGGCCCCGATCCACATTCACATCGCCGAGCAGGTCCGCGAGGTTTCGGACTGCTTCGAGTGGAGCGGCGCAACACCGGTCGAGTGGCTGCTCGACAACGTGCCGGTCGGCGCAACCTGGTGCCTGGTGCACGCCACCAACGTGACCGAATCGGAAGTCGCCGGCATCGCCTCGCGGGGCGCCGTCGTCGGCCTGTGTCCGAGCACCGAGGCCAATCTCGGCGACGGGCTGTTTCCGCTGCGCTCGTTCCTCGACCGCGGCGGCCGCTTCGGCATCGGCTCCGACAGCCACGTCTCGGTCTGTCCGGCCGAGGAACTGCGCTGGCTCGAATACGGCCAGCGCCTCGTCGGCCGCAGGCGCATCGTCGCCGCCAGCGCGGCCAGCCCGTCGGCCGGCGGCACCCTGTGGCGGTCGGCGCTCGCCGGCGGCGCGCAGGCGCTGGGCCAAGCCGTCGGTGCGATCGCCGAGGGTCAGCGCGCCGATATCGTGGTGCTCGACCACACGCATCCCTGCCTCGAGGGCCGCGACGGGGACGATATCCTCGATGCGCTGGTGTTCACCGGCGATGGTCGCCTCGTCAGGCGTGTCCTCGCCGGCGGCAGATGGGTGGTCGAGGACGGAAGGCATGTCCGCGCCGATGCGATCGCCGCGGACTACCGCCGGGCAGTGCGCGCGCTTTACTGACCGGGCCCTATTCGGCCGCGGCGCTCTTCTCCTGCTCGTGCTCGGCGAGGAAGCGCTCGGCCTCGAGCGCGGCCATGCAGCCCATGCCGGCCGCGGTGACGGCCTGGCGGTAGACCTGGTCCTTCACGTCGCCGGCGGCGAACACGCCGGGGATGTTGGTCGCCGTCGAGTCGGGCTTGGTGATGATGTAGCCGCCCTTGTCCATCTCGACCTGGCCCTTGAAGATGGCGCTGGCCGGTGAATGGCCGATGGCGATGAACACGCCGTCGACCGGAAGTCCCCGCGTGTCGCCGGTCTTGACGTTCTTAAGTCGCAGGCCGGTGACCGCCGGCGGCATCTCCTCGCCGGTGATCTCCTCGACGACGGTATCCCAGATCGGCTCGATCTTCGCATTGCGGAACAGCCTGTCCTGCAGGATCTTCTCCGCGCGCAGCTCGTCGCGGCGGTGGACCAGCCAGACCTTGCTTGCGATGTTCGACAGGTACAGCGATTCCTCGACCGCCGTGTTGCCGCCGCCGATCACCGCGACCTCCTGGTCGCGAAAGAAGAACCCGTCGCAGGTCGCGCAGGCCGACACACCCGCGCCCTGGAACTTCTGTTCCGATTCGAGGCCGAGCCAGCGCGCCTGTGCGCCGGTGGCGATGATCACCGTCTCGGCGGAAAAGGTCCGTCCGGCGTCGGATTTGGCGCGGAACGGTCGACGCGACAGGTCGATCTCGGTGATCAGGTCGTATTCGATGACCTTGGTCCCGACCTTTTCGGCCTGGGCCTGCATCTGCTCCATCAGCCACGGGCCCTGGATCGTCTCGGCGAAGCCGGGATAGTTCTCGACATCCGTGGTGATGGTCAGCTGGCCGCCCTTCTCGAGGCCCGACACCATGACGGGGTGCAGGTTGGCCCGCGCCGCATAGATCGCCGCCGTGTACCCCGCCGGCCCCGAGCCGATGATGAGAACCTTGGTATCGTAATGTTCGGTCATCGCCGCGCGTCCTTCCGCAAAATCCGTCAGCGCCCTTCGACGTAATCGGCGCCCTTCGACGTAATACGTCCGCGGCGACTGCGCAAGCCCATGGCGTCGGTGCCCGGGGCGGTGGCAAGAAAACAATGGGGTTTCGGCGCGCTTCCGTACTATCGTGCAGGAAAGAGACGGAGAGACGCGGGTCATGGACCTCCGGCGCGGCTTGTCGCTGGCGCTGATCGCCTTCTGCCAGATCGCTGCCATGGCCCTGTGGCTGTCCGCCTCGGCCGTGGTGCCGTCCCTGCAGGCGCAAGTCGGGCTCGACGACGTGACCGCGTCGCTGTTCACCAGCGCGGTGCAGGTCGGGTTCGTCGCGGGGACCCTGCTCAGCGCCTTCTTCGGCCTCGCCGACCGCCTCGATCCGCGACGCTTCTTCATGGGCGCGGCCCTGGTCGCGACCGGCGCGAACGCCGCGATCCTCATCGTCGATCCGGCCTCGTCCACCGTCGTCGCGCTGCGGTTCGTGACCGGCATGTGCATGGCCGGTATCTATCCCGTGGGCATGAAGCTGGCGACCACCTGGGCACGCGGCGACATGGGATATCTCGTCGGCCTGCTCGTCGGCGCGCTGACCCTCGGCACCGCGATGCCGCACCTGTTCAACGCGCTGGGCGGCATTGACTGGCGCTTTACCCTGGCAGCGGCGTCGGGCTCGTCGCTGGTCGCGGCGCTGGCGATCCGGTTCGCCGGCATCGGCCCCAACACCGCAAAGGCGCCGCCGTTCGATCCGCGGCATGCGCTGGCAGCGCTGAAGGTGCGGTCGCTGCGCCTCGCCAATTTCGGCTATCTCGGCCACATGTGGGAGCTTTATGCGATGTGGGCGTGGATCGGCGTGTTCCTGAACGCGAGTTTCGCGCTGCGCACGGACGTCGGGGAGCCGGCGGGTGCGTGGGCCGCCCTCGCGACCTTCGCGACCATCGCCGCCGGCGGGGTCGGCTGCATCGTCGGAGGGCTGTTCGCCGACCGCCTCGGGCGGACGACGCTCACCATGCTGGCGATGGCGGTCAGCGGCAGCTGTGCGGTCGCCGCCGGGTTCCTGTATGGCGGCAGCCCGGCCGTGCTAGTCGCGCTCTGCCTCGTCTGGGGCTTCGCGGTGGTGGCGGATTCGCCGCAGTTCTCGGCCAGCATCGCCGAACTGTCGGAGCGCGGTCTCGTCGGCACCATGCTGACGATCCAGACGAGCATGGGATTCCTGCTGACGCTGGTGACGATCCACATGGTCCCGTGGCTGGTCGACCTCGTCGGCTGGCGGTATGCCTTCGCCGCCCTCGCGCCGGGCCCGTTGGTCGGCGTGATCGCCATGGCCCGGCTGCGGGCCCATCCGGACGCCGTCAAACTCGCGAACGGGCGGCGCTAACCGTCCGTGGTGTCGAACCGCGAGAGCGCGACCGCCGAGCGCTCGAAGCCGTCCATGCGCGTGGCCAGGGCCAGTTCCGACATGCCCATGGCGGCGGCGATGCGGACCATCATCTCCTCCTGGACCGGCCCCGGGTCGTCCATCGCCTCGAGCAGCAGGAAACAGGACCGCAGGATGAACTCCCGGGCTCCGGCGTCGAGCAAGACTTCCGCGGCGAGGACCTCGCTGGCGATGTCGCCGCTGACGTGTTCGTGCAAAAGCTCCGGCAACGGCGCCGTTTCGAACCTCGCCGCGTCGATCTGCGCGAGGACATCGTGCAGCACCCGGGCCGAATCGTCGCTCGGCTCGCCCTCGGTGGCCGCCAGCGTCGCCACGATCCGCACGATGAGCTCGTCGCGCGTCCCGGGCCTGTGGCCGGGCACGGCGGCGATCGATGCCCTGGTGCGCACGTACTGGCCGCGCTCGCGGACCCCGATCAGCAGCAGGTACAGACCGGTCAGTCCGACGATGGCACCGGCGCCCAGGAACATCCAGAAGGCGGCCGGCGCGCCGTAACGGTACACCGTATCGGAGCCGTGAAAGCGTACTGCAAGCACGATCGCCGTTGCGGTGACGAGAAACGCACCGAGGGCCCAGACGATATGGTTCGTGCCCGGTTTCACGGATTCGCTTCTCTTCCCGTAGCTTGCCGACATCGGCGCCGGATCGCCCGTCACGCCCTCCCGGTTTACCCGCAAAGCTTTAAGAAATGCGTAATCGCGGGCGCGCTCGTCGCGTCGACCCGCAGGTGGCCGCGGCAACGAAGCGTTAAGAGAAAGCGCGTAGGATCCGGCGCGGTCGAGCCTTGGAGACTCATGCTGGTGGTCATCGCGACGCTCTTCAGCCGCCGTCGTTTCGCGCAGGAAATTGCGAAATGGATCGAAGGAAAGGTCGCCCTCGATCGCGACAACAAGGTCTTCGCAAATGTCGAGATAAGGTCAGCGGCCGACGCCGAAGCGCTCAACGCAGCGCTGCTGCATGTTGACGAGCACCTGTCCCAGCGGAACGCGCAAGACGAGTCGGTCGCCCGCGACCTGCACACCCTGATCGGCTTTCTGCAGAACGTTGTCTCGCGCAACGCCGTTGAACGCATTCGATCCGATGGCCTGCCGACATTGGACCGCATTCTCGCCGTCGTCGGCGATGACAACACGTGGGAAAACGAAAGTCTTTTCGCGTTCAAGCAGTTCGTCGCGTATGGGTATGAGCCCGGCATCGAGCGCATCGCCGGTTATGCGCGCAACGGCACGTTCGCGGACAATTATCTCTGGTCGATCGTGTTCGCCGGCTTCAGGAACCACCCGGATCTCGGGGTGCGGTTCGTGACCGGTCTCGGCGGTTCCCTGCCATCTGGATTCTGCGGCATCGCGTATCTCGATTTCGTCAATGCGCTGTGCCGCGACGGCCATCTGAAGACACATCCCTTCGATACCGATGCCGGTGGCAGGCGGCTTACGGAATATCTCGAAGACCGGGCGCATTCGAGCTACGGCGTTTCGGCCTGTGCGGCCTTGCCCTTCGTGGACAAAGACAGGCGGGCGTCGCTGCTGGGGACGGCGCTCGCCCATACCGATCCAATGGTTCGCCTGGAAGCGGCATGGGCGATTGCGGCGTCCGGCGACGAGGAGGGATTGAGAAGTCTCTCGCTCCTCGCGCGCAATCCGACTCTGGCCTTGCGCGCCATTCAGTATCTCGAAGAGCTCGACGCAGTCAGCTGGATTCCGGAGGGTGCCAAGGAACCGGTGTTCCGTGCGCAGGCGGAGATGGCCGACTGGCTCACACATCCGTCCGAATTCGGCAGGCCGCCCGCCCGGGTATGGCTCGTTGATCGCCGGCGCCTGTTCTGGCCGCCCGCTGGAGAGGAGATCGACGCCTTTCTGATCCGCTATCGCTACGACGACGGGGACGCGCCGGACGTCGGGGTCGGCATGGTCGGCTCGGTCACCTTCGCGCTGTTCGGGGAAACCGATCTTGCCAATCTGCCGCCGGAGGACCTCTACGGCCTCCACTGCTGCTGGGAACTGCAATGTGCCGAAGACCCGGCTGCCCCAGAACACCGGACCGCCGAGACTGGGCGCCGCATTCTGGCCGCGGCCAACCCAGGCATGGGGTTCTGACCGTCACGAACGGTTGGCTCCCGCCTCGGCCAGCAGCCAGTCGCGGAAGGCGGCGATCTTCGGGTGCTGGGCGGTCGCTTTGGGGCAGACGATGTAATAGGCGTATTCGGTCGGAATGGCGATGTCGAACGGCTTGACCAGCCGGCCCGCCGCGAGGTCGTCGGCGGCCAGCGCGCCGCGCGCCAGCGCCACCCCCTGCCCTTCGACGGCGGCCTGGAGGACCAGCGCCGAATCGGTGAAGAAGGGGCCCTGCGTCGGGGGGATGTCCTGGACCCCAGCCACCAGCAGCCACATCGCCCAGTCGACGTAGCCGTCGTCGTGCAGCAGCGTGTGGTGCCGCAGGTCGGCCGGCTGGCGCAGCGCCTTCGCGCCCGACAGCAGCTTCGGGCTGCACACCGGGAAAATGTCCTCGGTCATCAGCCGGACGCTGTGCAGCCCCTCGTACTTGCCCTTGCCGTAACGCACCCCGAGGTCGACATCGTCGCGCTGGAAGTCGGTCAGCTGGATCGACGGGCTGACCCGGACGTCGATTTCCGGATGGCGCTCGCGGAACCGGCCGAGCCGGGGCACCAGCCACTTCGCGGCGAAGGACGGCAGCACGCTGACCGTCAGCGGCCCGCCGGCGTCCGGCGCCGCCAGCTTCTCCATCGCGGTCGCCAGGTGGGACAGGGCCTTGCGCACCTCCGAGACGAACTGCTGGCCCTCCTCGGTCAGCCTGATGGCCCGGTTCAGGCGCCGGAACAGGCGCACGCCGAGCGCCTCCTCGAGCGTGCGGATCTGGTGGCTCACCGCCGCCTGGGTGATGTGCAGCTCGGCGGCGGCGTGCGTGAAGCTGAGGTGCCGGGCCGCCGCCTCGAAGGCGCGCAGGGTGTTCATCGGCGGCAGGCGCACGGTCATAAACGGCCTCCCTTCGGATAAAATTTATTTATCCGATACATGAAAAACGATCGTTTGTCGAGGCAGTGCGAAATCCGTATTTTCACTGCGACCGAAACCAATTCGAGATGTCATCGAGCCCTGCGGGCGCCGGTGACGAATAAGGAGAGCCGTTATGAACGAGATCATCGAGAGCCGTCTTTCCCATGCGATGGCCGGGACGACCGGCCTCCGTGCGGGCCTCGGCCACCTGCTTTTGCGGGCTGCCGCAGTGATGAACCTGTGGTATGAACGGCACCGGCAGCGCCAGTACCTCGCCCGGCTGGACGACCGGCTGCTGCGCGACATCGGCATCGACAGGGCCACCGCCGAACTGGAGATATCGAAACCGTTCTGGCGGCCCTGACAGCGACGGGAGGCCCGTTGGGCAACCACCTTCTCTACGCCGCAACGGTCCTGATCTGGGGGTCGACCTGGTATGCCGTCAAAATGCAGCTCGGCACGGTCGACCCCAATGTCTCGGTGGCCTGGCGCTTCCTCCTCGCCTCGGCCCTCCTGATCGCGTTCTGCGTTGCGACGCGGCGCAGCCTGCGGTTCGGCGCCCGGCACCATCTCTACATCGCGGCGCAGGGGCTGTTCCTGTTCTGCCTCAATTACCTGATCTTCTATTACGCGACCTTTCACCTGACGACCGGCGTGATCGCGGTGGTGTTCTCGCTGATCATGGTGATGAATATCCTCAACGGGGCGGTGCTGTTCGGCATCCGCGTCGAGGCCAGGGTGCTGGCCGCGGCCGGGCTCGGCGTCGCCGGCCTGGTGCTGGTGTTCTGGCGTGAACTCGCCGCCCTGAACCTGACCAGCGGGCCGGTGTTCGGCCTCATCCTCTCGATCGTCGCGACCTATTCGGCATCGCTCGGCAACATGGCGTCGCTGCGCAACTCGCGGGCCGGCCTGCCGGTGATCCAGGTGAACGCGCTGGGCATGGCCTACGGCGCCGCGCTGACGACGGTGCTCGCGCTGCTGCGCGGGGCGCCGTTCACCTTCGACTGGTCGCCCGGCTACGTCGGCTCGCTGCTGTGGCTGGTGTTCCTCGGATCGATCCTCGCCTTCGGCTGCTACCTGACGCTGCTGGCGCGCATCGGCGCCGACCGCGCGGCCTACACCGCGGCTCTGTTTCCGATCGTCGCGCTGATCATCTCGACCGTCCTCGAAGATTACGCCTGGACGGCGACGGCGCTGGTCGGCGTCATCCTGATCCTGGGCGGCAACGTGCTGGCCATCGCGCGCCCCAAACAGCGCGCCGCGCCGCGGCCTCAGCCCGCGGAACCCGCCGGATAGCGCAGCAGCATCTGGTTGGTGCCGTTGAGCGTGCGATACAGCGCCGCGAACTGGCGCCGAAACTCCGCCGCATCGGCGCCGACGACGGCGCGGATCTCGCGCAGGCTGCGGCCCCCGTCGACCGCGCGCAGGATGGCGGGGGCGAGCGGCGGCAGGCGCAGGTTCATCGTGAGTCCGGCGCCGCTGACCCTGACCCGGCCCTCGGCCCCGATCGCCCCCGCCAGGGCCGGCCCCTCGACCTCGCGGCACACCGGGATCGCCCGCCCGCTCGGCCGGGCCACCGTGTCCGCCGTCCGCGCCCGCGGCACGCAGTAGAAAGTGTGCTTGCGCAAATGGCCGCTCAGCAGCTCCGCGAAGGCGCAGCGCTGGATCCACGACAGGCCGGCGAGTCGCTGCCGCAGCTCCGGGTCGCTGACGAACGTGTCGGGATCGTAGAGCGCCGGTTCGATGAAGGCGACCGGGCGCAGGCCGGCCCGCTCCAGCTCGTCCGCCAGTTCCGGCACGCGGTAGGCGCGGTCGCGGGCATGCAGCAGCATGTCGAACAGCGCCGCGTCCTCGCCCGTGTAGTCGCCGATCGCGGTATTGCGCTTCAGCCAGTTGCTCGGCGGCAGCTCGGCGACCAGCTTGCGGGCCACGGCGACGCGCTCCTCGTTGGGTCCGTCGGCGGCGATCATCCGCAGCATGTCCTGGGCGTGGTACACGCCGGTCCGGCCGATCTCGCCATAGACCATGGCGCCCATGCCGCCGTCCGCCTTCAGCGCGCCAGCCAGCGCCCTGAAGCCGGCGGACGGGTCCGGCAGGTGGTGCAGCACGCCGCAGCAGTCGATGTAGTCGAACGATCCGTGTTGCGCGGCGTCGAGCAGCGATCCGGTGTGGAAGGCGATGCTGTCGAGGCCGCGGATGCGCGCCCGCGCCTCGGCGATCTCCCGGCTCGCGGCCGACAGGTCGAGGTAGTGGATTTCGGCTGGACAGCCGCGGTCGGCCAGCTGCTGCGCCAGCATGATCAGGCCGTCGCCGGTGCCGCCGCCGGCGACCAGCACCCGGAACGGCGCCGACCAGTCGCGCGCGCCGGCGTAGATATAGTGGTCGATCTCCAGGATATGGCTCGGCGTGCCGGTGATCAGCCGCTTGCGCTCTTCCTCCGGGTCGCGCGGCGGATAGGGCAGGTCCTCGTACTGCGCGCGGACGGGATCGGTCACGCCTCACCCTCCCATGGTGATGACCGTCTTGCCGATCGCCCGGCGGTCCGACAGGCTCGCCAGGGCGGCCGGTGTCTGTTCCAGCGGGAAGGTGGCGCCGACCAGCGGCTTCAGCCGCCCCGCCTCGTACATGCCCTTCAGCTGCGTGAACGAATCGCGCAGCACCTGAATCCTGTGCGTCGCATAGGCGCCCCAGTAGTAGCCGATGGCCGAGATGTTCTTGACCAGCAGGATGTTGGCCGGGATGCGCTGGATCTTGCCGCCGGCGAAGCCGACGATGATGATGCGGGCCTCGAACGCCGCGCAGCGCAGCGAGGCGTTGAAGGCATCGCCGCCGACCGGATCGTAGATCACGTTGGCGCCGGCGCCGCCGGTCAGCGCCCGCACCCGCTCGTGGATCGCCTCGGCCGCCGGGTCGAGCACGTGGTCGGCGCCGTACTCGGCGACGACGCGCCGCTTCTCCGGCGTCGAGGCGACGCCGATGACCGTGGCGCCCAGCGCCTTGCCGATTTCGACGGCCGAAAGTCCGGCGCCGCCGGCCGCCCCGTGCACGAGCAGGGTTTCGCCGGGCAGGAGTTTCGTGCGGTGGGTCAGGGCGACGTGGCTCGTCCCGTAGACGATGGGCGAGGCCGCCGCCGCCTCGTAGCTCATGCCCTGGGGCATCTGCATGAGCCGCGAATGGTGCGCCAGCACCTCCTCGGCGAACGCGCCGTGGTCGAGCACCGCGATGGCGCGGTCGCCCGGTTTGAACCACCTGATGTTGGCGCCGGCCTCGACGACGTCGCCGGCGACCTCCATGCCGGGCGTGAACGGCAGGGGCGGTGTCGCCTGGTAACGGCCGCGCACCATCAGCGTGTCGGCGAAGTTGACCCCGGCGGCGCGGACCCGGATGCGGACCTCGTCGGGTCCCGGCTGCGGCGACGGCACCTCGGCCAGGCGTGCCGCTTCCGGCCCGCCGAACGCTTCGACCCTGATCGCACGCATCGCGAACTGCCTCTCGTGAATTCGCAACCCTGCCGCCGAGAAGGCCATCCCGCGCCGGAAATTGCAAGGTCCCTGTGTCGCCCCGGTGCCGGGTTGACCGGGCGTCCGCTTGTGCCACACTGGCTCGAGCCACCGCGGGAGGGCCGCCATGACCGCAACGCCGGGACACGAGACCCACGAGGTCTTCAACCAGTCGCCGCCCCTGGCCGACCACAACGTCTTCGAGACCGACCGCTGCCTCGCCGCGGCGGTCGAGCGCGAAGGGGCCGCCTGGGCGCGCGACGACCTCGTGCGGCTGGGCGCCGTGGCCGGGGCTGCCGAGACCCAGCACCAGGCCCGGCTCGCACATGCGGTCCCGCCGGTGCTGCATACGCACGATGCCGCCGGCAACCGCATCGATGCGGTCGAATTCCACCCGGCCTGGCATGCGCTGATGGCGGCCGGCATGGCGGCCGGCGTGCATTCGCTGGCATGGACCGACGCGCGGCCCGGCGCCCACGTCGCCCGCGCCGCCCTCGCCTTCGTGATGAACCAGGCCGAGAACGGCGTGTGCTGCCCGCTCGCGATGACCTTCGCCGCGGTGCCGGCGCTGCGCCGCCAGACGGACGTGGCCGAGACCTGGGTGCCGCGCGTCACCGGCCGCGACTACGACGGGCGGCCCATCCCGGCGGAGGACAAGACGGCGTGCACCATGGGCATGGCGATGACCGAGAAGCAGGGCGGCTCGGACGTGCGCGCCAACACGACGACGGCGGCACCGGCCGGCAAGGCGGGCGGCCCCGGCGCCGCGTATCTCCTGACCGGCCACAAGTGGTTCTGCTCGGCGCCGATGTCGGATGCGTTCCTGACGCTGGCGCAGGCGCCCGACGGGCTGAGCTGCTTCCTGGTGCCGCGCTTCCGCCCGGACGGCACCCGCAATGCGTTCCTCATCCAGCGCCTGAAGGACAAGCTGGGCAACCGTTCCAACGCGTCGGCCGAGATCGAGTATCGCGGCACCTGGGGCCGCATGGTCGGCGAGGAGGGCCGTGGCGTCGCGACGATCCTCGAGATGGTGCAGCACACGCGGCTCGACGCCGCGGTCTCGGCGGCGGCGATCATGCGCCAGGCGGTCGGCCTTGCGATCCACCATTGCGACCACCGCTCGGCGTTCCAGCGCCGCCTGATCGACCAGCCGCTGATGCGCGCCGTGCTCGCCGACCTGGTGCTCGACTCGACGGCGGCGACGCTGCTGGTCATGCGCCTGGCCGGCGCCTTCGACCGCGGCCATGGCGGTGATGCGGGCGAGGCCGCGCTGGCGCGTCTCGGCGCCGCGGTGGTCAAGTACTGGGTGTGCAAGCGCACCCCGCCGGCCGTCTTCGAGGCGCTCGAATGCCACGGCGGCAACGGCTACGTCGAGGAGTCGGTGGTCGCCCGGCTGTACCGCGAGGCCCCGGTCAACAGCGTTTGGGAGGGGTCCGGCAACGTGATCTGCCTCGATGCACTGCGCGCCATCGAGCGCGAGCCCGACTCGCTCGAGTCGCTTCGTGCCGACATCGCCAAGGCGAAGGGCGCAGACCCCCGATTCGATGCCTTCGTCGCCGGACTCGAGTTGCTGCTGGCCGACCGCACGGGGCTCGAGCCGCGGGCCCGGGACCTGACCGGCCGGCTCGCGCTGGCCCAGGCCGCTTCGCTGCTGCTGCGGCACGCCCCGGCCGCCCTTGCCGGCGCGTTCTGCGCCAGCCGCCTGGGCGACGACGCAACCTTCAGCGCCCAGGCTTACGGCGCGCTGCCGCCGGATGCGGCGGTGCAGGACATCATCGCCTACGGGCGGATCGCGTCCGACTGACCGGACCGTGGGTCGTCTGCCGTTGCAACCCAAAGGCGAGAGTCGGCCCTTGGCGCCGCACGCGTCGCCCATCAAATATTAATGAGTACTAATATAATAAGGGGCCGGATACTTGGCGTCTACATGGCCGTCCATGAATAGGGCAAGGGAAGCGATCCCGGAATTTGACATAGATCAATTTTCCCCAGCCTCAAACGCTGGTTAATTATTCGGTAAGAATTATAAGCGTACGCATGAACAGCCCCGGTTATCGGGGGCGCACGACCAGATTCCGCCACTGCCTCGGCCCCGACATGCAGGTAGACGTGACCGCAACGAATTGTTGTAACCGGCGATTGCCGGTGAGCGCGAGCGCGCCCGCGGGGCCGTCCGGACGACGGCCCGCGCGCCGCTGGTGCCGGTCCGGCATGCGGAAAGGCTCGGCGCCCGCCGTGGCATATTGCCACGGGGCGAATCGCTCAAGCCGCCGCGACGTCGAACCAATTCACCGAATTTTCCATGACTTTGTTGGCGTTGCATTCGGGAAATTGGTTCGGGTTGCAGAAGTGCGGAAGAAATGTCGATCAATTGTCGCGATCGGCAGACAGCAAAAATTGATCTACCTCATATTTCGTGTGGTTTTTGTCGGCTACAGACGAAGTCATATTCTTTATTCCGTTTTCGACCTGGTATTGCACGTAAAGGTTTGCGCCATGCCGACTGGGCCTGCGGAATTTCTTCGGTCTGGCAGCAGTGCCGGATCCGGTCCCGGACCGGATCGGGGCGCCCCCGCGCAACACAGCGATCGGAAACATCCCGATTTCATCAAAGATGAGACGAACCAGTGGCCGGCGCCCCCGGCTGCCCGTGTTAGCAACCCCAACTTGGAGACGTTCACATGACCGGTCCAGCAAGGTTCTTGACTGCAGCGGTTGCGGCAATGCTGCCGCTTGCCGCGCTGCTGTCTGCAGGAAGCGTCCAGGCGCAGGAGGGCACCGCGGCCCAACCGGTGCAACTGGCCCAGGCCGCGACCGTGGGCTCCGAGGTCTGCCTCGAATGCCATGACGAGGCGCCGACCAACCTCATTCTGCGCACGCCGCACGCCCAGACGGCGGACAGCCGCACCCCGTTCGCGCGCGGCGGCTGCGAGACCTGCCACGGCCCGGGCGGCAACCACGCCGACAACCCGAGCGTGCCGATCGGCGTCAAGTTCGGGGCCGGGTCCGAGACCACGGCGTCGGCGCAGAACGAGGTCTGCCTGACCTGCCACCAGGGCGGCAAGCGCATCAACTGGCAGATGAGCCAGCACGCCTCGGCCGACCGGACCTGCGCGTCGTGCCACAACGTGCACTCGAAGAAGGACAGGATGCTCGTCAAGGCGAAGCAGGCCGACGTCTGCTTCGGCTGCCACAGGGAGCAGAGGGCGCAGTCGCTGAAGCGCTCCCACCATCCGATCCAGGAAGGCAAGGTGGTGTGCTCCGACTGCCACAACCCGCACGGCTCCTTCGGGCCGAGCCAGCTGAAGAAGAACAGCGTCAACGAGACCTGCTTCCAGTGCCATGCGGAAAAACGCGGCCCGTTCCTGTGGGAGCATGCGCCGGTCGTCGACAACTGCGCGAACTGCCACGTGCCGCACGGCTCGTCGCAGCCGCGGATGCTGAAGGTGCGTACGCCCATGCTGTGTCAGCAGTGCCACACCGAAGGATTCCATCCGAGCACGGCGTACGGCGCGCAACATCTGCCGCCGAACGCGCTTTCGAACAGCTCGTCGCGGATCCTGGCCAAGGGATGCTTGAACTGCCACCCGGCGATCCACGGCACAAACCATCCATCCGGCCCGCGGCTGACCCGCTAGCGCCACTCGATTCACGGTTTTCCATTCGCGCTTCGCGATAGGAGGTAAGGTTATGAAGAGCAGCAAATCGAAGTTCCTGCTGGTGTCGCTCGCGCTCAGCACATGGCCGATGAGCGCCATGGCGCAGCAGGCGTCACCGGTCACCGCCAGCGGCGAGGTCGAGGTGGGAATCGGCTGGGTCACCGAAGACTCGTTTGAATTCGGGAAATTCACGGGCCTCGAGGAGAGCGGAGCATACTTCGTCGGCAATATTGAGTACCTGAGGCGTTCGCCATACGATGGCGACAGCACGACCTATTTCGAGCTTCAGGGAAACAATCTCGGGCTCGATTCGCGATCCGTATACGTGGAGGGTGGCAGACAGGGCCGCTTCAGCGTCTACGGCGAATACGACGCGATCCCCCATCTGCGCTTCGACGACGGGCAAACGCCGTATTCGGGCGCCGGCAGCACCAATCTGAGCCTCCCGCCCGGATGGGTGCCGGGCGGCGATACTTCGGGACTGACAAATCTAACGGCCAGTCTTCGGGGTCTCGAAATCGAGACCGAACGGGAGCGCATCGGCGCCGGATTTTCGTTCATTGTCAATCCGAGCTGGACGCTTTCGACCGCGTTCCGGAGCGAGGAGAAGACGGGCATCGACACGATCGCCGGTATCTTCGGGTCGACCGGCGGCAACATGCGCTCTGCAGTCCTGCCAAGGCCGGTCGATTACACCACCCACCAGGCCGAGATGGCTGTCGGCTACAGCACCGACCGGCTGCAGGCGGATATCCGCTACAACCTGTCGCTGTTCGACAACAACAAGAACTCGCTGACCTGGGACAATCCCTACACCGCGAACGCGGCATGGGACCCGAGTCAGGACTTCAACAACGGCGGCCAGGGACGCATGGCGCTCGAGCCCAACAACAGTGCCCACAATCTCAGTGTCTCGCTCGGCTACATGTTGGGCGAGCAGACCCGGCTTGCGGGCACCCTTTCGCTTGGCCGCATGATTCAGGATGACGATTTCCTGCCGTACACGGTCAACCCGAACCTGACGGACTCGACCGGACTCAATCCGCCGTTGCCCCTGCCCCGGAGCAGTCTCGACGGCGAAGTCAACACCATCCATGCGACCCTCGGCGTGACCACCAGGCTGACGCAGAACGCAGACCTGAAGGCGGCCTACACGTATGACAATCGGGACAACCAGACGCCGGTCGACACGTTTCTGACGATCCCGAACGACTCGATCGATCAGGGTACGACCGCGGACGCCAGGGCACGGCGCAACAGGCCGTACAGCGTCCAGACCCACAAGGTGGAGCTGGAAGCGGGGTATCGTCTGACGGAGGATACCAAGCTGACCGCGGAGTACGAATTCGAGGCGGTCAACCGCGACCTGCAGGAGGTGGATGACACCACCGAGCACACCTTGGGCGCCAAGGTCCGCTCGTCGCTCACGCAGACATTGAGCGGCTCGTTTTCCTATGCCTTCTCGACGCGGAGCGGCTCGACCTATGATACCACGCTGCCGTACCTCGTGAGCCACGACCCTGACTATCTCACCAACACGGCCACATTGCCGGACGACGCCTACGAGCAGAACCCCTATCTGCGGAAATACTATATGGCCGACCGGCAGCAGCATTTCATCAAAGGCGGCCTGACCTACTTCCCGAGCGACCGGCTGGTGCTGGGCCTGAACGGCTCCTACAGGCTGGCCAACTATGACGACAGCGTCCTGGGCCTCACGGATTCGAGCTACGGAAGCGCGACGATCGACGCGAGCTACACTGCGTCGAGAAGTGTCGCCCTGTCCGGTTTCCTCACCTATGACATGATGGAAAGCGTACAGGTGGGATGGCAGCGCCCGGGATTCGTCACGATTCTGCCCACCACCCCGGTGGACACTGCCTCCCTGTGGGAGGAGACGATCACCGACCAGGGCATTACGGCCGGGTTCGAGGTCGCGTGGTCCGCGATCGAGGACTCGCTCGATATCGTGCTCGACTACGCTTACTCCAATATCGAAACCGAGTTCAAGTTCGCGACGAGTCTCGCCGGTGTCCTGCCGCCGCCGGACCTTACGTCGGAGCTGCATTCGGTCGGTATTCGCGGCGACTACCAACTGAGGGAGGGGTTGACCGTCCGCCTCGGCTACCGGTACGAGACGCTCGAGGTCGAGGACTTCGCCCTCGATAACGTCGACGAGGTGATCGCGCCGGCCGTGTTCGCGCTCGGCAATGCGAGCCCGGAGTACGACGCGCACGTCGTCGCCGGCTCGCTGATAGTCAACTTCTGACCGCCAGGTCCGGTCCACAACACGGCCCCGCCGGGGGGTACAGCCCGGAACACAAGAGCCTCCTCACTGGCGCCGCCCCCGATCAAGGGGCGGCGCCGCTCCATTGCGCCCGACCGGCCCGAAGCGCCGCCGCAGGGCCGCCCGCTCCGGCGATGCCGGGGGTTGAACGGGCCGCGCGTCGGGCTATGGTAGAGCGGGATACCTGGCGACACTTGGAGGGCCGGCGATGGACGGGTTCGCGGCGATCGGCGCCGAATTGCCGGCGCGCCTGCAGTTCGCCTTCACCGTCTCGTTCCATATCGTCTTCCCCGCCTTCAGCATCGGGCTGGCGAGCTACCTTGCGGTGCTCGAGGGGCTGTGGCTGCTCACCCGCCAGCAGGTCTTTCACGACACCTATCGATACTGGCTGAAGATCTTCGCCGTCACCTTCGGCATGGGCGTCGTCTCCGGCCTCGTCATGAGCTACCAGTTCGGCACCAACTGGAGCGTCTTTTCCGACCGGACGGGGCCGGTCCTCGGGCCGCTGATGGGCTACGAGGTGATGTCGGCCTTCTTCCTCGAGGCCGGCTTCCTCGGCATCATGCTGTTCGGCGAGAAGCGTGTCGGCCGCGCCCTGCACTTCGCCGCGACGGTCATCGTCGCCGCCGGAACGCTGGCCTCGGCGTTCTGGATCCTCAGCGTCAACAGCTGGATGCACACGCCGGCGGGCTACGCGGTGAACGCGGCCGGCCAGTTCGTGCCGGACGACTGGTGGGCGATCGTCTTCAACCCGTCGTTTCCGTATCGGCTCGTCCACATGGTGCTGGCCTGCTACCTGACCACCGCCTTCGTCGTCGGCGCGGTCGGCGCCTGGCACCTGATGCGCGACGCCGGCAACCAGCCGGCCCGCCTGATGTTCTCGATGGCGATGTGGATGGCGCTGCTGGTGGCGCCGCTGCAGATCGTCGCCGGCGACCTGCACGGCCTCAACACGCTGCGCCATCAGCCGGCCAAGATCGCGGCTATGGAGGGCCATTTCGAAACGCAGGAGGGCGCGCCGCTGATCCTGTTCGGCCTGCCCGACATGGAAGAGGAGCGCACCCGCTATGCCGTCTCGGTGCCGAAGCTCGGCTCGCTGATCCTCACCCACGACTGGGACGGCGAGGTGCGCGGCCTCAAATCCTGGCCGCCGGAGGACCGGCCGAATGCCCCGATCCTGTTCTGGAGCTTCCGCATCATGGTCGGACTCGGCGTCCTGATGGCGCTGCTCGGGGCGTGGTCGCTGCTGCGCCGGCTGCAGGGACGGCTCTACTACGACCGGCGGCTGAAATGTTTCGCCGTCGCGATGGCGCCGTCCGGCTTCGTCGCCCTGCTCGCCGGCTGGATCACCACCGAGGTCGGGCGCCAGCCCTATACGGTGTACGGGCTGCTGCGCACCGCCGACTCGCTCTCCCCGGTCGGCGGCATCGCGGTGTCGGCCTCGCTGCTCGGCTTCGTCGTCGTCTATCTGATCGTGTTCGGCGCCGGCGTGTTCTACCTCTTGCGGCTGATGGCGCGCCGGCCGGAGCCGGGCGTCGAGGACCACGCCGAGCTGGGCCCGGTGCGGGCCGCCGGGATCCTGCCCGGCCTCCTGATGGGCGGCGGCGCCGGCGATGCGCGGACGGAGGGCCCCGGCCATGGAACTTGACCTTGCCCTCGTCTGGGCGCTGATCCTCGCCTTCGCGGTGTTCGCCTATGTGGTGATGGACGGCTTCGACCTCGGCATCGGCATCCTGTACCCGCTGCTCCGCGGGCAGCGCGACCGCGACACCGCGATGAACTCGGTCGCGCCGGTGTGGGACGGCAACGAGACCTGGCTCGTGCTCGGCGGCGGCGGGCTGATGGCGGCGTTCCCGCTGGCCTACGCGATCCTGATGCCGGCCCTGTACGCGCCGATCATCGTCATGCTGGTCGCCCTCATCTTCCGCGGCGTCGCCTTCGAGTTCCGCTGGCGCACGGTGCGCGCCAAGCACCTGTGGAGCCTTTCGTTCTTCGGCGGCTCCGTTATCGCGGCGCTGTGCCAGGGCATCGCGCTCGGCGCCATCGTCCAGGGCATCGCGGTTTCGGGCCGCGCCTACGCCGGCGGCTGGTGGGACTGGCTGACCCCGTTCAGCGTGATGACCGGCGTCGCCCTCGTCGTCGGCTACGCGCTGCTCGGGGCGACCTGGCTGATCATGAAGGCGACGGGCGAGCTCAAGGCGACGGCGACGCGCCTCGCCTGGATCTCCGGCGCCGGCACGGTGGCGCTGATCGGCGTCGTCAGCCTGTGGACGCCGCTGCTCAACCCTTCGTTCTGGGAGCGTTGGTTCAACTGGCCGGCGACCGCCTATACCGTCTTCGTGCCGCTGCTGGTCGCCGCCTGCATCGCCCTGCTCGTCCGCGGCCTGCGGCGCGGCGACGACGCATCGCCGTTCCTCGCCAGCCTCGGGCTGTTCCTGTTGTCCTATATCGGGCTTGCGATCAGCCTGTATCCCGACATCGTGCCGCCGGACGTGTCGATCTGGCGCGCCGCCGCGCCGGACGACAGCCTCGCCTTCCTCTTGGTCGGCGCCGTCGTCCTCATCCCGCTGATCCTTGCCTACACGGCCTATTCCTATTGGGTGTTCCGCGGCAAGACCGACCCGCATGCGGGCTATCACTGACGGCAACCAGTACATCATCCCCTTACGTGGAATCGGCACCGGCCCGCTCCGCCACCCGGCCACCCAACGGTATCGTACACTGTGGGTGGCCGGGTGTGGGAGCGGGCTGGAGCGAACATAACGGACAACGCGCTAGGCGGGCCCCATCGCCCCGCCGGAAACCCGCGGAAAACCCTAACGCATGGGCTCGTTCCACGGCTCCCGCCGGCAGCCGGCGCCGCGCTCAGCCGGCCCCCTCGGTCTCGATCTTGAGGATCTGGCCGCAGTGCTTGCAGTGGACGGCGTCCGGCTCGTGCCGGCTGAGGCCGCAATTCGGGCAGCTGTGGCTGACCTTCTGCGGCCGGAAGATGGTCTGGGCGAGGCGCAGGAACAGGGCCACGCCGACGATCATGATGAACACCGCCAGCAGGCGGCCGCCGGTGCCGGTCAGCAGCACGTCGCCGAAGCCCGTCGTGGTCAGCGTCGCCACCGTGAAATAGAGCGCATCGACATAGCTTGCGATGTCCGGGTTGTCGCCGAACTGGAAGACGAAGACCAGCGCCGTGACCAGGAAGATGAACACGCCGAGGTTGACGGCGCTGAAGATCACGTCCTCGTTGCGGCGGAAGAACGGCGCCTCGCGCCGCAGGTCGCGCAGCACGTGGTAGGAGTGCAGCAGCCGCAGCGCCCGCAGCACGCGCAGGAAGGCGAGGTTCTGGGCGATCAGCGGGGCCAGCAGCAGCGAGGCGATGACGATGACGTCGGCGACCGTGTAGACCTGCCGCAGCATGCGCGGCTTGTTGGGCGCGATCCACAGCCGGGCCAGGAAGTCGGCGAGGATGATCGTGCCGAGCGCGACGTCGGCGGCGAAAATCGCCGGCGTCGGCTCGAGCGGCGCCGTGACGATGAAGAAGGCGATGGTGCCGAGGTCGAAGCCGATCAGCCCGTAGCGGAACAGCGCGGCATTGCGGCTGCGGCCGGTGTAGAGGAGCTCGATCGCTTTCCTGAAGCGCGGCTCGGCCATCTCGTGCCCCGGGCGCGCCTGCGCCGTCGGGCGCCGCCCGGACCGGCGCCGCCTACTCGTCGGGCCCGATGACGCCGATCAGCCCGGTTGGGCAACAGAACTTTTTGCCCTGACCGAAGTCCTGGAAAATATGGACGTTCACGTAGCTCCAGCGCTTGTCCATGTGCTCCGTAAGGAAGCTCATCGGCTGGCGTCGCCCCGGACCGGACAGGTCCTTCGCGGTAAGGGTGCCCTGTGCCACGGTCCCGTTGCCCGGGACTCCCTTCGGGACGAAATTCATCAGGAAGGCGACGGTATGGCCGTGATCGTCCGGCGACGGCGGCAGATGGTAGTGCTCGCCGTGCGGTGTGACGGCGTCGGCGCCAAGATGGATGTGAATCTGCGTGATGGCGTCGAGGCCGAACACGTCGACCTTGTAGTGCAGGGTCTTGCCGTCGCTGCTCAGCGTGAATTTCGCCGTGCCGCGCGCCTTGACCTGGCCGGGAAGGACGGCCTGGTTGGGCTCCAGCTTCGCCGTGTACGTTCGTTCCGCGGCCGTGGCCGGCGCCGCCGCGAACGCGGCCAGGACCAGGATACCGAGGACGGTAAACCCGCCCGACATGCGCTTCAACATTGTTCCATCTCCCAGATCGCCCTTGTGTTGACCCCGATGATAACAGGGCTTCTGCCCGCCCGTAAACCGGCGCTCAACGCTTCGCGCGGGATCGGCTAGCGCGGTGTGCCGGGCTTTGCCTCGAGGTTTCCCTTCAGGCGCGACAGCAGGGTGCGCAGGGTCGCCACCTCGCCGGGCGTCAGCGACGCGGTCGCTGCCATGTTGACCTCCCAGGCGCGCGGCAGCAGGGCGCGTTTCAGGGCGCGGCCTGCATCGGTCAGGCAGACCAGGCGGCGGCGCCGGTCGGCGGGGTCGACGCGGCGCGTCACGAAACCGCGCTTTTCCATGGTGTCGATGGCCGAGACCGTGGTCGGCTCCGTCATGCCGATGCGGCGGCTCAGCTCGCGCTGGGGCAGCGCGTCCTCCTCCCACAGGGCGCGCAGGAAGAACCACATGCCGACGGTCACGCCGGTGTCGGCAATGGCGGCGCCCAGCGCCCGCGAGAACGCGCGGTGGGTGTCGCGCACCAGGAAGCCGATGCTGTCCTCGGGCCGCAAGTCGAACTCTCCGCCCGGCTTGTTCTGCTTGTTCAGCGGCACGGTGGTGCCTCCTCCCGGCGAGCGGGCACGGGGTTCAGTGGTGATGGTGGCCGTGGTCGTGGCCGTGGTCGTGGTCGGTGCCGCCCTGGGCCTCGCGGTAGCCGACCAGGAGCGCGTCCATCGCCGCGTGCAGTCCGTCCGCGGCGGGCGGCAACTGGCCGGTCAGGATGCCGGCAAGCCGCGCCAGCACGACCCCCTGGGCCTGCAGCTGTTCCAGCGCTGCGCCGTCGCCGGCAGCGCCGACGTCGTCGACGCATTTGCGTAGCACCGCTGAAAACAGGTGGTCCATATAGGCATGGTCCGGGTCCGCCGCGGCGTCGCGCCCGCCGTCGGCCAGATAGCGGTCCGCGGCGGCGCGGAACCGCTCAATGATCTGCTGTTCCAGCGGGGTTTCGCTCTCGATATCGCCGCACATGTCCGGGCGCCTCCAGTTCGTCTCTTCCTGTCCTCGATTATGCGGGTTTCCGCGGCGCGCACAAACCCGGAAATCCGCGCGACGCGTGACGTCCCCAATTCGAACCGCTAGCCGGGGCATAGAAAGACGGTCTTGCCGGCCAGCTTGACACTCTCCGGCGCGCCCGCGACAGTGACCGGGCAGCGGCGCGCGAAGACGCCGACGGGAGAACGGTACGGGAGGACTCCGTGGCGGGACGGATCAGCCGCACGGCCGGAGTTGCCGGGGCGCGTGCCCGGCGCCGCCGGGGGGCGGGCTGATGGACGGCGGCATGCTGGGGATGGCGGGCGAGGCCCTCCTAATCATGCTGGACCCGACGCGGCTGGCGATCCTCACCGCGGCGGTGCTGATCGGCCTTGCGATAGGCGTGATCCCGGGCCTCGGCGGTATCGTCGGCATGGCGCTGCTGATCCCGTTCACCTACACGATGGACCCGTACGCCGCGTTCGCCTTTCTCCTCGGCATGGCGGCGGTGACAACGACGTCCGACACGATCCCGGCGGTGCTGTTCGGCGTTCCGGGCACCACCGGGTCCGCGGCGACCGTGCTGGACGGCCACCCGTTGGCCAAGAAGGGCCAGGCCGGGCGCGCGTTCGGCGCCGGCTACGCCGCCTCGCTGCTGGGCGGCGTGTTCGGCGCCCTGCTGCTCGCCGTCAGCATCCCGGTGCTGCGGCCGATCATGCTCTATGTCGGCTCGCCGGAACTGCTGGCGCTGACCGTGTTCGGCCTGTCGATGGTCGCGGTGCTCAGCGGCAACACGCCGCTGCGCGGCATCGGCGCCGCGGCGATCGGGCTGATGGTGGCGATGATCGGCAGCGATCCGCAGGCCGGCGAGCTGCGCTGGACGTTCGACTCGCTCTATCTGTGGGACGGGCTGCCGCTGGTGCCGATCACGCTCGGCCTGTTCGCCGTGCCGGAGCTCATCGACATGGCGATCAAGCGCCGCAGCATCGCCGAGGACGCGCCGCGCGACCGGGTCGTCGGCGGCCAGTGGCAGGGCATCCGCGACGTCTTCACCCACTGGTGGCTGATGTTGCGCTGCAGCCTGCTCGGGGCTGGGCTCGGCGCCATCCCCGGGATTGGCTCGGCGGTCATCGACTGGGTCGCCTACGGTCATGCCGCGCGCAGCGAGAAGAACACCGAGGGCTTCGGCGAGGGCGACATCCGCGGCGTCATCGCCTCGGAAAGCTCGAACAACGCAAAGTCGGGCGGCGCCTTGGTGCCGACCATCGCCTTCGGCGTGCCGGGGAGCGCCTCGATGGCGCTGCTGCTCGGCGCGTTTCTGATGCACGGGCTGGTGCCGGGGCCGGAAATGCTGACCCGAAATCTCGACGTTACGTATGTGATCATCTGGAGCCTCGCGCTGGCCAACATCCTCGGCGCCGGGATCTGCCTGTTCGGCAGCAACCTGCTGGCGCGCATCGCGCTGGTCCGCTTCGGCGTGCTGCTGCCGATGGTGCTGGCCGTCGTGTTCATCGGCGCCTTCCAGGGCACGCGCAGCTGGGGCGACCTGTTCACACTGCTGATCTTCGGCACCTTCGGCTGGTTCATGAAGCGCTTCCGCTGGCCGCGCCCGCCGCTCATCCTCGGCTTCGTACTGGGCGGAATCTTCGAGCGCTATCTGTTCATCTCGGTCGAGCGCTACGGCGCCGACTGGCTGCTCCGCCCGGCGGTGATCGCCATCTTCGTCCTCGCGCTGTGGGGCATGTACCGACCGATGCGGCGGGCGCTCGCCAATTCCGGGTCCAGCCTCGCCGGCCTGCGGCTCGACAATTTACGGTTCGACTGGTCGATCCTGTTCACCACGCTGATTCTGGCCACTGTGGTCTTCGCCCTGATCCTTTCGACGGGCTGGCAGGAGATTTCGGCGCGGGTGCCGCGCATCGCCGGCGCCGTGGCCCTGCTCGCGGTGGCCGGCAGCCTGATCGGCCAGCTTCTGTCGCAGCAGACAGAGGCTGCGGAGTCCGCGCCGTCCACCGCGGTCGACCTGGCCTCCGATACGGACGGATTGCCGCGGCCGCTGTTCATCCGGCGCGCGGTGTCGTTCTTTTCGTGGCTGGCGCTGTTCATGGCGCTGATCTGGATGACCGGGTTCCTGCCGGCGATCCTCCTGTTCGTCGGCGGCTACATGGTGCTGGAGGGCAAGGAGCGCTGGCGGCTCGCGCTACCGCTGTCGGTCGCCACCACCGGATTTTGCTGGTTCGTCTTCGACCGGCTGCTGGCGCTGCCGTGGCCGCGCTCGCTGCTCGGCGACCTGATCCCGCCGCTGCGCGCCGCCACGGGCCTGTTGTAGGGCTATGCGCCGGCGGCGAACAGCAGTGACTTGATGACCACGGGGACGACGCCGGACGGCTCCAGCCGTCGCCCGAGGTCGACATAGTCGAAATCCGTCAGCGTCAGCCCGTCGATCGAGATCACGGCGCCACCCGGCGCGACCTCGTCGTGCAGGATGCGGCCGAGCGTCTGGCCGACGTCGCCCTCGCTGAGCAGGACCAGGCAGCCGTCCGGCCCGCACGATTGCGGCAGCGCATCGGCGATCCCCCTGGCCAGCGCGTGCAGCCGGGGATGGCTCGGGTCGCCGTGCCAACGGAAGGCCAGCGCCAGCATGCGGGCGCCGTCGGCGAGGTCGTGTCGGGAGAGGCCGGCCCGCACGACCGCGGCCACGGCAGGCGAATCGACCGTTTCCGCCAGCGGGAAATCGCAGAAGACCACCGGCAGGTTGGCGGCGGGCAGGACGTCCGGATCGGTCACCAGAATCGTGTTCCCGCTGACCTGCACCGTGAATTGCGACGCACCGACCACGGTGGCGCGGATGCCCTGGCCCGGGTCCCAGATCTCGGCCGGCGCCTGTCCATCGGCCAGCGCGTGGCCGAGTGCGTGGGCGAACGCCGGGCCGAGGTCGCCGAAGTCGCCGCTCTCGCGCCCGAACAGGAACTCCGCAACGCCGCCGGAAAAGGTGACGGCGTCGGGCCGTGGCGTCGCCGGCAGGTGGTCGGTGAGCATCAGCGCGGCAGTGAAGCCCTGCGGCGACTCCTGGCGTGCAAGTTGCAGGACGATATCGGTCATCGCGCGCACCAGGGCGCGTACGCCATCGGCGTCCAGCGCACCGCCGACCTCCAACTCCAGGTCGCGATCGCGGGCCAACCGCCGCGCCGGCTCTTCCAGGCGGGTGATCCGCCCCTTGCGGTCACGGACGACGAGTCGGCCGCCGACCGCCACCGCCGCGGTTGCCAGGATTTCGCCCTCGCGGACCAGCGCAAACTTCGTCGTGCCGCCGCCGATGTCCACATTGAGGATGACGTTGCGGTGCTGGCGCGACAGTGCGACCGTGCCGGAGCCCTGCGCCGCCAGCGCGGATTCCATGTGATGGCCGGCCGAGGCGCAGACGAACTTGCCGGACTCGGCGGCGAACAGGTCGGCGATGACGCGGGCGTTGCGGCGCTTGAGCGCCTCGCCGGTCAGGATCACCGCGCCGCTGTCGATCGACCCGGGCGTCACGCCTGCCTCGCGGTATCCGGTCCGGATGAAGACGTCCAGCGCCGCCGCGTCGATGGTGAAGTCCGCATTGTAGGGCGTGAGCATCACCGGCGAGCGCCACAGCTCGTCCCGGCCGACCACGATGAAGCGGCTCGACAGGCCAGTCGCGACGCGCTGCAGATGCACGCGCGAGATCATGAAATGACTGGTCGAGGAGCCGATGTCGATGCCGACGGTCGTCATCTCGACGTTATCGGCCCGCCAGATCGTCTCGCTCAGGCGCCCCGCCTGCGCCGGCGTGACATGGATGTGCGAGAACTCGACGTCGTGCATGCCGCCGCTCGCCGCGCGCCGTCAGCCCGTCGCCTTGCGGACCCGGGTCTCGTCGATGTAGGCGCCCATGCGCGATTCGACGCCGTTGCGGTCCAGCTCCTCCAGATAGATCCGGTGGATGCGCGGGTCCTGGTCGGCATACTCGATCTGGCGGCCGCCGTCGCGCACGTTGACGTCGACGCCAGCGAACAGGTTGCGCTTTTCCGCGGTAAAGGGGTAGCGCAGGCTGCCCAGCGCGACTGCCAGATAACGCGACGGGTGCGGCGCCGTATTGTAGTGCTGGTGATACATCATGTCAGGCGGCGCGAAGACCCAGCCGTGTTTCCAGTCGATGCGGACGAAATCCTCGTCGCCCTCGTACCACAGCAGCGAATAGCCGTGGCCGGTCACCGCGTAGACGTGGAAGTCGGCGCCGTGCCGGTGCGCCTTCTTGTAGGTGCCGACCGGCATCTCCGACGAGTGTGCGTGCATGGTGCCGTCGGCGAGGATGAACTTCATGTTCGAGCTGCCGGCGCCGCGTTGTTCCCAGGTCTGCAGCTCGAAGGCGGCCAGGTCGGGGATGAAGTTGGTCTCCCACATGTGGCGGCCCGGTCGCACCGGAATGAAATCGCCCTCTCCCGCGAAATAGCGCGCCTCGCCTTCGCGTTCGGTGAACCGGAACGGGTTGTCGAAGATGAACCGGTCATTATGGAACAGGTTGATCATGATCGGCGCGTTGGTCGTCGAGGCCAGCCGCGCCGGTTCATGTCCGCTGCCGTTGAAATGCTGGTAGCGGCAGTTGAGCGGCAGGGCAAACAGGCTCTTCGGGCCCCATTCGAAGCTGTGCCGCCGGCCGTCCATGGTCTCGATCACCGTGTTGCCGCGCCCGGACAGGACGTAGACCACCTCTTCGAACATGTGCTGCTGCGGCGTGCCCTGCGCCCCCGGCGCCAGTTCGAGCACGAAGATCGAGACGAAATCGCCGCGCCCTTTCAGGTGCACGATCGCGCCGCTGCAGCCGAACCGGGACCACGGCGCGGTGTCGACGCCAAGCAGGTCGACGCCGAAATCCTCGACCACCGGCACGCCTTCGCCGGCGGCCCAGTCACCGTAGGGGTCGAGCAGCAGCTTCAGATCCGCATCCGTTGCCATCAATTTTTCCGCCATCGCAAGTCCGTCCATGCAGAGCCGCGCGCCCAGGGTCGTGCCGGCTCGCGCACCGAATCCCCGATCACTGCGCCGTCAGGCGGCGTTGGACAGCTTCTCGTTCAACTCGTCGCCGGCGTCGCCGATGCCGTTCAGATACAGCTCCCAGATCTCCAGGTTGCGCCGGCAGGCGAGCACCACCTGGTCCTCCATGCTCAGCTCCTCGGCGTATTTGGCGACGGTGTTCCAGCCGAGGTCGGAATGGGCGACATCCGCCTCCTCGTGCAGCTCGAAGAAGCCGAGCTTGTCATTGGGAACGCCCAGCACCTCGTTCCACCGCTTGCGCTCCAGCCCGAACCAGCCGTGCGGCCGCGTCGGCCCGCTGCCGTAGCCCGGCACGTTGGCGCGTTCGGCGCAGGTGTTGCCGACCAGGCCCTCCAGCCAGTGCCGGTTGCCCATGATCGCCTCCCAGGCGAGCCAGGCGATGCGGGTCGTCTGCAGGGGCTCGGCCGCGCGGATATCCTCGCGCGTCATGCCGATCTGCGTGCCGAGCTCCTCGAGAATGGCGAAATGCGGCAGGCCGCCGCCATGTTCGTCGTCGGCGATGATCTCGTCGATGCAGGCGTCGACGATGCCGATGCGCACATCCCAATCCGGCGTGTTCGTCGCGACCTTCAGCTTGAGGACCGAGTTGCGGTACATCGAGTTCTGCCGGTGCTGGTAGACGAACATCTTGGCCCGGCCGAGGTTGAACGGCTCGTGGAAGAACCTGCAGCGATCGCAGAACTCGTGGACTTCCCTGTCAAGTCGCTCGACGATCGAGCTACTGCTGTCAGCCATGATCCTCTCCCGTGTGTCGCGACGCGGGCCACGGGCTGGCCCGGGTCTCCCCGCCAAGGTTGGATCAAGGCTAGCGGATAAGGGACGCGGCGAGGCACAACAAAAATGCGATGGTGTCCAAACCGGTCGGCTATGACCCTGTCGGACGGGTCAGGCGCTGGCCCGCAGCTCCTGCATCACACCGCGCCAGCCGGCGATCCCGCCATCGATCATCTCGACCGTGATGTCGCGCACCAGGTCGGCGACCGACAGGAAGGCCTTCGACGGCGGGCGGTCGTGCGAATAGGCAAGATAGAGCGTGCGTTCGATCTCGGGCCCGACGATGCGGTTGGCACGCAGCGTGCCGTTGCCGACGGCGGCGCGGACGGCGCCCAGCGGCAGGATCGTGTTGCCGAAGCCGCGCTTGACGAACTCGCGGATCATCGGCACGGAATCCACTTCGCACGCGACCTGCACCTCTGTGCCGATACTCCTGGCTGCCTCGTCGACCTGCAGCCGCAGCAGGTGCGGCCGGCTGGGCAGCACCAGCGGATCGGACAGCGCCCTGGCCAGTCTGACCGGCTCGGTGCCGCCGTCGCCCGACGGCCGAATGAAGTACAGCCCCTCAAGGGCCAGCCGCTCGACCTCGACATCGCCGGTGGCGTTCGGGTTGTAGGTCAGCGCAAGGTCGATCTTGCCCTTGTCGACCCACTCCATGAGCTGTTCGCTCAGACCCTCGGAGATGCTGAGCGCGACCTCCGGGTACATGTCGCGGACGCGGTCCGCCAGCGTCGTGCCCAGGAGCTGGCTGGTGGTCGGCGACAGGCCGATGGTCACGCGCCCACGCGGCGATTGCGAATGGTCCTGAAGGTCCTGGCGTGCGCGCTCGACCTGCCGCAGGATCACCTCGGCATGCTCGGCCAGCAGGAGGCCGGCCTCGGTCGGGGTGACGCCGCGCGAATGGCGCTGGAATAACTGAACGCCCAGCTCGGTCTCCAGCTTGCGGATCTGCAAGCCGAGGGCCGGCTGCGCGATGTAGAGATGCTCCGACGCCTTGGTGATGCTTTTATAGCGGAGCACTCCGAGAAAGAAGCGTAACCCTTTGATATCCATTTTTATTTTCTCCTACCTGCCGCCAGTGATAATCGGCTTGGCGGCCGCCTCCGTCAAGCAGTTTGTATATGATTGTATCCAAAGCCGGCCGACCGCGGGGCCGGCGAGCCGGCGGCGCCAGATAGGGGCGGCTTGTAGACGAACCAGAAAAAGTTCTGGCGAAACAAGCCGCCCGCCCATAAAGCTTGGCACCGGACCGCGCCGGGCGAACGCGCGCGGACCCGGTGCGTTGGCGGGGAAGAACAGGGGAACGGTCAGATGAGCACGAGCGAGGTTCAGATCCCAAATCCGATCCGGATCGGTGAGCACGCCGAGCCGCATGTCGACCTGCGCGACTGGCTCGAGCGGGTCGAGGCGATCGGCCAGCTGCAGCGGGTTTCCGGCGTGCACTGGAACCTCGAGATGGGCGCGGTTGCGGAAATGATCTACCACGCGCGTCCGGAGAACCCGCCGGCCATCCTGTTCGAGGACATTCCCGATTATCCCAGCGGGTTCAGGGTGCTTTCGGGCATGACAAACTCGCCGCAGCGGCTGGCGCTGACGCTGGGCCTGCCGAAGCCGGCGAACCCGATGGACGTGGTCCGCGCCTATCGCGACCGGATGAAGCGGTTCGAGCTGATCGGTGCCCGCCAAGTCAACGGCGGGCCGGTGCAGGATCATGTCGACCGCGATGACGACGTCGATCTCTACAAGTTCCCGACACCGTTCCTGCACGAGCTCGATGGGGGCCGCTACATCGGCACCGGGGATCTCGTCATCATGCGCGATCCGGACGACGACTGGGTCAATATCGGCACCTATCGTGTCATGATCCACGACAAGAGCACGCTTGGCCTGTGGATGTCGCCGGGCAAGCATGGCAGGCTGATCCGCGAGAAGTACTTTGCGCGTGGCGAGCCGTGCCCGGTCGCGATCAGCGTCGGCCACGACCCGCTGCTGTTCCTGTCGTCCGGCAACGAGGTCGATTACGGCACATCGGAGTTCGCCCACGCCGGCGGGCACCGGGGCGTGCCCTTCGACGTGGTGGCGAGCGAGCTGCACGACCTGCCAATCCCGGCCCACGCGGAGATCGTCATCGAGGGTGAGATCGTGCCCGACGACCTGCGCCCGGAGGGCCCGTTCGGCGAATGGACAGGCTATTACGCGAGCTCGGTGCGCGAGGACCCGGTTGTTCGCGTGCGCCGGGTCTATTACCGGAGCGATCCGATCATCACGATGGCGCGTCCGGGCCGGCCGCCGTCGGACTATTCGCTCAGCAAATGCGTCATCAAGTCGGCGATGATCTGGGACGAGGTCGAGAAGGCCGGCTTGCCGGGCGTGCAGGGTGTCTGGTGCCACGAGGCGGGCGGCGGACGCCTGTTCAACATCATCTCGATCAAGCAGGCCTATCCGGGGCACGCGAAGCAGGCGGCAATGCTGGCCGCCAACTGCCACGCCGGCAACTATCTGGGGCGGTTCGTCGTCGTGGTCGACGAGGACATCGACCCGACCAACACCTTCGACATCATGTGGGCGATGGCCAGCCGGTGCGACCCCGTCGAGGATATCGACTTCATCCGGCGTGCCTGGAGCGGCGCGCTCGACCCGCGCAAACGGGTCGGCGACAATCACAATTCGCGCGCCATCGTCGATGCGACGCGCCCCTTCGAATGGCGCGACGAGTTCCCGCCGGTTGCCGAGTCGAGCCCGGAACTCGCAGCAAGAACCATGGAGAAGTGGGGACATCTGCTCGACTGACCCCAACACGGAGATGCCGGCGACGCGCGGTCGCCACACCGCTCAGGCGGGCGTGACGCCGCCGTGAGACGCACTGCTCGCTTCATCGTCGAGCGCCTCCCCGACGCCTTCGGCCCGGTCTTCTTTCTGTTCGCCGCGGTCGCCACAGCCAGCGGCATCGCCTGCTATCTCCTGCTCGGACCCGAGGCCTTCGAACGCGCCCTCGGGCGCAACGCAGACCTTCTGCTATCGCTGTTGCCGCGAATTCTGGCAGCCGTCGCGGTCGCCGGCCTGGTGCGGGCGATCATCCCCCGCGAGACGCTGGGTGCGCTGCTCGGCCGAAAGTCCGGGTTGCGTGGCCTGGTGGTCGCCGCGCTCGCCGGCATGGTGACGCCGGGCGGGCCTTTCGCCTCCTTCACGTTCATGGTCATGCTGCGCGATTCGGGAATCGATCGCGGATCGCTGGTTGCCTATGCGACGGGCTGGGCGCTGCTCGGCATCCAGCGGATTCTGGTCTGGGACATTCCGATGATGGGCCCGGACTTCACCCTGCTGCGGTTTGCGGTCTCTGCACCGCTGCCGATCCTCGCCGGACTACTGGCACGCGCGATCCCGATCGATCCGTTCCTGGTGCGGCAGGAGCGCGCCGGCCAACCGCCGGAACCCGGACGATGAGCGGCTCCCTGGTCTTCATCTGGATGCTTGCCGCAGTCCTCGCCGGGACCGCGATGTCGCGCCGTGACGGCAGCCTGGCGGATGGCGCCCTGTATGGCGCGGACCAACTGGTTCGCCTGCTACCCCGCCTGGTCGTGGCGCTGACGGCGGCGGGGTTCATCGCGCCGCTGATTCCCGGAGATGAAGTCGGGCGCTGGCTCGGCACTGACAGCGGTGCGCTCGGCATCGCGATTGCGGCCTTTGCCGGACTGCTGATCCCGTCGGGGCCGGTGGTGACGTTCTCGCTCGCCGCCGTCCTGTTCCACGCCGGAGCGGGAACGCCGCAAATGGTCGCTTTCGTCACCTCCTGGTCGGTCTTCGCTCTGCACAGGATCACGATTTACGAGATCCCGATGCTGGGCTGGCGCTTTCTCTCCGTCCGGTTGCTGTCGGTCCTGCCGCTGCCGCTCATCGCCGGCTTTGCCGCCGGTGCCGTGCTTCACGCCGTGGCATAAGCGGTGAATTTGGAGCCCATGTCGCTATTGTCTTGGTGAGCAAGTCCCTGTTGTAGTTTGATAACTGGCGAACAATGCAGCATTGGCGCCGACGTGCCGGAGGCAGAAGGGCAGCGCCGCGTGCGTTTTCCTCGATCCGGTCCGCTGGACGCCACGCAAGCGTCCGCCCGCACGAACGGGCGGGGCGAACGGGAAACGGGAGGAACGGACATGCCCAGATACGATCTGGCGTTCATTGCCGCTTTCGTGGCCGTGGCAATCCTGCCATGGGGCCCCGCGAAGGCGGAGTCGGTAGAGGAATTCTATTCCGGAAGAACGGTCGAGCTCTATATCGGCTACAGCCCGGGCGGCGGTTACGATACCTATGCGCGGACGATCGCGCGGCATCTTGCCAAGCACATCCCCGGCAATCCGACGATCGTGCCCAAGAACATGAAGGGCGCCGGCAGCCTGAAGCTGACCAATTACATGTACAACGTCGCCGCCAAGGACGGCAGCGTCATCGCCACCGTCGGCCGCGGCATGGCGATGGAACCGCTGCTCGGCGGCAAGGGCATCCAGTTCGACCCGCAGAAGTTCAACTGGATCGGCAGCGCCAATAACGAGGTGAGCATCTGCGGTGCGTGGCACGAGACCGGGATCAAGACCTGGGAGGACGTGCTGTCCAAGGAGCTGATCGTCGGCGGCACCGGGTCGGGTGCCGACACCGATACCTTTCCGCTCCTGCTCAAGAACATGTTCGGCGCCAAGCTGAAACTTATCTCCGGCTATCCGGGCGGCAACGACATCCTGCTGGCCATGGAACGCGGCGAGGTCGGCGGTCGCTGCGGCTGGTCGTGGTCGAGCGTGAAGGCCAAGAAGCGCGACTGGGTCCGGGACGGCAAGGTCAACGTCCTCCTGCAGATGTCGGTGGCAAAGCACCCGGACCTGCCCGGCGTACCGCTGGTCATGGACCTCGCGAAGACCAACGAGGACAAGCAGGTCCTGAAGCTGATCTTCGCGCGCCAGGTCATGGGACGGCCGTATCTTGCGCCGCCCGAGGTTCCGGCGGAGCGGGTCAAAGCGCTGCGCCGGGCGTTCGAGGCCACCCTTCAGGATCCTGAGTTCCTGGCCGAAGCGGAAAAGGCCAAGCTGGAAATCAACCTGGTGACCGGGGCAGAGATCGAGGAACTTCTGACGGAAATCTACGCTGCGCCGAAGGAGATCGCCGAAAAGGCGACCCAGGCGGCGCAGGCCCGCTAGCCGCGGGACATAACAACACGGGTGCGGCGGCGCTGCTGCGTCGAACCGTGGCCCGCCGGACGATGGGAGGACGTCCGGGCACTGTCAGCCCGGTATTCCGGTTTCATGCGAAGTCGGGATCCGGGCGGTTTATTTGCGCGGGAGGAACGGGGCGATATGAAGGTTTCGGTTATCGGGGCCGGCGCAATGGGGGCCGCCATGGCCGGGCATCTGGTCCGTGCGGGGCACGACGTCATTGGATTCGATGTGGATCCACAGCGTAAGGAGGCGGTGACACAGGCCGGCGCAGCGTTCGCCCGCCACCTCGAGGAGGCTGCGGCGGCCGAACTGTTCATCGTCATGGTGGTATCCGATGCGCAGTCGGCGCAGGTCGTGCACGCGCTGTCCGGCCTCGCTAGCCCGGCCGCATTGATCGCCATCGCCGCGACCAATCATCCCGATACCATGACCGGGCTCGCCAGCACCGCGGCAGAACATGGCCTCCGACTGATCGATGCCCCGGTCTGCTTCGGACTGCAGGGAGCCCTCGACGGCGAACTGGTGAGTCTGTGCGGGGGTGGCGAAGCGGACGTCGATTTCGCCCGCCCGGTCCTTATGGCCTACAGTCGCGAGGTCTATCACGTCGGGCCCCTGGGCGCCGGGCAACTCGCCAAGGCCTGCAACAACATGCTGCACTGGGCCGCCTGCGTCGCCAATTTCGAGGTGCTGCTCCTGGCCAAACGGTTCGGGGTCGATGCCCAGCGCATGCGCGAGATTCTGCTCGACTGCCCGGGCCAGAACGGCACGCTCGCGCGCTGGGATTCGACCCGCTTCACCTGGCCGGAGAAGGACATGGATATCGTTCTCGACTTGGCCCAGACAGGCGGGCTGAAGCTGCCGCTGTTCGGCCAGATCGATCAGCTCGTCAAGCTGCTCGGCCCGCAGCAGGTCAAGGATTTGCTGTACGGGGATGAGACGACCTATCTCGGCGAGACCGTCGGTCCGCTGTCGCGGGATGCCGGCGGACTCGGGTCCTGATCGCGCCATGGCCCAGGACCTTTCGCCGGAGGTTGCCCGTACGGCGGGGGTGATCGGCCTCGGCGCCATGGGAGCACCAATGGCGCGGCACCTGGTGCGGGCCGGATTCCGGGTCAGCGGCTACGACCCGGACCGTGCGGCACGGCGCCGCGTGGCGGACATGGTGACGTGCCTGGCGAGCCCGGCGGCAGTTGCCGAGAGCGCCGCCCTCACCCTCGTCATCGTGCCGACCGATACCGACGTGCTGGCCGCGTGCAGGGGCAATGACGGCCTGTTCGCCGCCGACGGCACCGGCCGGATCGTGGCGATCTGCAGCTCGGTGCGACCCGACACCGTCCGTGCTTTGGAGCAACCGGCCGGTCGCGCCGGGTTCGATCTGCTCGACCTGCCGCTGACCAAGGGGGTGCGGGCCGCCGAGGCCGGCACGATAACGCTGCTCGCGGGCGGGGATGCGGAAATCCTGCGGCGGGCGATCCCGTTCCTCACGTGCTTTTCGGCGGGGATCCACCATGTCGGCGGGCTCGGCGCCGGCCAGGTCGCCAAGACCGTGAACAATCTGCTGTTGTGGTCGGGCATGGTCGCCGTGGCGGAGGCGTTGCGCCTGGGGGCACGGCTCGGCACGGACCCTGCCGTGTTGCGTGAGGCGATGCAGGACTGCAGTGCCGACAGCTGGGTGCTGCGCGAGTTCGACCGAATCGTGCCGACCTGGCCGGCCAAGGACATGGAGAACGCCCTCGCCACGGCCGCGGCGGCGGGCATCGACCTGCCGCTCATGGCCGTGGTGGCAGCGCAGGTCGGGGCGTACGACAGAAACGTGCTGAACCGCATCCTGGCGGGAGAACACGCTGACTAGCAGAGGGACGAGGCAATGGCAGACAGAGGCTGGCAATCCGACATCATCGTCGACATGATCAAGCGATACGGGTTCGAGTACATCACGCTCAACCCGGGCGCCAGCTTCCGCGGGCTGCACGATTCGCTCGTCAACTACGGCAACAACGAGCCGCCCCTCCTGTTGTGCCAGCACGAGGAGACCGCGGTGCAGATGGCGCACGGCTATGCCAAGGCAACCGGGCGGCCGATGATCGCGATCGTCCACAACCTGGTCGGGCTTTTGCACTCCAACCTTGCCATCTACTATGCCTATGCCGACCGCGCCCCGGTCTTCATCATCGGTGCCACCGGCCCGATGGACGAAGCCAAGCGCCGGCCGCACATCGACTGGAGCCACAGCGCGCTGGTCCAGGGCGAGGCCGTGCGCCACTATGTGAAATGGGACTACCAGCCGCATGCCATCGACGGCGTTCCCGAATCCTTTGCGCGCGCCTACTCGATCATGACGACCCGGCCGCAGGGTCCGATCTACATGTGCTACGATGCGATGCTGCAGGAAGCGCCGCTGACACGCGACGTGCCGCTGCCCCCGCCCGGCGCGGCGGCGACGCCGGCTCCGATGGCGCCCGACCCGGCCGCGCTGCAGGCCATCGCCGACAAGCTGCTGGCCGCCGACAACCCGGTCCTGCTGGCCCAGTATGTCGGCCGCCAGGAGGGCGGCTTCGAAAACATGGTGGCGCTTGCCGAAGCGGTTGGCGCGCCGGTCTGGGACATCAACAGCGCGCTCAACTTTCCAAGCCGCCATCCGCTCAATTTGAGCATGGATGACGACGTGCTGCGCAAGGCGGACCTGATCGTCGGGCTCGACGTGGTCGACTGGGAGAAACCGACCCATTCGCTAGACAGCACCAACCGCGTGGTCACGCCTTTGGTGCCGGAAACCTGCGATTGGGTCGAGATCGGCTATGCCGAGATCGGCATGAGCAAGTGGTCGTTCGACTATGGCCGCATGCAGCCCTGTTCGGTGCGGGCCCTCGGCGATCCGCTGCTGGCGATTCCCGAGCTTGCGCGCCTCTGCCGCGAGCGGATCGCCGGCGACGCGTCGCTCGCCGCCCGCGTTCTCGAGCGCGCGGAGGCCGTCACCCGGCGACACGGTGAGTTGCGGGCCCGGTGGCAGGAACAGGCCCGCGCGGACTGGGACGCCTCGCCGATCACCCTGCCGCGCCTCGCCGCCGAGGTGTGGGAAGTCATAAAGGACGAGGATTGGGTGCTGAGCGCCGGCACGCTGCGCCAATGGGCGCGCAAGTTGTGGGATTTTGACAGGCCGTACCGCCATCCCGGCAAGTCGCTCGGCACGGCAACGCAGATCGGCATCTCGCTCGGTGTCGCCCTGGCCAACAGGGGCACCGGACGGCTCGTCGTCGACCTCCAGCCGGACGGCGACCTGATGTTCGACGCCGGTGCGTTGTGGGTGGCAGCCAAGCACGAAATCCCGATGCTGGTGGTGATGTTCAACAATCGCGCCTATTACAACGACTGGGAGCACCAGATCCGCATGGCGCGGCAACGCAGGACCGACGTCGAAAAGGCCCATATCGGCATGGACCTCTACGGCCCGGATCCCGATTTCGCCGGCCTCGCGCGGGCCATGGGCTGCCACGGCGAGGGCCCGATCGAGGATCCCGCGCTGATCGGTCCGGCGCTGCGCCGTGCTCTGGCCGAGGTCAAGAAAGGCCGCCTCGCGCTCGTCGACACGATCACCTGCCACCGGTGACGCGGTGAACGACCGCTGCCGGTAACGGATGGGCGACAAGGAAATGCCGGAACCGTATTCACGGTTCCGGCATCGAGTTCTATGTGTTGCCGAGCGGCGCGGCCGCCCCACCCCCGATGGCGAAAGATCGGCGTGGCGGCACATGCCGAATGCGGCCATGCGGTTCACGCGAACCGCTCCGTCCTGGCCCCCGTGAGGGGATCGCTGCCCGCGAAACTGCGGATCAGCCTTCGCAAGCCATGTTTTTCGGCTCGTTGTCCTCGTGGGTCGGGTCGTATGCGATGTCGCAGACCATGCCCGCCTTCAGCTGGTCGCGGGTTGCCTCGCCGCCGCCGATGGTGATCTGGGTCCGTGAACCTGACACCTTCGCGTTTATCCTGGTGCCATCGGCGTCGAATGAGATCTTCTTGCCGTCCGGCGAGACGTCGGCGAGGCTGGTCCTGATCTTGCGCAATACGACCTCGGCGTCCAGCGCGGCGGCGATGATTTCCACCGTGCCCGGGCCCTGGTTCAGCGCGTCCCGGACGACGGCCGCAACATCTTCGCCCCAGGCGGGCTCGATCGGGATGCCCAGCCGCTCAGCCTCGGCCAGCAGGCCCGGATCGGACAGCGCCTTCTCATACGCCGCGCGCAGGTCCCCGACCCGCTGTGCAGGCGTTCCGGGAGGCGCCGCCGTCAGCCGGCCGAGCACCGACATCGCCTGGACAAGGCTGACGATCGCCTTGGCCTTCGGGGTCGTGGCGATGTGCTCGGCCTGGAGGATCGTCGGCGTATATCCGCCGACCGCCAGGGCGAAGGTACCATGACCGTTATTGACGAAGGTCTGCAGGGAACTCAGCGAGCCCAGCTGCCCCGCGATCTCGCCGCGCAGCATGGCCTCCTCGCCTTCCTCGCCGTTGAACCCGGGTACGACCTCGATGTTGAGATCCAGGGCCTCGCGCAACAGCTGTGTTTCGGTATAGGATGCCGATCCGACGCCAGACGTCGCGAATTTCGCCGGCTGGCCGGCCCGCACCAGATCATCGACGTTGCGGGAGCCGCTCTTCGTACTCAGCACCAGCGCGCGCGGATCGGCCGACGCCTTGCCGATCCACTCGAACTCGAGCAGATCGAAATTCACGCCTTCGCGCTGCAGCAGCTGCGCATAAATCAGGCCGGTGTTGAACGTCCCGATCGTCAGCCCGTCGCGCGGCGAGGCGGCCAAAAGGTTTGGTGCCTTTGATGTGGCCGCCGCCCGGCACGTTTTGGACCCGGACGGTGGCGCCGAGATGTTTTCCAAGATACTTGGCGATCAGCCGGGCATAGGTGTCGTATCCGCCCCCCGGGCTCGTCGCAACGATGTAGGTGATCGTCTTGCCCTTGTAGAACTCGCTGGCGTTTGCGGTGCCTGCCGCCGCGATCATCGCGCCCAGCATCAGCATGACTCTTGGCAGATGTCTCATAACAGTCCTTTCTTACCGCTCCAGCGGATACCGCGGCCCGATTTTCGTATCCTGTTATTGTTCGACCCCGGCTAACCGTTTGTTTTTCCTGGAAAGATTATCTTGTGCCGCAACCCGTATCAGACTTCGGCGGACCGGCCCTTTCCTGATCTTCCGATTTCATGATCCCGCCACATGTTATTCGCCTCGTTGGTCCGAGGTGCCGGCTTTCGGCAGTCCGCGCACCCAACACACCGCGGCCGAACGGACCGGCCCGCGGCAGTCTGACGGACAACCTGCTAATTATGGGTTAAGGAGAAAGAGGTAGGGGGTGTGGCGTTAACCGAACAGCCAGTCGATCACGAATCCCCCGTGCAGGGGCAGCCGCAGCATCACATCGAAGATGAACCACATGCCGACGAGCCCGCCAGCCGACAGTGCCAGGCTCAATATCAGCGGCTCGCGCTGCTGCAGGCGCAGGAAGGTGAACAGGGCGACAGGCATCGCATACAGAAAGCCGAGCAGCAGGATTGCGATCATGAACGCAACCAGCCAGCAGAACAGGATGCCTGCGGTCCTCAGCTTGCGGCGCTCGTCGTCGGAAAGGCCGCGGCCCGAATCGCGGCGTGCGGCGTCAACCTCGATCGCCAGCTGGATCGCGCACAGCACGGTCCCCGGGATGCCGATCACGAATGGCAGGAACCGGCCCTCGGCGGGATAGCCGACCGCCATCGCGACCATGCCGGCGAAGATCGCCAGCATGACAGCGCTCACCAGTATCCGTCCGCTATACGCCAATTTCGAGACTCCTGCGTCGACCACGCCGCCACAGGTAGAATGCGATGCTGCCGCCGATCAACGCGAGGAAGACGAGCGACAGCGGCCGCATCAGAAAGGCGGGTCCCCAGATCGCCATGGCCTGGTGCAGCGAGACTTCGGCAATCGGGCCGAGCACGAGGCCGATCACGAAGGGCGGCCGTGGCCAGCCGGTCTCCTTGAGCCCGTAGCCCAGCAGCCCGAACAGCAGGATCAGCAGCATGTTCTCCCAGGCGCCGTGGCTCAGATAGCTGCCCAGGAAGACCAGCACGAACACGTAGGGAATCAGCAGGCCGCCGCGCATGAACGCGAGCAGACCGACCCAGCGTGCGACGCCGAGGAATATGACGACCGCGAGAACGTTGGCAAGCACGAGCGCCCAGATCAGGGTCCACACGAGGTCCAGGTTCTCGACGATCATGCGCGGACCCGGCTGGATGCCCAGCATGATCAACGCCCCCAGCAGGATCGCCATGCCCGAACTGCCGGGCACGCCGAAGAACAGGGTCGGCAGCAGCGAGCCGCCCTCCTTGGAGTTGTTGGCGGTCTCCGGCGCGATCACGCCTTCCACCGCGCCCTTGCCGAAGCGCTCCGGCGTCTTCGACGACTGCACCGCATGGCCGTAGCAGATCCATGACGCGGCATCGCCACCGAGGCCCGGGATCATGCCGATCACCGCGCCGATGATTGAGGTCCGCAACGACAGCCACCAGTGCCGGAAGACGTCGCCAATGCCGGCGACGATGTCGCGGATGCTGTAATTGGCGGCGTCCCGGGTCACCGCGGAGACCGAACCCCCCTTGACGCCAAGGGCGATCATCTCCGGCACCGCGAACATCGCCAGGATCGCCGTGATCAGATCGACACCGTCCCACAGGAACAGCTGGCCGAAGGTGAAGCGCGCGACCCCGGTCTGCGGGTCCATGCCGACGAACGCGATCATCAGGCCGAACGCGCCGACGATCATTCCCTTGATCAGGCTGTTTCCGCTGAGCGAGGCGATGAAGGTGATGCCGAGGATCGCGAGCAGGAAGAACTCCGCCGGGCTGAAGGCAAGCACGACCGGGGCCAGCACCGGGATCAGCACCGCCAGCACGGCGGCTCCGATCACGCCACCCAACCCGGATGCGCCGAGGCTGGCGCCGAGCGCCCGCCCGGCCTCCCCCTTCTGTGCCATCGGGAAGCCGTCCATGATGGTGGCGGCGTCCGGCCCGGTGCCGGGCACCCCGAACAGGATGCTCGGCACCGACCCGCCGGTGTGCACCACCGCATGCATGGCCAGCAGGAACACGGCGCCCGCCGTCATGTCCATGCCGAAGACGAAGGGAATCAGAAGGACAATCCCCAGCTTGCCCCCGAGTCCCGGCACGGCGCCGAAGAACATGCCGATCGGGATGGCGATGAGGATCAGCCCGATCAGCGTCGGCGACGTCATCAGCCCGATCAGGCTGGAGAGGACCAGGTCGACCCCCATGTCGGACTGTTCCTCGGCCGTAGGTTGTAGTTTCCGCCGTCCGCTAGCCCTCGCAGTCCATCGTCGTTGGCTCGTTCTCGCCGCCCGGCTTGTAGGTGATGGCGCAAACCATGCCGACCTTCAGGGCCTTGCGATCCCCTTCGGCGCCGCCGATGCGGATCTTGGTGCGTGAGCCGCTGACCTTCGATTCCACCGTCTCGTCCCCGGACAGGAAGCTGATCACCTTGCCCTTGTCCTCGACGCTCAAGAGGTCCGTCTTTACGGAGAGCACCTTGACCTCGACGTTCATGATCGAGGCCACGAGCGCAACGGTATCCGGCGACTGGTTCAGCGCCGCGTTGATGGCTTCGGCGACGTCGTCGCCGTACAGCGGCACGATCGGAATGCCGAGCTTTTTGGCCTCCGCCAGCAGGTCGCCATCCCGGGTCGCGCTGCGGTACGCGGTGCGCAGCGTCCCCAGGATATCCTCGGGGACCCCCGGCGGCGCCGCGGTCAGGCGGGCGAGCTCGGTCTGCGACTGCACCAGTGCGATCAGCGAACGGCCCCTTTCGGTGGTCACGAGGTCGCGGGCCTGCGGCAGATCGGAATCGGCGCCGCCACCGACCTCGAAGGCGAACCGCCCGTAGCCGTTGTCGACGAAGGGTTGGAACGAGCTGCGCGAGCCGAAGGCACCGGCAACGTCGCCGCGCATGATCGCCATCTCGTCCTCCTTGCCGCTGTAGCCGGGAATGATCTTGAGCTTAAGGTCAAGCGCCTCCATCAGCATGCGGGTATCGTTGTAGGAGGCGGAGCCCACGCCCGACACGCCGACGCGAATCGGCTCTGCCGCAGTCTGCAGGTCCCGGACCGTCGCGACGCCGGCATCCTTGCCCAACAGGAAGGCGCGCGGATCGGATGCCGCCTTGCCGATCCAGCTCATCTTGCGCAGGTCGAACTTGACGCCTTCCCGGTCGAGGATCTGCGCGTAGACCAGGCCGGTGTTGAAGGTGCCGATGGTCAGCCCGTCGGGCTTGGCGGCGTAGAGCTGGTTGGCGCCGATGATGTGGCCCGCGCCCGGCACGTTCTTGACGATGAACTCCGAGCCCGGCAGGTGTTTCTCCATGTATTTGGCGATCAGCCTGCCATAGGTGTCGTAGCCGCCGCCCGCCTTGGTGGCGACGATGTAGGTCACGGTCTTGCCGTCGTAATACGCCGCGCCGGCCAGCGCAGGGCCCGATGCCAGAAGCATCGACAGGCCGATCGCGGACGCAATGGTCCTGTGGATCATAGTGAAGTCCTCCCGTTCCGCCGGCGGAGCGGGCTGGTTCCGGCGCCCGCCGCCGCCACTGTTACGTCCCCATTTTCGGCGTCGTTGCGCCGGTGCCGCGGCTGTTTCGCCGCGGCTCTTCAGAAGCCCTCGGCGTTCTCCAGCTGCTCGAACCAGTCGAAGCCGATGGCCTTGATGATCCGGCTGTTGACCACGATCACGCGGGCCTCGTTGTCCGGATCGGCATTGACTCTCTTGTGCGCGCAGTAGGGCGGGATATAGACGAAATCGCCGGTGCTCCATTCGAAACGCTTCGGCTCGTCATCCCACTCCCACGTGAATTCGTCCTGGCAGTCGAAGCGCACGTCCCAGTGCAGGTCGTAGCCGCGTCCTTCCACGACGTAGGCGATCTCCTCGCTCATGTGGCGGCTCTTGCCGGTGGCGCCGCCGGGCGGGATCAGCTGCATGTAGACGTCGATGCAGCACTCCATCGTGTCCATCATCTCGTTCACGATGTGGCGGATCAGGCCGTCCGGCGATCTCTCGAAGGGCATGTCCCGCCACTTCACCACGTTGATGCGGTTCTTGTAGTCCTCGCGAAACCGCGCCGATTTTTCGAGCGCGTCGGCATAGTAGTTGACGAAGGTCTCGCCGCTGTGCGCACGCTCGCGCTCCTGCGGATCGATGATCCGCGCAAGCCCGGCCTGGGTCCTGGTCTCTTCGCTCATGGCCGTTTCTATCCTCAGAGTTCCGGCGGCGGCATGTAATCTTCCTGTCCGGGCGCCGGCTCCTTTGGCGGGTACTCGACCACCTTCTGGAACAGCATGTGCATGAACAGGAACAGCGGCTTGGCCTTCATCACCAGGACGATGGTCTCGTCCTCCTGATCGTCGTTGAGATGCTGGTGCACGCAGCCGTTCTCGACGATCAGCGCATCGCCCGCCTCCCAGGGAAGCTTGCGCCCGTCATGGATGTCGTGACCCTTGCCCTTGAGCACGTAAAAGACGGCACTGTTCATGTGGCCGTGTTTCTGCCCGTATCCACCGGGCGCGAAGACGTCGATGTGGCACTCGATCGACTGCGCCACCTTGACCGACTGCGGGTTGATGATCTTCTTGCCGAAATTCTGCGGCCCGCCCTTCCACTTCCAGTCCCGCGAGCGGTAGACGCGAGGTTGGTTGAACAGCTCCTTTACCAGCTCACCGTAGGTCCCCTCAAGCGCGCGCACGAACGTCCGCTTGCGGGTCCAGCGTTCCCAGACGACGTCCTTGCCCGGCACCTCGTCGAGCCCGCTGTTGTGGCCCGCCTCCGGGGCGTCGGCGCCGGTTTTGTCGCCGCGGGCGCGCTGCTCGCTCATCGATTCGTCCTCTCTCCGTGCGGGTCGCCGCCAGTTGATATTGAATCTTAATGTGAATCCGGTGCCGGAACAACAAATGCCGCAGTCTGGCGGTCAGACAATCTTTGTTTCCGGGTAGTAGCGAGTTGGCATTGTCTTGCCTGCGGGCCAGCGTCTACAAGCAAGATCAAGGCGCACGCCGCGCGGCCCGAAGGGCCGTTGCGACGGGGCCGCAACATCCCAAGCCGGAGAGGGCAGGGACATGACGGTGGAGGGCGCCGCACCCGGCGCAGCGCGGGCGATCGATCATGCAACCGAAGCGTCCTGCTATGCCTCCGGGTTTTTCAGCCTCGGGCTGGTACCGACGATGTGGCTGGTGGTGCCGCTCTGGGCACTGGCGCTCGGCGCCACCCCGTTCGAGATCGGCCTCGTCGTCGGCGCTCGCTCGCTCTTGCCGGTGCTGTTCGCGATTCATGGCGGCGTGGTCATGGACCGGCTCGGCGTGCGCCGCGTCATGCTGTGGCTGGCCGCGGCGTGCCTTGCGATGGTTCCCGCCTATCCGCTGCTCCCTTGGGTGCCGGCGCTGTTCGCCCTGCAGCTGCTGTTCGGCCTCGCACAGGGACTGTCCTGGGTCGGTGCCCAGACGCAGATCGGGCGGCTGACGGCTGGCAGCCCGGCGCACGCCGGCCGCTTCAGCTTCGCCAGCACCGCGGGTACCTTCGTCGGGCCGCTGCTCGCCGGCATCGCGTGGGATCAATTCGGGTCCTCCGGCGCCTTCGCCCTGGTCGCCGCGTGGTGCGCGGCGCTGTGGCTGTCGATCCGGTTCCTGCCGGCTGCGGACAAGGACGCAGCGCGGCCCGCAACCCCGTTCGATCCCGGCCTGCTGATCCCCCAAGCCAAGGACTATGCCGACGCCGTCCTGCTGCTTGCCGTGCCCGCGGTCGCGCTCGTGGTCATCGCCACCTTCGCCCGCATCGCCGCGGTCAGCGTGCAGGGCTCTTTTTACCCGGTATATCTCGAGTCAATCGGTTACGGGGGGACGATCATCGGCGGGCTGATCGCCGTCTCGTCCATCGTCGGCAGCCTCAGCACCCTTCTGAACGGCGCACTCTCGAGGGTCGTCCGACAGTCGACGATCCTGATCGGGGCGATCGGGCTTTCGGTAGCAGCGATCGCGGCGACGCCGTTCGTCACGTCATTCATGGCACTGGCGCAGTTGGCACTCGCATTCGGCGTTGGCATCGGCCTCACCCTGCCGCCGGTGCTGTCGATCCTCTCGAAGGCGGCCGGCCCGTCCCGTCAGGGGATGAGCGTCGGCCTGCGCACCACAGCGAACCGGCTGGCGTCGCTGGTCGTCCCGGTGGGCATGGGCATCTCAGCCGATTCGTTCGGCATGCGCGGCGCGTTCCTCGCCGTCGGCGCCGCCCTTGCCCTCGTGCTGGCGGCCATGGCGACCCTCGCCGTCCGCCATCGGCTGTGACCCGCCCCGCGCCGCAGCAAGGAGGAGCAGACCCGTGTCCAGATTGCCTCTGACCATCGCCATCAGCGACTACGACCATGTCCGCGATTTCGCATCCGGCCGCGTCACCGCCGAGGGCATCGACGCCACCTTCCTGACCCTCAGCATCGAGGAGATCTTCTTCCGCTTCACCCGGTTCAGGGAATGGGAGGTCTCGGAGATGTCGATGGCGAAATACTGCGCCCTGAAATCCCAGGGCGACGACTCCGTCTCGGCGATCCCGGTGTTCCCGTCGCGCGTGTTCCGCCATTCCTCGATCTTCGTGCGCAGCGACTCGCGGCTCTCCGGGCCGGCCGATCTCGCCGGCCGCAAGGTCGGCCTGCCGGAATGGGCGCAGACGGCGGCGGTCTATACGCGCGGCCTGCTGACCCATGAATACGGCGTCGCGCTGTCCGACGTCGACTGGTACCAGGCCGGCGTCGCCGAGAAGGGGCGCCGCGAGAAGGTGGCGCTGAAGTTGCCGAAGGGGATACGCTGCACGCCGGTGCCGGACGACAGCCTCAATGACATGCTGTTGGCCGGAGAACTCGACGCGATCATGACAGCGCATCCGCCACCCGCCTTCGAGGACGGCAGCGGCCGCATCGTCCGGCTGCTGCGCGACTACCATACGGCGGAAGAGGCGTACTGGAAGAAGACGGGCGTGCTGCCGATCATGCACGTGGTGGCGATCCGCGGCGACGTGCTTCGCGCGCATCCGTGGATCGCCGCGAACCTCCTTACGGCCTTCAACGCAGCGAAGGAACGCAGCGTCGCGCGTGCCTTGGAGGCCACCGCCTCACGCTTCCCGATCCCCTGGATCGCCCATCATGCGGAGCAGGCGGCGGCGGCCTTCGGCGAGCTGTTTCCCTACGGCATCGAGGCCAACCGCACGACGCTGGAGACCTTCCTGCGCTTCGCCCACGAGCAGGGTGTGTGCCACCGGCTGCTGGAACCGGAGGACCTGTTCCCGGAATCTGTACGCAGCGCCTTCAAGGTCTGAACGGACGGGAGCTCACGGATGGTGCGGGTCAAGATCTGCTGCATCGCCTCGGTCGAAGAGGCGGAGCTGGCGGTCCGCCACGG
>JABAOD010002242.1_pt1 | contig 61047 bp, 65 predicted proteins | sample 7062151 | NCBI WGS metagenome assembly JABAOD01 (sample SAMN14538626, study PRJNA623070) | marine sediment metagenome | biome: marine biome [ENVO:00000428]; feature: marine pelagic biome [ENVO:01000023]; material: deep marine sediment [ENVO:00002113] | place: India: Gulf of Khambhat ... | reverse complement strand
ACCTCCGTCGCGGGTAGGGCCCAGGCAGAGATGGCGAAGATGGCCGCCAGCAGGCCCACGGGGGCCGCCAGTAGCGACTTGACATCCCTGCGGAGCCTCTGAAGGCCGGAGTACTCGTCAAAGGCCCTCTGCAGCCACTCAGTCCTCGAGCTGTTTGGTGCTTCCCGCAGCTCCCTCTCCACAGCCCCCTGCACGACTGAGGCCTTCAGCGGTAGGACCCCCTCCAGGTCGAGGCTCTCACCGATGGCGCCGAGGACCTGCTGGGATGAGGTGTCGACCCTGTGCAAGGTCACGATTCCGGTCAGGATCACAAGGGCCAGTACAAGGGCGCTGCCGGTCAGTATGCTGTTGTAGGTGTTGAAGGAGGTGCCAGGCAGGTAGTGGTAGTCCACCACGTTGGCTGCGTAGAAGGAGACAGCGATGGTCGCGGCCGAGGCCGCCCAGATGATGACTGTGAGAACTCGCAGCGCCCTGCTAAAGTCTACCATACTTCGTCGGCTTCTCTGCGAGCTTAAGTAGACTATGACATGAGTCGCATGATTGATAATGATAACCAGGCTTGAGAACGAGGTGTCCGATACTATAATAGTCGCCTTGCGTCTCAGCGCAGTTAGGAATGAAGCTAGTTAAGCTGGGGGGCAGCGTGATCACCTACAAGGGACGTACCCCCCGCTATCGAAGGGTGGTGACCGAGTCGCTCGCGGCCCAGCTTGCCCCCTTCAAGGACGAGCTGTGCATCGTCCACGGTGGTGGGAGCTTCGGCCATCCCCTGGCGCATCGCTACCGCCTTCACCGCGGTGGGGCGGAACGCAGGGAGCTGATGGGCTTCGCCGAAGTCCGCTCCAGCATGAAGGTTCTCAACGGCAGGCTCCTCGAGGCTCTCCACTCAGTGGGAATCCCCGCCGTCTCCATCCCGCCCTTCCCCCTCCTCAAGATGAGGGACGGGAGGATCACCTCCTTCCACGGTCAGCCCCTTCTGGACCACCTGGAGGCGGGGCTCGTGCCCGTTACCTACGGCGACGTGGTCCTCGATGACGACCGGGGGAGCGCAATCGTCTCGGGAGACGACCTCATGTACCAGCTGGCTCGCCTCCTCAAACCGGGGTTGGCGATCTTCGTCGCAGATGTGGAGGGGATACGGGGGGAGGATGAGTCCCTGGTCCCGGTGGTATCCGCTCCCCTGACGGGGCTCGAGGCCGCTGAGGAGGGCCTGGATGTCACTGGGGGACTTGGTGGAAAGGTCCGCGCCATGCTTCAGATAGCCAGACTCGGAACCCGCGTCCTGCTGCTCAGCGGGCTGGTTCCAGGGAGGCTCCAGGCGGCCATGGAAGGACAGTCCGTTCCCTGCACCGAGGTCGTGGAGTCTCAACGGTCCGACTAGTCCAACGGCGAGCCGACTGAAGGGTCTAAATAGACTTCCTCCGTTGATGACTCCCTGAGCGTTCCCCATGTCAGAGAGGAAGCGAGAGCACGTCGACATCGTCCTCGGGAAGGAGGTCCGCCCGAAGCACAATCACTGGGATGACGTCCACCTCATACACGAAGCCCTCCCCGAGGTCGACCTGGAAGAGATCGATACGACGGTCACCCTCTTTGGCAAGACGCTGACCGCTCCCCTCATCATCTCTTCCATGACGGGCGGCTTCAGGGACGCCGTCCGCATCAACGACAACCTCGCCCAGGGGGCGGCGAAGGTGGGCATCGGCATGGGCGTGGGAAGCCAGCGTCCAGTCCTCCAAGGGCAAGCCTCCGAGGACTCCTGGGCCGTGGTCAAGAAGCACCGGGTTCCCCTGATGATCGCCAACATCGGGGCGCCCCAGCTCGTCTCGCAGGGCGCTAAGGAGCCCCTGGTCGAGAAGGACGCCCGCAGGGCCATGGAGATGGTGGGCGCAGACCTCCTGGCCATCCATCTGAACTACACCCAGGAGATTGTCCAGCCCGAGGGCGACAAGAACGCTCGCGGAGTGCTGTCAGCCATAGCCGCCGTGGCCTCGAAGATGCCCGTCCTGGTGAAGGAGACCGGTGCCGGCATCTCCAGAGATGTCGCTCTCTCCTGCAAGAAGGCCGGAGTCAGGGGCATAGACATCGGCGGCCTCGGCGGCACCAGCTTCTCCGCCGTGGAGTTCTATCGGGCCCAGAAGGAAGGCATGGACTTGAAGGAGCGACTCGGGAAAGTCTTCTGGGAGTGGGGGATCCCGTCCCCCATATCTCTGCGCTTGGCGCGGGTTGGCCTGCCCGTCGTCGCAACCGGGGGCATCAGGAGCGGCCTCGATGCCGCGAGGGCCGTTGCCCTGGGCGCCAGGGCCGCTGGAATGGCCTCCCAGATGCTCAGAGCAGCGGAAGACTCGGCGGGCGCCGTCGTCAGGGAGTTAGAGTCCGTCATCACCGAGATTAAGGCGGTGATGTTCCTCACGGGATGCCAAAGCCTCCAGGAGCTGACGAAGCTCAAGGTGGTCCTCACGGGCCCCACCCTCGAGTGGGCCACTGCCCTCGACCTTCTGCGGGAGCTAGGCCATGGATCTTGAAGAGTTCGAAGCCTACCTAGCGGAGAAGGCTCGTCTCATCGACGCTGAACTGGAGGCCTACCTGCGGGAGGCCAAGGAGGTTCCCAACCTCCACGAGGGCGTGGCTTACGCCCTGGGCCTGGACCCAGGGGGTGAGAAGCACCGTGGTAAGCGACTGCGTCCCGTCTCGTGCCTCTTGACCTGCGAGAGCCTGGGTGGCGACATTGAGATTGCCCTACCCTTCGCGGCGGCCTGCGAGATGCTCCACAACTTCTTCCTGGTCCACGACGACATCGAGGACAAGGACATCCGGCGCCACGACCGAGAGACCGTCTGGGTCCGCTACGGGTTCGACGACGGCATCAACATCGGCGACTACATGATGGCCCAGACCTACGAGCTGGCCCTCCGAACGGGCGGGAGGGGATTGGAGCCTTCCAGGGTACTGCAGCTGGTCGAACTCATCACCGCGACGATGCAGCGCACTGGTGAAGGCCAGGCCCTGGACATGCTCAGCCGCGCGCGACGGGACATGGCCGGCGAGGACTATATGGAGGTGGTCACCCTCAAAACGGGGTTCTACCTCGCGGCTCCCCTACTGGGCGGGGCGATTGTCGCCGGAGCGACGCAGGGGGTCCTGAGCACCCTGGAATCCCTGGGCGCGAAGATCGGCCCCATCTTCCAGATCGCAGACGACGTCATCGACCTAACCGAAGGGAAGGGTAGGGGGGAGAAGGGCTCCGACATAAAGGAGGGCAAGCGGTCCTTCCTGGTGGTCCACGTGGCCGGCCGGTGCACCTCCGACGAGCGGGAGAAGCTCTTCGATATCCTGGATAAGCCTCGGCCTGAGACGACGGCTGAGGACGTTCATTGGGTGATGGGCCTCTTCGACAAGTACGGAGCCGTGAAGGGGGCGAAGAGCGAGGGGCGGCGGCTGCTCGAGGACGCGCGGGAATTGATGGGGGAGCTGCCAAGACCCCTGAACTCCAACCTCGCCGCCGCCGTGGAGTTCATGCTCGAGAGGAAGATCTGAGGTCTACGACTCCAGCCCACGGTCCGTGAGCCTGAACTTGGCCGAGGTCCCCTCCTCGATGTGTCTGTGCTTCGCGATGACCGCCAGACGCAGGTTGGGCGCCACTTTCGACAGCCTCAGGATGTCCTTGGAGTTGTGGGAGAGCATGTGCCCGCCGAGGGGTTCGTAGACGCCGGTGTCGAGGTCGGTGTACACCTGAGAGGTGAGGACGATGGGTATGTCACGTCTGCGGGCTACCTCCATCAGCCTGGTGACCTGTCGAGTGAGGCTGTGGAGTCCCTCCCACTCGTCCTCCACCACCCTGCTCCTCCGGTAGTGGGTCGTGGCGGAGTCCAGGACGATGAGGCCGATCTCCTTGTTGACCTCCGCCATAGATGAGGCCTTGTCGACAGCCTCCTCCTGCTCCTCCAGCGTGTAAATCTCGGAGAAGAGGACGTCCTTGAGGACCGAGTTGTAGCCACGGCCGCAGATCTGCCTGAACCTCTCCAGGGAGACGCCCTCGGTGTCCAAGTAGATGACCTTCTTCCCGGAACGCGCGACGTTTCTTGAGAGCTGCAGGCAGAGGTTCGTCTTCCCAGTGCCCGCCTCACCGAAGAGGAGAGTAATGCAACCAGTCTCGATTCCCCCGTCGAGGACCTCGTCCAGGGAGGGGCAGTCGATGGCTATCTTCACTTCCCCGAAGAAGGTCTTCGGTCTATTTATGGGTCGTCTTCCCGATGCTGACCCCGTGGGCCTCGGGGGTTCCAGTCGTACTCGATGTGGCGTGCCGTTGCCTGGGCAGTCTCCTCTCCCAACAGCCTAGCGACCACGTGGAAGGCCATGTCGATGCCCGCGGAGACCCCCGCCGACAGGATCACATCGCCGTTGTCAATTAGACGCTCACCTTCCAGCACCTCAGCATCGGGCGCGGTCTCCCGAAGAAGGTCGAAGGTGTCGTGATGGGTGGTCGCCCGCAGACCACTGAGCAGACCGGCCTTCGCCAGGAGGAGGGCTCCCGTGCATACCGATAGGACGAGATCCGCCTGCTCCGACTGGTCTCGGATCCACTCGATTACCACGGTTTTGTTCATTTGACGGCGGGTCCCGATGCCACCAGGGACCAGGAGGATGTGGGGTCGAGGAGAGTGGCCGAGGGTGTAATCTGGGTTTACGGTGAGTCGTTGCCTAGTCCGGACGGGGCCGTCGGCCTCCGCCACCGTGAAAATGCGGAAAGCTTCTGGCTCCTGTTGCCTTGAGGCGACGGAGAAGACCTCGATGGGACCCGCGAAGTCGAGGAGCTCCACGTCTTCGAAGAGGAGGATGGCCAGATTCCTCACACTACTCCTCCTGCCGTGGGGGCGCGAGAAAGTCCCCTCTCTCCGTAACGATCAGCGTGACCTCCTCCCCTTCCAACGAAAGCCCCGGTGGCCGCGTGACGTTCCGGACACGAAATCCCTCTTCATCCAACACCTGCACCTCGGTCTCGTCCTGGGAGATGATGCTGCCGCGAAGGATCTGGACCGTCATCCGTTTGGCATCAATCATCTCCTGCGCTTGAATCGTCCTCCCTTCGCCAAGCTCCAGATCGAGGAGTTGGAAGGGCTCGCCGGTTGCGAGCACCAGGTGCGGCCGACCCTGAATCTCCACGACGTCTCCCTCGGCGAGGCCTGGGAGGCGAAGGAGGTAGGTGACTCTGTAGAGGTCCTTTCCCTGTCTCCTTGTGTGCAGCTTCGGAGAGGATGAGACTGTGCCTCCGAGCCTCTGTCGTAGGGCCTTGGCGATGGATCGAGCCGCCTCGTTGCTGCTCATGTACACGTCGAGGCCTCCGTGAATCTCCTCCTCCTTGGAGATGAAGACCCCTTTGCTCGTCCTGATCTTCTCTTCGATGATCTGCCTCGCTGTCAGTAGCTCAGCCTCCGTAAGGGACCGCTCCTCAGCTCTCACTTGGAGAATTCCCTCGTAGTACTCTCCTGCCTGCTTGGAGCAGTCGGAGCATGTCGTGGCCTTGAGGAAGAGTTCTAAGGACGACTTCTCGACGATCGTCATGCCCTCGAGGCCAACGCGGGCGGAGACCTCGACGTCGAATCGGTGCTCATCCCTCGGCGTGGCTGCAGAATCGATGTCGTAACGCAGAACCTCTCGGGGAACGATGACGGCGCCGCGAAGGACCTCGTCCACTGCCTCCTTGAACGACCCGTGGAGCAACCCAGAGGGGAGGTCGTAGGCCCCGCAGTTTTTGCATTGCCCGAGTTCCAGCTTGCGGGGGACTTCAATGAATCGCCGCTTCTTGGGCAGGCACTCCTCGCACAGCCCCTGGTAGACGACACCCTCCTTCCCACACTCGACGCAGAAGGTCCTCATATCACCACCATCTGGGCGTGGGGGACGCCGTCGATCGTGATGATGTGGTCCTCATCTATGAACCCCTCCTCCAAGACCACTCGGACGGTCTCCTGTCCAACGAAGTTCCCGATGGTGGCCACCTGCAGGTGGGAGATAAGCTGCTCCCTTGTGACAGCCATCCCATCGTAGAACTCGGGCTTGACGGCGAGCTGAAGCTCTCCCTCCTCGAGGACCTTGCCCAGGAGGTCGGCATCGCACGCCGCCACCAGGACCTCCTTGCCCTGGTTGTAGACCTTGAGACGTATCAACGCGTAATGACGCGTCCGAGGGGACTTAATTGTATGTGTGGGGCTAGAAGCGACTAACCAGCTTCCACTTGTTCGCGGCCGGCGAGTAGACCTCGCCCTCCTGACTCCACCGCTTCAACCAGGCCTCGACGCGACTCGGCGGGATACCTCGCTCTTCAGCGGCTTCCAGGATGTCCTTCAGGTCCGCTACGCCGTCGCGGGCCGAGAGCTCGGCGATAATGTCGCGGAGCGCGATCATCTGGGTTCTTTGGGACTGGCTAACCCCTGTTGCGACGATGTCGATGTCGAAGCCGCCCTCGAGGCCAGTGACCTTCTGCAGCCAGTATTCGACGATACGGACGGCGCGGTCGGCGTCCTCATCTGTGACTTCAGGACTCAGGCGAGCTCGGGCGCTAGCCTCGGCCAATCGGACGAATGCCTCGAGTTGCCGAGGTGTGATGGGGACGGCGCCGCCTTCGATCTCCCCCTGTTTGCGTATTTCCAAGTACTTCTCCTCGATCGTCTTCATCGCCTCGGGTGTCATCACAGGGTAGATACGCTTGGCGTAGGCGACGTACTTTCGCAAGAAGTCCGGGGCGAAGTAGGGCAGGAACGCCTCATCCACTTCGAGTTCTTTCGCGGAGATCTCCTCCATCCCTCGACGGACCCTCTCGCCGGTGAGGTGGCCCCTCAGGATGTGTTCGGCCATGGCCTTGTCATGCTGGGCGTGAGGTCGATCCATTATCGGGAATATGCCATCGAACCTACTAAGCAGCGTGGGGGAGAGATTTATCTGCTCGGAGATATATTTCTGCTCGTCAAAGCGCCCCAGTGTTGGATTGGCGGCCGCAAGAATGGCGCACCGGGTTTGGAGTGTCGCCGTAATGCCAGCTTTGGCAACGTGAACGGTCTGCTGCTCCATAGCCGTGTGAATGCTTGATCTGTCTTCTTCGCTCATCTTCTCGATTTCATCGATGCAGGCGAGGCCCTTGTCGGCGAGTACGAGTGCACCCGCCTCAAGCGTCCAGCGACCTTCGCCAAACTCGTCCCTTTGTGCACTTGCCGTAAGACCCGCGGCCGTGCTAGCTTTCCCCGAAGCGTAGATGCCACGTGGGGAAAGCCGGGTCATGTACTCCAGGAGCTCGCTCTTACCGGTACCTGGATCACCAACTAGAAGCAAGTGACTGTCCCCCCGAATCCTTCTGCCGTCTGGAAGCTCCTTCGTTACTCCCCCGAAGAGCTGGAGGGCCAACGCCTCCTTCTCCATATCAAGCCCATAGATCGAAGGAGCGATAGAGCCCACGATCTTTCGGATCACGTCCCCACTCGAGGCCTCCTCCTCAATCCGCTGCACGTCGCTGGGCGTGATGAGAATCTGTTCATACTCCACCTTCTCCATTTCCACGCTGATGACATCGGTGAAGATGTCGAAGAGCGTAGACCGAGTCCGGAACCGACCCTTCTGCGTCCCTCGGAGCACGCCGTTGAGGACGATCCGATCGCCTGGGAATACCTCCCCCGTCAGGTCGTCCTCGATGTAGGCCACCAGCCGCTGCGGTTGCTCCCCGCCGCGCAGCTCCTCGGGCGGCTCCTGAATCTCGATCTTCTGAGTATCGACAAACTGGGACCCCTCATCGATGAGCTTGAACTTCGTGGATCCGGGACTTCGACCACAGCCTCCCTGGTTCTCGTAACATTCAAGGGGCTCCCGGAAGTCCATCTCCTCCTGGGCCTCTTTGATGATCATGCTGCAGCGAAGACACTGGAAAACGGCCTCCGTTAGACGGGGTCTAACCTCCGTCGCCTTGCGGACCAGGCCTTCCACAGAGACGAGGGTGCCGAGGTGTTTCGCCCGCAGGTCCCGGATCTCCACCCGGATGTCACGTGGAATCCCTTGAACCCGAAAGTGGATGTGTGCCTCCTCCGTCGGCGGCACGAATCGGGCGATGGCCTGCTCCGCGCTGTAGATCGCGGCCTGCGGATGGCGCAGGAGGTGGATGGCCAAATCTGTGTCGAACCGCTCTACATCTGGGTAGTCAATGTAGAGGCTCCTTTCCTCCGGGTACGCGTCGGCGAGGGCTGTGATCCGACCGCCAAAATCCCCCTCGTCGAAGAACTCCTCCCACCGTAAAACGAGTTCCTCCGTCGAGAGACTTAACAACTGATTCCTCCCTAGTCTCACCCTGCCGAGCACCCCCTATTTAACGAAGCGGCCATCGCTTCCGCTGCGCTCCTCCACCCTAAGCCCATCATTTCCACTGGAAGTGCCAGGTTCCCCGCGTTCATCCACGGAGCTCGTCAGAAGCAGGTCGAGTACCCGCAACACAGGCACAGACGGCATCTCCCCTCTCTAGCCAACGGTCCCTCGCAGTCCGGGCACTGACCAATCCCGGGGGCTCCTATGAGGGCTGTCACGATCCTCGTCGATCCGGTCATATCGATCGCCATTCCTCCCACGGCCAGGCGCCTTAAAAGGGGAGATTGGGGAGGTGAGTGAAACTACCCCTATCGGCGTCTGTGCTCCGCAACCCTTAAGATTACCAGGTCTGTTATCAGCCGGGCCGGGGAGGGCAATGTTCGTTCCGGAGGAGAACCTCAAGGAGCTTATTCTATCCTACCTCAAGAGGTCGGAGACCTCCATCAGCGGCCTTGCCCGCAGCCTGGAGGCCGACGGGTACAAGCTCCACCGCCTCCTCCTCACCGGCTACCTCCGGGCCCTGGCCGACCTGGGCTACGTGCGGGAGAAGGAGATTCCGCCATCGAAGGTATACGTCGTAGCCAGCGGGCGCGAGGGAAACCTCTACGAGATGCTGGGCGACACCTGCCGGGACCTGGAGCGGGACGAACGTAAGGCTGCCCACCTAGCCATCGCCGCCCTGCAGCGCCTCTTCCGCCGCCCCATTTTCCTCAGAGAGGTCCAGGAGTGCGGCTTCCCACGCGGATACGATGCTCTGATGGTGGAGCAGGAGGAGCGGGAGGAGTCCAGGAAGAAGCTCATGAAGGTGGGCATCAGGATCCCCATCAGCGAGCCGGCCTACAGGGTGGCGGAGAAGCGGGACCCCAGGATTGAGGAGGTCCTAGTCAGCCTGGTCGTGGGGCGTTTCGCGGCCACGGAGCTCGTCTTGGAGACGAAGCAGACGAGACTCCAGGGGTCAAAGGGAAGCTAGGCCGCTGGGGTCGACGGTCCGACGGGCCTTCAGCGACCCAGGGGTCTTCTCGATCCCGCGACCCCACGAGCGCCAGTAGCCCGCGGTAAGGCTGCTCACTTCCGTGCCTGACCCGGTTTCCACGGCTAAGGCAAGGTCCCCGGCCCTCCGGCCGGCTTCCGAGCCAGCTCCGGCCCCGCAGGACAGGACGTCAACGTCGACCCTCCGGACTGGAGGCCTTGGGACTGGGCCTTCCCCAGCTGTCGGCCCCGCATATCGACGATTTCGGTGTACAAGGGGACGCCGAACCCCCCGCCCAAGCCTAGCGTCTGTTCATGGGGTTTCTGGGTATTTAACTTTCTTTCCCTCTGAGAATGGGTGGCTTTTAGGGGAGTCGTGGGCCCTGTCACGAGCGGCCGCAACGCTTAGGCCTGCCGAGGGATTACCCCTGCAGGAGGTGCGATGAAGGCCGAGCCGCAACCGCCATCCTCTCGCGGCCCGCGACCCAAAAGGATGGCCTGGATGACGGTGATCGTGATTGGAGTTGCGGTCATCGTGATCGTCGCTGTCCTTGCCAGCCTTCCCAGATCGCAGTCCCCCACCAGTCCTCCACCTCCTCCCACCTCCACCACAGCAGGGTCCAGATTGTCCGCGATCGAACGGCCTCTGCATCGAGAGTAATGTGACTCGGGTCATCGATGGTGACACACTCGACGTCGAAGGCGGCCAACGAATCCGTCTCGTGCTTGTCGACGCGCCTGAGTCCAGTGAAATTGGCGGGGCAGCGGCACGGGATTACCTCACAGATCTCTGTCTGGGCACCCTGGCCATCGTTGACGAGGACGACTTCCAGATAGGTGACGATCCCTACGGCCGGGTCTTGGCAGTGGTCTACTGCGATGGTACCAACGCGAACGCGGCCATGATCTCCTCAGGCCACGCGGATACCTACTACGCCTTCTGTTCTGCGAGTGAGTTCGGGACCGAGACATGGACGGGGTGCTCTTCGCCTCCACCCCCGCCCGAGGAGGACTGCGATCCCTCCTACCCAACCGTGTGCATACCCCCTCCGCCGCCGGACCTGGACTGTGCAGACATACCCTATCGGAACTTCGTGGTTCTCCCTCCCGACCCGCACAACTTCGACGTCGATGGGGACGGGATTGGGTGTGAGACTTGATGTCGAGAGTGCAGGTAGGATGAATGCAACCAGACGACCTTCTTGGCCCGATCTCCAAACGAAGCGCAAATCTCCGACTATTGTGTTTGCGGTGGTTGCCGCAGTGGGCGTCTACTTCACGGCCTGGAGCCTGTACGCCTACAGAACGGTTTGCAGTCAAAGCGGGCCCTGCATCACGCCTTTATTTCTCACCTCGATGGGCCTGTTGCTGCTGTTCGGGGCAATCGTAGCCTGGTTGGTCTACAGTGGCAGGCGGTTTTCCCTCTTTCCATCGCCGTGAGCACAACTTCGATTTCGACGGGACCGCCTGCGAGACCTGAGGGCGAGTTGAGCGCGGCTTTCCCCTGGCAGGGGGCTCGGTCGGGGCGACGAGGGACCTAGCCTTTCATCAGCATAATGATGGCCTCGGCCGGCTCCCCGCCGCACTCCTCCAAGGCCCTTCGGGCTTCCTCGGGGGACACGCCTGCTCGTTCGGCCACCAGTTGCACATCCTCCTCGGGAAAGGCGACGCCGCCCTCGCCCCTCGCCATCTCCTCCGCCGTGCCCACGACCTGGTACATCTGCTGACCCTGGACGTTCATCTCGGCCACCGACGGGGCCCTGATGACAAGCTCCTTCTCCGCCGTCCGGATGATGACCTCCTCCACGTCCTCCAGCTCCTTATAGCCAAGCTGCTTCATCAGCATCTTCGCCTGGCGCGGGTTGACGCGGCCTCCCGGGATGCCTGGTATCATGGAGATCATCTGGACTAACGTCTGGAGCCTTATATAGGCCTCTACCCCTAGTTGCGGCGTGAAGGTCGCCGTTGTTTTCGACGACAAGTGCCACCCAGACAGGTGCAACCTGGAGTGCATGGCCTACTGCCCTCCCATGCGCACCGGCACCGAGGTCATCTGGCTCAGTGAAGAGACTGGCAGGGCGGCGATCTCCGAGGAGACCTGTATTGCCTGTGGCATCTGCATCAAGAAGTGCCCCTTCGATGCGATTCGGATCATAGGGCTACCGGACGAGCTGGAGGGCGAGGTCGTACACCGCTACGGCATGAACCGCTTCCGCCTCTACGGCCTGCCCGTCCCGAGGGAGGGCAAGGTCATCGGCCTCCTGGGACCCAACGGCATCGGGAAGACCACCCTGATCAACATGCTGTCGGGACACATGCTCCCCAACCTCGGCGACTACGAGACGGAGCCGAGCTGGGACGCGATCCTAGAGCGCTACGCCGGTACGGAGGTCTCCAACTACCTCAGCCGCCTGGCCGACGGCGACTGGCGGACCTCCCTCAAGCCGCAGTACATCGACCGCCTGCCCCAGGTCCACAAGGGCCAGGTCAAGGACCTCCTCCAGTCGGTGGACGAGCGGGGGGAGCTGGACCACTTCATCCAGGCCTTGGAGCTGGAGAGCTTCCTGGACCACGACCTGCGCACCCTGTCGGGCGGAGAGTTGCAGCGGATGGCGATCGCCGCCACACTTCTCAAGGACGCCGACGCCTATTTCTTCGACGAGCCCTCCTCCTACTTGGACATCCACCAGAGACTCCGGGTCGCGCGCGTTATTCACCAGTTGTCGCGGGAGAAGCTGACGGTGGTGGTGGAGCACGACCTGGCCATTCTGGACTTTCTGGCGGATACGGTATACCTCCTCTACGGCGAGATGGGGGCCTACGGAGTCGTGGCCCAGCCCAGGCCGGTGAGGACGGCCATCAACGTCTACCTAGACGGCTACCTGAAGGAGGAGAACATACGCTTCCGCGACCGAGAGATCAAGTTTGAGGCGAGCCCGCCTAGGGCCGAGTGGGAGGCGGCTCCCCTCATGTCCTTCTCCGACGTCCAGGTCGACCTGGACGGCTTCATCCTCAGTGCGGAGGGAGGGAGCATCAAGAAGGGGGAGGTGGTGGGCGTCGTAGGACCCAACGCCACAGGGAAGACCACCTTCGTCCGCGTACTGGCGGGGGATCTGAAGCCCAAAGGCGGGATGGTCGAGGGGACCGCCAATGTCTCCTACAAGCCCCAGTACATCCGGCTCGAGTACGAGGGCAGCGTGCGGGAGCTCCTCCTGGGTCGCCTGGGGAAGGCCGTGGACACCAGCTACTTCAAGACGGAGCTGTCGGCCCCCCTGGAGATGGAGCCCATCATGGAGAAGGAGGTGACCTCCCTCTCCGGCGGTGAGCAGCAGCGGGTCTCCATCGCGCTGTGTCTGGGGAGGGAAGCAGACGTCTACCTACTGGACGAGCCCTCGGCGTATCTGGACAGTAATCAGCGCATGAAGGCCGCCAAGGCCATGAGGCGGGCCATGGAGAACACCGGCAGAACCGCCCTCGTGGTGGACCACGACGTCTACTTCATAGACATGGTCTCCGACTCCCTGATGGTCTTCGCAGGGACGCCGGCCAGGGAGGGGCACGGCTACGGCCCCTTCCCCATGCGAGAGGGCATGAACCGGTTCCTGCAGGACGTTGGGGTGACCTTCCGGCGGGACCGCGACACTCGGCGTCCCAGAATCAACAATCCCGACTCCAAGCTCGATAGGAGGCAGAAGTCGGCCGGCGAGTATTACTACGCCTTGGCCTAGGGTTCCGCGGCGATCCGCTTGGCCTGACCCTTTCGCCACCTCCTGAAGAGGAAGTAGCCTATCAGGAACGCGGCCAGACCAGCGAGGACGATGACATCGAAGGACTCCAGGCTCTCGGCGAATTCGAAGGCGGCACTGCCCAGGAAGTAACCCAGGGAGACCAGAATCGTGGTCCAGACAGTGGCCCCGATGAAGGTGAAGGGGATGAAGCTCTTCAAGGACATCCGGGCTATGCCCGCTGGGAAGGCGATCACCGATCGGAAGCCCGTGAAGGAGTTGGCCAGGAGGACGGCCCAGCTCCCCCAGCGACCAAACCAGCGGTCCACCATGTCGATGTGTCTCTCCTCGATGCGGATGTACTTACCATACCTCACCAGGAAGGGCCTGCCCAGGTAGAGTCCGATGAGGTAGGCTCCGGTGGAGCCAACCGTTGCTCCTGACGCCGCCACGAGGATCACGAGCACGAAGTTGAGGCCTCCCTCCTGCGCCAAGAGCCCGGCGAAGGGGAGGATGAGGGCGCTGGGGATTGGGGTGAGGACTCCCTCAATTACCATGACTAGGAAGATGCCCACATAACCGAACTGGGACACGATGTCCAACATGAAGTTGGCTATGTCGACGAAGATGGACACTTTCGCGGGAAGCAGGTCGAGTCCCCTTAAAGCTTCGTCCCTGGGTCCCGAGCCTGATACCTGTCAGCGGACTACGGCACGGGGGTACTCTGATCGAAGCAATCCTGGGCGTTCTCCAGGGTGTGGTCAATCTCCGCCCTCAACTGGTCGCGAGACCTGAACCCAACTATCTCACCAACGGGACGCCCCCTGCAGTAGAACCTCAGCGTGGGAGTCCCCATGATCCCCATCTCCATGGCTAGCTGTCGTGCCTCGGCGACGTTGAGCTTCGTGAACTTCAGACGGCCTTCGTACTCCCGCGACACCTCATCGTAGATGGGATCGAGCCTCTTGCACCAGATGCAGGCGGGACCCCAGACGTTGACAACTACGGGAGTCTCCGACTCGAGGACCACCGACTGCCAGTTCTCCTCTGTAATGTCTACGATTTCAGTCATCTTAAACCACCTGTCGATTGCATTGTACTGCTCCAATCTAAAGTCTACGCCTCGAGGGAAGGCCCTCGGTCGGGCGGTATCCAGCGGCCCCTTCGAGGCAACTCGAGCTCCCTCTCTCGGGCGATCTGCTCTCCCCGGAGGAAGGTTGCTAGAGGGAAGACCGCTTCCCATCCTTCGAAGGGGGTCCAGCCACAGCGGTAGTGGAGGTCCTTGCCTCTCACCTTCGTAACCTCCCTAGGATCGAAGACGACCACGTCGGCATCGCCTCCCACGCGGAATTCTCCCTTTCCGCCGAGGCCGAAGAGCTTTGCGGGTGTCGTGCAGAGGGCGTTGACGAGGACCTCCAGAGCCAGCTTACCCCTTCTGGAGAGTTGGAACATCATCGGATACATCGTCTCTACGTTGGGGGCTCCCGGCGGTGCCGAGGGGAAGTGCGCCTTCTCCTCCAGGGTATGGGGGGCGTGATCGCTCGCCAGGACATCGATGCGACCCGTTGTGAAGGCCGACCACACGGCCTCTCTGTCCTCCGGGAGTCTGAGGGGCGGGTTGATCTTGCCCAGGGATCCGATGGGAGAGCTGGAGTTCAGGAGTAGGTGCATGGGAGTGGCTTCGCAGCTGAAGGGCGACCCGTTCACGGCAGCCAGCCCCGCTCTGGAGGACAGGTGGGCGATGTGAACTCTGCCTCCGGAAGACGAGGCGATCAGCCTCTCTATGGCAGCTCCCTCCGCCGTGTCTGGCCGTGCTTGACGGTGATCCTGTAGACTCCTCTCCTCCATATCCACCAGGCCTCCTGGGTCCTCGGCGTGGACGGAGAGAACCTTTCCCGACGCCTTAAGCACCTCGAGAGCCGTCGGTAGGTCCTCCCGGGAAAGGCTTGGGCCCTTGAAGCTCTCAGCCATGTACAGCTTGAAGCCGTGACACTCCTCCACCGTCCCCCTAACTCCATCGGCGGAGCTCACGCCGGCGTACAACCCGAAGTCGACGTTTGCCTTGTGGGATGCCGTCTCACGTTTCTCTCGGAGGGCGGTCCGGGTGGTGCTAGGCGGGATTGTGTTCGGCATGTCCAAGACCGTTGTGATGCCGCCCACGGCCGCGCTCTCCGTCCCGGTATAGAAGTCCTCCTTGTGGGTGAGGCCGGGCTCACGGAAGTGGACGTGGACATCGACCGCCCCCGGCAGGAGGATCATGTTGCCGAAGTTCCGCCTCTCGTCGCCGCGAAGCGTCCTCCCTATCTCCTTGATCAGGCCGTCCTCGATTCCGAGGCAGAGCTGCTGCAGCTCGCCCCGGTAGTAGCCCCTACCTTCGATGACCATCATGGACGGTCCTCAGGTATCTGCGCTCCACAGGACCTCGGGGAGAAACTTCTCTAAAGACCTCCGCCTGGAAGGTGTAGACCTCCATCCCCGGCTCGAACCACGCGTCGGGAAGAAGCCCCGCCTTGACACACGCCTGGGAGATGAACTCGGTCGCATCCCAGCCCCACTCGACGGGAACTTGCGGAAGGAGGAGGCCTGCCAGCTGGCCGCGCCTTACAATGAGCCCATCCCTTCCGATGACCACTTGATTGGGATAGTCGAGGGGTCGGGCCGACTTCAAGGGCTCGGGGACCGTCAGGAGGCTCACTTCCGCAATCACTCTGGGCAGCTCCTCCGACGCCAGGGGCGGAAATCGCGGATCGTGGCAGGCTGAGAGCGTGGCCTGTATCACTGCCTGCTCAAGGGGGAAGACTGGATCGTGATATCCGATACAGCCTCTGAGTTCATCCTGCGGGTAGGTGTTTATCGTGACGAAGGCACCCGCCTTCTCTGAAAGCCTGTCGGGCAGACGGGGCTTTGCGAGGTCCTCCTTCCCCAGGTGTCCCTCCATGGTCCACCGCGCCAGTCGGACGGCGGCCTCGCCCTCGTCATCGCCGTACATCCCGGGAAAGGGACGAGAGATGACCTTATAGAGTTGCCGGGAATCGGCCCTGGAAACCCGCCAGAAAAGTTTAACTCGCCGTACGGTTTGTTTGACTGTGGTGGACGGTTGAAGCAGGCCATCCCCGTGATCGAGATAATGTCCAAGACCCCCGTCACCATAAGCCCCGAGGCCAGAGTTTCGGAGGCCGCGGGCTTGATGCGGGACAAGGAGCTGGGGAGCTTGCTCGTTGTCTTCGCAACGAAACCCGTGGGGATAGTCACGGAGAGGGACCTGGTGACCAAGATCGTGGCGGAGAACAGGGTCCCTGCCGAGGTCAAGGTCGAGGATGTCATGACCTCGCCCGTGGTGAGCATCGGCCCCTACCAGGAGATCCTCGAGGCTGCCAAGACCATGGCGGACTTGAAGATTCGCCGTCTTGCCGTGGTGGAGGACGACAACCTTGTGGGACTCATCACGGAGAACGATATCCTCAAGGTGTGGCCTGCCCTCATCGAGATCACTCGCGAGAGGGCTGCCATCGCGGCACCGGCAGAAGGAGTCGGCGTCGGCTACTGCGAGAACTGCTCCATGTTCTCCGAGGAACTTGCATTGGACAACGGCCAGCTGCTCTGCCCCGATTGCCTGGAAGGGTAGGCGACCCCCCCCAAGCAATAATTGCTTCGCAAGGTTTAAGCACCCAAGAGACTAAGAGCGCCCCCGGATGCGGTTTGTCAAGATCTCTCAGCCCGAGATCGAGGCCGTCAGGAGGCTCTACGAGAGCGTCATGTCGTATGCGTGCCACGGCCTCTTCGTCCACGAGGGTCTGTCCCTGGGGGCGGATATCGCTGAGATGGCCGCCCAGGCCGGAGACTACTTCCAGTCCTGCCGCCGCATCCTCATTGGCCGAGGCTGGGTCGAGGACGTATCCTTCGAGAGCGATGAGGTTAAGGTGAAGGGGTCCATCGAGGTATCCGAGGGGGCCGGCACGGAGACCTGTCATCGCCTCAAGGGCATCCTCTCCAAGATCTACGAAGTGGAGAAGGAGAGGCGGCTGAAGTTCGCCGAGGCCAAGTGCGTCAGCAACGGGGCGCCTGAGTGCGTCTTCAAGATCGAGGGATGAGATGGCAATGCAAGAGCTGCTGGTAGGGTTGAAAAGGGATCATGGGGCCTTGGCATCGGCCTTGGTCAGCAGGGATGGGTTGGTGATGGCGGCGGACCTGCCCGAAGAGGTTTCCCAGGAGACCTTCTCCATCATGTGCGCGGCCATCATGGGTGCTGGTATGACGGCCACGACGGAGCTGGGGAAGACCTCCCCGGATCGTATCGCCTTGAGGTCTTCAGACGTACGTATCCTGATATACGCCGCAGGGCGGAAGTCTATGCTGGTGGTGGTTCTGCCGCCTGAGAGCGATCTGGATGCCGTGGACAGGGTAGGGCGTGAGATTGCTCAGAAAGTGGCCGAGGCCTAGTCGCGAAGCTTATTTACGGCTCGAGTCTCTCCTTCCTGCGGGGCCCGTGGTCTAGTGGTTTGCCTGTGAGGCCCATAGATGACGCCACCCTTACAATCCCGCATAGGAGAGGTGGAGGTCGTCGGTTCGAACCCGACCGGGCCCATCCTCCTCCCTCAGTCTGAATCCATCTCGAGGCTCTCGCCCTCGCCCTCTACCATCATGTCCTGCAGCTTGCCGAGGTGAGTGCCGTCCAGAAGGTACACCTGGGCCTTCTCCATCCTGACGACTTTCGAGTTGACAATGGGTCCCAATCGTCGACTCCCCGTCTCGTTCATCGTGGTCCCACCGGAGAACTCGTTGAAGGCTGGGACGATGACCAGCTCCTCCGGTAGCCTTGGGTAACGATCCAAGGTGCCTGAGAAACCGGCCCGAATCCAGCATCGCTGGATGTTCCTGAAACCCAGACCATCCCGAAACATGATGGTCGGGTGGTTGTGGCCTATGATCAGCGTAGGGGCCTCCATGACGTCCTCTGAGGGCCATGCGTGGCCATGGGTCAGTCCCACATCGCCGAGGCGAACACCCTGGGCATCGTGGAGGGTGACCCACCGAGGTAGGAAGTTGGCGATGCCTCCATCGTGGTTCCCCAGGACTAGGTGGGCCTCCTTTGCTCGTCCCTCCAATCGGTCGAAGAACCGGGGCACCTCGCGTCTCTCGAGACCTGAGGACCTCGGGAATTGGTGCTTCAGGTCGCCCAAGATGACCACCCTTGCCGGCTGCACCTCCTCCAGCAGCGTCAGCACCTCGTCCCCCATCTTCTTCGCTTGGCTGGGAAGCGTGAAGCCGGCTTGCCTCAATTCCTCCTCCTTGCCTATGTGGAGGTCGGCGATGACGAGGCTGTCGCCGGCCATGAGGGCAGGTCTGTCGGGAAGCGGGTGTATGCTGGGTTCCATGGACTGGGATCTGACTTCCTCACGGCGACGGGTCCTTATTACCTTGGCGGCGCCTTGGACCCTAGATGAGGATTCCCACTCCGACGCCAGCTGTTGCCAGAATGCCGAAGACCACCGTCAGCCCTATCGTCCCGGCGTTGGATGGGATGAGGGCCATGGGATCCGCGTAGTTTTCCCTCAGTCCTCGGCAGGCCTTCACCGCCATGGGGATCGTGAGGAAGGTCAGGAGGACGGGCCACGGAACGCCGAACAGCACCACCCCGAGCACGACGGCCACGTAGGCCACGGCGATGAGGGAAATGTAGACGCGAATCGAAGCCTCGTAGCCGAGGCGAGCCATAAGCGTCCTCTTACCGACCGCCAGATCCGCCTCCACATCCGGGAACTCGTTGATCCAAAGGATCGCCGCCACCAGGGATCCGATGGCGACGGATAGGAGGAGCGGGCCCAAGTCGATGCGCAGGGTGAGGACGAAGTAGGTTCCCATGACTATCAATGGACCGAAGCTGAGCCCCACGATTAGCTCCCCCACCCCTAGGTAGGCGAGCCGAATCGGAGGTGCGACGTAGAAGAAGACGGCAAAGACGCCGATGAGACCGATCCACAGGAGGGTGAGACCGACCTGGGCCACCAGATAGAGGCCGATGATAGACGCCAGGATGAGGAAGGTCAGGGCAACGACTAGGTGTGCGTTGACGCTCAGGACACCCTGAGTGAGAACGCGACCTCCCCCCGCGAAAGGGTTCTGGTGCCGGACCCGCAGGTCGTTCCCACTTCTGAAGTCGAAGTTATCGTTGAGCATGTTGGCGGCTAGTTGGGCCGCGACAGCTCCGACAAGAACCAAGAAGAAGAGGTCGAGGCGGAACGAGAGACCACCGATTCCACTACCGTCGGTTAGACGAAGGAGGGAGAAGGTGGCCCCCAGGGCAACCGGAATTATCGAAGCGACCAAGAACGGCGCCCGAAGAGCCTGTACCCAGAGCCGTCCCCTGCTAGCCTCTGACATATCTCCACGCCTCATTCGAGAGGCCGGGTTATGCCCATGTAACCGACGAGGTTACCTCCTCGATGGATTGGTCGAACGGCGAGGCGGGCGGGGAACTGAGACCCACCCTTCTTCACGAGAACGACCTCCTCCTCGAAGAGCCCCTCCTCCACAGCGGTCTTGAGGAGGCGGGGGACGAGTTCTTCCACCTTTTCCGGTGGGTGGAACACGGCCACCGACAGCTTGCCGATGACCTCGCTCGGTTGGTAGCCGAAGAGCCTCTCAGCCCCCCTGGAGAACGTCTCCACCATTCCCTCTAGGTCACACGTGATCACGGAGGTCGCTTGCTCCATTTCTTCCTGGCTGAAACCCTCGGCAGCAGTTCCCACGATGAACCCTCGGGGGGTCCAGACGCGGGGCTTATATGGGATTGGCGGTTTACCTATCAACCCATTTCATGCGCAAGGTGACGATTAGAATCCCGACGGAGGCCCTGGTACAGCTGGGCATGCTCTCTGACCGCTTCTTCGAACACAACGAGTCCTTGGAGCTGCTGACCACCTTCACCGCCGGGGAGTCCGTCTCCCAAATAGTCCTCATCAAGCGACGAGGCTCCCTGCCCCTAGATAGGGAGATCGAAGAGCGGCGGGGGGAGCTGCTTGATCGCTACGCCCTCCAGGGGTTCGAGGTGCTTCGCCGAGACGCTGGATCCAACGAGGTAACAGCGCTCATCACCAGGCCTATACCGAAGGACCTCGCCTCCCTCCTCCAAGAGCTGGGTTCAGAGGTCGTTCCCGCACGCCCCTTCGTCGTCGAACCGGAGGAGACCGTGGCCTCCTTCTTCGCCTCGGAGGAGAGGCTCCGCACGGTTCACGCCTTGCTAAACGGCCTAAACATACCCTTCGAGGTGGAGGCCGTCCAAGCTTTCCAGGGTGAGGAGGCGCCGCTGGCCATGCTCACAGAGAGACAGCGGGGAATCCTTCAGCTTGCCTACAGACTCGGGTACTACGATACGCCCGCACGGACGACCCTGAGTCGGATCGCTAACCTGGCCGGAGTTAGTCGCGCCGCTGTGAGCAAGACCTTGCGACGTGCGCAGGCGCGCCTGCTGGCGACGGTGATGCGGTAGAGGCTGGTCAACCGAAGATGACCCTGGGGGCCGCGTCTTGGACCCCCGATGTATGGCGGGGGTCGCAGGCGACCATCAAGGCCCAGTCGACCGTCTCTCGAATGTGGAGGGCCTTCGCCAGGCTACTCACCTTCCTGAAGGGGGCTACGCGCCCCTCTTCCCAGACCTTAAGGTCCACCTTGGATATCCGGGGCTCAGTCACGAGGAGTTCGGGGGCTGGGATGTCCACGATGACCTTTCCAGCGGGGATGCCGGCCCTACGGCAGATTGTGTCCTCCACCCTCAACCTCCGGCCTGGATCGGTCAACTGCTCGAGGCGCTCGGCTTCCTCCCTGCTCAACTCGTTCCTCTCCCTCGTGACCGCCCTCTTGTACAGCCTTCTGTACTTCAGTCTGAGAACAGAATCCCTCTGGAGCTCGCCTCTCTTCAGGAGCCACGACAGAAGCTCTGCATCGGTCATGAATCGTACCAGGCCCAGATCGTCCTTCGCCCGTTCGACAGCTCGAGAGAGCATGGTCTCGGCGATCCTGACCGTCTTGTGGAAGTACACGGAAGTGTACATGAGGCCTCGAGCCACGAGGGTGCCCTCGACGGCGCTCAATCCCTTCCTGTCAACAACTAGACCTCCATCCGCCACCCGGAAGGTGTCCAGGAGGCGGGGAAGGTCGATGATTCCATGGGCGACTCCTGTGTATTGGGCGTCTCTTAGCAGGAAATCGATTTGGTCGGCATCAAGGACTCCGTGGATGATGTGACCCAGGTACGCCTTATCCCTCGCCTTGGCTTCCGCCCCTGGGGCAGCAAGGGGGCCAATATCCGGTGAGCCTCTAATGAGTTCGGCTACCTCCCTCGGTTCTAGGCCCCACTTCTCCAGGATAATCGGAACCCGAGGAGGTTCGCTGATAGAGGCCCGCTCCCCCTCCTGCACGCTGTCCGCCTCGCCGAGAATGATGCGCTTGGTGATCTCCATGTGGTCTACACCTGTCTTCTGCTCGAAGACCCGCTCTAGCGTGTGGGAGAAGGGGCCGTGGCCCACGTCGTGAAGAAGGGCCGCCGTTGACACGATGTCGATCTCCTCCTGCGGCAGCCCGAGGTTGGAGGCGATCTGCTTGGCGACATGATAGGTGCCCAAGCTGTGTTCCAGGCGGGTATGGTTTGCCCCAGGGAAGACGAGGTAGGTCAGTCCGAGCTGTCGGATGGCGTTCAGGCGCTGCAGCTCCGGCGTCTCGAGGAGGTCCAGGGCGACACCCTCGGCCCGTATCGAGCCGTGTACGGTGTCATTGATGGTCTTGAAGGCCATTGTCGATTCAACCGTGACCGAGTAGAAATGTCTTTGCGGTGCACGCAGGGCGCATGATCGGGCTGCGGCCCTGGCCTGCCTGCACGCGCAGCGTTAAATACGAACCCTCGGATGATTGAGAGGGCCGGGGTAACAGAGTGGCCATGTGACCGCCTGCAGAGCGGTTTTACGGGGGTTCGATTCCCTCCCCCGGCATGTGCTTTTGGTTAGGTTCCTCCCACACATGACCATGGCTCTGTGGAGCATCGTCAGAGTCCTAAATGCATCTCCCGGCAGGGGGTTGTCTGCTAGGTCGAGCAGTGGCTCAAGAAGGCGTTCGGCCTCGGGGCGGGGTCCTGACCTTCCAGTCTCCAGGGACAAATCCTGACCCATGATGGGCAAGTGGGTTTCGCCAAGTCTGACGACCGGTGGCCTGAACCAGTCCTCGTATTTGCTCGTGAAACGGCGTGTCCCGAATCGTACTGATCCAATCCTCGGCTCGTCGGGGAGTGCCATTGGGGAGCTTGACGATCAGGAGGGCGCTGTCGATACCATCGCGGGTTTCGACATCCATGACATCAGGTAGCCGAAGCCGCCCAGAGTCACACCGAGGGCCCCCAAGGCCATGAAGATCGCGATGGGAGTCGGGTAGGCGGCAACCAGGTTGTGGACCGCTCCGGTATCGCCCGTTTGAATGAGTTCCGCTCCGCCGATGTAACCTGCCCATATCATGAGTCCACCGGCGCCAAGGGCCCCCACGTTCATTAGCAGCAAGTGGAGCCAAGCGAGGATGCTCTTGTAGCCCTGGTACGCTCTCTTCAGGACGACTTCGATGTGCTGGTAGAAGAGAGCGCAGAGGGCGGAACCTAGCACCGCGACTGCGATAAACCCGATGTAGCCAATCGACATCCAGGTGCCGATGCTCCCCGAGGCCACGATCCTTGAAGCGGGAGGGTCACCGAAGACGGCTAAATAGAGCAAGGCTGCGATGAGGACAGCCGCAATCGTCCCCTGCACTATCGCCACGAAAATGAACCTTGAAGCCCATTTGCTGTGGTTCCCCCTGCCCAGGCTCACGTATCTACCTCTCCATTCGATTGGGAGGTTTATATAAGAGCCTTGAGCAAATACAGTATTGGCTTCTCGCTCGGTAATTACTGGTTACTAGTCGACGCGCCCCTGGCTAGGGCCTTGGGCTCTGCTCAACTGCCTCTCAGGTTCCAACATCGAACTCTCCAAGCCACAGTTCCAGCACCGCCCCTGGGAAGTGCCGTTCCATACGCCACACTCTGGACATTTCCTTTGCCCGGTGCCCGCCTCAGTCTCGGTTAGACCCCTCGGAAAGAGTTTAACAGGCCGCTCCCAATGGCCCCATCGGAATCACCATGACCGTGGCGAAAGTAATCGAGTTGGTGGGCAGCTCTCCGACGAGCTTCGATGAGGCCGTCCGCAACGCGGTGGAGGATGCGGCGAAGACCCTGAAGGGCATCACCGGAGTGGATGTCTTGGGCATGACGGCGAAGGTCCAGGGGGATCGCTTGATCGAGTTCCGGGCCAACGTAAAGGTTGCTTTCAGCGTCGAGAGATAGGAAGCACCCTCCATCCGGTACATCCGGTCCTCCACACTTCCTGCCCGATGGCTACCATATAAGTAGCGGCCGGACGGTAGTCATCCTGACATGCGCTTCCTTAGCAACATCCTTGAAGCAATTGGGGACACGCCGCTCATCAAGCTGACCCGGGTCACCGAGGGCTACCGGCCCCTCATCCTGGCGAAGCTGGAAAACCTGAATCCCGGTGGGAGTGTCAAGGACCGAATTGGCTTGGCCATGATTGAGGAAGCAGAGAGGCAAGGCCTCCTGAAGCCAGGCGGCACCATCATCGAGCCCACTTCGGGAAACACCGGCGTGGGCCTCGCCCTGGTGGCCGCCATCCGAGGATACAGCTGTATCTTCACGATACCGGACAAGATGAGCCAGGAGAAGATCAACCTCCTCAAGGCCTATGGGGCCCGGGTCGTCGTCTGTCCTACGGCGGTGCCACCAGACTCGCCCAAGAGTTACTACAAGGTGGCAGAACGTCTCCAGCGAGAGATGCCGAACTCGTTCATCCCTCAACAGTACTTCAATCCCAAGAATCCAGAAGCCCACTACTTGACCACGGGCCCCGAAGTCTGGGAGGCCACGGACGGGGATGTGACCCACTTCGTGTGTGGTATGGGCACCGGTGGCACGATAAGCGGGGCCGGCCGGTACCTCAAGGAGCAAAACCCCAACGTCCAAGTCATTGGCGTGGACCCGGTCGGGTCTGTGTTAGCCAATTACTTCCACAAGGGTGAGATGACCACACCCCAGGTCTACAAAGTGGAAGGAATCGGCGAGGACATCATTCCCGGCACGACCCAGTTCGAGTACATTGATGAAATCGTTACCGTGGAAGACCGGGAGTCCTTCGCTTTCACGCGACGCCTCGCCCGGGAGGAGGGACTCTTGCTAGGTGGCTCTTCTGGCTCGGCGCTGGCGGGGGCTCTGAAGGTCGCCAAGAACTTGTCGGAAAAGGACGTCGTAGTGGTCCTACTGGCTGACACGGGAGAGCGCTACCTAAGCAAAGTGCACAGCGAAGAGTGGCTGAGGGAAAACGGCTTCCTGGAGGAGGAGCCCAGACTGGCGAGTATCATCGAAGCTAAGGATCCCTCTCTGCCTGCGGTGGTCACTGTGGAGGCCTCCGAGGCGGTTTCGACCGCTATCGATCTGATGCGGCAGTACAACATCTCGCAGCTTCCCGTCACCGAAGCTGGCAGGGTCGTTGGTAGCCTTCGAGAGGAGGCTCTTCTGGCCGAACTCCTCAAGAAGCCGGGGCACGGAGAGACCCAGGTCCGGGACGTGATGGAAAAGCCCTTCCCCGTGGTGGACGAGCGAGAGGACCTGGAAGGGGTCTGCAAGCTCCTGCTTCGAGGAACCCCTGCCGTCCTCGTGGGATCTGCGGAGGAGGTCCAGGGGATCGTGACCAGGTTCGACGTCGTGGAGTACCTTTCCAGGGGGTCCCTTGCGTGAAGTTCTCAACGAAGGCCATCCACGCGGGTCAAAGGCCAGACCCGCGGACCGGGGCTGTGAATGTCCCGATCTACGTGACCGCGACCTACTCACAGGCCGTCGGCCAGGAAGGATACGAGTATTCACGAACGCAGAATCCAACGAGGGAGGCCCTGGAGGAGAGCGTCGCGGTCCTGGAGGGGGGTGACCACGGAGTTGCCTTCTCCTCCGGGATGGGGGCCATCACTACGGTCATGACCCTACTCAGGAGTGGGGACCACGTCGTGGTGGCTGAGGACGTCTACGGGGGTACGCATCGACTGTTCAGGGAGGTCATGGAGAAGTACGGCCTGAGATTCGACTTCATGGACTTCAGTGACATGGACGCCGTGGAGGCCGCCATCAGAGACAACACGCGGATGGTGTGGGCAGAGACGCCCAGCAATCCTCTCCTCAAGCTCGTTGACCTCCGGGCACTGGGGAAGCTGGGGAAGAACTCCGACGTTCTCACCGTCGTTGACAACACCTTTGCCACTCCCTACCTGCAACGGCCCCTGAGCCTCGGTGTCGACGCCGTCGTCCACAGCACAACCAAGTACCTGGGAGGCCACAGTGACATAATCGGCGGCATGGTGGTCACCTCCGTTGACGAGGTTCACGAGAGGCTGAGATTCTCTCAGAACGCCTTGGGTGCGGTGCCCAGTCCCTTCGACTGCTTCCTGGCCCTCCGGGGCATCAAGACCCTACCCCTAAGAATGGACAAGCACTGCAGCAACGCCCTCGACGTGGCGCGCTTCTTGAGCGAGGTGCCGGAGGTGTCCTCCGTCATCTACCCAGGCCTGGAGAGCCACCCCCAGCACCAGCTTGCCAAGGCCCAGATGAAGGACTTCGGCGGCATGGTCAGTTTCAACCTGGCGGACAAGGCGACGGCGCGTACCTTCCTGGAGTCCTTGGAACTCATCATCCTCGGTGAGTCCCTCGGCGGCGTGGAATCTCTCGTCGAACACCCGGCGTCTATGACCCACGCGAGCATCCCCCCGGGGGAGCTGAAGGCGAGGGGCGTGAGCGAGGGCTTCGTCCGATTCTCCGTTGGGTGCGAGGCGATTGAGGACCTCCTGGAGGACCTGGGACGGGGACTCGAGGCCCTACGAGGTTGACCGTCAAGCGCTCGGCGAGGCTCGTCCCGATCCTGGCCTGTTGCCGGTTTCGCCAAGGTTAAGACCCCTTCATACTATGGATTGGCGCCATGGCTATCAGAGTCTACAACACTCTCACCCGGAAGAAGGAGGAGTTCGCCCCCCTCCAGGGCCGCCGGGTGAAGATGTTCGTCTGCGGGATTACACCCTACGACGACACCCACCTGGGCCACGCTAGAACCTACGTCGCCTTCGACATCGTCGCCCGCTATCTCAGGCACCGCGGCTACAGCGTGTTCTACCTTCAGAACATCACGGACGTAGATGATAGAATCCTGGCGCGCGCCCCCGAGGTGAGCGTGCCCTGGGATGAGCTCGGCGATCGCTACTTCGCCGACTACCTCAAGGTGATGGAGGCCCTTAACGTGACCTCCGTCAACCTCTACGCCAAGGCCACCGATTACGTCCCGGAGATCATAGAGCAGGTTGAGGGTCTGGTAGATGGAGGCTACGGCTACCGGATCGATGGCGACGTCTTCTATGAGGTCGCGAAGTTCGAGGACTTCGGCAAGCTCTCCGGCGTGAAGCTGGAGGAGCAGAGGGCCGGCGCCCGAGTGGAAGTGGACGAGCGAAAGCGCGATCCCCGCGACTTCTCCCTGTGGAAGGCTAGGAAACCTGGCGAGCCCTACTGGGCCAGTCCGTGGGGGGAGGGGAGGCCCGGGTGGCACATCGAGGACACCGCCATCACCCTGGCCCACTTCGGTCCCCAGTACGACATCCACGGGGCTGGGAATGATCTCATCTTCCCCCACCACGAGGCGGAGATTGCCCAGGCGGAGGCATACACGGGAGTCAAACCCTTCGTGAAGTACTGGATGCACACCGGCTTCGTGGTCATCAAGGGTGAGAGGATGGGGAAATCCCTGGGTAACGTCGTTCCCGTAGGGGACATTGTCAGGGAGTACGATCCCGAGGTCCTGCGCTTTTTCCTGACCTACACTCAGTACCGGGGCCCTATCGACTTCACCTATGAAGCCCTGGAAGAGGCCAAAGTCGCCTATCGTCGACTGGCCGATGTGCTGCAGAGGGCAAGACAGACTCTGTCGGAGGCGGGGAAGGCGAGGGGCAAGGGCGACCGTGACCTTAGGAAGGCCCTCGCCGAGACGGAGACGTCCTTCTACAGGGCCATGGACGATGACTTCAACACACGGGAGGCTCTCGCCGCGATGTTCAGCCTCACTACCACCTTCTGGGATCTGCTGGAGAAGGGCCTGAGTGCAGGCTCGCTGAAGGAGTTTGTACGAGGGTTCGAGGCCTACGGCGCTCTTCTCGGCCTGTTTCAACCCGGCACGGCCCGCACCTCCGAGTTGGTTGAGGGTCTAGTCAGATTCCTCGTCAACCTTAGGGAGGAGGCCAGGAGGGGCAAGGACTTTGAGACCTCCGACAGCATCCGACAGGAGCTCACTCGGCTAGGCGTACAGATCGAGGACACGGCTCAAGGACCTCGATGGAGGTTCATCTAGGCCCGTTTGCAGGAATGGAGTGACTGGAGGCGGTGACCGCAACGCTTATATAGGGGAGGCAGGCCAATGGGACCCTAGCCAGACCCCTGAAAATCATTAAATAAGCCACCGACATAACCATAGTAAAGGGATGGGATGGGATGTCGATACAGAGTGTTTCAGACCAGTCGCTGAGGGAAGCGATGCCGGACGAGTTATCATACGATGCTGAAAAGATACAGGTCCTAGAAGACCTCCAGGCCATCCGCAAGCGGCCCGCTATGTACATCGGCAGTGTGAGCCAGCGGGGGATGCACCATCTGGTCTACGAGGTTCTTGACAACAGCATCGATGAGGCCATGGCCGGGTTCTGCAAGAACATCGATGTCAAGGTTGCGGAGGACGGTGTCGTCACAGTGGTCGACGACGGGCGGGGAATCCCCGTGGATATCCATCCCCGCTACGAAAGGCCCGCCGTGGAGCTGGTTTTCACCACGCTCCACTCAGGCGGGAAGTTTGATCGGAAGATGTACAAGGTCTCGGGCGGCCTTCACGGTGTCGGCCTCTCCGTAGTGAACGCCCTCTCGTTGTGGCTGGAAGTCCGAGTTCGACGGGCCGGGAAGGAGTACTTCATGAAGTTTAAGAGAGGAGTCCCGGTCCAGGAGCTGAAGGCCCTGAAGAAAAGGGCCACAGCCAGGGGCACGACGGTCCGCTTTAAGCCCGACAAGCAGATCTTCGGAGACACAGAGTTCGACCCAGAGGTCCTTCTCTCACGGATTCGAGAGTATGCCTTCCTGAACAAGGGTACGAGGATTGGCGTTGAGGTCCCCGGCAAGGAGCGGCAGGACCTCTACTTCGAGGGCGGTCTCGTGGAGTTCGTCGGCTGGATCAACCGCAACAAGAACCCACTGCACGCGGAGCCTATTTATGTGGAGGGAAACAAGAACGGCATTTATGTGGAAACCTCTCTGCAGTACACCGACAGCTACGTTGAGAACATCCACAGCTACGCCAACAACATAGCCACGGTAGAGGGTGGGACCCACCTCGTCGGGTTCAAGGCGGCGCTGACGAGGGTGATGAACGACTACCTCAAGACCTACAGCTCTGCGAAGAATGGGGGAATCACTCTGCAGGGCAACGACGTCCGGGAGGGCCTAACCGCGGTATTGAGTGTTAAGCTGCCCGAGCCGCAGTTTGAGGGGCAGACTAAGACCAAGCTCGGGAACAGCGAGGTCAAGGGCGCCGTGGAGTCCCTGGCCTACGAGAAACTCTCAGAGTTCCTCCTGGAGAATCCAAAGGTGGCGGAGTCCATCGTAGAGAAGGCCATCGTTGCTGCCGAGGCCCGGGAGGCGGCACGACAGGCTCGGGAACTCACCCGTCGGAAGGGACTGTTGGAGGGCTCCTCTCTACCCGGCAAGCTGGCCGACTGTCAGGAGAGAGACCCCGCCAAGAGCGAGCTCTTCATCGTGGAGGGACCCAGCGCCGGAGGCTCCGCCAAGCAGGCCCGTGACCGTTCCTTCCAGGCAGTCCTCCCCCTCAAGGGTAAGATCCTCAACGTGGAGAAGGCACGGTTGGACCGCGTGCTGAAGAGTGCCGAGATTCGGACCCTGATCACTGCAGCCGGCACTGGCATCGGCGAGGACTTCGAGCTCGCTAGGGCGCGTTACCACCACGTCATCCTGATGACGGACTCCGACGTCGATGGATCCCACATCCGTACGCTCCTCCTGACCCTTCTCTTCCGCTACTTGCGTCCCCTCATCGAGGCTGGCTACGTGTACATTGCCCAGGCCCCGCTGTTTCGACTGAAGAAGGGGACCACGACTCGCTACGTCTTTACGGAGAAGGAGATGGAGACGCTACTCCGGGAGATGGGGAAGGGGACTACAGTCCAGCGCTTCAAGGGTCTGGGTGAGATGAACCCAGATGAGCTTTGGGAGACCACGATGAACCCGGCGACGAGGGTCCTCAAGCAGGTCACGATCGAGGACGCCGTGCGGGCCGATGAGCTCTTCACCATCCTGATGGGCGACGCTGTGGAGCCCAGGAGGGAGTTCATCCAGGACCACGCCGAGCACGTCATCAACCTGGACATCTGAGGAGGGAATGTCATGGCCACGTCAGCAGAGGTCGACTATCGTCCGATCGAGCAGGAGATGGAGCAATCTTACATCGACTACGCCATGAGCGTCATCGTAGGTCGGGCTCTGCCAGACCTTAAGGATGGCCTGAAGCCCGTCCAGCGGCGAATCTTGTACGCCATGTCGCAGATGGGACTTCGCTGGAACCAGCCGCACCGGAAGTGCGCCAGGGTGGTGGGAGATGTCCTAGGTCGGCTCCATCCTCATGGGGAGGCGGCGGTCTACGACGCCCTCGTTCGGATGGCCCAGGACTTCAGCCTCCGGTATCCCCTCGTGGACGGACAGGGAAACTTCGGATCCACCGACGGAGACCCTCCAGCCGCGATGCGGTACACGGAGTGCCGACTTGCCTCACACTCCGAGGAGATCCTCCAGGACATACAGAAGGAGACCGTCGACTTCGTGGACAACTTCGATGCAACCATGCAGGAGCCCGTCGTACTGCCAGGAAAGTTCCCCAACCTCCTGGTGAACGGAGCCAGCGGCATCGCCGTTGGCATGTCAACCAACATCCCGCCCCACAACCTCAGAGAGATTTGCAACGCCCTGGCCTATCTCATCGACAACTCCCGGGCAAGGCCCGAGGACCTGGAGGAGATCGTGTTAGGTCCAGACTTCCCCACCGGGGGCATCATTTGCGGTCGCCACGGCATCATGGAGGCCTACCGGACGGGTCGCGGACATCTGAGAGTCCGCGGGACGACCCACATCGAGGATCTCCCAAGGGACAAGAAGGCCATCGTCATCACCGAGATTCCCTACCAGGTCAACAAGTCGAACCTGGTGGAGGCCATCGCCAACCTAGTCAAGCAGAAGAGGGTGGACGGGATCGTCGACCTCCGGGACGAGAGCGATCAGGATGGCATCCGCGTGGTCGTGGAACTCCGGCGGGATGTCCACGGGGAGATAATCCTAAACCAGCTCTTCGCCCACACCCCGCTTCAGACCACCTTCGGCATCATTAACCTGGCCCTCGTGGACGGAGAGCCCAGGATCCTCTCCCTGCTGGACACCATGAAGGAGTTCCTTAGCTTCCGCGAGGAAGTGATCCGGCGGAGGACCAGATTCGACCTCCGGAAGGCTCGGGCCCGCATCCACATCGTCGAGGGCCTTTTGGTTGCCCTGAAGGCACCGAGCAAGGTCATCAGGCTTATCAGGGCCTCCGAGACGGCCCGGCACGCCGAACGGGCCCTGGTGAAGGAGATCAAGCTCACCACCAAGCAGGCGAAAGCCATCCTCGAGATGAGGCTTCAGCGCCTCACGGCCATGGAGGTTCGGAGCCTGAAGGAGGAGAGGGACAAGCTCAGCTCCCAGATCGATCAGCTGGCGTCCATCCTCAAGAGCAAGAGGATGCGCATGTCCATCATTAAGGAGGAGCTCCTGCAGGTTCGGGACAAGTACGGCGACGAACGGCGCACCTACATCGAGGAGGAGGAGCCAGAGGAGCTGGTGATGGAAGACCTCATCCCCAATGTCAACACGGTGGTCATGATCAGCGACACTGGCTACATCAAGCGTCAGAACCTGGAGGACTACCGAAAGCAGAAACGCGGCGGCGTCGGCCTCGTCGGCATGGCCACGAAGGAGGAGGACTTCGTCGTCGACCTCTTCGTCACCAAGACGCACAACAACATCCTGTTCTTCACCAACAAGGGCAAGGTGTACTGGCTGAAGGCGTGGAGGGTGCCAGAAGGGAGCCGTCACGCCCGGGGTAAGCCCATCGTCAACCTCCTGCCCCGCCTAGATCGCGGCGAGTCGGTGGCTGCGTGGGTGTCCGTGGAGGACTTCGAGACTTCCAAGTACCTTCTCTTCGCCACCAAGGAGGGCCAGATCAAGAAGACCAGTCTGGGAGCCTTCAGCAGGCCCATAGTCACCGGGATTTGGGCCATCAAGCTTCGGGAGGGCGACGAGCTGGTCGAGGTCAAACCCTGTCAACCGATGGATGAGGTCGTCCTAGCGACGAAGTACGGCAAGGCCTGTCGCTTCGCGGAGTCCGAGGTGAGGCCCATGGGTAGGTACACCCAAGGGGTCCACGGAATCCGTCTTAGGGACGGCGACGAGGTCGTCAGCATGGCCCTGGTCGACGAGGAATCGAACCTCCTCACTGTCACGGAGGGTGGTTACGGCAAGTGCACCTCAGTCTCAGACTACCGGAAGACGCACAGGGGGGCCCAGGGGGTCATCAACATCAAGGGCATCGAGAAGATCGGTCCGGTCGTCACCGTGAGGGACGTCCAGCCGGAGAACGAAGCTCTCGTCACGACGGAGGGGGGCATGATAATACGGTTCCCCGTCAACGATGTCAGGGTGCAGGGCCGCCCGACCATGGGAGTCCGGATCATGAGGATTAAGCCGGGAGACAAGGTCCAGGCGCTGGCCAAGCTCGCCACCAGCCCCTGACACCGAGGCAGCTACGGCGAGACGTCCTCCCGCGAGGTCGCCGAGTTCGACAGGTTGTATTCACACATGCCGGCCAAGCCACATGAGACGCAGTCCGGCTTGGAGGGCAGGCAGGTAGTCTGCCCGTGGCGAACGAAGAGCTCGTTGATCTCCACCCAGAGTCGTCTTGGGATGAGCGCTCGGAGGGCCTCCTCCGTCTCCCTCTCACTCCTAGTCCTGACGATGCCGATCCTGTTGGGAATCCGATGGCAATGAACGTCGACGGGAATCGAGGGGATGCCGTAGCCGTATACGCGAACGCAGTTGGCCGTCTTCCGTCCCACCAGGGGTAGCTGGCAGAGCGCCTTCATGTCCTTGGGCACGACAGCATCGTAGTCGTTGCATATCCTGCGTGATATCTCCTTGATGGCCCTTGCCTTGGTCCTGTAGAAGTTCACCGGCCTGACAAGATCCTCCAGTTCCGGAAGCGGAGCGGAGGCCAACTGCTCTGGGGTGCTAAAGCGGGCGAAGAGCCGTTCTGACACCGCCTCAGTCGTGGGATCTGCCGTCCGTTGAGACAGCACCGTCGAGATTAGGACAACGAAGGGGTCCTCCGTCTTCCTGGTGATCTTGCCTAGGGCGGTGCCCAACTCCGATGTCTTGAACTCTCCTTGGAGGTACTGCTTCTCGAGTCGATAAACTACCTCCAGCGCGCGCCGCCTCGTCCAAGCATCGAGGAACTCGGAGGCCTCGCCTGCGGTGTAGAGGGACCCAGTAATGAGGACCACGTCCTTGGGAGTCGCCATGCCGATAGCCTTCTCCACCGCGTTCACGACGGGGCGCACGACCTTCACGCTTGCTACATCACCAAAGGCCTTGCCTACGTCCTCCGCATGATGGGCCCTGGGCGTGTCAGGCTGCGTGGCGATGACCATGCGGCAGAGGGGAGAGAGATGTCCCGCGATACGCTCCAGATCCTTGTCGCGCAGCAATCCAACGACTAGGACGACGGGCCTGCCAGGGAGAAGTTCCTCGACAGACTCCCTCAACCTCTCCGCACCTTCCGCGGTATGGGTGGAGTCGAGTATGACAGCCGGGTATCGACTGAAGACCTGTAGCCGCGCAGGCCACCCCACCTCTGCTAATCCTCTCCTGACAGCCCTCTCGCTTATTCGCCAGCCCCGCGATCTGAGCTCCTGCACTGTTCCGAAGGCAAGGGCTGCGTTTTCTGCTTGATAGGTCCCCAGGAGCCCGATACGATACGTTCTCGAGTCGCCGTACGTTAGCAGCACGCTCTGCCCATCGAGACCCATGGGTTGCCTGGAGACCGTGAGGTCTCTCCCCACGAGGCGTAATGGAGCGTGAACGGAGCTGCATCGCTCGGCTATCACCTCGAGTCCGGGCTGGTCCAAGGACCATGTGGGAACCCCCTCCTTGATAATGCCAGCCTTCTCCCGGGCTATCCGATGGAGGCTCTTGCCGAGGTGCTCCGTGTGCTCAAGTCCGAGACGCGTGATGACGGCCACTTCTGGGAGGACGACGTTCGTCGCGTCCAACCGTCCCCCAAGGCCGACTTCTAGGACCACTACATCCACATCCTTCTCCTGGAAGTACTTGAAGGCCAAGGCCGTGGTGAACTCGAAGAAGGTGGGATGGGACGCTTTGTCCCTTGCACCAAGCGCCTCCGCGTGGGGTCGGATTTCCTTGGCTAGTCTGACGATGTCCCCATCGGTGATCTCCTTCCCGTCGACCCTGATCCTCTCGTTGAACCTGACCAGATGTGGTGACGTGTAAAGCCCGACGCTGTGACCGGAGCTTCTGAGAATCGAGTCCAGAAAGGCGCACACGGACCCCTTGCCATTCGTGCCGGCGACGTGGACGAACCGAAGGCCGTCATGTGGGTTCCCCAGCCTCAAGAGCAGGGCCTGGATGTTGTCGAGTCCTAGCTTCATGCCGAAGCGTTCGAGGCCGTACAAATACGAGAGAGTGTCTTCGTAGTCCATTGGTGGTTCTTGACATTGGCCCGTGACGATAAACCTTCGTTGGTGGTGCCGCGAGTCCCCCTCCGGTTTTGGCGCCCTCAAGTATAAATCGGTAGAGAGGAATGTTTGAGCCAATGCATCCTAGCGAGGCCATAAAGGCCTCTGAGGGTGACGAACTCCTGGGGAAGACGATTGTCCTGGGAGTGTGCGGGAGCATTGCCGCCGTGGAGACGGTCAAGCTCGCCCGCGAACTAATCCGACACGGGGCCGACGTTCACGCTGTCATGAGCGAGGCTTCCCGCATCATAGTACACCCTTACTCCCTCGAGTTCGCCACCGGGAGGAAGCCTGTGTTGGAGCTGGACGGCTCCGTGCAGCACGTGAACCTCTGCGGGTCGAAGGGGGAGGCGGACCTCCTCCTCATCGCTCCTTCAACGGCCAACACCATCTCGAAGATGGCCGCTGGCATCGACGACACTCCTGTAACAACCTTTGCCACCGCGGCCATGGGTTCTCGCAAGCCGATCATCATCGCCCCGGCCATGGATGCATCTATGTACGACCACCCTGTGGTTGGGGAGAATATCGAGAAGCTGAGGCGCCTCGGCGTTGACTTCGTCAAGCCGGTCTTGGAGGAGGAGAAGGCGAAGCTGGCGGATGTTGATACAATCGTCGCCCACGTGATCCGCACGCTTGGGCCTGGAGACCTGCACGGCAAGAGAGTCCTAGTCATCGCCGGCGCGACGGAGGAGCCACTGGACGAAGTCCGAGTATTGACGAACGTCAGCAGCGGCGAGACTGGCGTTGAGCTGGCGCGGGCCGCCTTCCACAGGGGAGCCGATGTGAGTCTCTGGATGGGCCGGCATACTGTGCCGATTCCTTCTTATCTCGATGTTCGCCGGTTTGACACCGTCGACAACCTTCTGTCGATGGTCCCCCAGGTTGACCACGACATCTGCATCGTTCCCGCGGCGGTCTCCGACTTCATTCCAGAGAGGGAGGATGGCAAGATACCGTCCTCGAAGAAGGCCCTGAAACTGGAGTTCAGGCCTGGACCCAAGATCATTGAAAGCCTCAGGAAGGGGTTCAGGGGGACCCTGATCGGCTTTAAGCTCGAGGCGGGAAGAGAGCAGGAGGAGCTCCTGAAGGTGTCTCGGGCCAAGCTGAGGGAGTCCGGAATGGACTACATCGTGGCCAACGACATCCGCCGGGTCAAGCGGGGTCGCACCGAGGTTATCCTCATTGACAAGAAGGGGAGGTGGCAGGAGCTGAAGGGTACCAAGGCAGAGGTCTCCTGGCACCTGTGGGGCGCCATCCTCCATGGCCTCGAAGGGTAGGGCCTTCTGCCCAGGCCACGTCACTGGGTTCTTCCAGATCTGCGAAGATGAGGATCCTCTGAAGATGGGCTCCCGCGGCGCAGGTCTGTGCCTCTCCGCTGGGGTGACGACGGAGGTGCGGATGGAGCCGGCCGCCGAGGCCTCGGTGGGCATCCTCCTCAACGGCAAGGTAGAGGCCGCTGAAGTCACAGACATGGCCGTGCGGTCCTTCCTGGATCAACCGGCAGAGGTCAGAGTGGACAGCAGGGTGGACCTTCCCATCTCCCAGGGTTTCGGCATGAGCGGCGCCGGCGCCCTGAGTACACTCTTCGCCATGAACGAGGCCATGGGCTATGACCGCTCTCCGGTGGAGCTGGCCTCCATCGCTCATGTGGCTGAGGTGCGCTGCAAGACGGGCCTGGGGGACGTCTATCCACAGCTCCTCGGGGGCCTGGACTTCAGGGAGAGAGCGGGAGCGCCTCCCTACGGGAAAGTCCACAAGATGCCCTTGGACACCGAGCTGATCCTGTGTGTTCTGGGACCCCCTATGGCCACCCGCTCGATCCTCACTAACGAGATGGTGGTCCGCAGCATCAACGGCGTGGGTAAACGCTGCGTGGACCGTTTCCTGAAACGTAGAGACCTGGAGAACCTCCTCTCTCTGTCCTGGCTCTTCGCTCGTCAGACTGTATTAGCCACGAGCGAAGTACATGCGGCAGTCCTGAAGGCGAGTCTCCACGGAGTCGCCTCGATGTGCATGCTGGGGAACTCCACCTTCGCCATCGGTGATGCAGACGGACTCCAGGAGGCTCTCCTGGAGCACGGAGAGGTCTTCAGGGTCCGGGTGGACAACGAGGGAGCTAGGGCGCTGTAGTCAGAGGAGCGTGAATAGCCGGTCGTCCTCCCCCGTGTCGAAGACCCCGAGACGGGCTCCGGCATCAAGCCATCCGTGGGCGTAGTTGACACAGGCGAAGGCGTTCACGGGATTGCCCTCCGTTCGGAAGTGCAAAGCGTCCTCGAAGTAGGCCCTCGCCATCTCCAGGAAGTCCTCCGCGATCCGCCGGGAGTATGAGCGTGTCGGGGCGGTGATCTTCAGCTTGTCGAGGGCCCTCCGCGTGAGCTCCAGATCCTTGTCCAGCTTCTCCTCCAGGGGCTGAGCCACGCACCCTCTAGGGCTCCCGGCGTATTAGCATTCTCCAGCCGTAGATTCAGAATCAGGCCCGATACCCACGACGATACCATAAAATCAGTCTGCCATCAGACTCCGACTGTTGAAGAACTCGGGCAGCCAAAAGGACCTGAAGAAGGTCTACAGCAAGGCCTTTCTCATTCACTTGGACAAGGGGGACCTAAGGACGGCTACGGTTTTCGCGAAGGCCTTTCTGCTAACGGGCGAAGGGTCCGAGAACAACAACTACCGCTGAAGCCTGGAGAGCACGGCTTCCCTGGATTCTTCTAGCAGGGCTCCCACAGGGCGGGAGGAGTCGAGCTTCACAAACCTCGGCTCCGCCGCCAGGGTGAGATAGGCCTCCTGCACTCTCGAGAGGAACTCGACATCCTCGTAGGGCGTGCGATCCCTGACCGAGGTCACCCGAGAAAGCCCCTCTCCCGGGTCCACGATTAGGAGCAGCGTCAGGTCGGGTTTGATGATCAGCGGGGAGGCGATTCTGCGCAGCCACTCCGTCGGATTCGAGACGTGGCCCTGGAGGGCGACGGATTGGTAGGCCACCGTCGAGTCGTGGTATCTGTCGCACACCACAACCCTCCCCTCCGAAAGCCACCCCTGGATCTCCGGAAGGTGGAGGCTCCGATCTGCGAGGAAGAGGAGCGCCTGCGCCCGCGGATCTACCTTCTCCTCAATGCCGCGTCTTACCGCGTCCCCGAGCCACGTCTGAGTGGGCTCGCCTGTAAGGATGGAGGGAACTCCCCTCTTAGTGAGGTCCGCATGAAGGGCCTCCGCCAGGGTCGTCTTGCCGGACCCATCGATTCCTTCCAGGGTCACGAAGAGGGACACAATCCGCCGATGGATTCTTGCCTCATAAACAATGGGTGTCGCGGGCCTGACCAAACCTTAAAGTAACCTCGGCCGTTTGCGCGGTCGGCACTGGGGGTTTTAGGGGGCAAGGACTGAAACTCGTATTGAGACCTGACGCGAGAAAGTTCAAGGAGGCGGAAGACAGCGTCGGTTTCTGTCGCGGCTGTGGCGCTCGTATCATTCTCCTCCCCGATGACAGGAGGCAGGGCTTCTGCTTTGACTGCCTCGACCTCCTAGAACTCGGAGGGTGAGGGCGTCTCATTGGGTCAGGATGGCATGTCTACTCTTACGACCACGCTCCCCACTCCCTCGATCTCCCCGTCGAGTTCGTCGCCGGCAACCACCCGGGGAACGCCCGCGGGCGTCCCCGTCGCTATGATGTCTCCTTCCATCAGGGTGATGTGGGAAGAGATGGAGGCCACTACATCCGGCACTCCATGGACCATCTCCGCCGTGTGCGCCCTCTGCTTGACCTCGCCGTTCACCTTCAGGACAATCTCCAGGGCATGCGGATCCTCGACCTCATCCCGCGAAGTCACTCGGGACACGGGGGCGAAGGTGTCCATGCCTTTCGCCAGGGTCCAGGGAAGCCCCTCTTCGATTGCCTTGAGCTGGAGATCGCGGGCGGTGATGTCGAGGATGACGCAGTATCCGAGGACGAAGTCGTAGGCGGACCCGACGGGGACTCCCCTCGCGGGGGCACCGATGACCACACCGAGTTCCGCTTCCACTTGGAGGTCGGACGTTGCAGGCGGGGCGATGACCCGATCCCCGTGGTGAATGATCGAGGTTGACGGCTTGAAAAAGTAGGTCGGGTCTGGCGGAGCCTCCTGCCCGGACTCCCTCGCATGGGCCCTGTAGTTCCTTACGAGGCACAGAATCTTCCCGACGCTCAGCCTTCCAGTGGCGGTCTCTATCCACGTTATGGTTACACCCGCCTAGGCGGTCCTCCGAACGTCCTGCCTTCTCACGGCCGAGCGGGCCAGACCGATGGCCACAAGAGCTAGGCCCACGGCCGCAATGAAGCCGAAGAGACTCGCGGCGTCGCCGAAGGTCCCGGAGAAGATCTCCCCGAAGCTGGCGAAGAAGTTGAAGGCACTGTGCATGAACACGGCGAGGAGGTAGAAGGGCAGGAGGCTCGCTCCTGGTACGAGAGTGCTCTTCGCCACCCCGTAGCCGAAGGCGGAGGTGGCGGAGGCGTGCAGCAGTGCTGATGAGAAGCTCCGCACGCCTATGACGGCCAGGGAGGCCTCCAATCCTCCAGCTAGATAGGCCACTCCTCCATAGAGCAGATTCTCCGTGGCACCGAACCCCAGACCCGCCGAGGCCCCGTAGACAACTCCATCCTCCAGCTCGTTGATCTTCGGCCGGACTCGCAACACTCCAAGCCCCTTGGCGAACTCCTCGGCGATGGGGGCGACGACGACGACGAGGACGATCAGCCCCATGTCAATCTCCGTCCCAAGAGCCTCTCCCAGGCGTACCCAGTACCTTTCCAAAAGGAGTCCTCCAACCTCCAGGAGGGCAGCCAGTGCGAGGCTCAGGACGACGGCAATGAAGACTCCCACGACCGCTCCCCAGATGAAGGCCCTGAAGACCTCACTCCAAGGTTCCCTCTCGTGCGCCTCACTGTTGCGAAACCAGACGACGAAGAAGATGGGAGGGATGAAGGCGAGGAAGAGGATGATCGTCAAAACCAGAAAGGAGATGCCTGTAAGCTGGGCAAGGATGTCCGTCAGCGGATCTCCTCCACCCTCCTACCCTTCTCCTCCAACGAGGCGTGGGCGGCGGCCAGCCTGGCGATGGGGACCCTGAAGGGGGAGCAGGAGACGTAGTCCAGGTTCAGCTCATGGCAGATCCTCACGCTCTTAGGCTCTCCACCGTGTTCGCCACAGATGCCTATCTTGAGATCGGGTCTCGTCTTCCGACCCCTTTCTACGGCGATCCGCATGAGCTCTCCCACGCCCTTCCGATCGAGGACCTCGAAGGGACTGACGTCCAGGATGCCGAGCTCCAGGTACCGGGCCATGAACTTAGCCTCCGCATCATCCCTGCTGAAGCCGAAGGTCGTCTGTGTGAGGTCGTTGGTGCCGAAGGAGAAGAACTCCGCAACCTGGGCGATCTCGTCGGCGGCCAGGGCGCCTCGAGGAACCTCGATCATCGTCCCGAAGTGGTACTGTACCTCTACTCCAGACGCCTCCATCTCCTCCCGGGCGACGGTCTCCAGCTGCTTCCTCACCTCGGCCAGTTCGTTCTTGTGGCCTACCAGGGGTATCATGATCTCCGGAAGAACGTCCACACCCTCACTTGTCAGAGTGCAGGCGGCAGCAATGATGGCCCTGACCTGCATCTCGTTGATCTCTGGGTAGAGGAGCCCGAGGCGACATCCCCTCAGCCCCAACATCGGGTTTGCTTCATGCAGGGCCCGCACCCGCTCGAGGATCTTCTCCCTCGCAGCGAGCCTCTCGCCGTCCCCCTTGAGCCGCAGCTCCGTCACCTCGACCAGGAGGTCCTCCAGGTTGGGCAGGAACTCATGGAGTGGGGGGTCCAGCAAGCGTATCGTGACCGGAAGTCCCTCCATCTCCCTCAGAATGTCGATGAAGTCCTGTTTCTGGAAGGGCAGGAGTTTCTTCAGGGCCTCAAGGCGCTCCTCCTTGGTCGCCGCCATGATCATCCGCTGCATGAGTGGGAGCCTCTCTGGGGCCATGAACATGTGTTCCGTACGGCAGAGCCCTATGCCCTCCGCTCCCAGTTCCCGGGCCTTTCTGGAGTCCTCGGGGGTATCCGCATTGGCCCGCACACCTAGTCTTCGAATGTCGTCGGTCCAGTCGAGGAGGGTCTTGAAGTTCTTCCCTATCTTGGGCTCGACCAGCGGAGCCTCTCCCAGCACGACCTTCCCCGTGGACCCGTCGATGGTAATGACGTCCCCCTGGTGCACCACGACGTCGGCGGTCGAGAAGGATCGGCTTTCGTAGTCGACCTGGATCGCCTCACATCCAGCGACGCAAGGCTTGCCCATGCCCCTGGTCACGATGGCTGCATGGGACGTGCGACCACCCCGGCTCGTTAGGACGCCCTCGGCGGCCACTATTCCGTGGATGTCGTCTGGCGTCGTCTCGGTTCTGACCAGGATGACTTTTCTCCCCGCCTCCGCGGCCACCTCAGCCTCATCTGGCTCGAAGACCACCTCCCCCACAGCGGCCCCTGGCGACGCGTTAAGACCCTTGGCGATGACGTCGACCTCGGCCTTGGGGTCGATCTGTCGGTGGAGGAGCCTCTCTACCTGCTCGGCCGTAACTCGGCTCACGGCCTCCTCACGGTCGATGAGGCCCTCCCTCACCATATCCACCGCTATCTTTACGGAGGCGGCCGCCGTTCTCTGGCCCGCCCGCGTTTGGAGCATGAAGAACTCTCCATGCTCGATGGTAAACTCAAGGTCCTGGACGTCCCTGAAGTGGTGCTCCAGCAGGTCACAGGTTCTCTTGAGCTCCTTGTAGATCGCCGGTACCTCCTTCTCCAGCTGGTCGATGGGCTTCGGAGTCCTGATGCCTGCGACGACATCCTCGCCCTGGGCGTTGAAGAGGTACTCCCCGTACACCACCTTCTCCCCCGTGGCAGGGTCCCGGGTGAAGGCGACACCAGTCCCGCTGTCCTCTCCCATGTTGCCGAAGACCATGGCCTGGATGTTGACAGCTGTCCCCATGTCGTGGGGGATATTGTTGACCTCCCGATACTTCACCGCCCTGTCGCTGTTCCACGACCTGAAGACGCCAAGGATGGCCTCCCAGAGCTGCTCGTAGGGATCTTGGGGGAAGGTCTTTCCGTGGGCCTTGTACACCTCGGCGAACCTGTCTGCTACTCTCTTCCAGGCAGGCTCATCCAGCTCCACATCGAACTGGACGCCCTCCCCTTGCTTGACCGCCTCAAGCTCCGCCTCGAAGGTGGATCGGTGGATACCCACGACCGTGTCTCCGAACATCGACAGGAGACGACGGTAGCAGTTTTGCGCGAAGGCCCCATCGGAAGTCATCTTGGCTAGGCCCATGACGGTCTCGTCGTTCAGTCCTAAGTTGAGGACTGTGTCCATCATGCCAGGCATGGAGACGGCGGCCCCCGACCTCACCGAGACCAGGAGCGGGTTCTCGGGGTCGCCGAACCGCCTCCCGACCTTCTCCTCCAGCTCCCGAAGGTGACTCTTGACCTCCTCCCTGAGACCTTCGGGCAGATCATCCGTCCTCATGTACTCCAGACAGGCTTCCGTGGTTATTGTGAACCCCGGGGGGACGGGGAGTCCGAGTCCCGTCATCTCAGCCAGTCCGTACCCCTTTCCACCCAGGGTCTTCTTGTCCTTACCAGCCGCCTCTGGGAAGCTGAAGACGTACTTCGCCATGCCTTTCCTGCCAAGAGGCTTGGCGATAAAAACCCTTGCGGGCCCTAGAAGCCCATCTCCTCAACCTTGAGCTGGGGTCGCATCTTCTCCAGGAATCTGTAGACCGATGCGTGCTCACTGCCTTGAAGCAGCATCTCCACGGCACGGCAGGCGATGTCCAGCTGCAGGAGGGTGCCAATTGCAGCGACGGTGTGCCCGTGGACGGAGAGGGAAGCCCCCGTCAGCTCCTCGATGAGGTTCCGAGTCTTCCCTCGGGTTCCGATGATTCTCCCCTTAATCTGGACGAGCCTGTTCCTGGTGTTGGCGTAGTCCTTTATATCGTACACCCTCAGGAAGAACTCCTCTTCCAGCAGCTTCCAGGCCTTTTGCTCGGAGAACCCTCGGCCGATGGCTCGGATGACGTCCTGAGCCTTCAGTCCCATGGTTGGGTCCTCGCATTTGGACTCGTCAAGGGTGACCTCCCCAGCGGATGAGTCGATGGTAATGCTGACCCCCGTCCTCTCCTCCAGGGCCTTCTTCGTCTTCCCCTCGGTTCCTATGAGAACTCCAACTCTCTCCTGAGGTATCCTCGAGTACAGCATCTAGTCCCCTCGCACTAGCTGCGCGAGCTCCTCTTCGCTCACCTTCACTCCATTCCTCCCAAAGTATCGCGCCATGTTTCGGATGTCCCGCTCGAACCACTCGTCCGCGTGGGGATGGTCTAGCGGGACTGCCTGGCCCACGTCGATTATGTACGGTAGCTTTCTCCAGATGAGAACATTGTATTCACTCAGGTCTCCGTGGACGAGGCCCGCCCGGTGGATTCGCTTCATGTCTTGGAGGAGTAGGTCGAAGAGGCGCTCTGGGTCGCCCACCTCCAGGGTTCTCAGTTCAGGGGCGGCTCTCAGCTTGCTGCCAAGGTATCGCATCACGAGGATGTTTTCGATGCAGCGATAGGGCTTAGGAACCCTGACGCCGTGGTCGGCCATCCTGCTCAGGTTCTTGAACTCCTTGCTCGCCCAGGCGTAGATGATCTTGCGCCGGTTACCGCCGAGGCGTGGGAACCTCGGATCCCCCTCGATGTAGCGGGAGATCGTCTTGAAGGTGGCGGTGGAGACGCGATACACCTTTACCGCTCGAGGGCCCTTCGAACTCGTCGCCCGGAAGACATTGCCCTCCTTCCCTGTGGAGACGGGGAAGTCCAGGGTCCCGATAGTACCATCGCTGATCAGCTTCTGGAAGGTCAAGAGGGTGTGCCGATCGAAGACCTCATCGTAGGTCTTCCTCTCATCCGCGTCCTTGACCCGGACCCTCCAACTGTCGACCTTGGCCTCGAGGAGCCTGAGCGTCCTCTCGTCCATTCCTCAGACCCTCTAAAAGATGTCCACACTCTCGGGAATCATTCCCTTCCTACTCAGGTAAGTCGACTCTGTCTTGGTGTAGCGATGAACCACATCGGCCTTCTCGTCCTGGAACTCCCACGGCCTCACAATCACCAGGTCTCCCGCCCTGATCCACATCCGCTTCCTCAACTTGCCCCGGATACGGGCCAGTCTCGAGACACCGTCTTGGCACATGACCTTGATGTGAGAGGCACCGAGGAGCTGGTCAGCTATGCCAAACATCTCGCCGTCCGCCGATCGCGGCAGCCGGACTCGAACGTATTCCTCTTCCTCAGCCAACATGCTGTCAAAGGGTGCCTCGTGTATAAAGCCTCCCTCGCGGGAATCTGGCCGGAGAATGGTCGAATCTAGACGAAGACGGCGGCGGCGATGGCGCTGGTCCACCGGTTCCCCTTCTCGCCTTCCGCGGCCTGGCAAACAGCGTGGGTCTTGAAAATCCTCCCGCTCGCCTCATAGACCTGCTTCCGCTCGTCCCATGCCGTGTCGCTGTCGAGCTCAATTCCCAGGGTGGTGGCGAGCATGGTGGCAGCCAGGTCTTCCGCGTAGTCCTTGGACTGCTTCGCAGACTCTCCGAAGGCGTGGTGTTCCGAGAGGTAGCCGTATCCCTCCTTCCCACTCGGAATGGCGAGGCCGATGGCAGCCGTCAGCCTTCGCCCCGCCTCGTTTGTCTGGTTTACGGCCAGGACGGCGTGGACGATCTGTCCCGGCTTCAGGAGGGATGTCCCCTCTTCTCTGGTTATCATCCTGCACCCTGGTGGGAAGATGCTCGAGACCTGGACGATGTTGTACTTCTCGATGTGGGCCTTTCTCAGGGCCGCCTCAAAGGAAGTGAGCTTGTCCCTGTGACTCCCGACTCCCTTGGTGAAGAACATCTTTTGCGGTATCACTCACTCGCCTCCGCCAATAGTCTGTTGTAGGCCCGAGGAGAGCGGTTCTTCCAGCCTCCAGCGTGATAGGCGTAGCTCGCCAGCAAGGGCAGGGCAATGGTTGCTTCGGAGAAGACCATCTGCGTCAATCCGTGGTCAATCTTCCCCCAGGAGTGTGCCTCCTTCAGGGTGGACCCCGATAGTCCACCATCTCTCTCGTCGGCGACGGTGATTTGGACTGCGTACTTGTGCATGTTCACCTCCTCCCCGAGGACGTGGGCTGCCACCGTCAGGTCCTGGACGAAGTTCTTCGGCACGCCTCCACCGATCATCAGCAATCCCGTCTCCTGGGCTGCAACCTTGATCCTGGTCAGCTCTGAGAAGTCCTTGACGCTGTCTATCGAGACCCGCGGCTGGTCGCCGCGTTGACGCTGGTGATATACGAGTCCGAAGCCTGCACTGCAGTCGGAGAATGCGGGGACAAATATGGGAACCCCCTTGTGGTAACACTCGAGGACCACCGAATCCGAGTCCTTGGACCTCTCCGACAGATATCTGCCCATCTCCACCACGAACTCGCGAGAGGAGTAGGGTCGAGGAGGAAGGCCATCCGCTATCTCTGCCACCACCATGTCACACTCCCGGAGGTTTCTCTCATCGATGTATGTGTCGTAGATCCGATCGATCTCAAGCGTCAGAAGGGACTCGTCGTCTGCGGCGGGACTGCCACGGTAGTGCCGGAAACCCAAGGCCTCGAAGAAGTCCTGGTCAACGACGATGGCCCCGCTGGCAACGATAGCATCCACCATGTTGTGACTTACCAGGTCGTGAACCACCATCTTCAGGCCGGCGCTGAAGAGAGAACCTGCGAGACTGAGGATGATGGTGCAGTCCGCGTCGGCGATCATGGTTTCGAAGATTTTTGCCGCGGCCGCGAGATTCCTGGCCTGGAAGGCCATCTCGCTGAATCCCTCTAAGATGGGCCTCGCGTCGAAGGCAGTGATGTCTATGTGCCTTACCTCCCGACTGAGCAGATCCTCCCGCTTCATGACTGCACCCCCACCTCTGTCCGCGTTGCCGTCGGCGGCTGTCCGAATCGTTGCGGTTACCTCATAGCAGCAGGTATCTTAATTCTCTTCGGCTATGTCTATTGCTCGAGAATTCGGCCATCGGATATGTGGACTCCGTCGGGAAGCTTCAGCTCTACGTCCTCCGCATATCCGAACCAGTAGATCACGAGGCCGTCACCGAAGAGGTCGACGTAGGGGGCAAGCTGGCGCCGGGCGTGTCTCTTGACCTCCACGGGGTCGCCGAAGGTCGCCTTGCTCTCGATCCAACTGATCTCGCTCCCATCGAACTTCAGCGGTTCCTCGAGAAGGGCATCGGGCGTCTTCTCAAACTCAGCGCGGAGATCCTCCTCCACTCTGAAGGAGATGCCTGCGCCCTGGAGCCAGGTCCTGAGCCTCTCCTCTCCCCACTCCCCCCTCTCGTACTGCCTCCTCGTTCCCTCGGGAGAGTACACGAGGTCCTGCTCACAGGCCTCTCGCAGTTCTCGCTGTAACCTCTCGTCCTCGATCTCGTCTAGGTTTGTAACGGTCTTCCAGAACTGGCGCCGCGAGATCCCCTCCTTCTCTAGCACTATGAGGGCCATGAGGACTGGAGGGAAGTTGTAGCGCTTCGACAGTTCCACGATGGAGAGTCCCTCCTTCCAGTGTCGGTGGAGGCGACCGGCGTGGCGCTTCACCTTGTAGAACTCCTTCGTGGCCTCCCGGACGACCCTCTGGGTGTAGATGACCATGAGAAACTCATCATCGAAGTCTGAGGAGGATTGCAGGCGTTCCAGGGCCTCCTTGGTATCAAGCTTGTCGTAGAGACTTCTGTAGGTCTTGTAGTCCATGGTGTGCCCGCGTTTTCCTTGGAATAGGTTCCTCGTCTTCTTAAGAGTGCCGGGCCAGTTGTCGAAACAGTAAAGATGTGTGCCTCGTTGGGCGGCCGAGGTGCTATGATGAAGGCTACCTGGCTAGGCCACGCTGCGTTCCTGCTGGAGGGCGAGGACAGGATCCTCATCGATCCCTTCCTCACGAACAATCCCAAGGCAGCCTTGAAGCCCGAGGAGGTAGAGTGCGACGTCATCTGCGTAACCCACGCCCACCTTGACCACTACGGCGATACTGAGGAGATCGCCAAGCGAACTGGAGCCCCGGTCGTCGGCATACTTGAGGTTGCCGCCCGGGCCGGCAACAGGGGCTGCGAGACCGTCGGCATGAACATCGGAGGATCGACCCAGGTGAAGAACACGCGAATCACTATGACGAACGCGATCCACTCGTCGTGCTTCGTGGGCAACGGGACCGTCGAGGCGGGTGGTAACCCCGCGGGCTACGTCATCGACTCGGGGCAGAGGGTCTACCACTCGGGCGACACGGCCGTCTTCGGCGACATGAGCCTAATCGGCGAGCTGTATGAGCCCGACCTGGCTCTCATACCCATCGGTGACTTCTTCACCATGGGTCCCCGCGAGGCAACGAAAGCTGTGGATCTCTTGAAGGTCAAGAGGACGATTCCCATGCACTATAACACCTTTGATGTCATAGCGCAGGATCCGATGGCGTTCAAGGCGGGAGTGGCCAAGCATACCGCCTCTGAAGCCATCATCCTCGACCCCGGAGAGAGCTACGAGCTGGGCTAGGAAGGCTAATTAGGGACGGAACGATGGGCTAGCTGACGATGGCGGCTGAGATCGCCCGACTCATCTCGGAAGCAGCCTACCAGGCCTACGAGCGGAAGCTCACCAGGGAGATACTCCAAGGCCCAATCCCGAACCATCTAGCCATCATCATGGACGGGAATCGGCGCTTTGCTCAGGAGGTGGGCTTGAGTTCCGCGGATGGTCACCGCAAGGGCCGGGAGAAGCTCGAGGAGGTCCTGGAGTGGTGCCTCGACACAGGAATCCGAATACTTACCGTGTACGCCTTCTCCACGGAGAACATCAATCGGAATGACGATGAGGTCCGGGATCTTATGGTTCTTTTCGCTGAGAACTTCCGGAAGGCGGGGGACGACGAGCGGGTACACGAGCACCACATCCGCATACGGGTCCTCGGCCAGAAGGAGGCTCTTCCCATGGAGGTTCAGGAGGCGATAGAGTATGCCGAGTCTCGGACAAAAGGCTACGACCAATACTTCTTCAACATCGCTGTGGCCTATGGCGGTCGTGAGGAGATCTTGGAGGCCATACGGCAGGTCGCTGGCGACATCAAGGACGGGAGGATAGCGGTCGACGAGATTGACGAGAGCCTCTTCTCCAAACATCTCTACACTGCCGACCTGCCGGACCCCGATCTCGTCCTCAGGACTTCGGGAGAGGAGAGGATAAGCAATTTCCTGCTGTGGCAGCTGGCCTACAGTGAGCTATACTTCGTCGATGTGTTCTGGCCCGGTTTCAGGAAGATCGACTTCCTGAGGGCAATACGGTCCTTTCAGATGCGGAGAAGGCGGTTCGGACGCTAGCGGTGTCGGTACCGACGCAGCCTGCTACCGCACACAGGGCAGAGGTCCGTCTCCGTCCGCCAGTATCGGCCACAGCCCTTGCATCGAAGGGACCAGCCCATGTTCTCCCGGATTCCGGGGAGGACGGCGGCTTGATACTTGAGGCCCAACTTGCCGGCGACGTTCTGAATTGAGTAGTCATCGGTGACCACGGTGGCTCCCAGCTGTAGGGCTAGGGCGAGGACATCCCTGTCCACGGAGGAGAGGCTAGCTTCGTCCCCTGTCTCTCTGGAAGCCCTCTGCACCACATCAAGGTCCTCACGTCTGGGCTCCAGGACCCGTGCCTTGGCCTCGAGGAAGGACTCGATTCGGGGGTCAAGACCTTGGACTCCGGACTCCGTGACTACGCTCGACGGGACGTAGACCTCTCCGGCGAAGTCCATCCCGGAAAGGAGGGCAGACGTGTCCAAGACCAGCTTCACCCTATCATCTCTTCCGGGTCGCCTCAGGCGGCAAGCTTCGTCTCGATGCGCAGGAAGTCGTAGATCTCCTCCGCCGCTCTGCGGGCCGCTGCCTCCTCTGCCGTCTTTATCAGGATGCGTCCTGTCCTATAGAGGCTTCTCTCTGGCTCGTCGTGTATTATGAGGAGGACGCCACAGTCCGTGATCCGGAAGCCACCCCTTTCCAATGCTATTCGCGACTCCTCCAGGTCTATGGTAGTGCGCTTCCTGAGGGTCGCGAAGTAGGCGGCCGTGGTCTTGCAGGGGCGCATCATGAAGTATCCCATCTTGCACCTTTCATGGCCGAGGGTGTAATTAACCTTCAGGCGTGGAGGCCCGAATGACTGGAGAGACTACCTGCCGGAGGGCGTCCAACGACCTCCTCATGAGGTCGCCATAGTCCAGCCTGCTCTCCTCAGATTCGACAACTTCGATCTTCGCCTGAGTGGCGGGATGCGTGGGTCCGAGAACGTCGCAGACCTCCGGTCCTTTGGAGATATCGTACGTACCGATCTCCCGGGCGGCGTCGATGATGTCCACCTTGTCCCACCCTATCAGGGGCCTCACCACCGGGATCCCGACGGCGTCATCTATGGCCCTCAGGTTGTGTAGGGTCTGACTCGAAACCTGTCCCAGGCTCTCGCCCGTTATGAGGAATCGGGCTTGCTTATCTCTCGCGAGGGCCTCCGCGACCCTGTACATGAGCCTCTTGGAGAGGACGAAGTAGTAGCGGTGCTTGCACTGCCTGGCGATCTCCGCGAGGGCCTCACCTATGCTGGACACGTACAGGCTTGGGAAACCCAAGAGGTCGGAGACCTTCCGCGCCTTCTCCTCCGGGGCGCTATCGGTGAAGGGCTCCAAGGAGAAATGGAGTCCGAGGACCTCGACGCCCTCTCTGGCCATCACGTGTCCAGCGACGGGGCTGTCGATCCCACCGCTGAGCAGCAGCACGCCCTTCCTGTTGGTCACCGGGTTCCTTTAGCAGGTCGAACGCTTATAAAGCGCCGCGCTCCGCTACAGGCCGATGTACCTCTCGTAGACTGCCGTGGCGGAGTTCTCATCGGGCACTCCCTTGATGATGGCTCGTCCATCGGGGAATATCGACAGGTTGTAGGGGGGAGCGCTTAGAAGGAGTACATGGGGCGTCAGGCGAACCCGCCCCGCCTTTGAGAGCCTAGCCGCCAGGTTCTCAAGAGACAGCTCCTCCTCGAGGAGTGGGTCCACCGAGACCGTGCGGTCGCCGCACAGCTGAGTCACAACGCGTCCCCTGCTCTCCAGATGCTCAAACTTGCCTTGGGAACACGTTGGGCACTCTGGACGTGGACGGATCTGGATACTCTCCATTCCAGGCCCCCACGCTCTGACGGTGTAGAGGTGACTAGCGAGCTGCCCTGAAAGGACGTAGTGCAAGGCCAGGGAAGCTTGGGCGGATCCCACCATGGAGGCGACCGCGTTAAGGATTCCCGCCGTCTCACAGGTGGGGAGTGACCCAGGCGGAGGGGGGGTCGGGAAGAGACATCTGAAACACGGGGTCTCGGGTGGTTTCAGGATGGCACACATCCCCTCCACCCCCAGGGCGGCGCCGTAGACGAAGGGTACCCCGCCCTTCACACAGGCCTCGTTGAGGAGATACCGCGTGCGCAGGTTATCGGTCCCATCGACGACGATGTCGACCTCTTTCATCACGGGCGTAATCGTTCTCGGGTTGAGGTCCTTCACGAGGGCATCGATTCGGATGTCGGAATTCACGCTGCTCAACCTTTTCTGGGCCGCAATCGTCTTCGGCACATCCACGTCCTTCTCCTCGTAGAGCGTCTGTCTCTGTAGGTTGCTCAGCTCCACCAGGTCGCGATCCACCAAGATCAGGTGTCCTACGCCGGCCCTCGCCATCAGGTCTGAAGAGACGCAGCCGAGGGCACCCAGGCCCACGACCAGGAGGCGGACGCGGGAAAGTCTTCGCTGACCCTCTCTGCCAACGGAGGGCAGGAGTACTTGCCTGCTGTACCTCTCCGTTTCACCCAAGAGGACGTCACCTATCCTCGAAGCAGAAGGTCAGGCTGAGGGACCTGCGTATCCGGGCAACATCACCCTTGACATCTTCGCCCTCCGCGCACCTTCTGATGCAGTCCGCGATCTCCTCCATGGTCCCCTCCGTGGCCCCCATCCGGGTGACCTCGTTGGTGCCCAGTCGACCCACCGCGTCGACGATGACATCGCACTTCTCCAGAGTCGCAGCAAGGTCGTTGAGGCTGAGGCCGAATTCTCGTCGGACCGCAGGGCCGTCAAGGAGGAGCATCGGGGACCTCGTGTACCCTTCATCCGGGAACCTGACGGGGATTCCAGTTTCTTCAAGGGCGCGGGCAAGTCTCCGAGCATTCTGGACAACGGCCTTCGCATAGGCGGTTCCGAAGGCTTTCGTCTCGACCAAAGCCTGAGTGAGAGCAGCTATCCTATTCCAGTGGGCGTTGTCTAGGGCCTTCCAGGTGATGCTCTCGTTGATGCGCTCCGCCAGGCCCTTGCGAGCGACCATCAGACCCCCCTGGGGGCCGAAGAGAGACTTGTGCGTACTGCCAAATACGACATCGACCCCCTCCTGCAACGGTGCCTGAAACTCACCCCCCGCTATCAGGCCCAAGATGTGGGAGGCGTCGTACCCCAAGAAGGCCTCGGCGGAGTCGCAGGCATCTCTGATCGGGCCCAGGTCGTAGGGAAACAGGATGAAACTCGCCCCCAACAGCACCAGACTGGGTCTTACGGCCCGGATGGCATCACAGGCCTCCTCGAGCTTGATGTTCCAGGAGCTAGCGTCGAAGGGCAGGTATTCGACCTCAAGACCTAGAAGCGAGGGCAGATAGGCAGGTCCGTAGCCGTCGTACCCTCCATTTTTCGGACTGATGACCAAAAACCTATCCCCGGGTCTGCAGGTCGCTGTGAGAGAGACGAGGCCGCAGATGTGCCCAGAGAGAGGTTTCAGGGACGCATAGCCCCCTCCGAAAAGTTCCCGTGTCAGGTCCTCGCCCAGGGACTCCACCTCGTCGAGGTATCGTGTCCCGCGGTAGGCGTTCTCCACGAATTCCCCGTGGATCTCGGCGTTCAGCGGGAGGCTGTACCTGTGCCCGAAGTCGCTGGCCAGGAGTCTTCTCACATGAGGACTCGTGACGTTCTCTGAGGGGATGAGGTTGAGGCAGCGGTCCCTTCGCCACTCCTTCTGGTCTCGGGCTATTGAGAAGACATCCCTTGTAGAGCTCCTAGGCGCCATTCTCCCCAGGACTCAGGTCATCATGGCGTCGTAGACGGAGGCCACTTTACGAGGCTCGTCCCGTTCGCAGTGTTCGCAGTAGAGGTCCCGTCCTCGCTTGACGAGGGGATAGCGGCAGCGCGTGCAGAGTCCCCGTACGACGCCCAGCGAGGGTTCATTGGTGGCGAGCTGGAGGGACGGCTTCACCTGGACCACTCGGGCCCTCACCAGGTCCCCAATCCTCATAGCCTTCTTCAGATCCTCGGTGTACTTCTCCGAGACCTTCGAGATGTGGATGGTCCCCTCCGTATCTCCCGTGACTTGTCTCTCGATGCCCTCCACGGCTTCGACCTTCACCATCGCCATGGTGTTCTTGATGTCTTGGACCGTGGTGAGCACGACGTCGCCCACCTTCTGCTCAACAGGCGGATTGAACCCCCTTACGCTGGCCACCTTCTCCCTGGAGTCGAGGCTGAGTTCGCCGATCTGAGCGGCGAAGATGTCACCTTCAGCCTCGTAGGTCCCTGGCCCCGGCAGGTACTCCTCGCTCGCGGCGATAAGATCGCCAGGATACACTATCTTTGCTTTCATCAATCAGACCTCACAATCCTGTACAAGTCCACATCGACCTCTTCAACGTCCTTCCTGTGGAAGGGATGTGCATGGTGAAGGGGGAATTTATACGTTGTCAGCAGCTCCGCGGAACTCCCCAGTTCAGCGACCCCTCTCATCACGAAGTCCCGAGTCTCCGCATTGTGGAAGCTGTACGCCACCTGAGAGAAACGCGTTGCAGTCCTGAGGAACGGTATATCTGCGTGCTTCCTCTGACCGCCGAAAGGAGGGTTCATCAGAACGGTGTCGACTTTTTCATCGAACTCTTCAATCTCCATGGCGTGAAGTTCTACCACGACGCCAACGCTAGCGGCGTTCCTCCGAGTGGTCTCGACGGCTGAGGGGTCAACATCTATGGCGATGACCCTCCCGGCCCCAAGACGAGCGGCTCCGATGGCCAACACCCCGTTCCCGCACCCCAGGTCGGCCAGAACCTTTCCGTGGATGTCCCTTCTGCCGTAGGCCTTGAAGAGCAGATCTGCCGCAACCTCTGCAGGGGTCTGGTACTGCTCCAGAGAGGCCTTGGGCTCTGACAGCCCCTCCAATCTCTGGAGGAGCATCGCCAGTGTACGCTTCTTGATCGTGGGACAGGCGACAGGGTCCATGTCCGGCCTCCCAGGAACTCTTCAACCTTGCGTGTGCAGGGCTGACCGTCAGGCAATGTAGTAATCGGCCGATCCCTCGTAATCCTTTAGCGCGATGATGCCGGAGAGCTGACCAATAATCTCCCTGGCGATCTCTCTCGTGAAGGAGTTCTCAGGAATTTCCTTCGTCTCCTGAATCCAGGTCAGAACCTCCTTCAGGGCCTGCCTCATCTCATCCTGCGTGAGGGTCTCGTCCATCTTCGAGACCGCCTCCTCCGTGGCATACATGCTTCGCACGAAGTCCTTGCAGACGTCGACCACGTTCGCGAGATCCTCTGACATGCCAGGTCCTCCCTATTGGTAGGTGGCTGGCGGGTTATATACTTCCCGCGTCTCGACTTCAGGCCTCTTCAGAAACCGGCCAGAAGTCTCTTGACCCTCTGTCGGACCTCTTCCCCCAGAGCCCTGGCGGCCTCCTCCTCCAGACCATTCGGATCCGGAAGATCCCACTCCTCGACCCTGTCGAGGACCTCTGCGGGGCACGCCTCTTCCGGGTCGCATCCCATCACGATGATTCCGTCCGCCTGTCTGGCGAAGGCCATGTCCACATCCTTGGGCCGGTGGCGAGAGATGTCGATGCCGTCCTCGGCCATGAGCTTGATGGCCAGAGGGTGGACATCCTCAGCAGGTTTCAGACCACCGCTCCTTACGAGGACCCCCTTGGGCGCCATTGAGCGGGCATATCCCTCGGCCATCTGGCTCCGGAAGCTATTGCCTACACAGACGAAGAGGAGTCTCTTGACCACGGCGCAACCTGCCAGCGAGCTCTCAGTAGCGAGTCATCGTCGGATCGACTCTCGCCGCCCAGGCATCGATTCCTCCGGCCATGTTCCAGACCTTCGAAAAGCCGAGTTCCCGTAGGAACTGGGTGATGCGCGCGCTCCGAACGCCCGTGTGGCAGTGGACGACAATGTTGTCGGCGGTACTCAGCTCGTTGGCCTTGAAGGGTACCTCCCCCATAGGCATGAGTCTAGCACCCTCGATGTGGCAGATCTGCCACTCAACCGGTTCCCTCACATCCAAGAGGGTGACCTCGCCATCGTCCATGAGTCTCGCCGCCTCCTCGACGTCTATCTGAAACTCGGCATCGATGCCGTCGTCCCCTGTTAGGCCACAGAACTCTTCGTAGTCGATTAGCTCCTTCACGGTCGGGTTCTCGCCACAGAGCGGGCACGAGGGATCCTTGCGGAGCCTGAGCTCCTTGAACTTCATCTTGAGGGCATCGAAGAGCAGGAGGCGACCGACAAGGAGGTCGCCCTTCCCCAGAAGGACCTTGAGGGCCTCGACGGCCTGCATGCTCCCGATGACCCCCGGGAGTACTCCGAGGACGCCTCCCTCCGCACAGCTAGGGACCAGGCCCGGCGGAGGGGGTTCGGGATAGAGGCATCTGTAGCAGGGCCCCCGACTCGCGTCGAACACTGAGACCTGCCCCTCGAAACGGAAGATGCTGCCGTAGACGTTGGGCTTCCCCAGGAGGACGCTCGCGTCGTTTACGAGGTATCGGGTGGCGAAGTTGTCCGTCCCATCGACCACTACGTCGTACCGGGATAGGAGATCCATCGCGTTCTCCGAGGTCAGTCTCGTCTCGTGGGCCTCCACCTGCACCCCGGGGTTCAGGTCCTCCAGCCTCTCCCTGGCGACGGAGATCTTTGGCTTCGACAGGCTACTGCTGCCGAAGAGTACCTGGCGCTGGAGGTTGCTTTGCTCCACGATGTCGAAGTCCACCAGGCCGATCCGTCCCACGCCGGCCGCAGTGAGGTACATGCTCAGCGGGGCCCCCAGGCCTCCCACTCCGACGATCAGGGCGCTGGAGTTTCTCAGCCTCTGCTGGCCCTCCAGGCCGACCTCCGGTAGGATGAGGTGCCGACTGTACCTCTTGATGTCCTCCTGTGTCAGGTCGTGTTGGACCGGGGAGGGGCCGCCCATCATTGAGTGTGTGGCCCCGCCAGCGACGCTCGGGACGATGACTAGAACATCGCCGTCGCGGACGGGTGTCGCCTCCGCCTCCATATAGCGGATGTCCTCATCGTTGACGTAGACGTTCACGAAGTTGCGCAGCCGGCCGTCGTCTCCCCTGAGGTACTTCTTGAGGGGATGATACCTGGTGATGAGTTCATCGATGACCTCTCCGACGGTCCCCCCTGCCAATTCCAGGGTGTCCTGGTCCTGAGCATACTGTCTGAGGGGTGTCGGAATCTGCAATGTCACCCTAGGCTTGTCCATCTTATCCACCTTCTATCCTTTCGCGCTTAATGAGATGTAGAGAGTCCTCGACCATCTCGTCCTCCTGCAGCCGCCAGGCTCTGGCGCCCAGCACCCCCTGGGACGTGGTGGTCAGGATCAGATACGAGTACCATGGCCAGGCCCTCTCCTTGTCGTAGACGGAGGGGACTGCTGGATGGTCGGGATGCGAGTGATAGAATCCCAAGATCTCCTGCCCCTTCTCCCGCGCATTCCTCTCCGTGTCGAGGGTGTCCTTGGGGTCGATGAGGTACCGGTCCCGGGAGTCTCCTCCCAAAAGGTTGGTTCCCCTTCTGACCCCTCGAACGTTCCGCTCCTCTCCCGCAACGCCCACGAGGAAGCCGCACACCTCTGAGGGATAACCCTCTGTGGCGTGAGCCGCCAGCTTCGCGAAGAGGTCCTCCGGGATTCTCAGCGTGTCTACTCCCCCCAGTGGGCCTCGCTAAGGTACCTCTCGCCCGCGTCCGGGAAGATGGTGACTATCCTTCCTTCGGTGAGTCCCCGGGCCAGCCTCAGGCACGCGGCGAGGGCAGCACCGGAGGACGTCCCTGCCAGGATGCCCTCCCGCTTTGCCAACTGCTTGACACGCAGCTGCGCCTCCTCCGTCTCCACGAAGACCTCCATATCCTGCAGGGAGGGATCGAAGATGCCCGGCTTCATTGAGCTCTCCATGTGCTTCAGCCCCTCGATGCCGTGAATAGGTGTGGCCGGCTGCACACCCACGACTTGGATGGAGGGGTCATGCTCCTTAAGTCGGCGACCGACTCCCGTGAGAGTCCCTCCGGTTCCCACGCCGCATACGAAGTGAGTCAATCCCCCAGTCTGCTCCAGAATCTCGGGTCCCGTGGTCTCATAGTGGGCCCTCCAGTTGGCAGGGTTGTTGTACTGGTCGAGGTAGATGTGGCCCTTCTGCTCTGAGCGGTTGATACGCTGAGCCACCACCTGTGCCCCATCGGTGCCCGCCAGGGGATCGGTGAAGACCAGGTCCGCACCATAGGACCTCAGGATGGCCTTTCTCTCCCGAGTCACGTTGGCTGGGACCACGAGCTTTGTCCTGAATCCCAGCGCGGCTCCAAGCATGGCGATGGCGATTCCCGTGTTGCCCGAGGTCGCATCCAGGAGCACCTTGTCCTGGGGGTGCGGTTCCCTTAGCAGGACCTCCCTGATCATGTTCAGGACGGGTCTGTCCTTGACGCTCCCCCCGGGATTGAACCACTCCGCCTTGGCGTAGACTTCAACCTCCTCCAAGCCCCAGGCCTCACTTCTGAGCCTCAGGAGGGGTGTGTTCCCGACCAGGTCGGAGATGGATGTTGCCTCGACCTGCCGCCTTCCAAGGTAGCTCTCCTGCATTCACCCCTCACCATATCCGGCGGTCCTAAGACCCACCTTTAGAACCTCCACCGACAGGATGGCGCACTTCAACCTCACGGGGCTGATGGGGATTCCTAGAATCTTGAGGATCCTGTCCTTGTCGATTGCCATCACCTCTTCGAGGGTCTTGCCCTTCAGGTAGACCGTCAGCATCGAGGCGGAGGCTTGGCTGATCGCGCAACCCCTTCCCTTGAACTTCACGTCCGTGACACTCTTTTCGTCGTCCAGCTTGAGGTGCAGGGCGATCTCATCCCCGCAGAGAGGGTTGTCTCCGCGGGCCGCGATGTCCGGGTCCTCCAACTCGCCCACGTTACGAGGGTTGCGGTAGTGGTCGAGGATTGCCTCCTGGTACATCTCGTAGCTCATAGCCCGAAGACCTCTCTCACTTTCTCCAGGCCCTCCGCGAGCCTGTCCGCCTCCTCCTTCAGGTTGTAGGCGTAGAAGCTCGCCCGGGTGGTGGCTGGGACCTCCAGGCGCTCCATGAGGGGCTGGGCGCAGTGGTGTCCCGCTCTGATGGCGATGCCCTCAGCGTCGAGAATGGAGGCGATGTCGTGGGCGTGGACGCCCTCCAAAGTAAAGGATATCACACCACCGCGGTCCTCCGCCACAGGAGGGCCGAAGATCTGCATGCCAGGAACCTGATTGAGCCTCTTTAGGGCGTACCTGGTCAGCTCGATCTCATGGTCCCGAATCCGATGCATGTCCAGCCTCTGGAGGTACCTCACAGCGGCCCCGAGACCTATAGCCCCCATGACGTTGGGCGTCCCGGCCTCGAACTTCCAGGGGAGTTCGTTCCACTTGGCCCACCCCTGGTGGACCTCCCGAATCATCTCTCCGCCGCCCATGAAGGGCTCCATGTCCTCCAAGATTTCCTCCCTCCCGTAGAGACCGCCGATTCCAGTGGGACCCATCATCTTGTGGCCCGAGAAGGCCAGGAAGTCGCACTCCAGGTCCCGTACATCGACGGGCATGTGAGGAACGGACTGGGCGGCGTCCAGCAGGCAGAGGGCACCCACCTCGTGGGCTCGCCGTGCTATTTCCTCCACGGGATTGATGGTTCCAAGGACGTTGGAGACATGGGCCAGGGTGACCAGCTTTGTCCTGCGCGTGATGAGCTCGTCGTAGTCCTCCATTCTCAGCTTGCCGTCCTCGTCGATGTCCACCCACTTGATGTCGATTCCCCGCAGGTCCTTGAGAAAGTACCAGGGGATGGTGTTGGAGTGGTGCTCCGTGACGGTGGTCACGACCTCGTCCCCCTCGTTCAGGTTCCCCTTGAGCCCCCATCCGTAGGCCACAGCGTTTATGGCCTCCGTGGTCCCGCTGGTGTAGACCAGCTCCGATGGGCTCTCGACGTTGAGGAGGCGCATCACCTCCTCCCGGGCGTCCTCGAACTCCTCCGTCGCCCGCTCCCCGATCTCGTAGATCGCCCTGTGGACGTTGGAGGCATACATCTTCAGGTACTCCTCGACCTTCTCGATTACCTGGATAGGCTTCTGGGACGTGGCGGCGTTGTCCAGGTACACCAGGGGCTTGCCGTGCACCTCTCGACCCAGCACGGGAAAGTCCGCCCTGATTTTCCGCACGTCCAGTCCGCCGCTTCCCTTGGTCTTGCCCGCCATACTACCGCCTCCTTACCCTAGAGGTTTACACACTACCTGGGGCTGCGGGAGGTGAACATCATCCTTTAACCTTCCTTAACCAATCGTAGCCCTTCTTTTCCAGTTCCAGGGCCAGCTCCTTTCCCCCCGACTTCACGATATAGCCGTCGATGAGGACGTGAACGTAATCGGGTATCACGTAGCGGAGTATTCTCTGGTAGTGGGTGACCAAGAGGATGCCGGTCCCCGCCCCCGCAACAGCGTTCATGGCCTCGGATACGATCTTCAGCGAGTCGATGTCCAGACCCGAATCCGTCTCGTCCATCACCGCCAGCTTCGGCTCGATGAGGGCTAGCTGAAGCACCTCCGCCCGCTTCTTCTCACCTCCCGAGAAACCCTCGTTGACGTACCGGTGGAGGAAGCTCTCGTCGATGCTGAGCATCTCCAGCTTGTCCTTCACAAATTCCTCGAAGGTGTGGCCGTCGAGCTTCCCGGGGGACACGTAGTCCAGGGCCGTCTCCAGGAATCTCGAGAGCCGGATTCCCTGAACCTCCAGAGGGTACTGGAACCCTAAGAAGAGTCCCTGTCGGGCACGTTCGTCGGTATCCATCCCGAGGACGTCCTTGCCGTCGAATAGGACCTGTCCCGAGTACACCTCATACTTCGGATGTCCCAGAAGGACGTAGGATAGGGTGGACTTGCCAGAGCCGTTCGGCCCCATGAGGGCGTGGATCTCACCCTGCGGGACCGTAAGGTCGATGCCCTTCAGGATCTCCTTGCCCTCGATACCCGCGTGGAGGTCGATGATCTCTAGTCGGGAAGGCATGGCCCACCTCAGGTGAAATCAATAACGGTGTTATATATTAAGTATGCCACTGGCAGGGCCGCTCCGTCAGAGGACCTATGCCGTCTTGGACACGGTGGCGACGACCCTACGGGACTCCACGCAAATGGCACATATGGCGTGCCTTCTCTCTGGCTGCGAGAGGCCATTGCCGAGCCTTTGGCTGAGATCAGACACCTCTCGACCCAGGCCTGCAGCCTTCAGGAGAGGCTCCTCACCCCTCTTGTTCGCCATATAGTGGCTCACTGCTGGCTGGCTCACTCCTAGTAGCCCGCCTACCTCGTGCTGACCCCGACCCTCCGACAGGCCGTGGGCCACCTCAGAGCGCAGTGATGGCAGCAACCTGCGAACGACGAAGGTCTCACAGGGCTGCCGGGGGAACCCGCTATCATCTGTCAGGTTCTCGAGAAACTCCGGCTTGGAGACTCCTGAGTACAGGCAGAGACAGGGATCTACCCCTTCCCCCTGGCGGAAGGAGGTGCAGATGCCGCAGAGTGCGGCCGTCAGACGGGGACCGGAGAGCCCTCCCGCTATCCGATCGGCCAGCTTCTCGGAGTACTTGGACAACCGCTCGTGCCCCGTCAGGGAGGTCCTATTACCTCGACGGAGATTTGTGTAGTGGCTGACGGCGGCCTGGCTGATCCCCAGGTGATCCGCTATCTGCCTCTGACTCATTCCGTAGGTCCGCGTGAGGGCGTCGACGATCTTTGCCCGCAGGGATGGAAGGAAGTTCGGAACGGCGTATTCGCACCACTGCCGTCCCTCCAGGTCATCGAGGTCCATTCCGTTGTTCTTAGGATACCGGACGATTTAACGTTGTGCAGGACATCGCCGACAGGAGGCACCCGGTTACCCTTATATATAACACTGTAATATATCCGAACAGCGGGGAGCACTCGATCCCAGAGGTCTAGCAGATGACCGTCCTCGAGATAAGGGACCTTCACGCAGGAGTGGAGGGGAAGACAATCCTCAAGGGCCTCAGCCTCGCAGTTAAGGAGGGCGAGGTCCATGCGATAATGGGCCCCAACGGCAGCGGAAAGTCCACTCTATCTCACATCCTCATGGGACACCCGAGGTACGAGGTCTACAAGGGCGACGTGCTCTTGGACGGCGAGAGCATCCTCGAACTAGGCCCTCACGAGAGGGCCCAGCGAGGTCTCTTCTTAGGCTTTCAATACCCCCAGGAGGTGCCCGGCGTCAAGCTCGGCAGCTTCCTAAACGTCGCCTACAAGCGGATGCACCCGGACCAGGAGATGGAGGTGCCGGAGTTCTTCGGCTATGTGGACGAGAGGATGAACCTCCTCAACCTGGACGCGAGCTTCGGAGGCCGCTACCTTAACGACGGCTTCTCCGGCGGGGAGAAGAAGCGGGCCGAGGTCCTCCAGATGCTCGTCCTGGACCCGAAGATCGCCATCCTGGACGAGAGCGACTCGGGCCTGGACATCGACGCCCTGAAGATCGTGGCGGCGGCCATAGACAGGTTCGCCTCCCCCAAGAACGGCGTCCTTCTCATCACCCACTATCAGCGGCTCCTAGACTACGTGACCCCCAACTTCGTCCACGTCCTCATCGGGGGCAGGATCGTGAAGTCGGGAGGCAGCGAACTGGCTGCAAAGCTTGAAGAGCTCGGCTACAAATGGATAAAGGAAGAGACGACTGTGGAGGTGATTTAGGATGGCTTTGGAGCAGGAGGTCTACGACAGGGACTACAGCCGGTACGGCTTTCGGGACGAGATCAAGTACGTCTATCAGGCTCCAAAGGGGTTGAACGAGGATGTCATCAGGGACATCTCACGGAGGAAGAACGAGCCGGACTGGATGCTTAAGTCGAGGCTCCGGGGATACAAGCACTTCCTCGAGAGGCCCATGCCCAACTGGGGCGGCGACCTCAGCAACATCGACTTCGAGGAGCTGAGCTACTACGCCAAGCCCTCGGAGAAGGAGGGTCACACCTGGGACGAGGTTCCCGAGCAGATCAAGAACACCTTCGAGAGGCTGGGAATTCCCGAGGCCGAGAGGAAGTTCCTGGCGGGGGTGGGTGCTCAGTACGAGTCCGAGGTGGTCTACCACAACGTCCTCAAGGAGCTGGAGGAGAAGGGCGTCATATTCATGGGTACCGATGCCGGCCTTCGCGAGTACCCTGAGATCTTCGAGGAGTACTACAGCACCATCGTTCCTCCGGAGGACAACAAATTTGCGGCCCTGAACACGGCCGTGTGGAGCGGTGGCAGCTTCGTCTACGTTCCCAAGGGGGTCAACATCGAGCAGCCCCTTCAGGCCTACTTCCGTATCAACGCGGAGAACATAGGCCAGTTCGAGAGGACCCTCATCATCGGCGACGAGGACAGCCAGTTCCACTACATCGAGGGCTGCACCGCGCCCAGCTACAGCACCAACTCCCTCCACGCCGCCGTGGTGGAGGTCATCGCGAAGCCCGGGGCCAAGGTGAGGTACACTACACTGCAGAACTGGTCCGATAACGTCTACAACCTGGTCACGAAGCGGGCCTACGCCTACAACAACGCCACCGTGGAGTGG
>JABAOD010005650.1_pt1 | contig 61982 bp, 68 predicted proteins | sample 7062151 | NCBI WGS metagenome assembly JABAOD01 (sample SAMN14538626, study PRJNA623070) | marine sediment metagenome | biome: marine biome [ENVO:00000428]; feature: marine pelagic biome [ENVO:01000023]; material: deep marine sediment [ENVO:00002113] | place: India: Gulf of Khambhat ... | reverse complement strand
CGCGGGCGGCGCTGCAGGGCGGCGTCGAGGAAGGCGCGGCGCTGCTCCGCGTCGAGGCGGGTCATGGTCTCGATCAGCACCTCGTGCATCGCCGTCTGGGCTTCATCGGTGGCCCGCCGCAGCCCGGCGAGGGCGTCGCGCAGCGCCGCCGGGTCGAGGTCGTCGCTGCGCAGCAGCGCGCCGACCGCCTGGCGCGCCGCCTGCACCTCGCGGCCGGCCGCGCGCAGGCGCGGGCCGTGGTCGCGGCGGATCTCGCGGGCCAGCGGGCGGGCCTCGGGGCCGGCCGCCTCGAAGCCGCGGCGGACGTCGAAGCCGCCGGCGAGCGAAGCGGCGGGGCGCTCGGCGCCGGCGTAGTGCCGCTTGGCGATCCAGGCCGAGGCGATCATGCCCGACAGGAACAGGTTGAGGCCGACCGAGACGGCCAGCGCGATCGCGAGCCTTCGCGGTGTGCTCATAGCGCGTCCTCCATCGTCAGGGCCGGCCCGAAGGCGAGGTCCTCGGCCGCGGCGACGAGCGCGTCGCCCTCGCCGGGCAGCACCAGGTCCGGCGCACCGAAGCCGATGGCGACGCCCAGCACCATGGCGGCGGCGAAGGCCGAGGCCGGCTGCCAGGCGGGGCCGAACGGCCAGACCTCCGCCAGCCAGCGGCGCCAGGCGGGGCGCTCGGCGGCGGCCAGGAGCGCGGCCCTCAGCGCCGGCGACGGGGCCGGCGCCAGTGCGACGTCGAGCAGCGTATCAAGCGCCGCCGCCTCGTCGCGCAGGGCCCGCGCCGCCGCCGACTCGGCGAGCAGGGCGAGCGCCGCCGCCCGCTCTGACTCCGGCCAGCGCCGTTCGTCGCCACCGTAGGCGTCGAGGATCGCGGCCAGACGCGCCATGTCCATCTTCCTGTCGCTCGTCTCGGGCATCACAGCTCTCCCATCAGATCGTCGCGCCGGTCGCCCAGCGCCGCGCGCAGCGCCCGTCGGCCGCGGGCCAGCAGCGATTCCAGCGCCTCGACGCTGACCCCCATGATATCGGCGGCCTCGATATTGCCCAGCTCCTGGTAATGGACCAGGGCGATCGCCGCGCGCTGGCGCTCGGGCAAGGCGCCGAGCGCCGCCGCCACTTCGCGCGCCACCCGGGCGCGCTGGGATTCGGCGGCAGGGCCGGGCGCGGGATCGGCCCGGTCCGGGGGATCGCCCGCCGCGTCGGACCGGCGCCGGCGCAGCCGGTCGATGCACAGATTGTGGGCGACCCGGTGCAGCCAGGTCGCAACCCGGGCCTCGGCGCGCCACGCGCCGGCCTGCCGCCACAGCCGGACGAAGCACTCCTGCGCGACGTCCTCGGCCTCGCCGGCATCGCCCAGCATCCGCCAGGCATAGCCGTGGACGCGGGCAAGGTGCGCCTGCATGAGCGCCCGCCAGGCGGCCGGATCGCCGGCGCCGACGCGGGCGACCAGCATTGCGTCGGCGTCGACCGGGTCGGTACCCGGCGCTGCGTTTCCGTTACGCGCCATGCGCGATCATAGCGCAGCCGCGCGGAGTTCGGGCAAGACGCGTGATCATGTCGGCGAATTCGGCGGTCCATGGGCAGACGTGCGCGGCACCGGCGCGGCACCGCGCACAACCTCCGTCAGTTCTGCGGCCCGCCGCCCTTGCCGCCGCCGTGCCGCCGGCGCTCGAGCTCGCCCATCGAAAGGTACCCGTCGGCGTTCTCGTCGAGATGCGCGAACAGCTTGTCGCCCGCCGCTGCGAATTCGGCTTTGGTGACGCGGCCGTCGGCGTCGGCGTCCATGCGCTCGAAGCGGCGCTTGATGCGCTCGCGCCGCGCCGTGTCTTCGAGCTCTTCCAGGGTGATCACGCCGTCGCCGTCGGCATCGAGGCGGCCGAACATGGCCGCGCCGCCCCTGGCGAACTCCTGCTTGTCGATGCGGCCGTTGCCGTCGGCGTCGAGCCGCTCGAACCGGTCGCGGTGGGATTTGCCGTTGTCGTCCTCGGTCGCCGCATAGGCGGATCCGGTCACAAGGATGCCGACGATCACCGCCAGCAGGACAATCTGGGTCTTCATGATGTTCTCCTCGCTCGTTGCGTATCGCGAAATCGTCTTGAACCAATCGAGCGTTGAACGAAGCGGGAGACGGGATTCCGTCGCCGGAAAAGGATAAAATGCCGGACAGCAGGACGGCGCCCCGGAATTCCTGGGGTTCTTGGAGGAGGCGGCATGCTGCTGACCGGTTTCGAGGGCTACGGCGGGCACGGCATCAATCCGTCGGGCAAGGTCGCGAAGGCGCTCGACGGCGCCGAGATCGGCGGCGTCCGCGTCGCCGGCCGGGTCCTGCCCGTCGTTCATGCCGGGCTCGCAGCCCGGATCGAGGCGCTGATCGCGGAGACAGCGCCGCGAGCGGTCATCTGCCTCGGGCTCGACCCCGGCGAAGCGGCGATCCGGCTGGAGCGCGTCGCCGCCAACGCGCTGGACTTCGAGATCGCCGACAATGACGGGGCCATCCTCAAGGGTCCGGTGTGCGAGGGCGGCCCGGCGGCGCTGAACAGCACCCTGCCCCTCGATGCGATCGAGGGCCGCCTGCGCACGGCCGGCCTGCCGGTGCGCCACTCCGACAACGCCGGCCGATTCGTCTGCAACGCCCTGATGTACCACGCGCTGGCGGCGGCCGCGCGACGCGATCCGGCGCCGCCCTGCGGATTCATCCATCTGCCCTTCCTGCCGGGACAGGCCGGCGATGCCCCGGCACTGCCGCTCGCGCGCTCGGTCGAAGGCGTCCGCCTCGCCATCCGCGCGACCCTGGAGGCGATGTGACGCCGCTCCGGCGCCGCAAGTCGCTGCTGGAAATTGCGCGCCGGTTGACGCACAGTCGGATCGCGCCGGGTGGCCGGCGCCAAACGGCCCGGCTGCGGGCTACCAGGGACGGAGGATGGCATGCTCAAGGAATTCAAGGAGTTCGCCATGCGCGGCAACGTCGTCGACATGGCCGTCGGCATCATCATCGGCGCCGCGTTCGGCACGATCGTCAAGTCGCTGGTCGACGACATCATCATGCCGCCGATCGGGCTGCTGCTCGGCGGCGTCGATTTCTCGGACATCTTCATCAACCTGTCCGGCGGCGACTATGCCTCGCTCGCCGCCGCCAGGGAGGCCGGCGCCGCGACCATCAACTACGGCGTCTTCATCAACACGGTGCTCAACTTCCTGATCGTGGCCTTCGCCATCTTCCTCGTCATCCGCCTGATCAACAGGCTGAAACGGAAGGAAGAAGCGCCGGCGCCGGAACCCACGACCAAGGACTGCCCGTTCTGCTTCTCGACGATCCCGCTCCGGGCGACGCGCTGCGGCCACTGCACGTCGGAGCTGGCGGCGGCGTGATCTGTGCGAAATGGGGGGATGGCAAGGGGGAAGGGCAGAAAGCGACACCATTCTCGAAGGAGACGGACCATGACATCACCACCGGCACGCGGCCAAGCACAGAGGATTTCGCGCCGGTCCGCCCTAGCCCTCCTGGCAGGGGGCGGCGTTGCCATGGGCACGCCGGCGGCGGCCCAGAACTGGCTGAAGAAGCTGGAGGAGACGATCACGGGCGGCGCCGCGCCGTCGGGCCTGTCGCTCGAGGAGATGAGCGACGGGCTGCTCGAGGCGCTGCGCGTCGGCACCGAGCGGGTCGTTGCGCAGGTCGGCGCGCCGGACGGCTACAATCTCGACCCGGCGATCCACATCCCGCTGCCCGGCAGCCTCGGCAAGGTTCAGTCCGTCCTCAAGGCCGTCGGCATGTCCCACATGGCCGACGATCTTGAGCTGCGCCTGAACCGGGCCGCCGAGGCGGCGGCGCCGGAGGCGAAGGAGCTGTTCTGGCAGGCCATCGGCGAGATGACGTTCGACGACGCGCGCAAGATCTACAACGGGCCGGACGATGCCGCGACGCGCTACTTCCAGGGCAAGATGACGCCGCCGCTGACCGAACGCATGACGCCGGTGGTCGACCGCAGCCTCGCCGATGTCGGGGCGATCCAGTCGTACGATGCCATGATGAAGCGGTACAAGGCGGTGCCCTTCGTGCCCGACGTCAAGGCCGACCTGTCGGGCTACGCCGTCGAGAAGGCGATGGACGGCCTGTTCCATTACGTCGCCAAGGAGGAGGCGGCGATCCGCAACGATCCGGCGGCGCGCACGACGGAGCTCCTGAAGAAGGTCTTCGGAGCCTAGCCCTCCGGTTCGGCCAGCCGGCGCAGGGCCGTCTTCAGGACCTTGCCGTAATTGTTCTTGGGCAGGGCGTCGACGAAACGGTAGTCGCGCGGCCGCTTGAAGCGGGCCAGTCGGTCGAGGCACAGCCGGTCGAGCGCCTCTACCGTCACCCTGGTGCCCGGTGCCGCGACCACGAAGGCCAGCACGCTCTCGCCCCACTCCGGGTCGGGCCGGCCGATCACCGAGACCTCCTGCACGGCCGGATGGGCGAGCAGCACCTCCTCGATCTCGCGCGGGTAGATGTTGGCGCCGCCGGAGATGATGACGTCCTTGCTGCGGTCCTTGAGCGTGAGATACCCGTCGGCGTCCAGCACGCCGACATCGCCGGTGTGCAGCCAGCCGCCGCGCAGCGTCTCGGCGGTGGCCGCCTCATCCCGCCAGTAGCCACGCATCACCGGATCGCCCCGCACCAGGATCTCGCCGGCCTCGCCGGCCGGCAGCGGCGCATCGTCGGCGCCGGCGACGCGCAGCTCGACGATGCCGAACGGAATCCCGACCGAACCGAGACGCGGTTCGAAACGCGGCTCGTCCGGCTTCGGGAAACGGTGCCGCGCCAGCGAGGTGATGGTCATCGGACTCTCGCCCTGGCCGTAGATCTGGGCGAGCCGCTCGCCCAGCACCGCGATGGCACGCTTGCAGTCTTCGACATACATCGGCCCGCCGCCATAGACGACGGTCTTGAGGCCGGCCGGTTCGGCACCGGCCTCCTCCGCGTGCGCCACCAGCCGGCGCACCATCGTCGGCGCGGCGAACACCGTCACTCCGCCATGCGCTGCGAACAGGCGGAACATCTCGCCAGCCTCGAAACCGCCCGATTCGGGCACCACCTGCAGCGCCCCGGCCGCAACGTGCGGCAGGACATAGAGGCCAGAGCCGTGCGACATCGGCGCCGCGTGGACGATCGAATCCTGCGGCGCGATCGCATCGACGTCGGCGAAATAGCCCCATGTCATCGCCAGCAGGTTGCGGTGGGTCAGCATCGCGCCCTTCGGGCGGCCGGTGGTGCCGCTGGTATAGAACAGCCAGGCGACATCGTCGTCTTGGACCGCAGTCGGATGGATGCCGTCGCCGGCGCCCAGCGCATCCCATTCGGTGGCGCCGACCTCGATCGTCGTCGTCGGGCCGGCGATCCCGCCGACCGTGGCCGCAAGGTCCGGCGTGACGAAGCAGACTCGTGCGCCGCTGTGGTCGAGGATGTACCGGAACTCCGCGGCCGCCAGCTTGGCGTTGACGGGAATGGCGACGAGCCCGGCCTGCCAGCAGGCGAACAGCAGCTCGACGTATGCGGGGCTGTTGCGCATGACCAGGGCCACGCGGTCGCCCGGATCGAGCCCAAGGCGGTGACGCAGGCCGGCGGCGCGCGTCGTGGCGCGGCCCGCCAGCGTGCGGTAGTCGCACAGCGTCCGCGTCCCCACTGCGAGCGCGGGCCGGCCCGCGAGCCCGCGTCCCGCACGATCGAGCAGCATGGCCAGATTCATGGCGCCTCCCGGAGACCCGATCATCGCCGGCCCGGGCCGCAGGCGTCAACAGATGGCAGGGTTCACTGACGCACTTCGAGGGTGTTGTAAACGATCCGGCTCACCGCCAGCAGTGGCTCGCGCGGGAGGTCGCCCGCGACCGCATAAGCCATCTCGGGCTCGAGCCAGATGAAGGCACCGACGTCGCGCGCCTCCTGATAGCGGAATGCGGTGACCTGGCCCGAACGGTACAGCGACACGTAGACGGTCACGCGGCGCCCGGCGGTATCCTCGTACATGAACTGCGCCGCCGGCGCGCCGTCCTTGGCCGGCAGCAGGCGCCCGCCGACAAGCCGGAATCCCTGCGAAGTCAGGTCCGGCGTGCGGATCGGGTGGCCCAGCCGCTTCGACAGCCATTTCACCAGATGCGCCTCCTGCTCGGCGAACACCTCGACCGGATGCAGGACTTCGACGGCGTAGACGCGATGCGCCGACAGGGCCTGCGACGCCACATAGCGCGACGCCTCGACGTCGGCGCCCTCGCCGAGCTGCTCACGCGCGAACCAGCCGCCGGTCGCGCCGACCGCGAGCCACACGATCGACGCCGCAACCGGGACCAGCCAGCGCCGCCTGTGCAGCCGAGCGGCGATGCGGTGCGGCCGCAGGTGCCGCGGCACCGGCTCCAGCGCGGCGTCGCCGAACAGCGCACGAATCTCCTCGTTCTGCGTGCGATAGGCCCGGGCCCGTGCAGCGAGCGCGTCATCGGCCGCGACCGCCGCCTCCACGGCGGCGCGCCGCTCCTCGGCCAGCTGCCCGTCGACCCAGGCATGCAGCTCGCTTTCGTCAATCTCGTAGGGCTTGCCGTTCATTTCACGATCCTGAGGCCCGGGGCCCCATCCTCCATCAACCGGCGCAGCCTCTCGCGCCCGCGCGAAAGCCGCGACATTACGGTGCCCTGGGCAATTCCGAGCGTTTCGGCGACCTCGCCGTAACTCATTCCCTCCAGCGCGACGAGCAGGATCACCTGGCGTTGCTCGGCCGGCAGCTCCTGCAGTGCCGCGGCGGTTTCCAGCCCGGCGATCCGCATCGCCTGGGCCGGCGGCCGCACCTCGTGCCCGGCATCATCCTCGATTGGCACGGTGGCAGGACGGCTGCTGTTGCGGCGCGTATCATTGGCGTGGATGTTGTGCATGATCGTAAACAGCCAGGCGCGCGTATTGCCGTCTTCGTTCCACAGATGCCGCCGCGACAACGCCCGCTCCAGGCAGTCCTGGACCAGGTCGTCCGCCTGCTCCCGATCACGAGTCAACGCCCTGGCGTAGCGCCGCAGATTCGGGATCCAGCGTTCCAGGTGATCGAAAAACAGGTCCACCGTTTCCGGGCTCGTATCATTTCCTCGGAGCGTCATGCCCCGTTCATACACCGGGCTGTACAGTGTTGGGCAAGGATTATTCCGCGGCGGCCGTGGCGGCGATCGCGGCGGGCGTCGTAGTGTCCCTCCAGCCTTCGATTCCGTGCATCGCAACCATCGGATAATTTCATTACGCAGTTTGCCCGAATTCATGCATAAGCGGAGCCGGAACCGCGGCCCGACAGGAGTGGCGACCAGATGCGTACGGCGATAGCTTCGGCTTGGGCCCTGTTGCTGGGCATGGCCCTGATCATGCTGGGAAGCGGCCTGCAGGGCACCCTGCTGGGCGTGCGGGCGACCCTGGAGGGCTTCGCCACCACGGTGACTGGGTTCGTGATGACCGGCTATTTCGCCGGCTTTCTCGTCGGATCGGTGCTCGCCCCCCGGATCGTGGCGCGGGTCGGGCATATCCGCGTCTTCGCGGCGCTGGCATCGCTGGCCTCGGCGTCGGCCCTGATTCACGCCGTCTTCGTCGACCCGTTGAGCTGGGGCGCGATGCGGCTGGTTACCGGGTTCTCCTATGCCGGCCTTTACGTCGTCGCGGAAAGCTGGCTGAACGACCGGGCCACGAACGAGACGCGCGGCCAGATACTTTCGGTCTACATGGTGGTCGCCTATGGCGGCATGACGGTCGGCCAGCTGCTGCTCAACCTCGCCGATCCCGGCGGGTTCGTGCTGTTCGTCCTGATTTCCGTGCTGGTCTCCCTGGCCCTCGTGCCGATCTCGCTGACCGCGTCGCCGGCGCCGGCGTTCGACGCGCCGATGCGGGTCGGGCTCATGCAGCTCTACCGCATATCGCCGCTCGGCGTGCTCGGCGGGTTCGGCACAGGCATGGCCAACGGCATGATGTTCGGCATGGGCGCCGTGTACGCCCGGGCCGCCGGCCTGTCGGTCGGTGAAGTCTCCCTGTTCATGGGCCTGATCCTGCTCGGCGGCATGCTGCTGCAGTGGCCGGTCGGCCAGGCGTCGGACCGCTTCGACCGGCGCAAGGTGATCATCGCGGTCACCGCGTTGGGGGCGGCGCTGAGCCTGCTGCTGGGCCTGGCCCCGGCGATCTCGACGCAGGGCAAGCTCGGCCTCGTGTTCCTGCTCGGTGGCATGGTCCTGCCGATGTACTCCCTGTGCGGCGCGCACATGAACGATCACCTCGAGCCGAGCCAGATGGTCGCGGCCAACAGCGGCTACGTGCTGATCAACGGACTCGGTGCCAGCCTCGGGCCGGTCACCGTCTCGCTGGCCATGGCGGCGACTGGCCCCGACGGGTTCTTCTTCGCGCTGTCGGCGGTCCTCGGGGCGATCGTGCTGTTCGCCGTATGGCGCATGACGCAGCGCCCGGCCGTGCCGGCGCAGGACCGCACGCATTTCGTGTCCATGCCCCCGCGCGCCTCGCCGATCGCCGGCGCCCTCAACCCGGAAGCGCCGGACGACGCCGCCGACTGGAAGGACATCCCGCCGAACGACGAGACTCTGGTGGAAGCGAAGACCTGATCCGGGCCGGGACGGGTTTGACGTAGCTCAATGCCGCCCTGGCGCAACTGGTCCACGGTGGCGTCGATGCAACAACCGGAGCAACGGATCGGCATGCCGGAGATCAGCACGGACAAGGTCTGCTATCTTGTCATCAAGGCGCGGGAATTCGACGCGAAAGTCGGTGTGGAAGAACCCGAGCCGGGAGACAATCCGACCGATTCGGGCTCGCTGGAAATTCTCCAGGACTATGCGGACGACCCCACCTATCAGGAGATCAAGACCTTCGTCGAGGATCTCAACGAGGACGAGCAGATCGAACTGGTGGCCCTGATGTGGCTGGGCCGGGGCGATTATTCGGTCGACGAATGGAATGAGGCATGCGAGGAGGCGAAGCGCGCGCGCGACGAGCATGGCCACACCGCCGACTACCTGCTCGGCGCGCCACTTCTCGGCGATTATCTTGAGGAGGGACTGAGCCTGTTCGATGAGTCCTGCGAGGAGATGACGACGATCCACCTGTGATCCGACCCGGGATGGCGACAGGGACGTCCGGTAACGCGAAGTAAACCTATTCCGAGCCATATTGATGATACGGGAGACGTGCGTGGCCCGCGCGAGTTACGTCGGGCAGCGCGACGCTTCGCACATACAAGGGGTTGCATCGCCTGCGCGGTGTAGACGCGTAAATCATGACCGAATGCGAGAAAAGCGCTGCGGAAGCCATCGGCGCCGACGGGCTGCAGAGCGGGGAACGACCGCGCGTTCCGGTACGTTTGGGTGATTGGCTGGGGCGGCAGGATTCGAACCTGCGATCACGGGATCAAAACCCGATGCCTTACCGCTTGGCTACGCCCCAGCGATGCTGCGTCCGCAATCGGGCGGGCCGCACAATAGGCGCAAGCGTGAAGGCGGGCAAGTGGGTCGCCGATGACTCGATCGGTTTGCATACGTTAGAATAGGTGGCGATGGGTAAGAGCATCAACGATCCGGTCAAACGGTCCCGTCTCGTCGTTCACGATGGCGCCTCGATGCGGATTCCGGCCGCACCCGAAAAACTGCGGGGATCTCCGGCCGCAGCGGATCGCGACGTAACCGAAGAGCGCCTGAAGATCAGCGAGCGGTATCTGCGGCAGGCGCAACGCATGGCCAAGCTGGGCCATTGGCGCTGGTCGCCAAAGACGCAGGGCCTGACCGAATGGTCTGACGAATATGCCGTCATCCTCGGCCTTGCGCATGACGACATGGATTCGACGGATGAGTCCGAGATCCGGCGGATCCACCCCGACGACCGGGAGCGTGTGCGCGCGATTTACGCGGCGGCAAACGCCCGACCCGTCGAATTCGAGGTGTCGTATCGCATCGTCCGGCCGGACGGCGAGATCCGATACGTCCACGAGATCGGCGAGCCGGAGTTCGACGAGCAGGGAGATTTCGTTGCCCAGTTCGGCACCATCCAGGATGTCACGGAACGGGCCCTCTCCGAGAGCCGGCTCCTGGAACGTGAGGCACAGCTCAAGGAAGCACAGAAGCAGGCACATCTCGGCTACTGGCGCTGGTCGGCCGAAGCCCACCGACTCACCTATGTTTCGGACGAGGTTACGCGGATCGCCGACGGCTGGATGGACCTCGATGCGGCGACCAACGCGGAAATGTACGAGAATGTGCATCCCGACGATCGTGCACGCGTCGTCCGCGACATGGACGCCGCCGACGGGCATGGCACCGATTTCGACACGGAGTATCGCGTCGTCCTGCCGAATGGCGAGGTCCGGCACATACGCGAGATCGCGACTGCGGAGTTCGACGACGAAGACCGCTTCGTCGGACAGTTCGGCACCATCCAGGACATCACCGACCTGCGACGCGCCGAAGAATCGCTCGGGCGCAGCGAGGCGCGGTTGGCCGACTTCGCGGAAGCCGCCTCGGACTGGCTCTGGGAAATGGACGAAGACTTCCGGTTCAGCTACTTCTCGGCCGGGTTCCAGGACAAGAGCGGCATAGATCCGGAAATCTGGCTCGGCCGGCGCCGTTGGGAACTGCCCGGCGCCGAGCTGCCCGATGGCTCGTGGGAGGAACACATCGCAACGCTGAAGGCGCATCAGCCATTTCGCGATGTCCGTTACAGCTATGTCGATCCGGCGAACCGCCGGCATTACCTTCGCGTCAGCGGCAAGCCGGTGTTCGACGCAGGCGGCACCTTCAAGGGGTTTCGCGGTGTTGCTACCGACGAAACCCGCGAAATCCTCGAGCGACGGGCGCACGAGACCCTGCAGCAGCGATTCCTCGATGCGCTGGACAGTACCTCCGAGGCGGTTGGACTGTGCGACCCGGAGGACCGCCTGATCATTTACAATCGCAACTTCCAGCGTTCGGTCGAGGCGAACCTGCCGGGCGTGCTGAAGCCGGGCGTCAAGTTCGAGGATTTCGTGCGCGAGATCGCCCAGCGCGGCTATTATGACGTCGCGCCGGAGGATATCGACCAATTCATCGAACAGCGTCTGCACGATCACCGAAACCTGCCGTCGCGGCGCATCCACCGGCTGCGCAATGGGCATTGGGCGCAAATCGAGGAATACCGGACGCGCGAGGGCGGAACGATCATCATCCGTCGCGACATCACGGGACAGATGGAGCGCGAATTCGAGCTGGTGGCCGCCAAGGAGCAGGCGGAAATCGCGAGTCGGGCGAAAACCGAGTTCCTCGCCAATATGAGTCACGAGCTGCGCACGCCGCTCAACGCCATTCTAGGGTTTTCAGAGATCATTTCGGGCGAGGTGCTGGGGCCCGTGGACGAGCGCTACATCGAGTATGCCCGCGACATCCACACCAGCGGCCTGCATCTTCTTGCATTGATCAGCGATATCCTCGACCTGTCAAAGATCGAGGCCGGCAAACTGGAGTTGCGGGAGGAGGCGGTTCTCGTTCCGGATCTCGTCAAGTCCTGCATGCGGCTGGTCGAGGACAGGGCGGCCGGCGCCGGGATCGGATTCTCGGCGGAACTGCCGCGGCAATGTCCGATGATTCGGGCCGATGCCCGAAAAATCAAGCAGATCCTGATAAACCTTTTGTCCAATGCCATAAAATTCACCCCGATCGGCGGTCAGATCCGCATCGGCGCCGATGTCGATTCGTCCGGTTGCCTGAGTCTTTCGGTCAGCGATACCGGCGCGGGTATGACAGCCGAGGAGATCGAGCGGGCGACGGAGCCGTTCGTCCAGCTTGAGCACGTGACCGCGCACATGGCCGAGGGCAGCGGGCTCGGATTGTCGCTGGTCAAGGCGCTGGCCGAACAGCATGGCGGACAGATGCGCATTGAAAGCCGCAAGAGCGAGGGCACCCGGGTGACCGTGACCCTGCCAGCGGATCGAACCGTAGCAAACGCGCGGTAACCTGCAGATCAGGCCAGAGTCGTCGCCATTGCCCACCAGCCGCCGTGGCGAACCGCGGGAAGCGCCGCGGCAGCGCTGGCTTCGTCGTCAAACAGGCCGAAACAGGTCGCGCCGGCGCCGCTCATGCGGGCGAGGCGACAACCCGGCGCCGCCCTGAGCGCCGCCAGCACGTCGTCGACCACCGGGGCGAGGCGGCACGCGGCGGCCGCGAGGTCGTTGCCGCGGGTCTCCAGGATCGCGACCAGCTCGGCCACGGATTGCGGTGGTGCAGCGAACCGGGCAGTCGCCGAGAATCCGCCGCGCCGCCCGGCGAACACCGAAGCGGTCGACAGTGCGACCCCTGGATTGACCAGCAGACAGCCGGCCGGCGGCAGCGGTGGCGCGGCAACGACGTCGTCGCCGATTCCGCCGACGAACACCGGCCGGCGCGCCAGGCAGGCCGGCACGTCGGCGCCCAGACCCAATCCGACCTCCGCAAGGTCGACCTCGCCCTCGTGCATTCCCCACAGGCGCACCAGGCCTCGCAGAACCGCGGCCGCATCGGCCGAGCCACCGCCGAGTCCCGCCGCGACCGGAATATTCTTCGTCAGTTCGATCCGGACACCGGCACGGAGCCCGGCCGCCGCGGCAAGGGCGCGCGCGGCCCGCACCGCGAGATTCTCGTCCGGCGGGCCGGCAGCATCGCCGAACGGGCCGTCGGCGATAATCGTGACGTCGGGCGAAGGGGTGAGCGTAAGGCGGTCCGCAAGGTCGGCAAACGCGACGAGGCTATCAAGCATGTGGTAGCCGTCGTCGCGGCGTCCGACGACGTGCAGGTAGAGATTGATCTTCGCCGGCGCCGACAGATTCAGCGGCGTCGCGACCGCAGAGGTCACCCGCCGCTCCCGCCCTTCCGGGGCGGCTGCAGACCCTCGGACAGCTTCTCGTCGACCTGCCCGCGCAGCTTGTCGTCTGGATTGAGGCCGAGGACGCGGCGCCACTGTATGCGGGCCTCTCCGGTCCGGCCGACGCGCCAGTAGGCGTCGCCGAGATGGTCGTTGATCACGGGATCCTGGGGCCTGAGGGCGACCGCGCGTTCCAGATGCTCGACCGCACCAGCGAAATCGCCGAGCTTGTAGAGGGCCCAGCCGATGCTGTCGACGATGTAGCCGTCGTCGGGCCGCTGCGCCACGGCGGTCTCCAGCATGCGGCGCGCCTCCTCCAGATTCTTGCCCTGCTCGACCCAGCTGTAACCGAGATAGTTCAGGACGAACGGCTGGTCCGGCTGGAGCTCCAGCGCCTTGAGCAGATCCTTCTCGGCCCGCTCCCATCGTCCGGCGCGCTCCAGGGCGATGCCCCGACTGTACAGCAGCGTCCAGTTGTCGCGCCCGATCGTGCCGATGCGCTCGATCGCGCGGTCATAGGCATCGACCGCCTCGTCGAACCGTTCCTCGAAGCGCAGGATGTTGCCGAGGCGGATAAGCGCATCACTGCGTTCCGGCCGTTCGCGGCTCATCTGGCGCAACAGGGCGATCGCCGAATCGGCATCGCCCAGATCATAGTAATCGTCCGCCAGGCGCAGGCGAGCGACCCAGCCGAACGGGGTGTCCGGATCGATGGCGCGATAGACCTCGGCGGCTTCCTGGTAGCGGCCGAATTCATCGAACACGTCTCCCATCAGGAGCTGCGCGAGTGGAAAGTCGGGCCGCAGATACAGGGCCAGCCGCACGTAGATGAGCACGAAGTCGCCGGCCCGCTCGATCGGCAGAACCGAAGCTATGTCGAAGAAGCTCTCCGCCATTCCCTCCACCGCATCGGCGACGAGCGGCTTCGGAACCTCGCTCTCCGCAACACGCTTGGCGGCGTCCACGATGACCGGGCTGTCGGCGTTCAGGCCACCATATGTGTCATAGAGCGCCCTCGCCCGATCGGCGCCGCCGCGGCGCTCGAGATAATTGCCGTAGGCCCGCACGACGCGGTTCGGCGCCGCGCCGGGCTGGGCACCCATGACCGATTGGTAGGCCGACTCGGCGTCGCCGGTGCGACCGGCCACATCGTTGATCAGCGCCTCATGCAACTGGCGCAGCGGCTGAAACCCGGTATCGTTATCGAGCGGCACGAGCGCCGCCAGGGCCGCGTCGGTCTGGCCGGAGCCGGCGCGCGCCCAGGCCAGCGCCAGCGGCACGATGTAGCGGGCCAGATCCTCGCGCTCCATCGACTCGAGCCGCCGGGCGGCCGCCGCATAGTCCCCGGTCTTCACGGAGTCGGCGGCCAGCAGAAGCTGTACCGGCGAGATCTGGGTGCCGGCATCGTCGAGCTTGCGCGCAAGACGCAGCGCCATGTCCATGCGGCCGGCCTCCAGGGCCAGGAAGAACGTGCGGCGTATCAAACCGGGGTCGTCGGGATTCTCCTCGAGGGCCCGGGACAGCGACGACGCAGCGCGCTCGAAATCGCGCTTCTTCTCGGCATACCGCCCGGCCAGGTAGTTGCCGAAAGGCGACCTCTGGTCGCCGGGCTCGATGACGTTCAGGCGTCGCGGCACTTCCGCGCTATCGTTCGGTGCCGCGTCGCCCCTGTTGCCGGCCGAGCAGCCGACCAGAATCGCGGCCAGAATGACCGCAACCACACGGTAGGCGGGAAGTGGGGCACGCGCCGCCGGGCAGCCAGTCTTGGACAACCGCATAGGAGTCCTTTCCAGAGTACTTCGGGCCGGGCACACTACCTGTCCGAATCGATTCCGTCCAGCGGACGCAACGACAGGCGCAACGATCATTGGCGGTCTTGCCCGGCATCGGGTTTTTGGGACTGGGTCACATCCCGCTGTAGGCCGGCCCGCCGCCGCCTTCCGGCACCATCCAGTCGATGTTCTGCGTCGGATCCTTGATGTCGCAGGTCTTGCAGTGGACGCAGTTCTGGGCGTTGATCTGCAACTTCGGCGTGCCGCCGTCCTCGACGATCTCGTACACCCCCGCGGGGCAGTAGCGCTGCTCCGGCGCGTCGTACTGCGCGAGGTTGACGTCGATCGCCACCGCCGGTTCCTTGAGAACCAGATGCACCGGCTGGTCCTCCTCGTGATTGGTGTTGGAGAAGGCGACGTTGGTCAGCCGGTCGAAGCTGATCACGCCGTCCGGCTTGGGATAGTCGATCGGCCTGCACTGCGCCGCCGGCTTCAGCCGGTCGTGGTCCGAATGGTTGCGGAAGGTCCATGGCGCGCGGCCGCGGAAGAGATAGGTGTCGAGCGCCGAGTAGGCGAGCCCGAACCAGCGCCCGCGCGTGAACGCGGGGCGGATGTTGCGGGCCCTGTAAAGGTCGCGCCATACCCAGGTCTGCTTCAGCCGCTCGGTATAGTCCGTCACCTCACGCGGGCCGTCCGCCTCGGCCAACGCCTCGAACACCGCCTCGGCCGCGGACATGCCGGATTTCATGGCGGTGTGCGAGCCCTTGATCTTCGGCACGTCGAGGAAACCGGCGGTGTCCCCGACAAGCACTCCGCCCGGGAAGGTCAGCTTGGGGATCGACTGGTAGCCGCCCTCGTTCAGGGCGCGCGCGCCGTAGGCGATGCGCCGCCCGCCCTCCAGGGTCGGCCGGATCACCGGATGGTGCTTGAAGCGCTGGAATTCGAGATACGGGTTGAGATACGGATTCTCGTAATCGAGCCCGACCACGAAGCCGACGGCGACCTGGTTGTCCTCGAGGTGATAGATGAACGAGCCGCCGTAGGTCTTGCCGTCGAGCGGCCAGCCGATACTGTGGATGACGGTGCCCGGCTCGTGCTTTCCGGGTTCCACCTCCCACAGCTCCTTGATGCCGATGGCGTAGGTCTGTGGGTCGCAGTCTCGGCGCAGGTCGAAGCGCTCGAACAGGGTCTTGGTCAGAGAGCCGCGGCAGCCCTCGGCGAACACCGTCTGGCGCGCATGCAGCTCGACGCCGGGCTGGTAGTTGGGGCCGTGCTCGCCGGATTTCGTTATCCCCATATCGCCGGTCGCCACGCCCTTGACGGAGCCGTCCTCGTGATACAGCACCTCGGCGGCGGCGAAGCCGGGATAGATCTCGACGCCCAGCGCCTCGGCCTGCTCGCCGAGCCAGCGGCAGACATTGCCGAGGCTGACGACATAGTTGCCGCGGTTGTGCATCTGCGGCGGCGTCGGCAGCCGGAACGTTTTCGATTCGGTCAGATAGACAAAGCGTTCGTCGCCGGCCGGGGTGTTCAGCGGTGCACCCTTGTCCTGCCAGTCGGGAATCAGCTCGTCGAGCGCGCGCGGCTCGATCACCGCGCCGGACAGGATGTGCGCGCCGACCTCGGCGCCCTTCTCGACGATGCACACGCTGGTCTCCCGGTCGTGGTCGGCGGCCAGCTGGCGGAGCCGGATCGCCGTGGCCAGGCCGGACGGGCCGGCGCCGACAACGACGACGTCGTATTCCATCGATTCGCGTTCCATGCCTGCGCCTCCTTGCCTTTTCCCTCCTGATACCTACAGGACGGATCGCCGGTTTGCTATAACCATTCGGGCTGGATTTCGATTGGCGCCACCACGGGAGGGCGAGGCGATGAGCGACGGCGACGACGGCACGCACCGGCGGGCGACCCTGGCGGGGCTCGACTGGATGGTCGCGATGGGCGCCGACGAGGCGATCGAGGCCGCGCCCGTCGACCGCCGCGCCGGCCGGACGCGGACGCCCGCCCTGACGGAGGCGCCGCCGGCACCCGCTCCGGCCGCACCGGCCGCTGGGCGGACGGCTCCGGCCCCGCTGGTCCCGTCGCAGGGCGCTGCGGACGCGCGCGAGGTGGCGGCCGCCGCGACCACGCTTAAGGAGCTGCGGGCGGCGCTGGAATCGTTCGAGGGCTGCGCCCTGAAACGCACGGCGACCAACCTCGTGTTCGCGCGGGGCAATCCCGCGGCGCCGGTCATGTTCATCGGCGAGGCGCCGGGCGCCGAGGAGGATCGCGCGGGCCTTCCCTTCGTCGGCCCGAGCGGGCGCCTGCTGGACGTCATGCTGTCGTGGATCGGCCTCGACGAGGACTCCGCGTACATCACCAACATCCTGTTCTGGCGGCCGCCCGGGAACCGCAGCCCGACCGATGCGGAATCGGCGGCCTGCCTGCCCTTCGTGCGCCGCCACATCGCCATCGTCCGGCCGCGCCTTCTCGTCACCCTCGGGCGCCCGGCGATGAACGCGGTGCTCGGCATCGGCTCCGGCATCAACAGGGCGCGGGGCCGCTGGATCGAGTACGCGGAGGGACTCGAGGCGCCGGTTCCGGCGATGCCGACGTTCCATCCCGCCTACCTGCTGCGCAACCCGGCGCAGAAGCGGCAGTCGTGGATCGACTTCCTGTCGCTGCGCGAGCGGCTTGACACGCTGACCTAGTCTTGCGCCATACTGTTGGCGAATCAGGGAATCCTCGACCCGAATTGCCGCGTTCCCGGCGCATTGCCGGGGCTTTTCACATCTATACCAATTCTTTACTTCGGCCCGATTACTGTTGTCTTGTCGTTGTCACGCAAGCGAGGCGTGCCCGAAAACGCCCGAACAGGGGGAAATCGCAGTGGACCTTCGGCTTTGCCGACATGTGTGCCTGGTGCTGTCCGCGCTGGCGATCACGAATTTCGCCGCGCCGCGCGCCGCGCTGGCGGTGGAGCCGGATTTCCCGGCCTGGCCGCCAGTACCGGCCCCCATGCCGTCGACCGACGCAGCGATCGAGGACCTGTTCACGATCCTCGAGGACGCGGATGTACGCCTGTACCAGGACATCTTCCAGCTGCAGGCCGATGGCAATTGGAAGGCCGCGGACCAGCGCATCGCCAAGCTGTCGGACCGGCTCCTGATCGGCCACATCCTGTACCAGCGCTACATGCATCCGCGCGCCTACCGCTCGAGCTATGTCGAGCTCAAGGACTGGATGGCGCTCTATGCCGACCATCCGGATGCCGACCGCATCTACCGCCTCGCCGTCAAACGGCGCCCCGCCAACTACCGGTGGCCCCGCAAGCCGGGCTGGCCGGTGGTGAACGTGCCGGGCGCGCGCAGTGTCTCGGAGGCGGAATGGGGCGACGACTCGCGGCCGACCGTCCGGCGCCGGACCAATCACAACATGCGTTATGCGCAACGGCGGATCAAAAGCTGGGTGCGTCGGGGCGCCCCGACCAGGGCATACAATTATCTCAGCAGAAAGGACATCGCCCGCCATTTCGACGCCATCGGCTACGACGAGATGCTGGCCAGGATCGCCGAAGGGTTCTTCATGGCCGACAAGAACGACATGGCCCTGGAGCTGGCCGAGAAGGCCGCGGCACGGTCGGGGGCCCACCTTCCCGAAGCCCATTGGTGGGCCGGGTTGACGGCCTGGCGCATTGGGCAGTACGCGCGGGCCGCCGAACATTTCGAGGCCGTCTCGCAATCGCGCTACTCGGATGAATGGCTGGTCGCGGGCGGTGCTTACTGGGCGGCGCGGGCCTATCTCGTAACGCGGCAGCCGAAGAAGGTCGTGCCCATGCTGCAGCGCGCGGCGGACCATCCGCTGACCTTCTATGGCGTCATCGGCCAGGAAGCGCTGGGGCTGCGGCGGCCGATCGACTGGACCATTCCGGTCGCCAGCGTCGAGGCGGCGAATGAATTGTCCGGGGTGCCGGCCGTGCGCCGCGGGCTCGCGCTGCTGCAGGTCGGCCAGGACCGGAGCGGCATGGCCGAGCTGAAACGCGTGCTCGGCCGCCTGCCGCAGAGTCATCTCGATACCCTGATGGCATACGCCGACCGCATGCAGATCGCGGGTCTGGCATTCCAGATCGGCAATTCGACGCACAAGCGCCACGGCCACTGGCACGGCGCCGCGCTGTATCCGCTGCCGTCCTGGGAGCCGGACAACGGCTTCCAGCTCGACCGGGCGCTGATCTTCGCGCTGATGCGCCAGGAATCGAACTTCAAGACCAATGCCAAGAGCCATGCCGGCGCGCGCGGGCTGATGCAGCTCATGCCCGGCACGGCAAGCTTCATTTCGGGCCGTCGCTACCGCGGCTGGCGCAGGGACAAGCTCTACGATCCGGAGCTGAACGTCACGCTGGGCCAGAAATACATGGTCCACCTTCTGGAAAACCCGATGATCGACGGCAATCTGTTCCTCGCCGTCGCCGCCTACAACGGCGGGCCCGGCAATGTGCGGCGCTGGCTCAGCCGCGTCGATCACCAGAACGACCCGCTGCTGTTCATCGAGAGCATGCCGCGCTACGAGACCCGGGGTTATGTCGAACGGGTGCTGACGAATCTGTGGCTCTACCGTGACCGCCTCGGCCAGCCGCGGCCGTCGCTGGAGGATGTTGTCGCCGGGAACTGGCCGGTTTACAGTGCGCACGACCCGCTCAACAAGCAGGTCGCGTTCGGAACGGCCGCCAGCGAGGAACAGAGGTGAAGATCGAGGGCCATCGCGACTTCCTGCCCGTCAACATCGCCGTCCTCACCGTCTCCGACACCCGCTCGGAGTCCGACGACCGGTCCGGCAACACGCTGGTCGAGCGGCTGCAGGCCGCCGGCCATACCCTTGCGGGCCGCGCCATCGTGCGCGACCAGGCGGACCTGATCGCCGCCCAGCTGCAGGCCTGGATCAATGATCCCGAAATCGACGTGGTGATCTCGACCGGCGGCACCGGGGTGACCGGCCGCGACGTGACACCCGAGGCCGTGCTGCGCGTCGCCGAGAAGGAGATTCCCGGATTCGGCGAATTGTTCCGCTGGATCAGCTTCCAGAAGATCAAGACCTCGACGATCCAGAGCCGCGCCATCGGCGCGGTCGCCAAGGGCACCTACATCTTCGCCCTGCCCGGCTCGCCCGGCGCCTGCAGGGACGCCTGGGACGAGATCCTCGTGCACCAGCTCGACAACCGCACGAAGCCCTGCAACTTCGTCGAGCTGATGCCCCGTCTGCAGGAGGCGTGAGGCACGGCAGTCCATCCCGATACGCCAATCCCGCGCCGAGCAACCTCATACTTCGAGACGCGGCTGCGCCGCTCCTCAGCATGAGGGCAACAATGTTGGCGCCTCATGCCGAGGAGGGCCGCCGCGCCGAGCAGCCACCGCAAGGCGGCGTGTGCGAGCCGCGAAAAGGTGGCCCGTCTCGAAGCATGAGGTCGTGCCGCTGAGCGTCAAAAGGATCTGACCACCCTCACCCGCCAGCGCCGCCAGGCCGCCGCGTCGTCGACGTCGGACAGCGTGTCGACCAGGGCGTGGGAGCGGCCGGGCGGCAGGTTGGCGATGGTGTCGGCCAGCGCATGTGGCGTCGACCAGCGCACGCCGGCAAACAACCGTCCGGGCAGGGCCCGGTCGCGTACCCCAATCAGCCAGAAGCCACCGTCGCGGGCCGGGCCGAACACGACGTCGTTACCGGCAAGCGCCCGGAAGGCGCGGGCGATGTGCACCGGCCCGATGTCGGGAATGTCGCTGCCAACCAGGATCACCGGGCCCGGCGGCATGGCGGCGATCGCGCAGGCCATCCGCCGACCGAGTTCGCCGCGCGGCTGATCGACACGGGGCACGCCGCGCGGCCAGCGATACGACCCGGCGGTCGCGCATAGCACCGTGCGCCAGCGCTGGTCGGGCACCAGGCGCCGCAGGAGAGATTCCAGCGCCAGGCGGTGGAAGCGCTGGGCCGCGGCGGCACCGATCGACGCGGCCAGGCGGCGTTTCACTGCACCGCGCCGGGGCGTCCGCGCGAAGATGACGAGCGTGCGCCTCACCGCTCGTAGATCCGCTTGACGATGTGCGCCGGTACGCCGAGGACCCACAAGACGAGGCACAGCTGGTTGCGCAACGGGCGCAGCCAGAAGCCGTCGCGCCGGTAGCGCGCGGCCGAGGTGACGGCGGCCGGATCGAGCATGGCAATCCGGCGCCGACCGATGCGGCGCACGAGGTCGACGTCCTCCATCAGCGGCAGGGGCGCATAGCCGCCGAGCTCCTCGTAGAATTCGCGGGCGATCAGCAGCCCCTGGTCGCCGTAGGGCAGGCCGAAGAGGCGGCCGCGAAGATTCGTGAGCCAGGCAATGCGGCGCGCCGCGAAGCGCGAATCGTCGAGCGCGAAGCGGAAACAGGCGGCGCGGCGGGCATTGGCCGGATCCGCGATGAACGCGCGCACCGCATCGTCCCAGCTTGCCGGCAGCACCGTGTCCGCATGCAGGAACAGCAGCCAGTCGCCCCGCGCCGCGGCCGCCCCGGCGGCCAGCTGGCTGCCGCGCCCGGCCTCGGCCCGGACCAGCCGCGCGCCCGCGGCTTCGGCGATCGCCGGCGTCTCGTCCCCCGACTCGCCGTCGGCGAGGATCACCTCGCGGATCAGGTCGAGCGCACGAAAGGCCGCCAGCGGCGGCAGGCTGCAACGCAGCCACGCCGCAGCGTTGAGCGTGGGGATGACGATGCTGAGCCGGGCCATGACACTCCGTGAGCTTCGCCTCGACCATGCCGGGAATTGCACCGGCATATGTTGCCCTTTACGTGCAAATCCGACGGTGCGGTGCAACGAATTATATACAATTTTACATTTCCCGGGGTTGTCTGGCTGTGGTCGCACACTCTATCAATGCACAAGGGACGAGCCAAAGGCGACACCAATCGATGACCCCGGAGGATCTCGACAGGCTGCACGGCGCGCTGATCACGCGGCCGGGCTTTGAAGGCGTCGCTCGCGATGCGCTGGAGCCGATGCCGGAGAAGGGCCTCGCCCACGATCACATCATCATCCGCGGCACCGGTGCCCTGCTCCGGGTACCGCGGCAGAGCCAGTTCGGCCTGTCGGCGGACGAGAATCTGCGCTACCAGCTCGCCGGATTCGCACGCAGCGCGGCCGGCGGCCATGCGCCGCGCCTGCACGGGGCGATCGAGCCGTCGGAACGGGTGCCGATGGGGGCGGTGATCATCGACTTCATTGTCGGCCGCCCGGCCCGGCTGCCGCAGGACCTGCCGGCGATCGCCGACTGCCTCGCCTCGATCCACCGGCTGCCGCTGCCCGGCCCCAGCCACCGCGACCCCCTCTCATGGCATGGCGACCCGGTCGCCGGCACGCTGGCCTTCATCGAGCAGCAGGCGCCGTATCTCGCCGAGGCCACCGACGATGCCGAGGCGCGCAAGATGATCGAGGAGGAGATCGCCTGGGCGCGTAGCTTCGCCGCCGACAGCGCGGGCGCCGACCAGCCGGTCACGCTGGTGGCGACCGACACCCATCCCGGCAACTACGTGGTCGATGGCACCGGCCGCGCCTTTATCGTCGACCTGGAGAAGGCACTTTACGGAGCGCCGGCGATCGACCTTGCCCATGCGACGCTGTACACCTCGACCACCTGGGATATCGACGCAGGCGTCGAGATCGACCCCGCCGACGTCGCCGACTTCTATCGCTACTACATCGGCGCCATCCCGCCCGCGCTGGCGAACGAAATCACGCCGTGGCTGATGCCGCTGCGCCGGCTGACCTGGCTGCGCTCGACCACGTGGTCGGCGAAATGGCGGGTCGAGTCCAGGAAGGGCAGGCTCGAGGCCAAGCACGCGGCAACGGCGACCGAGGACTGGTCGGCCGAGAACCGCGACGCGGCCCTGATCGCCCATGTCGAGGGCCGCACGCGGGATTACCTCTCCGCCGCGACGGTCCAGCGCATCCGCGCCGAATGGCGCGCGCCGGGCGGGTTGGCGTCGCTGCTGCCGGGGTGACCAGACGCGTCGCCTGAGCGGCCCAAAACCCGCACGACGCATGGGGTTGACGCAGGGCGCGAGTCCGGCGCTAGCTTCCTTTCATGCAGGATCCCCGCCCCCACGCCGCGCACGGCGGCACGCATTCGCCGGACGCACACGGGACGTCCGCCGGCCCGTCGCTGAACCGGCTGGCGGCGAGCGCCACGATCCATTGCCTTGCCGGCTGCGGCACCGGCGAGGTGCTCGGCGTCGTGATCGGCACGTCGCTGGGCTGGGGCATGGTCGCGACGATCACGCTCGCGGTCGCGCTCGCGTTTCTGTTCGGCTACGCGATGACGATGATCCCGCTCCTGCGCGCGGGGCTCGGCCTGCGCCAGAGCATCCGCATCGGGCTTGCCGCCGACACCGCCTCGATCACCATCATGGAGATCGTCGACAACGTCATCATCCTGGTCATCCCCGGGGCGATGGCGGCGCCGCTCGACTCGCCGCTGTTCTGGGGCTCGATGGCGCTGGCGCTGGTGGCCGCCGGCATCGCCGCCTTCCCGGTCAACCGCTGGCTGATCGCGCGCGGCCGGGGCCACGCCGTGGCGCACGACGCGCACCGGCACTGAGCCGCAACGGGCGCGGTCCACGGCACGAAACAGGGTCTTCAAACCCGCAGAAAACACCTTTGCATGGGGTTGTTTCACGCAGCGGCGCGCGTCCCGGCGGCCAGCGGCCGGTTTCCCTCGAAGGCAGACCCTGCAATCCGAATCATGGGGCCCCAGCATCGTCGCGAAGAATAAGATCGCGGAGTTGTGAGTTGAATGTTCGTGTTTTGTTCCATACACTCCCCGAATGACCGATCCGATCCCGGACAGGCCGCGCAAGGGACGCGGCGCGGTCGGCAACCCGACCGGCCGCTACGAGGCGGCGCAGCGCATCGCCGAAGACGACGGCTGGGGCCTGGCCGATGCCGAACCGCCGCCGCTGCACACGACGCTGGGCATCGATTCGGCGAAGAAGATCATCACCCGCAACCAGTCGCCGGACGTGCCGTTCGACCGCTCGATCAACCCCTACAAGGGCTGCGAGCACGGCTGCGTCTACTGCTTCGCGCGGCCGACCCACGCCTAGCTCGGGCATTCCCCGGGCCTCGACTTCGAAAGCCGGCTTTACTGGAAGCCGGATGCGCCGGACCTCCTGGAGGCGGAGCTGAGGGCTCCGGGCTATCGCCCGGCCACCCTCGCGCTCGGCGCCAACACCGACCCGTACCAGCCGGTCGAGCGCGAACGGCGGCTCACCCGGCGGATCCTCGAGGTGTTGGCGGCCCACCGTCACCCGGTCGGCATCGTCACCAAGTCGAACCTGGTACTGCGCGATCTCGATATCCTCGCACCCATGGCCGAACAGGGGTTGGTGCGGGTCGCGGTCTCGGTGACGACGCTGGACCGCGCGCTGGCGCGGCGCATGGAGCCGCGGGCGCCGACACCGCAGCGGCGGCTCGACGCGATCCGCGGCCTCGCCGCTTCCGGGGTGCCGGCGACGGTGCTGGTGGCACCGATCGTCCCCGCGCTCAACGACCAGGAGATCGAGAAAATCCTGGAGGCCGCGGCCGAGGCGGGCGCAGGCGCCGCCGGCTACGTGCTGCTGCGCCTGCCGCTGGAGATCAAGGCGCTGTTCGCCGACTGGCTCGAAGCCCATTACCCGGAGCGGGCAAAGCGGGTCATGAGCCTCGTGCGCCAGACCCGCGATGGCAAGCTGTACCAGAGCGAATGGCGCAAGCGGCAGACCGGCACCGGCGCTTATGCCGAGCAGGTCGCCCGGCGTTTCGAGCTCGCCTGCCGGCGGCACGGCCTGCACCACGGGCACCCGCCGCTGGACGAGACGCGGTTCCGCTGCCCACCGCCCGCGGGCGACCAGCTGAGCCTGCTGTGAGTGCAAGGTAGACGGGAGAGATTGTGCAGATTGAGATCGTCCCGCTGACGCCGGACCGGTGGCGGGATTTCGAGTCGTTCATGGAGCCGAAGGGTGGCGCCGGCGGTTGCTGGTGCATGGTCTGGCGGCTGGGCAAGCGGGACTTCGAGGCCGGGGCCGGCGATGCCAACCGGCAGGCGATGAAGGCCGTGGCCGCGGAACCCGTGGCGCCGGGCCTCCTCGCCTATGACCGGGACCGGCCGGTCGGTTGGATTTCCGTGGCGCCGCGAATGCGCTTCCCGCGGCTCGGGAATTCGCGTGTCCTCGCCCCTGTCGACGACCAGGTGGTGTGGTCGGTCACCTGTTTTCTGGTTGCGAAAACACACCGCCGGCAGGGCATCGCAACCAGGCTGCTGGAAGCTGCCTGCGCGTTCGTGCGCGACAACGGCGGCACGGTCGTCGAGGGCTATCCGATCGCGCCCGGCAACGCCAACTACCCGCCGGTGTTCGCCTGGACCGGCCTCGAGGGCACGTTCCGTGCGGCCGGATTCGAGACCGTGCTGAAACGCGCCCCGACGCGCCCTATCATGCGGAGGCGGCTGGATGGGAGCTGACGCGACGGGCTGCCGTTGCGGCCGCTTCGTTCGACGCGTCCGGGCGACCGGCACGGTCGGCGGCGTCTATCAGGCCCGACAGGTGCGAATGCCGCGCCTTGAGGAAGACCCGCAGTCGCGCGTCGTAGTCGGGCGTCACGGCATCGCGCGCCGACGGCCGAGCGGCGAGCCCGCCGCGCCAGCGGGCGAGGTTCGGCATGTCGGAAAGGATGCCGAAGTCGGCGATCCGGTCGAACACGTCGAAATAGCGGAACACCGGCCCGAACGCGGCGTCGACGAGGGAGAACTCCAGGCCGGCGAACCACGGCGCCGCGGCGGTCTGATCCTCCAGCCAGGCGAAACGCCCGCGCAGTCGCTGGCGCCCGGCCTCGAAGCTCTCGGCGTCGGGCGCGGTATAGAACGCCCAGATATCGGACAGCAGGGCCGAGGCGTATTCGACGAGGGCGCGGTGCCGCGCGCGGGCCAGCGGGTCGCTTGGGTGGAGTGGGTTGGGCTGGGTATCCTCGAGGTATTCGAGAATTACCGCCGATTCGAATATCGCCTCACCGCCGGCCAGCAGAACCGGCGTCTTGCCGAGCGGCGATATCGCCCGGAACCAGTCGGGCTTGTCGGCAAGGTCGACGTAGACGCGCTCGAACGGCACGCCCTTTTCGGTCAGCGCGATCACGGCGCGCTGCACGAACGGGCACAGGTGGTGACTGATCAGGGTGAGGTCGGCGCCGGACGTGGCCGGTACTGCAGCGGGATGTTTCATGGCAGACTCCTTCCATGCATCTGCATGTTAATTTAATGCACATGCATGGGCATGTCAAGATTGATGCGATTGCATGAAACTGCTAGACTCTACGCATGAGTCGGGAACCCTCGGAGGATGTGATCCGGGTTTGGGCGCGCCTGGTGCGCGCGGCGCAGACGGCGCAGTCGGGGATCGAGTCGGCGCTGAAACTGGCCGGGCTGCCGCCGCTCGCCTGGTACGACGTGCTGCTCGAGCTCGCACGCGCGCCGGACGGCATGCTGCGGCCGGTGGAGCTCGAACGCCGGCTGCTGCTCGCCCAGTACAACGCCTCGCGGCTGATCGACCGCATGGCGCGGGCCGGCCTCGTCGAGCGGCGGGCATGCCCGGAGGACGGCCGCGGCCAGCTCGTGGCGATCACCCGCGACGGCCGGCAGATGCAGCGCCGCATGTGGCGGGTCTACGGCCCCGCGATCGCCGAACACGTCGGCGCGAAGCTCAGCCCGGCCGATGCGCGCAAGCTGCACGGGCTGCTCGGCAGGCTGCTGCAGGAGTCGCCGGTCGAGTCGGGGTCGCCAGCGGAACACCGTTGACCACCGGACCGTATGCGCCCAGGCCGGCTTCGCCGCGGCTAAGACCAGGTGACCGGTCTGAGGTGCGGCGGCATCGTGGTCAGCCCGCCGGCGCCGCGCATGAAGATCGGCAGGTCGATCAGCGGCAGCGGGGCCGGGATCTGGCAGAAGGTCTCGACCACGAAACCGCGATGGTAGCTGTTGTGGTTGACCATGTGCATCAGGATCATCGCCCGGCTCATCGTGCCCTCGGCACCGCTGAGCAGGGTGAACGACACCGGCTCCTCGGCCGCTTCCGGCGTCAGCGCGTCGGCATAGCCGATGATACGTGCGTCCATTTCGCTGCGAGCCGCCGCCAAGTCCTCGAGATCCGGGTGGATCACCTCGTTCAGCGCCTTGTGCCCGTGCCCCTCGCCGTGCAGATGCGCCCACCACATGCGGTCGGTGACGAGGGGATGGTTCAGCGTGTTGACGATGGACCGGAACAGGCTCGGCCGCTCGCGTGTCGCCTCACCCGCCGGCAGCGCCCGCACCGCCGCCAGCAATTCGGCATTGGCCCATTGGTTATAGCGGGTCAGGGTCTTCAACATGTCGGTCTCGCGCATGGCGTCCCCCTGTTCTTGGCGGCCGACGTGGCGGCCAAGCGTGCGCCCGCATCCACCCTACACCGTCCGATGTGCCGTGCACCACGGCAATCGCCCGTGATGAAAGGTGGCGGCAACGGTGCATCCTCCGGTTGACAGGATGATGCCACGCCGTTATATTCAACTTTATGGTTGAATATAACGGCGTACAGCTGGATCGCACCCTGGCCGCCCTGGCCGATCCGACCCGCCGGGCAATCCTGGCGCGGCTGGCCGACGGCGAGGCCAGGGTCACGGAGGTCGCGGCGCCCTTCGCGATGTCGCTGAATGCGGTGTCCAAGCACCTCAAGGTGCTGGAGGGCGCCGGGCTGGTCCGGCGCACGGTGCGGGGCCGCGAGCACTGGCTCGCCTTCGACGGCGCGCCGCTCCAGGCGGCCGGCGACTGGATCGACCACTACCGCAGGTTCTGGGCGGGCCGTCTCGATGCCCTCGCGGCGTATCTGCGAGACAACAGAGCGGAAAAAGAGAGGAGCAGGGAATGACGGCAGAAATCGTATCGACGGTGCCGACCGTCCGTATCTCGCGCCGCATGCCGGCGCCGGCCGAGGCGGTGTTCGCCGCCTGGCTCGATCCGGACGGCATGCGGCGCTGGATGTATCCGGGCGACATCAAGGATAGCGAGGCCGAAATCGACGCGCGGGTCGGCGGCCGCTTTCGCATCGTCATGCATGGCGAGGAGAAGGATTACGTGATGACCGGCGAATACGTCGAGATCACGCCGCCGTCCCGTCTCGTTTTCACCTGGCACTCGAACGTGACCGACGGCGAGTCGCTGGTCACCCTGGAATTCCACCCTCGCGGCGCGGAGACCGAGCTGGTGCTGGTCCACGAGTGTCTGACCGACGCCGATATCGCCGCCAACTACAAGCAGGGCTGGGGGCGGATCCTGGAGAAGCTGGCCGGCCACTTTGGCTGAGCTGGAACGTTGCGGCCGGCGGGGCCGGCCGCTCATGTAAGCAAACAGGCGGGAGTAGAGGCGATGGAACCGCACAAGACCGTTACAAGCGAGGACTGGCTTGCCGCGCGCAAGGCGCTGCTCGCCAAAGAAAAGGAATTCACCCGGGCGCGCGACGCGCTGAGCGCTGAGCGGCGCCAGCTGCCCTGGGTCGAGGTCGACAAGGACTACGTCTTCGACGGGCCGGACGGGCGCGAGACGCTGGCCGACCTGTTCGACGGCCGAAGCCAGCTGATCGTCTATCACTTCATGTTCGGCCCGGACTGGGAGGAGGGCTGTCCCTCCTGCTCCTACCTCGCCGACCATTTCGACGGCGCGATCGTGCATCTGAACCACCGTGACGTTAGCATGGTCGTGATCTCGCGGGCGCCGCTCGACAAGCTTCAGGCGTACCGCAAGCGGATGGGGTGGAAGTTCAAATGGCTGTCGTCGCTGGGCAATGACTTCAACCGGGACTACCACGTCTCGTTCACGGCAGCGGAGATCGAGGCGGGCAACGCATACTACAACTACGTCGACGGCAGGTTCCCGAGCGAGGAGGCCCCCGGCATCAGCGTCTTCTACAAAAACGCCGACGGCGACGTGTTCCATACCTATTCGGCCTATGCGAGGGGCCTCGATATCCTGATCGGCGCGTACAACCTGCTCGACCTTGTGCCGAAGGGCCGCGACGAGAACGGGCTGTCCTTCACGATGGAATGGCTGCGCCGCCACGACCAGTACGAGGATTGATCGGCGGCGCCGCGGCTGGCGGCCCGCCGGCCCGCCGGATATGATGCCGGCCGGGCGGCGGGTCGGTCGGAAGGGATTGCGAACGGAATGACTGCGAATCGAAGGCGGCGGTGGATCGCCGCAGTCGGCCTGGTGCTGACGCTGCCCCTACTGGCGGCAGTCGGCGGCTGCTGGATCATCACCAACCCCGTCGCCGTCACGCCGGAGCCCGTCCCGGCGCCATCCGCAAGTCCCGCCCGGCTAGAGGCCGATGTCCGCCATCTCGCCGCCATCGGCCCGGCCCGCAACGCCGCCAATGTCGCGGCGCTCGACGACGCGGCGGCCTATATCGGCAACGGCTTCGCCGAGGCGGGCTGCGAGACCCGGCGGGAGGCGTTCGAGGTCGAAGGGCAGACCTACGCGAACGTCATCTGCTCGTTCCAGCCGTCCGTTCCTCCCCTGCTCGTGATTGGGGCGCATTACGACGTTGCGGGCGCGGACAACCCCGGTGCCGACGACAACGCCAGCGGAGTCGCCGCGCTGCTCGAGCTGGCGCGCCTGATCGGAGCGGCACGGCCGGAGTTGGCGCACCGCCTCGATCTCGTCGCCTTCACGCTGGAGGAGCCGCCGCACTTCAAAACGCAGAACATGGGCAGCCACGTCCATGCGCGCGGCGTCGTCGACGGCGAGGCGCCGCTAAAGCTGATGATCAGCGTCGAGATGGTCGGCTATTTCTCAGACGAACCGGGCTCGCAGCGCTATCCGTCCGGTGTCCTCGAATGGCTCTATCCGGACACTGGCAGCTTCATCGGCGTCGTCGGCCGCACCCTCGACCGCACCCCGGTGGCCCGGGTCAAGGCCCTGATGGCGGCGGCCGGCACGATACCGGTGCACTCGATCAACGCACCGGTCGCTCTCGCCGGCATCGACTTCTCCGACCAGTGGAGCTTCTGGGAGCACGGCCTGCCGGCGGTCATGGTCACCGACACGGCGTTCTACCGCAACCCCAACTACCACCGCCCGACGGACGCGCCGGACACCCTCGACTACCGGCGAATGGCCGGCGTGGTCGACGGCCTCTACCAGGTCGCGGTCGGCTACTGAATCGCCGGGGTGGCCCGCGATTTCTTGTAAATTGTTAGGAACTTTGGGCGTATTGTGAGGCGCGAGAACGCGAGTCGCGCCGGGAGAGATGGAAGACACCCTGCAACTGACGGGCATGGCCTTCGTCGTCGTCGCTGCAACCATCTGCGGCATGGTGATGACGCGCCTCAAGCAGCCGGCGATCGTGGGTTATATCCTGGCCGGCGTGCTGCTCGGACCGTCGGGCCTCAAGCTCGTCACCGACCGCGCCCAGGTCGGGGCGCTGGCCGAGCTCGGCGTCCTGATGCTGCTGTTCTTCATCGGCATGGAGCTGTCGCTGCGCAGCTTCCGTTACACCTGGCGGATCGGCCTGTTCTCGACCCTGATCCAGATCGCGGTGAGCATCGGCGCGATGCTGGTGGTCCAGCATTACATGGGCTGGCCGCTCGGCTACGCGGTGTTCTTCGGCTTCGTCGTGGCGCTCAGCAGCACCGCCGTCGCGGTCAAGATGCTCGACGATGTCGGCGAGCTGCACACCCGCATCGGCCGCACAGCGATCAGCGTGCTGATCGCCCAGGATCTGGCCGTGGCGCCGATGCTGCTGATCGTCGGCGGCCTGTCCGGCGGCGAACTGCAGATCGCCGTGGTCCTGAAGGTGGCAGCGTCGATTGGCCTGCTGATGGCGGTCACGATGTTCTTCAGCCGGCGCCGACGCATCAACCTTTTGCCGCTGAAGCTGGTCGTCGGGAACATCGATCTGCTGCCGCTGGCGGCGATCGGCTGGTGCTTCGGTTTCGCGGCACTCGGCGGCATCACCGGGCTGACCCCCGCCTACGGGGCATTCTTCGCCGGGCTGCTGGTCGGCAACAGCGCCCAGCGGCAGTCCGTTGCCGAGGTCGCGCAGCCGGTGCAGTCGATCCTCCTGATGGTGTTCTTCCTGTCGATCGGCCTCTTGATCGACCTCGCCTATCTGTGGGCCAATCTGTGGCTCGTGCTGAGCCTGTGGTTCTTCGTCGCGGTGTTCAAGACCGGCCTCAACGTCGCCATTCTTCAGGCGATGGGTGAGCCGCCGCAGCGCGCCTTCATGACCAGTCTGAGCCTCGCCCAGGTCGGCGAATTCTCCTTCGTCCTGGGCGCGGCGGCGCTCGATCATGGCCTCATCGCCTCCGACATCCATCGCCTCGTGGTGGCGGTCACCGTGGTCTCGCTGGTCACCAGCCCGTTGTGGATGCACAGCGCCCGGCGCCTGCACAACCGTGCGGCGCGCAGCGCGCCGACCCCGATGGCCCTCCTGAAGGTCGTCTATGTGCGCGAATGGCGGCTGACCCTGCGGCTGACGTCCGGGGTCGCGCAGTGGTTCGAGGGTCTGGTCTTCCGTATCCGGGCGCATTACTGGCGCTACAAGCACCGGCGCGAGATGCTGGCCCGGGCCGAGGTCCTGCCACCGCCGGCGAACGACCCACTGCCCGAGCCGGATCAACCCGACGAGCCGTCGGACGCCGAGGACGAAGCGGGAAGGCGGCGCGCCGGCGATGCCTGACTTCACGTTCGAGGCAGCGCTCGGCGGGCGGGTCGCCGGGATCGACGAGGCCGGGCGCGGCCCGTGGGCCGGCCCGGTGGTCGCCGCCGCGGTGGTGCTGGATCTGGCGCGGATGCCCGGGGCGCTCTCGGCGGGGCTCGACGATTCCAAGAAACTGAAAAGACCGGTGCGCGAGCGCTTGTTCGACCTCGTCATGGCGCACGCGGAGGTCGGCGTGGGCGAGGCCAGCGTCGCCGAGATCGATGCCCTCAACATCCTCGAGGCGACATTCCTTGCAATGCGCCGCGCGATTGCCGCCATGCCGGTACGGCCCGATCATGCCCTCGTCGACGGCAACCGCGCGCCGGCGCTCGAGTTCCCGCACCGCTGTGTCGTCGGCGGCGACGCGCGGGCGCTGTCGATCGCCGCGGCGTCCATCGTTGCCAAGGTGACGCGCGATCGGATCATGGTGCGGCTGGCAGGCGAATGCCCGCACTACGGCTGGGAACACAACGCCGGCTATGGCACGAAGCAGCACGGCGAAGCCCTGCGTGTGCATGGCATCACGCGGCATCATCGCCGCAGCTTCACCCCCGTCGCCCGGCTTCTGAAGTAATAATTCCGTAAGATTTGGAAATCAAAATGGATTGACCTGTGGAATCGCAGGATTCATATTCACTCGATGTCCAGACCAAAGAAAAATACGAGAATATTTCCGGTCAACCAAATCCTCGCCGGCGACTGCGTGGAAATCATGCGCGGCCTGCCCGACGAATCGGTCGACATGATTTTCGCCGACCCGCCCTACAACCTGCAGCTCGGCGGCGAACTGCACCGGCCGAACAATACCCGCGTCGACGGCGTCGAGGAGCACTGGGACAAGTTCGACTCGCTGGTCGCCTACGACAGGTTCACCCGTGACTGGCTGGCCGAATCGCATCGGATCCTCAAGAAGGAGGGCACGATCTGGGTGATCGGCAGCTACCACAACATCTTCCGCGTCGGCGCGACGCTCCAGGACCTCGGCTTCTGGGTGCTCAACGACGTGGTCTGGCTCAAGACCAACCCGATGCCGAACTTCCGCGGCACGCGCTTCACCAACGCGCACGAGACGCTGATCTGGTGCTCGCGCGACAAGGACGCCCGCTACACCTTCAACTACGAGGCCATGAAGGCGCTCAACGACGACCTGCAGATGCGCAGCGACTGGCTGATCCCGCTGTGCGGCGGGCCGGAGCGGCTGCGCCGCGGCGACGGCGGCAAGGCCCACCCGACGCAAAAGCCGGAGGCGCTTCTGCATCGCGTGATCATGGCCTCGACCCGGCCCGACGACGTGGTGCTGGACCCGTTCTTCGGCACCGGAACGACCGGCGCCGTTGCCCGCAAGCTCGGGCGCTGCTTCATCGGCATCGAGCGCGAGGCGGAATACCGCCGCATCGCCAAAAAGCGGCTGGCGGCGATCTCCGACGTCGTCGACCGGGAGCTGGTCGATGCGCCAGCGAAGCGGCGCGAGCCGCGCATCCCGTTCGGCTGGGTCGTCGAGCACGGGCTGTTGCGCCCCGGCGACATCCTGTTCGATCCCAACAAGCGCTGGACCGCCAAGGTGCGGGCCGACGGCTCGATTGTCTCGGCCGAGCATCGCGGCTCGATCCACCAGGTCGGCGCCGCCGTGCAGGGCGCACCGAGCTGCAACGGCTGGACCTTCTGGATGACCGACCGCTACGGCAAGCCGACACCGATCGACTTGCTGCGCCAGCGGCTGCGCGCAGAGCTGGCCGCCGGGCGGTGAAGCGCGGCGCCGGTATGGCGTCGAGCGGGCAGCGTGTCATGGTTAAGACTGTGAGGGGGAAACGAAACATCGGAGGATCACGATGATCGCACGGACCTCTCGCCTGGCCGTTGCCGCCGCGGTGACCCTGGCCATCCTGGCCGGATGCCCGCCGCCCAAACAAAGCGCCAATCACAATATCGGTGACGGCACCGAAGCCGAGAGCACCCCAGGCGCCAACGCCAACACCCAGGCCAAGCCGATCCTCCGGCTGGCCGGGGTCGAGGAGTTCGAGATCGTGGTGCTCGAGTCCGAACCCGTGCAAGTTCGCGTCGTGGTCTATGGCTGGATGTCGGATGCCTGCACGACGATCCGCGATTTCGAGCAGAGCCGCGAAGGATCGCTGATCCGTCTCAAGATCATCACCACGCGCCCCGCCGACGTCATGTGCGCCCAGATGATCAAGCGCTTTCGCGAGACCTTCCCGCTGGAGACCGGCGACCTCGCCCCCGGCACCTACACCCTCGACGTCAACGGGAAGACCCAGGAGTTCACGCTGCCCTGAGGCAGCCCGGCAAACAACGCTACCCGTATTTCAGCGCATGCCGCGCGAGCTTCTTCATCACTGTCGGCAGGGCGTGCTCGCCGAGGCGGTCGGGATGACACCAGATCGCGCCGTTGCCGGCGCCGGCACCGTCGTCGACGACCCGGCCGGCGAGGACCGCAAGCTGGAGCCGGAAATGCGTAAAGCCATGGTCAACGGTACCCGGTAGCTGGCGCCAATCTCGCGCCGGCAGCGGCGCCAGCCTCCGGGCCGCGGCGAGGGACGGCATCGGCCCCTCGCGCCACTCGGTCGACGGCGCCTCGATCATGCCGCCGAGCAGGCCCCGCTCGGGCCGGCGGCGCAGCAGCACGCTGCCGTCCGGCCGGGTGATCCAGAACGCCATGGCGCGGCGCAGCGGCCGCTCCGGCTTCGGCGCCCGCCGTGGCAGCGACTCGGCGATCGCGCGCCCGGCGCAAGAGTCACTCCACGGACACAACGGGCAGTTCGGACTGCGCGGCGTGCAGAGAGTCGCCCCCAGATCCATCACCGCCTGCGCGTAATCGCCGGGCCGTGCCTCCGGTGTCATCGTTTCGGCCAACTCGCGCAGCTGGCGCTTGGCGCCCGGCAGCGGCGCCTCGACCGCGAAGATGCGCGCCATCACCCGCTCGACGTTACCGTCCACCACGACAGCGCGCCGGCCGAACGCGATGGCGGCGATCGCGGCCGCGGTGTAGTGGCCGATGCCGGGAAGCTCACGGAGTTCCGCCTCGCTTGCGGGAAAGCGGCCGCCGGCCGCCACCACCGCACGGGCACAGCGGTGCAGGTTGCGCGCCCGCGCGTAGTAGCCGAGCCCCTGCCAGGCGTGCAGCACGTCGTCGAGTTCTGCCGCAGCGAGTTCGGCGACGCTCGGCCAGCGCCGCAGGAATGACTCGAAATACGGGCCGACGGCGGCCACCGTCGTCTGCTGCAGCATGATCTCGGACAGCCAGACGCGATACGGATCTGGCGTCACGCCGGACGGCGCGCGCCACGGCAAGCGGCGGCGGTGCCGGTCGTACCAGGTGAGCAGCACCTCGGCAGACGGGGTCTTGCGCAACCGGGTCATCGCGGCGTAACAACGGTCCGGGACATCATCGCGGCAGGACAACATGGCCGGGGACCGGACTCAAGCAAAACGCGGCGACGACGGCAGGCGCAGCGGCGGCCCGCGAGCGCTGGCCGCCTCGCTCGGTGGCGTTGCCAAGCGTGCGCTTGGGCGCCGAGGCTTCGCCGAGGGCGGACTGATCGCCGACTGGACCGCCGTCGTCGGGCCCGAACTGGCCGCCTCCTGCTGGCCGGACCGGCTCAGCTTCCCGCCGGGCAAGAAGGATGGCGGTGTGCTGCGGATTCGGATCGCCGGCGGCTTCGCCATTGAACTGCAGCACCTGGCGCCGCAGGTCCTGGAGCGCATCAACGGCCATTTCGGCTACCGCGCGATCGAACGGATCAGCATCCTGCAGGCGCCGCCGGCAACGCCGAAGCGATCGCAACCGGCCGCCAGGAAGCGCGAGGGCAGACGATCCGATCCCATGCTTGAGGCAGACGTCGCGGCTGCATTGTCGGAGATCGAGGATCCGGACATCCGGGCCGCCCTTGCGCGCCTGGGCCGCGCCATGATAAGCGACGGCCGCACCGATGACAGCGGATGACCGGGACGGGCGCGGCCTGATCTTGATCCCGCCACAATCGCCAAACAGTATCCGAGTCCGCCGGATGCGCTTCCAGGAGATGCCGTCGTGACCAGAGCCGTTTCCACCCTGACCATTGTCATGCTGTCGCTGGCTTTCGCCGCCGGCTGCGACGATGCGCCGGAAGAGATGCTGCTGGAGGACCGGGTGCTCGGGGATCCAAACGCGCCGATCACGATCATCGAATACGCGTCGCTGACCTGCTCGCATTGCGCCACGTTCCACCGCAACACCATGCCACGGCTGAAACGGGAATGGCTGGACACCGGGCGCGCCAAACTCGTGTACCGGGATTTCGCGCTCGACAAGAACGCCGCGACGGCGGCCGTCATTGCGCAGTGTGCCTCCGACGACGAGTATTTCAACCTGCTGAGCATCTTCTTCAGTCGGCAGGCGTCTTGGTCGCGAATGGACGATCCGATTCCTCTGCTGGTGCAGATCGCGAGTTCCCGGGGCCTTGGCCGCGGGGAGATCCATGCCTGCCTTGGCGACGACGACCTCGTCGACGGCGTCCTTCAGTCGCGTCTCGTGGGCCAGTCGCAGCACGGCGTCGACAGTACGCCGACCTTCATCGTCGGTGAGCGGGTGCTGCGCGGCGCGGTGAGCTTCGAGGATTTCGATGCGGTGCTGCGCTCGGCAGCACGATAGGTCGGGCCCGGGCCGGGAGGAACCCGGCTTGATCGAGCGCTCCTAGTAGGACTATATTCCGGAGCCACCAGATATTGTGGAAGTCAAATATCATCAATCCGGCCGGAGACGACAGGTGACGAGATATTTCACATTGATTGCAGCCCTTGCCGCGCTGGCGGCGACCGCCGCCGTCCAGGCCGAGCCGCTGCCGACGGACCAGGCGCTCGAGGAGCGGATCATGGGGAACCCGGACGCACCGGTCACCATCATCGAATACGCTTCGCTGACCTGCCCGCATTGCGCCGACTTCCATGCCGACACGCTGCCGCAGATCAAGAAGGAGTGGATCGATACGGGCCGTGCCAAGCTGGTCTATCGCGACTTTCCCACCTCCCCGGTGGCGCTGGCCGTATACGCGGCGATGGTCGCGCGCTGCGCGCCCGAGGACAGCTACTTCAAGTTCCTCGACGTGTTCTACAAGCAGCAGCGCAGCTGGACTGGCAGTTCCGACCCGATGAAAGCGCTGGCTCAGCTGGCACGGCTCGGCGGCATGAGCCAGGCGGACTTTGACGCCTGCACGGAGAATGAGGCGCTGTTCACGGGCATCCGCGAACGTGCGCTTGACGGCCAGATGGAATTCGGCATCGAGAGCACGCCGAGCTTCGTGGTCAACGGGCGCGTGATCAAGGGCGGGATGAGTTATGCGGACTTCAAGTCCGTCTTGGAGGACGCCGCGAAATGACTCCGGTCGCGGCGCCCAGATAGACTGAACGGGCACGCAGCAGTGTATTTCACCAGACTTCGCGTCTCCGGCTTCAAATCCTTCGTCGATCCCGTCGACCTGCTAATTGAGCCGGGCATGACCGGCATCGTGGGCCCGAACGGCTGCGGCAAGTCCAACGTCGTCGAGGCGCTGCGCTGGGTGATGGGCGAGACATCGGCCAAGAGCATGCGCGGCGGCGGCATGGACGACGTCATTTTCGGCGGCACCTCGACACGACCGGCGCGCAACATTGCGGAGGTCATCCTCCACATCGACAACAGCGATCGCCGGGCACCCGCCATGTTCAACGATGCCGACGAGCTGGAGGTTTCGCGCCGCATCGAGCGCGAGGCCGGATCCACCTACCGCGTCAACGGCAAGGAGGTCCGGGCGCGCGATGTCCAGCTGCTGTTCGCCGACCTCGCTACCGGTGCCCATTCCACGGCGCTGGTCGGACAGGGCCGGATCACCGCCATCATCGGCGCCAAACCCATCGAGCGCCGGGCCCTGCTGGAGGAGGCCGCGGGCATTAAGGGGCTGCACACCCGCCGTCACGAAGCCGAGCTGCGCCTGCGCGCGGCGGAAAGCAACCTCGAGCGGCTCGAGGACGTGATCGTGGCGCTCGAGGGACAGCATCAGGGACTACAGCGCCAGGCAAGGCAGGCCGCCCGCTACCGCCGTCTTTCGGAGCAGATCCGCCAATTCGACGCGATCCTGCTGCATCACGCCTGGAAGGCGGCAACGCAAACGGTGACGGAAGCCGAGGAAACGCTGCAAAGCGCCCGGCGAAACGTCACCGAACGCACCGCCGCAGCCGCCGAAGCGGCAAAGGTTCAGGCAGAGGCCGCTGCCGTTCTGCCGTCGCTGCGCGATGCGGAGGTCACTGCGGCTGCGGCGCTTCAGCATCTGCAACTGGCGCGCCGCGAGCTCGACGGCGAGGCGGACCGGGTAACGGCCGCGCAGGACGAGATCGAACGGCGGCTGCAACAAATCGGCAGCGATATCGAACGGGAGCGGACGCTGGAGGCGGATGCGACAGAAGCACTTCAACGCCTCGAGGTCGAGCAGGAAAGGCTCGTCGCAGCGCAGGACGGCGATGCGGCGCAGCGCGAGGCCGCAGCCGCCGCACTGGAAATGGCGACGCGCGAGACCGCCGAGCGCGAGGCTGAACTGCAGGCGGCGACCGCCCAACTGGCCGAGAGCGAGGCGCGCCGCGCCGCGCTGTCGCGGCGCATGACGGAGCTGTCGGAGCAGATCGCCCGGCTGTCTGCACGGCAAACGGAACTCGAGGCGGAACGCAGCGAACGTGCCGCGGCCCTGGGCGAGGATGCAACGCTGAACGAGGCGGCGCGGGCAGCTGAAGCCGCAGCGGCCGAGGCGGACCGGGCGCGGGCCGCACAAGAAGACACTGAGGCGGCGCGCGTGGCAGCCGACGAGCGCGAGGTCGCGGCCCGCGCGTTGCTGCAGGATACGCAGGAGACCCGGGCCGGACTTTCGGCCGAGGAGCGCGCGCTGGCGGAACTGCTGGAACCTACGGAGGGACATCTGTTCCCGCCGGTCATCGATTCGATCGCTGTCGAGAGCGGATACGAGACGGCGCTGGGCGTCGCACTGGGCGAAGATCTCAACGCGCCGGCCGATAGCTCGGCACCAGTCCACTGGAAGCGGCTGCCGCCCATCGGCATGTCGCCGCTGCCCGGCGATGCTTTGCCGCTGGCCCGGTTCGTCACGGCGCCGGCGGAGCTGACGCGCCGCCTGGCGGCGACCGGCGTCGTCGAAGATGCCTCAGAAGGCGCGCGGCTGGCCGAATTGCTCACGGTCGGTCAACGTCTGGTATCGCGCGACGGCGGCTTCTGGCGCTGGGATGGATATACCGTTTCGGCCGGCGCAGCGACGGCCGCGGCAACCCGGCTGGCGCAGCGCAATCGCCTTGCCGAGGTCCGCGACCGGCTTACGCAGGCAGAGCACGCCGTCGGCGCAGCCCGTGACGCTCTTGAAACCGCACGCGCCGAACATGAAGCGGCAGTGGCGGCGGACCGCGCGGCACGCGAAGCGGTGCGCGCCGGGTTTGCGGCGCTCGACGATGCGCGCAAGACCCATGCCCGGGTTACCAACGCGCGGGTCGGAGAGGAATCGAGGCTGTCGGCCCTGATCGAGGCGCTGGAGACGACGCAGAGCGACCTATCGGAGGCGGAGTCGGCGCATGCGGCGGCGGAGTCGGAGTTGAGCCAGTTGGCGGATCCGGCCGCGCTGCGCGAATCGACCGCGGCGATGCGTGCGGAACTTGGCCAGCTGCGCGCCATGGAGGCGGATAAGCGCAGTCTCCACGATCGCCTGATCGGCGAGGCGGAGCGGCGCGGCGAGCGGCTGCTGTCGATCGAAGCCGAGGCGACGTCATGGCGACAGCGTGCGGCCGGTGCGGCGACACGGCTGGCCGACCTTGACGAACGGCGCGTCAAGGCGGAGGAGGAGCGCACGGCACTCGCCGAGCGCCCGGCGCAGATCGAAACGCAGCGCAAAGCGCTGATGACGCAGATCGGCGAGGCCGAATCGAAGCGCGGCGTCGCCGCGGACCGCCTCGTCGCGGGCGAAACCGCCCTGTCGGAAGCCGATGCGACGCTGCGATCGGCGGAAGCGGCGCAGGCCGCGGCACGCGAGGACCTGGTCCGCGCCGAGGCACACCGGGATCAGGCGGAACGCGACCAGGCAACGGTGGCAGCCCGTATCCGAGAGAAGCTCGACGTGCCGCCGGAACGTGTCCTGGCTGCCACGGGCATCGGCGAGGACGAGTCGCTGCCCGAGGGCAACGCGGCGGCGGCCCGGCTGGAGCGGTTGCTGCGCGAGCGCGACAGCATGGGCCCAGTGAACCTGCGGGCCGAGCAGGAGGCCGAGGAGTTGCGTGAACAGGTTTCGACCTTGCACGCCGAGCGCGAGGATCTGCTGGCCGCGATTGCCCGGTTGCGCCAGGGTATTGGCACGCTGAACCGTGAGGGCCGCGACCGGCTGATGGCGGCCTTCAACGAAGTCAACACGCATTTCGCGGAGCTGTTCACGCGCCTTTTCGGTGGCGGACGGGCACATCTCGCGCTGACCGAGGCCGACGATCCGCTGGAGGCCGGGCTGGAGATCATGGCGAGCCCGCCGGGCAAGAAGCTGACGACGATGTCGCTGCTGTCCGGCGGCGAGCAGGCGCTGACCGCGGTGGCGCTGCTGTTCGCGGTGTTCCTGACCAACCCGGCGCCGATCTGCGTGCTCGACGAGGTCGACGCGCCGCTCGACGATGCCAACGTCGACCGCTTCTGTACGCTGGTCGACGAGCTCGCCCACAGCCGCGAGACCCGGTTCCTGCTGGTCACCCACCACCGGATGACCATGGCCCGCATGGATCGGCTGTTCGGCGTCACCATGGGCGAGGCCGGGGTCAGCCAGCTTGTTTCGGTCGACCTGACCCGTGCGGAGGCCCTGCGGGCCACTGCCTGAGGCGGCGTTCAATTTGCTGATTTCCCCCGTTTTCCGGGGCTTTCGCCCAGGATGCCGCAGTGCGGTATTCCGCCTTGACTTGGATTTTGGCCGTCAGTATGGTGCCCGCGCTTTTTGGCGCGGCGCCGTTGTTTCAGGGGATCGGGATGGGCAAGGATCGCAAGTCGCCCTCGCTCGACGAACTGAGGGAACGGCTCCGCGTTGCACGTGAACATCAGCACGCCGATCGGCAAGGCAAGAGCCCGGTTTCCGGCGGTCCCGCAGGGATGGGCGGGCTCGGCTGGGCCCTCCGGATCGGGGTCGAGATGGTATCGGCCCTTGCCGTGGGTGTCGGTATCGGCTTGCTGATCGACTGGTGGCTCGGCACGGGCCCGTGGTTCCTCGTGGTGTTCTTCGTGCTCGGCGCGGGGGCTGGGATCCTCAACGTGTATCGCGCCGCCATGGGCTATGGCCTGGCTGTCGGATATCGGAAGCCGGGCCAGAACGGCAACGCGGACAGCAGCGCCGGCGAGACAGCGGAGGGCTCGGGATCGGCCAAGCGGTCGGGCGAGCGGCAGGGCAAACGGTAGGCGAGGACGAAGGTGGCGGGACCAATCGAACAATTCGAGATCCATCCCATCGTACCGATCGAGATCGGCGGAATGGATCTGTCGTTTACCAATTCCGCCTTGTGGATGGTGCTTGCCACCGGAGCCGCGACGCTCTTTCTGACCGTTGGCGCACGCCGGCGGGCCCTCGTACCAGGCCGCATGCAGCTGATGGCCGAGATGGCCTACGAATTCATTGCGAACATGATCCGGGACAATGTCGGCGACGCGGGGCGGCGGTATTTTCCCTATATTTTCACCCTGTTCATGTTCATCCTGTTCGGCAACCTTCTGGGCCTTATTCCCGGGAGTTTCACCTACACCAGCCACATCATCGTGACGGGCGCTCTGGCGGTGACTGTCATCGTCGCGGTGACGGTCATCGGCATCGTCAAGCACGGGGGGCATTTCTTCAGCCTGTTCGTGCCGTCGGGCGTGCCGCTCCTGATGATGCCGCTGATGATCCCGATCGAGATCATCTCCTATCTGTCGCGACCGGTCAGCCTGTCGATCCGGCTGTTCGCGAACATGATGGCCGGCCACACCATGATCAAGGTATTCGCCGGCTTCGTCGTGCCGCTCGGCGCGGTAACGCTGGGCCTCGGCGGCCTGGCGCCGATCGCGATGAACGTGGCGTTGACCGGCTTCGAACTGCTCGTCGCCTTTTTGCAGGCTTATGTCTTCACCGTGTTGACCTGCCTGTACCTGAACGACGCGCTTCACCTCCACTAGTGCGGCCCGGGACCGCGGCCGCCGAATTCTTTGGACCAATAGACGGGGAACCAGAACCATGGAACTTGATGCCGCAAAGATGATTGGCGCCGGCCTTGCCGTGATCGGACTGTCCGGCGTGGGCGTCGGTATCGGAAGCATTTTTTCGTCGCTGATCGGATCGATCGCACGCAATCCGGCGACGCGCCCGCAGATCTTCCCGATGGCGATGCTGGGCTTCGCGCTCGTCGAGGCGGTGGCATTGTATGCCCTGCTGATCTCGTTCCTGATTCTCTTCACCTGAGGCGCGCGGCCGACTCCGGCGTCACAACGTCGGCTCGCATTGGGCACCCCACAGTTTTTCAGGGGCCTGCACGGGGACCAAATTGATGGTTGCACTTGTCAGACCGATCGCAACGCTTGCAGCGCTGGTCCCGGGCACGGCCCTGGCAGCCGCCGAGAACGGCGGCGGCCTGCCGCAGTTCGACCCTTCGACATTCCCCCCGCAGCTATTCTGGCTGGCCGTCATCCTCGTGGTCTTCTTTCTCGCCATGCGCGGCAATGCCTTGCCCAAGATCGGTGCGGCCCTTGAGGCTCGACGACAGAAGATCGACGATGACCTCGACAAGGCGGCGGCCCATCGCGAGGAGGCGGAAGCGGTGATGGCAGCGTACGAGAAGGCGCTCGCGGAAGCCGCAGACCAGGCCCATGTCATTCAGCGCGAATTGGCGGAGTCCCTTGCCGCTGAAGCCGCCGAACGGCGCAGCGAGGTGGCGCGTCGCCTGGCCGAGGAAACCAAGGCGGCGGAAGCGCGGATCCTGGCGGCCAAGGAGCCGGTTCTCGCAAACCTTGACGAGGTCGCTGCCGACATTGTGCAGCAGGCCGCTGCCAGGCTGGCCGGCGTCAAGGTGACGGCGGCCGACGCCAAGTCTGCGGTCAAGAGTGCCGGGAAGGAATCCCGCTGATGGAAGACCTTTGGCACAATACGACCTTCTGGGCGGGCGTGGCCTTCGTCGTCTTCGTCGTGCTGGTCTTCCGGCCGGCGAAGCGGATCCTGACCGGCGCGCTGGATGAGCGTATTGCGAAGATCCGCGCGGAGCTCGAAGAGGCGCAACGATTGCGCGAGGAGGCCCAGTCGACCCTCGCGAGCTATCAGAGGCGGCAGCGCGAGGCGCTGCAGGAAGCCGAGAAGATCATTGAGCATGCCCGCGAGGAAGCGGAGCGCACACGCGCGCGCGCGCAAATCGAGCTCGGGGAGTCGATCAAGCGCCGCGAGCAGCAGGCGGCGGAGAAGATCGCCCAGGCCGAGGCGGCAGCCCTTGAGGATCTTCGCGGCCGCACCGTGGAGCTGGCGATCAGCGCGACGGCGAAACTTCTTGAGAAGAAACTGGCCGGCAAGGCCGGCGAGAAATCGGTTTCCGAAGCGATCAAGGGGCTGTCCGACAAGCTGCACTGAGCGTTTGCGTTACGCCCTGTCCGGCGGCCAGCGGATGTTCATTCTGCCAGCATCGCCACTGCGCAGGCCGACCGGCCGGACGACCGCGCTACATCTCGCAGCCGGGCGTGGTTCGCGCGCTCAGCCCTGTTCGTCGGCAAAAGTCTTGTATGCGGCTGCATCCATGAGTTCGCCGATTTCCGAGGCATCACTCATGCGCAGCTTGAAGAACCAGCCGTCCGCTTCGGGCGATGAGTTCACTTTCGCGGGCTCATCCGCGAGCGCCAAGTTGACCTCGATGATTTCGCCGGACAGCGGCGTATAGATTTCACTCGCTGCCTTGACCGATTCGACGACCGCCACCTCTTCGCCTCGGCTGACCGACCGGCCGACGTCCGGAAGCTCGACGAATACCACGTCGCCCAGTTGCTCCTGCGCGAAATTGCTGATCCCCACCGTAGCGACATCGCCGTCAACGGATACCCATTCATGCTCCTCGGAAAACCGAAGATCGCTCATCGTCATCAACCTCCGTTCAGCCGGCGGGACAGCCCCGCCCCGCAACATTATCCTTCATGTGCGCGATGTCAAACGCAGCGCCCTACAGGCCAAGTTTCCTCTTGTTGTAAGTGAGCTCCTCGGGCGTCAGTTCGAAGCCCAGATACAGCACGTAGTTGCGCGCACTGCGCGCGTCCGGCCGCGGAATCGTGATCTCGAGCACGTCTTTAAAGCGGATGTTCCGGCGCGCCTGCGGAAACGTTGCCTGGACAGGGAAAGCCTTGCGCCCATGGACGGTCGGCTGGGGTGCCCCGCCCTCGCCGGTGCTGCCATACTCCGTGACGGCGACGAAATAGCGGAGGTCGACTTCGCCCTTTTCATTCGCCTGCCCCCGAAGAATATCGATGAGGACATTCAGCTCGACGTCGATTTCACCGCCTTTGGCACCGTAGTTGCAGCTGCCGGCCACCTGCACGAACGAAGCCTCGAAGAGGATATCCGTCGGGTCGCGCCCGGGTCCATCGCGAAAACGTGTCAGCTCAGACGGTTCGCCCATCACCCGCGCCGACGGGCAGGGCACCGCATCCTTGTCGTCATCGCCGCTGCAACCGGCAAGAAACGCCAACGCCAGACCGGCCGCAAGCAGCCGGATCGCCGACCAACGAACCTCGGTCACGGCGAACCTAGAGGGATTTGTGGGCGTCGTCGCACAGCGGTGCATTACCGCTCCGCTTGCACCCGCAGAAATACACGGTCTCGGACTTCTCTGCCTTGTACCTGACCGGCTTGAACTCGGTGCCATTGTGGCTGAAGTCGCAGAACGGCTGCTTGGCGCTCTTCCCGCACCGGCACCGCAGATAGGAATGACCCTCTTCAACGTCGAGCGCACAGGGTTCTTTTTTGGGGCATGTCGGGTTCAGCCATGTCGGTCAGCCTTCGGTTTCAATCCGGTTGGCGTCTGTGGTATTTTGGCGGTGCCCTGAAACTGCGGTTTTACGGCAATTGACGGGCCAGCGCCGGGGATACTAAAGATGCGCCGGTGCTTGTACAAGGCCCGCGAGGCGGGTTCCGGCGATCGACGCCGGACGCGTCGGCCGCTGATCCGGAATCACTGGCGGGACATCAATCCCATGAGTCGCTCGCTGAAGATACTTCTTGCCGCGCCACGCGGATTTTGTGCGGGGGTGGCGCGCGCCATCAGGATCGTCGAGATGGCGCTGGAGAAGCACGGAGCGCCTGTCTACGTGCGGCACGAGATCGTACATAATCGCCATGTCGTGAGCGCGCTGGAGACGAAAGGAGCTGTGTTCGTGGAGGAGTTGGACGAGGCTCCGGACGACCGCCCGGTTGTGTTTTCTGCACACGGTGTACCGAAAAGCGTGCCGCGGGAAGCGCAACGCCGCGAGATGATGTATATCGATGCCACCTGCCCGCTCGTTAGCAAGGTCCACCACGAAGCCGAACATCATCATGCGGCGGGACGGCGGATCATCCTCATCGGCCACAAGGGTCATCCGGAAGTCGTCGGCACCATGGGCCAGCTTCCCCCAGGGGCCATTACGCTGATCGAAACGGAGGATGCGGTTGCAACGCTCGATTTCGACCCGGATGAGCCGCTTGCCTACATCACGCAGACCACCCTCTCCGTCGACGATACGGCAGCGATCCTGCGCGCGCTCCGACAGCGCTACCCCGACATCGAGGGACCCGGCAAGGAGGACATCTGCTACGCGACAACCAATCGGCAGAGTGCGGTCAAGGCGATTGCCGGACGGTGTGACGCCTTGATCGTGGTTGGGGCGCCGAACTCGTCAAACTCCCGGCGGCTCGTCGAGGTGGCGCGGGGCGCCGGCTGCCCCGCCGCGTTCTTGCTGCAGTGCGCGGACGACCTTGATTGGCGGCAGCTAGACGGCGTCCGCACGCTCGGCATCACGGCCGGCGCGTCAGCGCCCGAATCCCTGGTGGAGGAACTGATCGCGGCGTGCGGGGCGCGCTACGATCTGTCGATCGAGGAGGTCTCAGTCGGCGAGGAGTCGATGCATTTCAACCTGCCGCGCGCCCTGAGCGCCTGACCCCAGGGCGCATATGGCCGTCTACACGGAAGTTGGCGATGAGGATCTGGCGCGGTTCGTTGAGCAGTACGACCTCGGCGCGGTGCTGTCGTGCAAGGGCATCGCCGAGGGTGTCGAGAACACCAACTATCTTATCCAGACCGACCGCGGCAGTTTTATCCTCACACTCTACGAGAAGCGTGTGGCCGAGGCCGACCTGCCGTTTTTCCTGGGCCTTATGGAGCATCTCGCCGGCAAGGGAATTCCTTGCCCGACGCCAATACGCGGCCGTGATGGCCGGGCACTGCGAAGGTTATGCGGGCGGCCGGCGGTGATCGTGACGTTCCTTGCAGGCATGTGGCCGCGACGAATCCGGACCCAGCACTGCAACGAGGTCGGCCGCGCACTCGCCGCGTTGCACGTTGCCAGTCAGGATTTCGAGATGACCCGGCGCAATGCCCTTTCGGTTGACAGCTGGCGACCCCTGCTCGAGGCGTCGGCGCCGCGTGCTGACGAGGTGCAGCCGGGCCTCGCGGACTTTCTGTTCGAGGAACTGGCGTTCCTAGAAGCGCATTGGCCGGCGGACTTGCCGTCCGGCATCTGCCATGCCGACCTGTTCCCCGACAATGTGTTCTTCGTGGGCGATTCGCTGTCCGGGCTGATCGATTTCTATTTCGCCTGCAACGACTTCTTCGCCTACGACCTGGCGACCTGCCTCAATGCGTGGTGCTTCGAGCGCGACCGCAGCTTCAACATCACCAAGGCTCGCAGCATGTTGTCCGCCTATCGCGGCGTGCGGCAGTTCTCCGACGCCGAACTCGCCGCGATGCCTGTGCTGGCCCGCGGCTCCGCAATGCGCTTCCTGCTGACCCGGTTGTACGACTGGCTGCATCATCCGGATGGCGCTTTCGTCAAGCCCAAGGACCCGTTGGAATATTTGACGATCCTGCAATTCCACAGGGGTATCACAACGCCCGCCGCATACGGGCTGGCGTGACGGGGACCGCCTTGGAAATGGAACGTGTCAAGATCTTCACCGACGGTGCCTGCAGTGGCAATCCGGGCCCAGGCGGCTGGGGCGTGCTGCTGCGCTGGCAGGGCGTCGAGAAGGAACTGTCGGGCGGCGCGCGGAACACGACCAACAATCGAATGGAACTGATGGCGGCGATCCGCGCGCTTGAATCGTTGAAGCGTACGGTTCCGGTGGACCTCTACACCGACAGCACCTATCTGCGCGACGGCATCACCAAATGGCTGGCGGCCTGGAAGGCCAATGGCTGGAAGACCGCGGCGAAGAAACCGGTGAAGAACCAGGATCTGTGGCGGCGGCTTGAGGCGGCCCTCGCCGACCACGACGTGCGCTGGCACTGGGTCAGGGGCCACGCCGGCCATCCGGAGAACGAACGCGCCGATCAGCTGGCCCGGCAGGCCATGCCCAAACGGTGACGGGGCAAGGATGACCGCCCGACGGGAGCTATACCCGGCGCTGGAGTGCTACCGGTCCGACTATCTGGAGGCGGACGGCCACCGCGTCTATTTCGAGGAATCCGGAAACCCGGACGGCAAGCCGGTGATTTTCTTGCACGGCGGCCCTGGCGGCGGTGCGATGCCGGTCTATAGGCGACTGTTCGATCCGTCCGCGTATCGCATCGTCCTGTTCGACCAGCGCGGCTGTGGCCGCAGCACCCCGCACGCCTCGCTCGAGAACAACACCACATGGCATCTTGTCGCCGACATGGAACGCATCCGCGAGATTCTGGATATCGAGCGCTGGCAGGTATTCGGCGGATCCTGGGGAAGCACACTGGCGCTCGCCTATGCGGAGACCCATCCGGAGCGTGTCATCGACCTGGTGCTGCGCGGGATATTCCTGCTGCGGCGCAAGGAACTGGACTGGTATTACGGCGGTGGAGCTGCGGCTGTGTTCCCCGACGAATGGGAAAAATTCTGCGGCCCGATCCCGGAAGCCGAACGCAACGACATGATCACCGCCTATTACCAGCGGCTGACCGGCGACGACAAGGAGGTTCGTCTCGCCGCTGCCCGGGCTTGGAGCATGTGGGAGGGCGCCACGGTTTCTCTGTTGCCCAATCCCGGACGGGTCGCGGGCTTCGGCGCCGAACGGTTCGCCGAGGCCTTTGCGCGCATTGAATGCCATTATTTCGTCAATGGCGGGTTTTTCCAGCGGGATGGCTGGCTGCTGGAGAACATCGATCGGATCCGCCATATTCCGGCTGTGATCGTGCAGGGCCGCTACGACATGGCGACTCCGGTCACCTCGGCCTGGGACTTGCATCGCGCCTGGCCCGAGGCCGATTTCCGCCTCGTCGACGACGCTGGACACGCGTTCTCGGAACCGGGCATCGTACACGAGTTGCTAGAGGCCACAGATCGCTTCCGGAACCTCTGAGCCGAAAAGGCGAATCGGCAGCGCGCGCCGGTAGCGATCAGCACGGGCGACAGGTTCTCCTGTCGCCCCCTTGGTTGCAGGCAGGTTACACCTTGTCGAGCATCTTTTCCGCTGCCGAGACGTCGAGACCAGGCTTTTCCTCGACGGCCAGCGCCTTCACCACGCCGTCCTCGACGACCATGGCGAAGCGCTGCGAGCGGATGCCGAAACCGCGTTCCGACAGATCGAGATCGAGCCCTGTTGCCTTGGCCAGGTCGGCGCTGCCGTCGGCCAGCATGTCGATCTTGTCGCCGACACCCTGGTCCTTGCCCCAGGCGTCCATGACGAACGCATCGTTGACCGAAATGCAGGCGATCGCATCGACTCCCTTGGCCTTGAAGTCGTCGGCATGTTTGAGATAACCCGGCACATGCTGAGCCGAGCACGTCGGCGTGTACGCCCCCGGCAGCCCGAAGACCATGACCTTGCGGCCCTTGAAGTATTCCTCCGTGTCGACCGGCTCGGGCCCGCCGGCGCCCATGCGAAACAGCGTTGCGCGCGGCATCGGATCGCCTACCGTGATGGTCATTGATACCCCCTGTCGTGTTGTCTCGATGTGATGCGATGTGATGTGCGTGGATGTTCGACGTGCCGCGCCGTGACGGCTCCGGCTGCCGGGAGAGAATTAGCCGCGGCGGCACATTTGTCCAGCCCTTGACGGGTTCGGGTCAGCGCAGCGCAACGGCGCCGGCCCCGCCGGCCTGTTCGATCGCCGCCAACACGCGGTCGGTCAGCAGGATTTCGGGCAGCATCACGCCGTCTGGCGCATCGGGTCCGTAAACGGCATTGAACGGGATCCCGTAGCGCCCGAACTTCGCGAGATAGTCGGCGATCTTCTGGCTCGGCAGGGTCCAGTCGGCACGCATCGCCACGACCACGCCGTCCTCAAGAAGCCGGGCTATTGGATCGCGCTTCAGCACCGCGGCCTTGTTCACCTGGCACGTGATGCACCAGTCGGCGGTGACATCGACCAGCACGGTCTGCCCCTCGGCAACGAGGCGCTGGATCTCGACCTCGTCGAACGGCCGCCAGACGGTGTCGTCGACGATCCGTTGCCCGCCGGCCGCGCCATCCGAGGGCGCGAGCAGCGGCGCCGCGACGATGGCGAGGGCCAGCAAGCCAGTCACCTTCCCCGCATGCCGTCCGAGACGCGAGCCCTCCATCCGGCGCAGCCACAGCACGATCCCCATCGTCACCGCAAGAACGGCGATGCCGACAGCCGTATCGGCCCCGGTCTCGGAGGCGATGACCGTAACCAGCCACACCCCTGTCGCCACGAGAAGCAGGCCGAGGATGCGCTTCATCGTGACCATCCAGGCACCGGGACGCGGCAGCCGCGTGGCCATGCCGGGGAACGCCGCGATCAGCAGATAGGGCGCCGACAGGCCCAGGCCCAGGGCGGTGAACACCAGGAAGATCTCGCCGGTTCCGCGGCTCAGCGCGAACCCGACGGCGGTACCTAGGAAGGGCGCCGAGCACGGCGTGGCCAGCAGCGTTGCGAAGGCGCCGGTCAGGAAATGGCCGCCGAGCGAGTGGTGGCGGCCGCCCTTCCGGCCGGTATCGACGGCGAGCAGGTCGCGCACCCTCTGCGGCAGCTGGATTTCGAAGAGCCCGAACAGGTTGCTGGCGAACAGCGTGATCACCACCACCATGACAGCCAGGAACACCGGCTGCTGGAACTGAATGCCCCATCCGATCGACGCGCCGGCCGCCTTGAGTCCGGCAAGGACCGCCGCCAGCACGAGGAAACTGGCGAGAATACCGGCGACCGAGGCGAGAAATCCAGTCCGCACTTCCCCGTTTTCGCGCCCGCCGTGGCCCAGCACGCTGAGGAACTTCAAGGACAGCACCGGCAGCACGCAGGGCATGAGGTTGAGGATCAACCCACCGAGCAGAGCGAGCCCCAGGATGGCCCATAGCGACACGCCGCCAGCCGCGGAAGCGGCGGCATAGCCGGGCGGCACCGCCGGAAACACATCAACCAGCCGGCCAGGTATGGCCTGCTCCGCGGCGCGGCTGCCATCGACCAGCGTCACCAGCAGCGGCTCGGTGACGAGTTCCGCCGGCTCGGCGCCAGATCCGCGCAGGGTGGCGACGGCTCGCTTCCCGTCGGCGGACAGCGCAACGCGCGGCGTCTCGAAAAATGCGGTCAGCGGGCCCTCGACGAAGACATCGGGTTCGGTGAGGGGCGTCTCCGACGCAATGGCAAGCCGCAGCAGGACGGTCTCGTCCGCATCCGGCTTCAGCACCGCCTCCTCGACGGCGACACCGAGAATCGACGCGGCCACCGGAACTTGCGCCCGATAGCGGTCGATCAGCGCCGCTTCAGGCGTCGCAATCGCCGGGCCCGCAGGGATATCGAGCGCCAACACGCCGTCTCCCGGAACGCACAATTCCTTGCAGGTCAGGTAGTTGACCTCGGCGCGCAGATGCAGCGGCTGGCCCGGCGTGTCCGGCCGGATCGTCAGCGGCAGCACAACCTCGTCCTTGTAGCCGAGGGACTCCAGCCCGAAGATCGTAAACCGTGCGGGTGCAGGCCAGGCCGCGTCCACCGCGGCGAGGTTCGTGGAACCGGTCCACTTCACGTCGGGCGGATAGCCGGCGGTTCCGGGTGAGCGCCAGTAGATCTTCCAGCCTGGTTGCATGCGGAACTGCAGGCCCAGCCGCAGCTCGGAAAGGTCTCCTACGCCGCCGACCGCCGAAACCAGTCGCATCTCGACCGGATGTTCCTCGAGCCCTGCAACGGCCGTGAGCGGCGGCACACCGCCCGTGTTCGACTGAGCTGATGCGGACACAAATCCGGCCACCGTCGCCATTGTGACAAGGGCCGCCACGGCGATGGTCTTGAAACCGCGCTCGATCATTCCGTTTCGCAAATTTCCTCTTCGGCGTGCCGCCGAAATCCGCAGGTCAAGCTCGACGATGGGTATATAGGGTCACGCAATCCCGTTGTCGTCACATTTGTGTGTTCACAGGACGATTACTGGCCGATTTCCGCGGCAAATCGCCGCGCCATGGCACGAGAGGACGCCCGTTCGGCCGCGCTCATCTTGCCCTCCAGACGGCGGACGGCATCGGCGGCGCCCGGATATTCATTATCTGCCGCGAGGGTAAACCAGGCATGTGCCCGTACCCTGTCGAGACGCACGCCATTGTGGGGTGTCGAATACATCCGCCCCAGGGCGAACTGGGACGCCGAGTCGCCATTCTGGGCCGCCTTGTAGAACCAGCTTTCCGCCTGGACGTAGTCACGCGCGACGCCATCCCCGTTGTAGTACAGGGCACCGAGGTTGTACTGGGCCTCACGGTGACCTTGGGCAGCCGCCAGCCGGTACAGGCGAACCCCTTCGTGCGGATTGCGCGGCAGCCCCTCGCCGCGGATGTGCATGTTACCGAGGCTGAACTGCGCCCAGGCGTGTCCGGCCAGCGCGGCACGCTGGTACCAGTACGCCGCCGCCACATGGTCCTGACCTACGCCGCGGCCGGTCCGGTACATCGTTCCGAGCAGGAATTGCGCATCGACATGGCCATGCTCGGCCGCCGTACGAAACCACCGCACGGCGTCGACGATCCGGCCCTCGCGGCTCAACGATACCGCTTTGCGGAAGGATTCTCCCGCGATCTCCGCATCCGGGCGGGCCGGCTCGGTCGGGCGTTGCGACACCTTGCCCGCCCCTGTGCCCGCCGCGCAGCCCGCAACCAGCAGCGCAAGTCCGAAACTGGCCGCGGAATGCCAGACGATGCGTCGTTTCATACCGGTCGACTCCCGCAACTCACGATTTCTTGTTGCCCACAGTGTACCCGAAATTCCCCTGGAATGCCGGCTCGCTGCGCAAAATTCCCTCAGCTTGACCTTTGTTTAACCGCGATTACGTAATATCTTTCCATTAGGGGAAATGTGAACGTTCGTCCCGTACGCGCGGTTCCCCGCAGCAACAGGGGACGGGCTGAGGCGAGTCGCCAGTGTTTGATGAGGACAACGATCCTGGTTATCTGACGGGCCAGTTGCTGGTCGCGATGCCGAACATGCGAGACACGCGGTTCGAGCGGTCGGTGATTTATCTGTGCGTCCACAATGCCGAGGGGGCGATGGGGCTGGTCATTAACCAGATCGCGGACGAGTTGAGCTTTCCCGAACTGCTGGAACAGCTTGGCATCGAGTCGAGCGGCTCGGGAATCGGCATTCCGATCCATGTTGGCGGACCGGTCGAATCGGGTCGTGGATTCGTTCTCCACACGAGCGACTATGCCCAGGGCAGTACGATACAGGTCAACGAGTCGGTCAGCCTGACGGCGACGGTCGATATTCTCAAGGATATCGCCGAAGGTCGCGGGCCGCGCCGGGCGTTGTTGGCGCTCGGTTATGCCGGATGGGGCGCGGGCCAACTCGACGGCGAGATCCAGCAGAACTCGTGGCTGAACGTCAACGCCGACGAGTCGTTGCTGTTCGGCGACCATCCCGACACCAAATGGGAACAGTCCCTCGCCAAGCTCGGCATCGATCTCTCGCTACTTTCGGGCGAAGCAGGCCACGCCTGAGGTGGGCGCTCAGCGGAGTTTGCCTCCACCTCCTGCCCTGACCGGACACGGGTCGTCACGCAGGATTCCGAACAGCACGTGATCGCGCCAGCGTCCGTCGATCTTCAGGTAACCGCGCGCCAAACCCTCTTCGCGAAAGCCGCATTTGAGGAGCAGTCCGCGGCTGGCATCGTTGTGCGGCAGACACGCTGCTTCCACGCGGTGCAGGCTGAGGGGGCCAAACGCATGCTCCAGGACGCAGGCAACCGCTTCGGTCATATAGCCCTTGCGGACGTGGGGCGCGCCGGTCCAGTAGCCAAGGCTGCCAGTGGCCGCCACGCCGTAGCGGATGTTGGAGAGCGTGATACCGCCCACCAAGACGTTGTCGCTGCGGTCAAAGATGAGAAAGCCGTAGCCGGAGCCGGCGCGCCATTCCTCCCGGATCTGGGCACGCCGTCGCCGGAAGGCGGCGCGCGAGGCACCGTCCGGCGGCCAGGTCGGCTCCCACGGCTTTAGGAATTCCTGGCTCTGCCGGCGCAGCGTCACCCACGCATCGGCATCACGTGCCACCGGAGGACGCAGCAGCACACGCCGACCGGCCAGCGTCAGACCCGGTGCCCAGCTCCCGAAAATCCACCACATGCGCTGCCGTCCCGCCTTTGATCCGCACGCGGTCAGGCGGATAGCCTTGCGGCGAAATCGTCATATTCCATCATGCGGTCGAGCGGCCCGATCGCGGCAAGGGACGGCCGTCCGCTTAAGATGCGCCGGGCGACGCGGGCGACCGCCGCCGTGTCGACCGCTTCGATCCGCCGGACCATTTCAGCGACGGGGATCGGGCTGCCGTAGATAAGCACCTGCTCGCCGATCTGCTCGGCCCGCGCGCCGGTCGACTCCAGCGACATCAGGGTTGCCGCCTTGAGCTGGTTTCGCGCCCGCGAGACCTCGGATTCTTCGAGCGTGTCGACAAGACGGCCGATCTCCTCGCACAGGACCGGCATGAGCTCGACGACCTCCCGCTCCCCTGTACCGGCGTAGATGCCGAACAGGCCGCAGTCGGCGTAGTGCGAGCCGTAGCTGTGGATCGAATAGACCAGGCCGCGGCGCTCCCGGATCAATTTCCTGGAACAGGCGCGACGACATGCCGCCGCCGAACAGGGCCGAAAAGACCGAGGCGGCGTAAAGGTCGGGGTCGTGCAGTCCGACGCTCGGAAACCCGACGGTCAGGTGGACCTGCTCGAAATCCTTGTCCTCAATGTGGGCGCCGCCGCCGTAGGACGCCGCCTCGTGCCGCAGCGGGCCGTGGCCGGGCAGATCCCGGAACAGCGTTTCGGCCAGCGCGACCAGGTGTTCGTGCTCGATCATGCCGGCGGCGGACAGCACCATCGCGCCGCTTCCGTAGGCCTCGCCCATGTAGCCGATGATGGCGTCACGCGACATCTTGCGCACCCGTTCGGCATCTCCCAGCACCGGCCGGCCCAGCGGCTGGTGCGGAAAGGCGGTCGATTGGAAATGATCGAAGACAATGTCGTCGGGCGTATCGTGCGCCTGCCCGATCTCCTGCAGCACGACGCTGCGCTCGCGCGCCAGCTCCTCCGGATCGAAGGTCGAATGCTGCAGGATATCCGCAAGTATATCGACTGCCAGCGCTGTGTCTTCTTTTAATACCTTCGCATAGTATGCGGTGCGCTCGCGCGCCGTGTAGGCGTTCAGATGCCCGCCGACCGCCTCGATCTCGGCGGCAATGTCCAGAGCGGAGCGGCGCTTCGTTCCCTTGAACGCCATGTGCTCGAGGAGATGGGCAACCCCGTTGATCTCGGCCGGCTCGTTGCGCGTGCCGGCATCGACGAAGACGCCCACCGACACGGTTTCGACCGCGTCCATGGTGTGGGTGACAACGCGCAGCCCGTTGTCCAGCCGCGTCAGCTGCACGCTCACGCCGCGCCCTCGATCACCGCGCCGGAGCGGATATGCGCCTTCACCGCCTCGAGCTCGTTGGGCAGCACCGCGTATCTCTCCTCCCGCGCCATCAGGTCGGCCAGCCGCGGCGGCAGCGACGGCCGGAGTGCCGTGGCCTGCTCCACCGCCTCGGGGAATTTGGCGGGATGGGCCGTCGCCAGGGCGACGACGGGCGTTGCCGGATAGCGCGCCTTGGCGCGCCCGGCGCCGACGCCGATCACTGTGTGGGGGTCGAGGAGTGCGCCGTGGGCCCGGTATTCCGCGGCGATGGCCGCCACCGTCTCCCCGTCGTCCATGCGGTGGCCGTCGAACAGGGCCCGGAGCTGCTTCATGCCGCCCTGCGGCACGCGAAGCGATCCGGTGCGCCGGAATTCGCGCATCGTGTCCATCACCGCGCGGCCCTCGCGCCCGCAGACGTCGAACAGCAGCCGCTCGAAGTTGCTCGAGACCTGGATGTCCATGCTCGGCGAGAGCGACGGCTCGACCTCGCGCATCTCCATGACGCCGGTCTCCATGAACCGGGTCAGGATGTCGTTGCGGTTCGACCCGATGATCAGTTCGGCCACGGGCAGGCCGATCTGTCGCGCCGCGTAGCCGGCATAGACGTTGCCGAAATTGCCGGTCGGCACGGCGAAGCCGACGGGCCGGTCGGGCGCGCCCAGGGCCACCGCGGCCTGAACGTAATAGACGATCTGGGCCATGATCCGCGCCCAGTTGATCGAATTCACCGCACTGAGCCGCAATTCGTCGCGCATGGCGCGGTCGGCGAACATCGCCTTGACCAGATCCTGGCAATCGTCGAAGGAGCCCTCGATCGCGATGTTGTGGACGTTGTCGGCCAGCACCGTGGTCATCTGACGGCGCTGGACGTCCGAGACGCGACCGTGCGGATGCAGGATGAAGATCTCGATCGCGTCGCGGTCGCGGCAGGCCTCGATGGCGGCGGACCCGGTATCGCCGGAGGTTGCGCCGACGATGGTGACCCGCTCGCCGCGCCGGCTCAAAACGTGATCGAACAGCCGCCCGAGAACCTGCAGGGCGAAATCCTTGAAGGCCAGGGTCGGCCCGTGGAACAGCTCCATGAGCCAGAGATTGCGGTCGAGCTGTCGCAGCGGTGCCACCGCAGCGTGGTCGAATCCGGCGTAGGCGTCATGCACCAGGGCCGCGAACGCGTCCTCCGCGATGCGCCCGCCGAGAAACGGCGACATGATGCGGGTTGCCGTCTCCGCATAGGACAGGCCGCGCAGGGCGCGGAAATCATCCGTGCGGAATTTCGGCCAGGACTCCGGCACATAAAGACCGCCGTCCGCGGCCAGTCCGGCCAGCAGTACCTCGTCGAATTCCAGGATCGGGGCGTCACCCCTTGTGCTGATATAGCGCACGCGGTCCGTCCGTTCTGTCGAGCGCTCAACCTAGCGGCGGCGCCGGCCCCAGGCAAGGCGAGTCAGGCGCCCTCGAGGTAGCGCGCCGTCAGGTGCGCCTGGAAGGCTTCGGCACCGAGCGGCGCTCCCGTCGCCTCACGCAGCAGGTCGTCGGTCGACAGCAGCGATCCTTTGCCGTGCACGTGTTGGCGCAGCCATGCCATCAGCGGCGCGAAATCGCCGCGCTTGATGCCGGGCATGATGTCCGGATCAGCGGCGCGCGCCGCCGCCATCAGCTGCGCTGCGGCCATTGCGCCCAGCGTGTAGCAGGGGAAATACCCGAAATCGCCGTCCGGCCAGTGCAGATCCTGCAGACAGCCCGAGCGGTCGTCGGGCGGCGTAATGTCCAGGAGGTCCCGCAGGCCGTCGCCCCAGGCGCCGGGCAGGTCGGCGACCGCAAGGTCACCGGCGATCATCGCACGCTCCAGCCGGGTGCGCAGGATGACATGCGCCGGGTAGGTTATCTCGTCGGCATCGACCCGGATGAAGCCGGGCCGGACCCGGGTGGCCAGCCGGTGCAGGTTGCCGGGCGTCCAGGCGGGGCCCGATGCCTTGAACGTGGCGGCAATGATCGGCGCGGCCCATTCGAAAAAGGCGCGCGAACGGCAGACCTGCATCTCGACCAGCAGTGACTGGCTCTCGTGCAGCGCCATGCCGCGTGCCCTTCCGACCGGCTGGCGCCACCATGCACGCGGCAGGCCGCGTTCGTACATGGCGTGCCCGGCTTCGTGGAGTACGCCCATCAGCGCCTCGGCGTAGTCGGCTCTGCTGTAGCGCGTGGTGATCCGGCTGTCGTCGGCGATGCCACTGGAGAAGGGATGCAGGCTTTCATCCATGCGGGCGCTGTCGAAATCGAGGCCGACTGCTTCCGCCATTCGCCGACACAGCCGTTTCTGCACCGGCACCGGGAACGGCCCCTCGGGGTGGACGGGCGCACGCCGCCGCCGCTGCCGCGCCAGCGCCCTGTCGAGAAAATCGGGCAGGAATGCGGCGTAATCCTCGAGGATCGCGACGACCCGGGCGGCATCGGCGCCGGGCTCGTACTGGTCCATCAGCACGTCGTAGACGGGCCGGCCGAAGGCCGCCGCCTTGGCCTGTCCAACCTCGCGGGTCAGTCGGACCACCTCCTCCAGGCTGGGCTGCAGGGCGCGGAAATCGGATCTCGGACGGGCCGTACGCCAGACGGTTTCGCACCCGGACGTCGCACGCGACCGGGCAGCGACGAGATCGGCGGGCAGGGCTGTCGCGTGCAGCCAGATGCGCCGCATCTCGCGCAGGTTCGCCGCCTGCCAGCGGTCCAGCGCGGCAACCTCCATCTCGACCGCCGCAAGGTCCTCGGCGACGCGCGGGCTTGCCAGCATCTCATGCGCCAGCACTCTCAGATCGGCGATCTGCTCACCCCGAGCGCGGGCGCCGGCAGGCGGCATCACCACCGACATGTCCCAGTGCAGTACGCCGATCGTCTCGCCGATCAGCGCGTGGCGGCGGAATGTCTCCTCGAGCCGCAGGTAGGCCTTGATGTGTCGCTTCAACTGCTGTCGTCCGCGTTTTTGCCGGCCGGGCGCCGCACGTGGTAGACGATATACACCGCCAGCAGGGCCGCGGCGAGCGCGAACCATGTTATCGCGTAGGACAGATGGTTGTTGGGCAGCTCGATCCGCCAGGTATTGGGAACCGGATAGGCCTCCTCGGACCGCATTTCGGCGGCATCTCCCTCCGTTCCGCCGCTCGCCGCGGCCGCGGCTTCCGCGTTGTCGGATCCGGGGGAGACCGGGGCCTCGCCGGTCGCGAAGATGTAGTAATCGACGAATGGCAGCACGCCGACCGAACCGGCCATCGCGGCGAGGTCGATATAATACCATTCGTTCTTGTCCGGCCGGTTCGTCGGGGTCAGCCAGCCCGGCGCCTCCGGCACACGGACGATGCCGCTCACCTCCACCTGCCGCGACGGCGTGTCGGCAGCACGAGCCGCAGCCCCGGGCCAGTCCATCGGCACCCAACCGCGATCCACCATCAGAGTCGGGCCGCCGTCGGCACGGACGAACGGTGTCACGAGGTTGATGCCGGGCTTGCCGTCGCGAACCCGGTTGAGCAGGCGTCGTTCGGCGTCGTGCAGAAAGTGCCCGGCCACCCGGACCGGCCGGTAGACAAGGTCGGCGCCAGGAATCCGGGTATCGACGGGCAGCTTGATGGCCGGCGCACGGCCCCGGATCTGCAACTCCTCGATCAGGTCTGCCTTCCACTGCATGCGCTGCAGCTGCCAGCCGCCGAGCGCCACGAGCACGACCAGCGCCGGCATCGTGATCATGGTCGGCCAGAATGTCGGTCGGAATCTCACGGTCGGCTCGTCCCGGTGCGCTCGCTGATGGACAACCGGATAGGACGATGTGGCTGTTATGTAAAGGTGTTCTTGCCGCCTTCACCGGCCCGGTGCCGGTATTGCAGGGCGATCAGGACGCCCTTGAGCGGCCGCAGCAGAGCGATCGAGGCGAGCAATATGGTCGGGATCCACAACAGCGCGTGCAGCCACAGCGGCGGCCCGACCAGGACTTCGAACAGGATCGCCAGCGCCACCACCAGCGGGCCGGTGACGAACATGACGAAGACCGCGGGGCCGTCGCCGCTGTCCTCCGGCCGCAGGTCGAGGCCACAGACCTCGCAGCTCTGCGCCACCCGCAGGAAATGCACGATATCGGTGAACAGGCGCCCCTGCCCGCAGCGCGGGCAGCGGCACAGCAGACCGGCCCGCAGCACGGAAACCGGCGCGCGGAGCTCCGTCACCGGGGGCCCCGCACGCTGGTGCCGCGAAGCCGCCGCAAGCTCAGCTTCCCCAGATATAGACGCAGCTGAACAGGAACAGCCAGACCACGTCGACGAAATGCCAGTACCAGGCCGCCGCCTCGAAGCCGAAATGGTGCTCGGGCTTGAAGTGGCCCTTGATGGCCCGGAACAGGCACACCGTCAGGAAGGTGGTGCCGATGATCACGTGGGCGCCGTGAAAGCCGGTCGCCATGAAGAAGGTCGACGGGTAGATGCCGTCGCTGAAGGCGAACGGCGCATGCCAGTACTCGTAGGCCTGCAGCGCGGTGAACAGTGCGCCGAGCCCGATCGTGGCCAGAAGCCAGCGCACAGTGCCCGACTGGCTGCCCTCGCGGAGCCGGTGATGCGCCACCGTCACGGTCACGCCGGAACTCAGGAGAATCAGCGTATTGACAAGCGGGATCGTATACCAGGCGAAGGTCTCGATGCCCTCGGGCGGCCAGACCGCCGGGTCGGCCTTCGGAAACAGGCTGGAATTGAAGAAGGCCCAGAAGAAGGCGGCGAAGAACATCACCTCCGAGGCGATGAACAGCATCATGCCGTAGCGATGGCCGAGCTGCACGACCGGCGTGTGGTGGCCTTCATGGGTTGCCTCGCGGACCACATCGGTCCACCAGCCGAACATGGTCAAGGCCATAAGGGCGATGCCGGGGGCGATGGTCAGGATGCCGAGCGCCTCGCCGACCCCGCCGAGCATGTCGGGGTGCATGTAGAGGATCAGGCCGAAGGCCAAAGCGAAGGCCGCGATCGCGCCGACCATCGGCCAGCGGCTCGGATCCACCATATGGAAGTCATGCTTGGCTGCGCCGCTCATTCTCGTAAATCCTCGCTTGTCCTGGTCCGAAACCGGTGCTGTTGCAGATTAGCGTTCACCTGACCGTCCCGCTGGCCGGATGGGCCGCGCTGGCAGCCACCGTGCCATCCTCCGCCCCCGGCCGGGGGAAGAAGGTGTAGGACAGGGTTATGGTGTTCACATCGTCGAGATTGCGATCCTCCATGATCGCCGGATCGACGAAAAAGGAAACCGCCATGTCAACCTTCTCGCCGGCCTCGAGCCGCTGTTCGGTAAAGCAGAAGCAGGCGATCTTGTCGAAGTACTTTGCCGCCTTCAGCGGGGTGACGTTGTAAGTCGCGGTGCCGACCGTGGGCCGGTCCGCAACGTTGCGCGCACGGTAGAACGCCAGCGCGGTCTCGCCGACGCGCACGGTCATCGGGCCCTGCGCCGGCGTGAAGCGCCAGGGCAGCGCCGCGTTGACGCCGGCATCGAAGCGCACGGTGATGCGTCGCGTATCCGCCGCAGCAACCGGTGCCTGTGCGACGCCGGGGGTCCCGCCGAACCCGGTAACCCGGCAGAACAGGTCGTACAGCGGCGCCGAGGCGAAGGCGAGGCCGACCATGCCGGCGACCACGCCGAGCAGCGCGATCATGGTCCGACGGTTACGGCGGCGGGTGGCAGCGTCCATGCGTCACCCCCCGCTCATCTTGACGATGGCGACGATGTAGAACAGCACGACAAGCACGCCGAGAACCGCGGCCACCGCAATGTTGCGGCTGCGCAGGCGGCGTTGCCGCTCGTGGCGGTCGTCGGACCTGCGACCGGGATCCTGCCGCGTATTCGTCACGATCGTTGCCATGCGCGCGTCACCCCGACGGCCCCACCGGTCCGTCGACGATCAGGAGAGCGAACAGGGCCGCCAGATAGAACAGCGAATAGCGGAACATGCGCCGCGCCGGGGCATCGCTCTCGCTGCGCAGCACGGCGACCGCGGCCGACACGAACCCCAGGCTGAGCACGAGCGACGCCGCGCCGTATATCCAGCCGGCGACGCCCAGCAGGCTCGGCGCCAGCGCCACCGGAACCAGCAGCAGCGTGTACAGCAGCATCTGCCGCTTGGTGGCCGGCTTGCCGGCCACGACGGGCAGCATCGGCACCCCGGCGTTCTGGTAGTCGCCGCAGCGGTAAAGCGACAGCGACCAGAAGTGTGGCGGCGTCCAGAAGAAGATCAGGGCGAACAGCGCCAGCGACTCGACCGAAACCGACCCGGTGACCGCGGCCCAGCCGATCACCGGCGGGAAGGCGCCGGCGGCGCCGCCGATGACGATGTTCTGCGGCGTCCGGCGCTTCAGCCAGATGGTGTAGACGAAGACGTAGAACAGGATTGCCAGCGCCAGCAGCGCGCCGGCCACCCAGTTCACCATCAGCCCCATCATGGCAACGGACGCCACCGACAGGAACACGCCGAAGCCGAGCGCCTCGCCCGGCGCGATGCGGCCGGCGGGAATCGGACGATGCGCGGTGCGCGACATCACCGCATCGATATCGCGGTCGTACCACATGTTGATCGCCCCGGCCGCGCCGGACCCGACGGCGATGCATAGCACCGCGACGGCGGCCAGAACCGGGTGCACGCCGCCCGGTGCGATCACCAGCCCTACGAAGCCGGTGAACACGACCAGCGACATCACGCGCGGCTTTAGCAACGCAAGGAAATCGCCGGCGCCGGCGGCGCCGGTGACACCCGTCGCGGTCGTCATGCGGTATGCGCTATCTGACATCGATCCGCCCCGTGGCCCCAGCTACCGGACGACCGGCTGCTCCTCGAAGGTATGGAACGGCGGCGGCGAGTTCACCGTCCACTCCAGGGTCGTCGCGCCCTCGCCCCAGTAGTTCGCCTCGGCCTGCCGGCCACGGAAATAAGAATGGGCCATGATGGCAATGAAGCCGAGGGTCGAAAGCGCGGTAATATACGAGCCCCAGGAGGAGATCATGTTCCAGCCGGCGAACGCGTCCGGATAGTCGATGTAGCGGCGCGGCATGCCGGCGAGGCCCGAGAAATGCATCGGGAAGAAGGTCAGGTTGATGCCGATGAAGGCGGTCCAGAACTGGATCTTTCCCGCGGTCTCGTTGTACATGCGGCCCGTCATCTTCGGCCACCAGTAGTAGATGCCGGCGAAGATGGCGAAGATCGCGCCGGTCGCCACCACGTAGTGGAAGTGCCCGATCACGTAGTAGGTGTCGTGCAGGGCGATGTCCATGCCGGCATTGGCCAGCACCACGCCGGTGACGCCGCCGACGGTGAACAGGAAGATGAAGCCGATCGCCCACAGCATCGGCGTGTCGAAGCGGATCGAGCCGCCCCACATCGTGGCGATCCAGCTGAAGATCTTCACGCCCGTCGGCACCGCGATGACCATCGTCGCCGCCGTGAAATAGACGCGCAGGTCGATGTCCATGCCGACCGTGTACATGTGGTGCGCCCACACGATGAAGCCGACGAAGCCGATCGCGACCAT
>JABAOD010001138.1_pt3 | contig 66368 bp, 74 predicted proteins | sample 7062151 | NCBI WGS metagenome assembly JABAOD01 (sample SAMN14538626, study PRJNA623070) | marine sediment metagenome | biome: marine biome [ENVO:00000428]; feature: marine pelagic biome [ENVO:01000023]; material: deep marine sediment [ENVO:00002113] | place: India: Gulf of Khambhat ... | reverse complement strand
ATCATCGACAGCCTCACGGCCCTGAGGCAGTTCTGCATGAGGGACTTCGAGGAGAACGTCAGCACGCAGTCCTTCATACGCTTCCTTACCGAATCGGAGAAGACGGCCCTGATGACGGTGGAGACTCCCAACAACATGGGTTCGAAGCTGGAGACCTTCCTTGCCAGGGGGGAGATCAGGCTCTACAAGTTCAGGCATGAGAACGGCATCAAGAGGTTCATCTCCGTCGAGAAGTACAAGGGGTCCAGCCACCTGGAGTACATCGTTCCCATGGAGATCAAGGGGGATGGGATACTGGTCCACGCAGATGAGGCCTAGGGCAGCCAGACCTCCAGAACCCTGTCGACGGCGGCGTCCAAGAAGCTCCCCTTGTAGGTGATTAGAAGTTCTGCAACTCGCTCTTTATCTCCTAGGTAGTAGAAGTTTCTCGTCTCTCGGGTCCGGACCTCCACCACCCGCTTCTGTGTCAGCTTTTTCAGGTGGAAGGAGAGGGTGGACTTCGAGACACCCAGGACCTGCCGCAAGTCGTCGAAAGGGGCCTCCTTCACGAGCATTAGATGCAGGATCAACCTCCTGGGACCCTTTTGGCGAAGGAGGGCCAAAATGTCCCTGTCCTGTAGGTACACATCTCTTGCCGAGAAGTAGGTCTTACGGTAGCCGTCGCTCCTGCTTGTTATGAACCCCTTCTTCTCCAAGTAGTCCAGGTGGTATCTCAAATCCCCCAGGGATATGTCTAATTGCTTTTCCAAACCCCTCATGTGAAGGCCAGGATGGGACCTCACGAACTGGAAGACCATCCTCCGTCTTTCGAGGTCCAGGACCTCCTCCTCGCCCATGGCCCCGTCCTCAAGAGCCCTTTACCATCCCCGCGTAGATCAGGACGAGAATGGCAAAGTCCATCAGTACCATCTCCAGATTCGCTTGGAAGGCCCTACTGAAGACTGTGAGGAATATGCCCAGGGTCAGGAGAAGCCCCTTGATGAAGAAGCCCAAGAAAGCCAGGGTGACCAGTAGGAGCTTTACACTCTTCACCCTGTACGTGGCCACACCCATGAGGAAGCTCAAGAGAAGGGCAAACCCCATCAGAGAGACTCTGAAGAAGGGCTCCATTTCGCTTAAGGACACCATGTAATCGAACGGACATCAACTCGTCAGTGGTAAAAAGCTTCTGTTGTTGATCTAGCAAATGGCAGTGTTCTTCGTTCGAAGCCTGTGCCAAGGGATTCGAAGCTTGTGCCAAACAGGATATAAAGGCTGGAGTCCGAGGAGGCCCCATGGATGTGAAAACCACGAGGCTAGGAGCAAAGGCAGCAATGATGACAACCGCCCTTCTGGTGGGCCTCGCTCTCATCTTCGGGAGCCTGGCATCTGCCCAGACCGAGCCACCCATCGAGCTACCCTCGGTGCCCTACGACATCGAGTCGGCCATAGGCGTGGCCACTAACGCAGGTGGTACGGGCGTCGCTACGTTCATCTTCGCCGATGGCGTGGAACCCTGGGCCGTCCTCGTAGTGAAGGCAGGAACCCCCGACGGAATCGACAGGGTCTCAGTGACTTTCTCCATGGAGACCAAGACCGTCACAATCGAGGCCGAGGACGCAGAGTCCACCAACGTCGTGACGATCTTAGTCAACAAGGCATTCATAGACGACTACATAGCTGGCACTGAAAACGAGCTGTCCATCGTCAAGTCCGACGCGGTGAACTACCGGGGCATGACTGCCTCGGAGGATGCGGGTGGCGCGAAGGTCTACGTCTTCGTGATCAACCATTTCTCGATCCAGTCGATTGAGATATCCCCGCAGACCTCCGGAACCGGCACCATCCTCGGGGCTGAAGGCCTCACTGCCATGGGGTGGGCTGTCGTCAGTGTGGCGATCGCGGTCATCCTGGTCGCTGCCGTAGTGGCCCTTCGGAAGAGGCAATAGCTCTTCCCCCTCCCTTTTCTTCTCTCTTTTTATCCACTCATTCTGCATTGTCCTAAGCGTGGCGACCGCTGTGTTGGTGATAGGACTGGTGATCCTCTTCCTGAAGAGGCGGCGTTAGTCCCTGGATCTGGTGGACCTTCCGTCCTCGACTGCCATTTCAGTGGAGGGCACCCTGTTCGAGGCTTGTGTCAGGGGGTTCGAGGGTTGTGCCAAAAATCGTATAATAGCTTAGCAACACCCATCAAAGGATGACTCCCCCGCTTGAAGTATCAGCAGTCTCTTCGGTAGGCCCCGATGAATTCCGCTCGTCTCATAGTTCATTATCTGTTCTGAGAATGAGATTGAAGGTTGATTATACAAACTTTACGGATTGTAACTACGTTACGTCCGGTAACGGGGTGGATTGAGATGCGTCTCCACAAAAAGGGATCCGAAGTCGTGCCGATATACCGCAAGAAACCTCGTCAGACAGTGCAGTGTAGTTCAGGACCTTCCCCCTTCATTGGAAGGTCCCTTATCATCTCTCTCATGGTGCTCCTTCTCCTCCTCTCTGCTGTGTCTTCCCTTGCCTGGATGGGAACAGTGGAGGCCCAGAGCCTTCGGGAGGTAAAGGCGAAGACCTTCTATCTCCATACCAGCGAGGACACGAAGAATGTCGGCTCGGTGGCCACGCAGCACATCATGAACACGACGGTGGGCACCAGTGGCCAGACAATCTATTCTCAGATGCGGATCATCGCTCGCTGGCTCCTCTACCCCGAGCTGGCCGACAGCCTCACATTGAACGGAACCTTCACCATGACTATATGGTGGAAGGCCAGCGGGGACGCCGGTGACCCCGCATGGACCCTCACAGTGAGCGAGGTCTTTTCGGATGGATCCTCCGAGGTGGTTGCCACATCGCAGGTCAACAACGACATTAGCACCTCCTTTGAGGAGGATTCAGTGTCCGCATCCATCTTACGTACCTTCCAGAAGGGATCAAGCATCGAGGCCCAAATAGACATCCTGGGGAACGCCTTTGTATTCTATACTATAGAATGGGGGAATGCTACACGCGACAGCCGAGTCCTTCTCCCAGCCGAGGACTACATCCGTATCGTCCCCCAAGGAGAGGGGGGCATTGTCACCCTGGACTCCGACCGCAACGTGAAGAACAACTTCGATCCCGCAGCGCAGAACAAGACCAGCTATTTCCAGGCGAAGTTAACGGACCCCTTCGGCGGTTATGACATCCACTGGGTAAACCTTACCGTCGAGGACCTCGACGGGAACGTAGTGCCAGACCTTAACAACATCTCCATGCCTAAGGTCTCAGGTTTCTTCAACTCCTTCGAGTCCATCTACGAGGTGAGCTGGAACTACAGTGGGTATGCCGAGGGTCGATACAACATCACGCTATATGCCTTAGACAAGAATGGCCGCATCGCTTTCGAGGAGACGGGTAGCTTCGGCGGGCACCTCGAGGTCGAGACCGGTGTCTTCTTCATCGGGGCGCCGCCCATCGAGGTGCACATCCGAGTCGTGGATGGCGACGGCACCAACCTCTCCGGGGCTCAGGTCCTAATCCTCTTCGGAGATGTAGTTCAGGCCGAAGGGACCACGAACGCCACGGGCGGATTAGAGGTGAACCTCGCCCCGGGCATATACGAAATGGAGGTGTGGTGGAAAGACACCCTGGTGGGCTCCTTTCCACTGGATGCCACTGAGGACGTCCCCTTTGACGCCCCTCTCCTAGCCCAGGCGGCGGTGTATGACCTGGTCTTCTCCGCCGTGGACTCCAGAGGAGCGGGGCTTTCAAAGGCCGCCCTGGCGGTGAAGTACCCCAACGGTACCGTGAGCGACCCGCCCCTAGTCCTAGACGACAGAGGCAACGTGACCCTTCCGGACATGCCTGGTGGTCGCTACGACCTCACTATCCTCTGGACGGGCAAGGTGGTGGCCGAGAAGACCTTTGACATACAGCTCTCTGGAAACTACTTGGTGAGCGCATCGGTCTACTACGTGGATTTCACCGCGGTGGATGCCGACGGGGCGGTTGTGGAGAACGCTCTAGTCACGGTCTTAGACCCTGCCTTCGGGACCATTGTCGAGTCCCGTCTCACCAACCTCCAGGGGAAGCTCGTGTCTAGGATCCCCTTCGGCAACTACGAGGTCCAGGTCTCCTGGTTCGGCATCCCTGTCCTAGCTGGCCAGAGCCTCAGCGTTTCGGGTGACGTCGATATGACCCTAAGCCTCTCCATCTTCTCCACGGAGTTCGTCCCCGTGGACTCTCGGGGGATCTCCTTGGAGGACGCCGCTGTCAGCATATCCGCCGGCGGCTTTACCCGAATCGCCAACACCCTGTCCGGAGGCTCTGCCACCCTCCGAGTCCCCCTCGGGGACTACAGCATGACGGTGGTATGGCGTGGAGTGACCGTTTTCGATGCCGTCCAGACGGTGGACGGCACTGCTCGAACCATCCAGCTGCAGGCCGATGTGTTCTACCTCACCCTGACGGTGCGGGATGCCAGCGGCTCGCCTCTGACAGGGGCCTTCGTGACAGTCCTCCGGGCCGGGGAAACTGTTGGCGCGGGGTCCACTGACGCGGAAGGGAAGGCTGAATTCCGACTCCCCACGGGCACATACCAGGTCCAGGTCTCTTACCGGACCACATATCTGCTGACGCAGGTCAGCACCGACGTCGAGGCCTCCGCCAATCTGTCCCAGGACCTAACATTGGACGTCCCCATTTCGTCCTTCCCGCCTCCGATTTACGCCACGGTCCTCTTCTATGTCCTCATTGGCGTGGTGGCCATCGCTGCGGGCCTTATTTTTGTACTTCTGAAGCTCAAGGAGGTGATCTAATGGTTCGGCGATTCACAGTCTTGTCCCTCATTGTCCTGCTGCTCTTGGCGGCCTTCGTAACGGGGCTCACGCCGGTGGGAACCGTAGCGGCCGCGGCCTCCCCTGCCAAGCAGAAGGTGGTCTACTTCCAGAACGCCACAAAGACCATCGGAGGAAGCTCCGAATTCATCATGAACACAATGCTCCCCACGATGGATGAGCGCGTGGAGCAGTTCACCAGCGCCAGCGTCACCTTCGGCTGGTTCCTGGATCCGCCTTTGGCCGGCGATCTGGTCCTGAACGGGACGGCCACGGCACACCTTTGGATGCGATTGCTGGACGCTAAGGGAGCGGGGACGACTCAGGTCACCTTGGGGCTGGGATTGTACTCCCACCACAACGGTAGTACAGTCGTCATCCTCGACGAGACGGCGGTGGCCAACAAGAAGACCCACGGCTTTGTAACCTCCCACTTCTCGGAGTATGAGGTCTCGGGACAGATTACGGAAGTCGTGGTGGCGGCCGGGGCCCGACTGGAGGTTCGCCTCCTTATCGATAGCAACGAAGCCGTCACGAAGCGGATTGCCTGGGGGAGCGACGACTTCCGGAGCCGGGTGCAGTTCCCGGCGGCCACTCGCATAGCCGTTGACCAGATTCGCGCCTTCAACACCACGGGGGACCTGCCAGCCTTCTTCGACCCCAACGATAACATCACCATCAACGCCACTATCGTCGACCCCTTCGGGGGCTATGACATCGTCTGGGTGAACATGACCTTGGAGGCCCCCGATGGAAGCCTTCTCTTCGACAGGGAGCCCATGGCGAGAACCACGGGCAACGACACATCATATGCGAGTACCTTTGAGCTGAACTGGCCCGATATACCCAAGGTCAAGGGTACCTACAACATGACTGTTCAGGCCGTGGACAAGACTGGCTTCCACTACCGGTTCCCCGACCGTCCCGGCGACGAGACGTTCGGTGACCACTTGGAGTCCCTGACAGTGCTCTTGGCCGTTGGCGAAATCATCTGGGTGAATTTCCTCCTCTTGGACGGAAGGAACCGGCCCTTGGATGGCGCTCGGTTGGAGCTATGGGACGCCACCATCCTGGCTGCCTCAGGCATCTCCAACGAAACCGGCCGGCTGAACCTTACTGGCGTACCAGGGCCTGGTGACTACACGGCTCGAGGTTACTGGGAGGACGTCCGAGTCCTCGATCAGACCGTCAACGTGCCAGGCATCGTCGATGAGGACGAGGCCATCACCTTGACCCTGGGGGTGTACGATCCCATCCTCCGGGTGGTGGACGATGCGCGGCTCCCGCTGGGAGATGCCACAGTCTTTCTGACTCATCCCAATGGGACGGTCCTGGCCGAACCCGTGAGCACCGACGCCCAGGGCGATATCGCTCTCACCAGGGCACCCACGGGTACCTACACCCTGCGGATCATCTGGTCCGGGGTCACTGTGGGCGTCAAGGCGGTGGTCGTCGCTTCCAACGACGTCCACTTGGTGGTCGCAGACGTCTTCTACCTCCGTCTCAGGGCGTTGGACCAGGACGGTCGAGCAGTGGCCGGTGTCCACATCACGGTGACCGACGTGAGCCGGGCTCTCATCGCCGACTCTCAGTTGTCGGACGCCGAGGGATCCATGGTCTCGCGCCTGCCCAAAGCCACCTACCGGGTCGAGGCCAACTGGTTGGGGGCCGGTGTAGGCTCTATTGATGCCATCGCTCTGACGGCGAACCAGACCGTGGACCTAAGTCTGGCCATCTTCGCAGTGAGCCTCACGATGACGGACCAGCAGGAAATTCCTTTGGAAGGGGCCACGGTGGAGGTCACCTTCGAGGGCTTCAAGGCGGGAGGTACGACGGACGCTTCTGGGCGGTTGTCCCTACAGCTGCCCGGCGGCGATGTGTCCCTGAAGGTATGGTGGAAGGACGTCCTGGTGTTCGAGGGGTCCAAGACGGTTGCCTCTAGTAGCGTGGCCCACACCATCCAGACCCAGGTTTACCACATTCCCGTCAAGGCCGTTGACAAGGACGGGAACCCCCTGGCTGGTGTGTCTCTCACCCTCTACAGAGAAGGGGTCCCCGTGGACGGTGGTATCACGGGTGTTGACGGCATCTACACCTTCAGACAGCCTGTGGGAAGCTACACCGTCGTGGCCAAGCTGGACACTACTTACCTATTGTCGGATATCGACCAGACCGCGGAGGTCTCCTTCAGCCTGCCCACGGATCAGCCCGTAGAGGTAAGATTTGCCGAGTTCGCTCCGCCATTCACGGGGACTACTCTCTTCCCCGTCACCTTGGGGATCGTCGGGCTGATAGCAGTCCTGGGCTTCCTAGTCTTCCGATGGAAGAGACGTGGCGGAGGAAGGCAACCGGAGCCCCCGGAACCCCCGAGGCCACCGGAGTCCTGAGACTCTACGTGTCAGTCCCACCTGGACAACCATCGCCCAGCGCCCTTCAGGGTAGGACAGACCCCAACAAGAAGCCAGAGGTGGTGGCTCCAGGCGTCGATCTGGTGACCACGGGCCTCTAGCCCAGTATGTGAAGGTTTCGGGAACCTCCGCCGCAGCGGCCGTGGTTACCGCCCTTCTAGCTCTCGTCCTTCAGGGAAACCCATCCTTAGGGCCCCATATTCGTCCAGCGCCATCCTCGAGCTAAAGACGACGCTCATGGAAACGGCTCGCGAGCTCGATGGACCAAACGATCCTCATTACAGCCACTGCGGTTGGGGACTCACCCAGGGGAACGAGCCTCTTCAAGTGTAGAGAGTCTCGAAGGCAAACGTCCCATTCGAGGCTTGTGCCAAACTTTACTTAAAGGACCCGAGTCAATATCTTCAGCGTGAAGATCGGATCTCTCCCCCGAACCATCCAATTCTGGGCCGTCATGGCCTTCGTGTTCCTTATGGTGGGCTCTAGCCTCGGTCAACTGCCTCCGGAGCCTCCCTTTGGGGAGGAGTGGAGGAACCGAGCCTTGGAGATGGCTCAGAATATGGGGATGTTTGGACCTATATCCTTCGAGGATGCCATCCTTCGAGGGGCCTTTGTGGAGGCTGAGGTTGATGTGAACTACGGGGGGCTGTTCTCGTTCCGCATTGTGAGGGATGAAATGCCTACCGAGATCTTCGCAGAGGTGGAGGTCGAGGGGGCGATGCAGACGGGAACGTGGAGTCTGGAAGATGGGGGGCTTCCCGCCCTCGTTTTCGAGAGCCCTCAGATGTCCGTCAGCGTCCACAACGACCCCAGCAGGGCCCTCATCTACCGTTCTACAGAGGGTACCCTTAAGGTCACGTTCAAGGCGGCCCCAGGCGTTTTCATGGTCCTTCAGAACAACACGGTCCTCGTTGTTGGGACCGGCTTTCGGGGCCAGCTGGCTGCGTCCGGGCCTGGAAGCATCAGCCTGGATCAGAACTCCCTTACGGCGACCCTTTCCCCGGGTGCTAAGGTCTTCTTCAGAGCCCACCCGGTAGATGGCGAGGGGGCCGTCGGCTCGTGGGCCCAGGCGGCCATTTTCAAGGCCATGGCACGGGAGAGGCTAGGTGCCGAAGTCTTCCTTGTGGGTCTGGAGGGCGCTGTTATGGAGGACGTGGTCCTGTACTCAGAACTAGCCCTGAGTTCCAGGCTGGATGCTGAGGGCAGACTACTGGTGACGATCACGCGGGAGTCCGATGCCTCGGCGTTTGGCACCTTCGTAGCAATCAACATGCACCAGGCTATCCTGAACGTCACGGCCGTCGACGAGATCGTAGTGGAGTTGGACGGGACTCGCGTCGAGCGAACGGGCAACGTGGACGAACTTGTTGCATCACCCCCCTCCACTCCCGGACACTACGCTGCCGTGGGAGAGAATGGCCTTTTCTTGCTGGTTTACCTATCCGATCTCTCCATAAGGACCCTCACCATCGGGGTGGAGGCCCTCATAAAGACCCTCACCCTTGAGAGTCTCATTTACGTTGTCTTGGGAGCGGTGGTCACTGCCTTGGCAGCTGTGGCGCTTCTCCGAAGGGCCAAGAGGGAGTGGTGAGGTTCCCGGTCTGGGTGGCCAGGGTCGATATATTGAGGGGACGCCTGTTTCTTGGGCGAATGGGACAGATCGAGGGACCTGAACCGTCGGATAATAGCCCGAGGTCCGCTGGCAGCCACGTCCCCCGCCGCACTAGTTTTAAATAGGCCCAGATAAATCGGGCCTCCCCAAGGGATGGGTGCACAATGAGGTCCATTGTAAACAGAGCCATCGCCAGGTTTGAGGGGACTGCAGGGGGAGAGCCTAGGGGGGCCGTTGACTTTCCCCAGGCGAAGGAGGACGAGGAGCTCAAGAAGATCGTTGCCTCCCTCAACGTCAGCATAAAGATCGTGGGCTGCGGCGGCGGTGGTTCCAACACCATAAGCAGGCTCTGCGAAGCTGGGATCGTCGGTGCGTATCCATGCGCCATCAACACTGACGCCAAGCACCTTCTCCACATCACCTCCCCCAAGAAGATTCTCATCGGTCAGAGAATAACCAGGGGCCTGGGAGCGGGGGCCATACCGGAGGTGGGCGAAAAGGCTGCCAGGGAGAGCGAGGGCGAGATCAGGACTTTCCTCCAGGGCGCCAACGTCGTCTTCATCACCGCCGGTCTGGGCGGTGGCACGGGAACCGGCAGCGCCCACATCGTCGCCCGGCTGGCCAAGGAAACGGGAGCCCTCGTCATGGGCGTGGTAACCATGCCCTTCGCCGCCGAGGGTAAGATGCGGCGTGAGAACGCGGACGCTGGGCTGGAGAGGCTGCGTCGCTATTGCGACACCACGGCCGTCGTCGAGAACGACAAGCTGCTGGAGCTGGTGCCGAAGCTGCCCATCGATGCCGCCTTCAAGGTCGCTGACGAGATCCTCATGCAGAGCATCAAGGGGATGACGGAGATCGTCACCAAGCCCGGGCTCGTCAACATAGACTTCAGCGACCTCATGACCATCATCGAAGGCGGGGGAGTGGCCATGATAGGCATGGGGGAGGGGGCCGGTGAACCCGACAGGATCGACCTGGCCATAGAGGAGGCCCTCCAGTCGCCCCTGCTAGGGGAGATTGAGCTGAGCCAGGTGGGGGGCGCCCTGGTAAGGGTCGTCGGCGGCCCTGACCTGTCGGTCTCGGAGGCGGAGAGGGCGGCGGAGCTGGTCGGTGACATGGTGAACCCCATGGCCCGGATCATATGGGGCTGCTCGGTGGATCCCAGCCTCAGGGATGACGTGCGCATCCTAGTGGTCCTCACGGGCGTGCAGGGAGAGCACCTGCTGGGGAAGGAGACCACCCACATCGTGGAGGGAGAGATAGACCTTATCAGGTGAGGCCCCCTTTAGCCCCGGGATTGTCACGGTAGTCAAGGACAGGGTCGGACGGCAACGCTACATTGTCTTCCGGATGGAGGGTGGAGAGGACCTGGAGATGGGGGAGGTGTTACGCTCTCTCAGGGAGGCTGCCCACTCCTTCCCGGAGGGGTCGCGGCCATGGCTGGTTTCCTTTGAGAGGGGCCTTGGCATCGTGAAGTGCTCCCACACTGAGAAGGAGGCCGTCATTCAGCTTCTCCTGTCGGTGCAGAGAGTGGGTACCCGAGAAGTCAGGGTGCGAACCTTGGGAACTTCTGGGACCATCCGCGGCGCCCGGGAGAAGTACGTGGAATCTGAATGACCGAGGAGGGAAATGTCCTTGAGTCACTACCTCAAGCTGTGGATTGGGATCTGCAGAGGCCTAAACTGACTTCGCCAAACTCCCAATCCACTCGTGAGAATGACACCCAGAAGGTTTATTATTTCGGGACTGTTAGTCGGGGCAAGGTGGAACAATGCAACCAGGTCAGATGGCCTACGATCGCGCTATCACAGTGTTTTCCCCGGACGGCCGCCTGTTTCAGGTGGAGTACGCCAGGGTAGCCGTGACCAGAGGCGCCACCACGGCTGGACTGAAGTTCAAGAATGGTGTCATCCTGCTGGCGGGCAAAGGGGTGAGCAGCCGCCTGATGGAGGCTTCATCCATCGAGAAGATATTCCAGATTGATGAGCACATCGGCTGTGCCACCTCAGGCCTCGTGGCTGACGCTCGCGTCCTGGTGGACTACGCGCGGATTGTGGCCCAAATCAACAAGGTGACGTACAGGGAGCCCATATCCGTTGACACCCTGGTGAAGAGGGTGTGCGACTACAAACAGAACTACACACAGTACGGGGGGGTGAGGCCCTTCGGGACGGCCCTCCTAATCGGTGGTGTGGACGACCACGGAGTGCACCTGTACGAGACAGACCCCAGCGGTGCTCTACTCTCCTACAAGGCCGGGAGCATAGGATCGGGAAGCACCACCGTCCGGGAGGTCTTCGAGGAGAAGTACGAGGAAGGTATGGATGAGGATGCAGCCATCCTCTTGGGCCTGGAGGCCCTGCAGAAGGCCTCTGAGGAGAAGCTCAAGTCCGACTCGGTGGAGGTAGGCCTCATGGAGTCTGGTAAGAGGTTCAGAATGCTCACGTTGGAGGAGGTGGACGCCTACCTGCGCAGACTTAGAGAGACCTAGGGGCAGCTATGCCGAAGGAGCTTCGTACCGTTCGAAGGGACGAGATTTTCAAGGAGATGGTGACTGCCCGGCTGGAGCGGGGCGGGGAGAACTTTGAGATCCTCGTCAAGCCTCAGGCGGTGGAGAGAATCAGGGAGGGCAAGCAGGTAAACCTCGTGGACAGCCTGGCCATCGACGCCATCTTTCGGGACTTGAAGAAGGGCCTTAGGGCCTCAGAGGAGAGGATGAAGGAGCTCTTCGGCACAGACGACCCGATAAAGGTGGCAGAGACGATCATCAAGAAGGGGGACATCCACCTCAGCACAGAACAGAGGAGGGCCCTGCAGGAGCTTAAGAGGAAGCAGATCGTCTCTCATATAGCGGCCAACGCCATAAACCCGCAGACGGGGACCCCCCACCCACCTCAACGTATAGAGGTGGCCATGGAGGAGGCGAAGCTCCACATCGACCCGTTCAGATCGGTGGAGGAGCAAGTGGGCCGTGTCCTGGAGGCCCTTCGACCCCTGATACCGATAAGGATCGAGAAGGCCAGGATGGCCATCAAGCTGCTCCCCACGGACGTCGGAAGGTGCTATGGTGAGATCCGCTCCTACGGCACGGTGGAGAAGGAGGAATGGCAGGCCGACGGGTCATGGGTCGGCGTCGTCGAGGTGCCGGCCGGTCTTCAGGGTGAGTTTCTCGACCGTCTGAACGAGAGAACCCACGGCAACGTCGAAACGAAAATTCTTAAGTAAGCCGCCCACCTATCAACGCAAAAAAGAGTGAGAGTCATGGGTACCCCTGCGAAACGGGAGGTTGTAGTTCCTGGTGATGTTCTGGACGCTGGCGGTCTGAAGCCCGGTGTCGGCACGTTCAGCGAGGGAGGGCACATCTACGCAGCCCTACTTGGCATCAAGCACGAGCGCTCGGGCTACGTCAACGTAATTCCCCTGGGGGGCAGGTACATTCCTCGGCCCGGGGACGCTGTAATCGGCAAAGTTGTGGATGTGGGCCCGTCCTTCTGGCTGGTCGACATAAACTCCCCCTATCCCGCGCCCCTGCACGTGAACGAGGTCCCCTGGCGGGTCGAGTTCGGCGACACCGTCCGCTACTTGGACGTGGAGGATGCCATCCTGGCCAAGGTCCTGAACGTGGACGAGACCCGGAGGGTCAGCCTGAGTATGAAGAACCACACGTCAAGGAAGCTGACGGGGGGCCAGATCGTGGAGATATCCCACGCCAAGGTCCCGAGGGTCATCGGTAAGAAGGGCAGCATGATAAGCCTCATCAAGGGCCATACCAAGTGCAGGATGTTCGTTGGTCAGAACGGAAGGATTTGGATTGATGGTGATATAGACGATATGATGCACGCCGTGGCGGCCGTCAGGATGATTGAGGAGCAGGCCCAGGTGATGGGCCTGACGGAGGCCGTGAAGGCGTTTCTCGAGGGTGTGTACGGTAGGAAGGAGTAATTTTAGGTGATAATCCATGGCAGAGAAGCCTAAGCTGATAAACTCAAAAGGAAAGAGGCTGGACGGAAGGAAGCCCGACGAGCTCCGCCCCCTGAAGATTGAGGCGGGGGTTCTGAAGCGGGCCGACGGTAGCGCCTACGTGGAGTGGGGGAAGAACAGGGTCATGGCCGCGGTCTATGGGCCCAGGGAGTGCCATCCCAGACACCTTCAGGACCCCGCCAAGGCCCTGGTGCAGTGCAGGTACAACATGGCCTCCTTCTCCGTTAGCGACAGGAAGAGGCCTGGGCCGGATCGGCGCTCAATAGAGATATCCAAGGTCATCGGAGAGGCCTTCTCCTCCGTGGTCTTTGTGGAGCAGTTCCCCCGGACCACCGTGGACGTCTTCATCGAAATCCTCCAGGCGGATGCGGGAACCAGATGCGTCGGTATCACCGGAGCCGCCGTGGCCCTGGCGGATGCCGGGATCCCCATGAGGGACCTGGTTTCGGCCTGCGCCGTGGGGAAGGTGGAGGGCGTCATGGTCCTGGACCTGGACAAGGAGGAGGACAACTTCGGGGAGGCAGACGTCCCCATGGCCATAATCCCCCGCACCGAGGAGATCGTCCTACTGCAGATGGATGGTCACCTCACCGTGGAGGAGTTCCAGCAGGGCCTCAAGATGAACATTGACGCCTGCAAGCAGATATACCAGATACAGAAGGAGGCCCTGAAGCGTAGGTACGCGGTCAGCCTGGAGGAGATTGAGGTGGAAGACGAGGCCCTGAAGGAGGAGGCCTGAGATGGGTGAAGTGGTGCACGAGCTGATGAGGAGCCACATCCAGAAGCTGGCCGCCGCCGGCAAGCGCCTCGACGGTCGAGGCCTGGAGGACTACAGATCTCTGAGCCTGGAGAAGGGGTACGTCGAGACGGCAGAGGGCAGCGCCCGGGTAAGGTTGGGAAACACCGACGTCCTCGTCGGCGTCAAGATGGAAGTTGGACAGCCCTACCCCGATACTCCGAACTCAGGCGTCCTGATATCCAACGCTGAACTCATCCCCATGGCCAGTCCGACCTTCGAGCCAGGTCCTCCCAAGAAGGAGGCCATAGAGCTGGCCCGGGTCGTCGACCGGGGCATTCGGGAGACCAAGACGGTCGACATGGACAAGCTGTGCATCGAACCGGGGGAGAAGGTATGGCTCCTCTTCGTGGACATCCACGTCCTGGACTATGACGGAAACCTGTTCGATGCAAGCAACTACGCCGCTCTGGCAGCCCTCACCAACACCACGGTCCCGGTCTCGGCCAAGCTCGGCGAGGGCAAGGATAAGCCGTTGGATGTGCTCCACCACCCCGTCTCCGTCACGGCCTGCAAGATCGGCGAGGTGCTCTTTATCGATCCCTCCCTGGAGGAGGAACGGATCGCCGAGGCCCGTCTCACCGTCACCACGGACGAGGATGGCAACCTTCGGGCCATGCAGAAAGGTTTAAACGGCAGCTTCACCGTTGAAGAGGTGAACCGTGTCATCTCCCTGTCTCAGAAGATAGGTGCGGAGATAAGGAAGAGGATTTTGGAGACCTAGGGATGGCTAGAAGGACGAAAAAGGTGGGGGCATCTGGGTCCCTGGGGGCCCGCTACGGGGTCAAGGTGAGGAGGAGGCTGAAAGAGGTCCTCGAGGGTAAGTCCAGGTGGCACGTGTGCCCTCGCTGCAACCAGCCCTCTGTAAAGAGGGTGAGCTCCGGGGTCTGGAGGTGCCGGAGGTGCGATTTCACCTTCGCAGGGGGAGCCCACCGGCCGGTCGTTACCACCGCCGTCACCCGTCAGGTTTCCAAGGGACCATCCCTGGAGAAGGTGGAGACGCCTGAAGGCGCGGAGGAGTGAGCTTGTACAAGTGCGCCGTCTGCAAGGAACCCGTCAGGGCGAACATAAACACTGTCGGGATCCAGTGCGAGCACTGCGGCTCCAAGATCTTCTACAAGGAGCGGCCCAACGTAAAAAAGGTCATCAAGGTGCGGTAGTTGAGGAAGGCCTCAGTCAGGGTAAGCACCAGGGATGCGGTCAAGCTGGAGGCGGTCCTCAGGCCCGAGGGATCTAGGCCCCTGCCCAGGACGAAGGTATCCGTCCGATCGGTCGAGGGCGATCTCCTCTTGGAGGTGACTGCCCAGGACACCAGCGCCCTCAGGGCTGCCCTGAACTCCTACCTGAGGTGGACCTCCACCGCCCTCAAGATGATGGAGGAGGCCAAAAGATGAGAGAGATATCCCCCCAGCTACAGAACCAGATAAACCAGTTCCGGCAGCTCCAGCAGCAGCTCCAGGTGGTCACAGCCCAGCGTGTACAGCTGGAGACCCGATTGAAGGAGTTGGAGGTCACCCTCGAAGAGCTCCAGAAGGCGGACGATGAAGCCCCCATATATAAGAGCATCGGCAGTCTTCTCATCCGGGCCAAAGACAGGGAAGAGGTCCGGAAGGAGCTGGAGGACCAGAAGGAGACCCTCGCCATCAGGGTCAAGACCCTCGAGAAGCAGGAGAAGACCCTGGCGGACAGGTACGAGAGGATGCAGCAGCAGATAACTCAAGCCCTCGGCGGCACGGGGATGACCCCGGGAGCGGGGGCCGGCTAACCTCCAAAACGATTAAAAGATAGGGGCTCATTGAGAACTCCATGGCCGAGAAGGCTGCGCCTCCGCCTCAGATGTCTCAGCAGATGGTAATGATGCTGATGTTCATGATGGCGCTTTTCGTCCTTTTCATCCCCGAGGCCAGGGCCGCTCTTGGTTTTGCTGCTGGCTTCCTCCTGGAGCCCGTCATAGGTTTCGATGGTCAGTTCCCGGTCCTCACCATCATGCTCGCGGGGGCCATACCCCTGATGATCTCAATCCTCCTGCGGCACTACATGGTGGACTGGCTCGCCATGGGCAGGATGACGGAGGTGAACAGGGAGCTGGGGAAGCAGATAAGGGAGGCCATGAAAACCAGGAACATGGCCAAGATGAAGAAGCTCCAGGAGGTGAGGATGGAGGTGATGAGGGAGTTCATGCCGGTCCAGATGTCTCAGATGAAGCCGACCGGCATCACCATGCTCCTGTTCATAATGGTCTTTGCATGGCTGAGCAGTGTCATGTACGACCCCTCCATCCCCGAGCGAACCTTCGCCGTTCCCTGGGCGTTCAACGCCTCTATGGTGGCCGCCACGGTCCTCCCCCACTGGCTCCTCCTCTACTCGCTCCTCACCCTCCCTCTGAGCCTCGCCATTCCTCGCATCCTCAAGTACATCTCTTTTCGCAAGAAGCTGCAAGGAATGGGGGAGGGCTAGAGGAAGCCACCATGGCCAGGGTAGTCGCCATAGGCGGGCCGCCGGGGAGCGGGAAGACTACGGTCGCGGAGCTTCTAGCCAAGAGGAAGGGCTTCAAACTGGTCTCCGCTGGTCGCCTATTCAGGCAGATGGCCAGGGAGAGGGGGATGAGCCTTGAGGAATTTGGGACTCTCGCCGCGGAGGACCATTCCATCGACAAGACACTGGACACGACGGTCATGGAGGAGGTTAAGGAGCGCGTATCTAGGGGTGAGGACGTGGTGGTGGAGGGCCGTCTCCAGGCCCACCTCTTGAGCAGGGAGAGCGTTGGGGCGGTGAAGGTATGGCTCGAAGCTCCCTTGCGGGTTAGAGTGAAGAGGGTCTCGGGGAGGGAGGCAAAGTCAGAGGGGGTGGCCCTGAGGGAGGTGCAGGAGAGGGAGGCCCTGGAGTCCGCCAGATACCATGAGATCTACGGCATCAACCTGGGGGACATGAGCGTCTACGATGTCGTCTTGGACACGTCTGACAAGACGCCCTCGGAGGTGGTGGAGCACCTCATCCAGGAGGTCGGACTCTGAACCCTCTCGTCAAGGTGGAGGACCTTGGCCAGCCCAGGTACGGAAAGAGACCTGAGGATCGGAGCTTGGAGGAGAGGCTGGCCGCCGGCGTCATCGTCGTAGACAAGCCTCAGGGTCCCACCTCCCACCAAGTTTCCGCATGGGTAAGAGACCTGTTGGGCGTCCAGAAAGCGGCCCACGGGGGGACCCTGGACCCGAGGGTCACAGGAGTCCTTCCCGTGGCTCTGAACGACGCGGTGAGGGCCGTCGATGCCCTTCACATAGGCGAGAAGGAATATGTGGGAGTCCTCAGGTTGCATCAGGACGTGCCCGAGGAGAAGGTGAGGGAGGTCATGAGGGAGTTCGTGGGCGAGATCTACCAGATGCCTCCCGTGAGGGCAGCCGTGAAGCGGGAGCTAAGGGTGAGGCGAATTCATCGGCTGGAGGTCCTAGAACGCCTTGGAAGGGACTATCTCTTTCAGGTAACATGCGAAGCGGGCACCTACGTGAGGACGCTGTGCGTTGACATAGGTGAGGCCCTAGGGGTGGGGGGCCACATGCAAGACCTCAGAAGGACTAGGACCGGGGGGTTCCTGGAGAAGGATGCCCTTTCCCTGAACGATGTGAGGGATGCGTACCTGGACTGGAGGGAGGAGGCACGCCCGGGGCTTCACAGGGTCATCAGACCGATGGAGGAGATGCTGAAGCACCTGAGGAGGGTGGTGGTGAAGGACACGGCCGTGGACGCCATATGTCACGGGGCCAGCGTGGCGGCCCCGGGGATCGTTGAGATTGATGAGGGCATCTCCAAAGGAGACCTGGTGAGCATCCTGACCAGGAACGGAGAGGCTGTGGCCCTCGGAGACGCCCAGATGAATTCCCAGCAGATGCTTTCCGCCCGCAGCGGTGTGGCCTTGCTGCTGGAGAGGGTCTTGATGAAGCCTGGCACCTACCCCAAACTCTGGAAGTGACGTCGCCATAGATTTAATGAGCAGTTGGGCTATCTTCAAGGTGGAGTGCCCAGGGGCCGAGGTCGCCTAGTCCGGTAGGGCGCGAGCCTGGAGAGCTCGTGGCGGGCAACCGCCTCGGGAGTTCAAATCTCCCCCTCGGCGTCCTTCTATTGCCCGGTTCCCAAGTGCCTCATACGAGCTTTTAGTCTCTCGATTGGCTCCACGGGGAAAGGGTCCACGCCTCTGACGATGGCCAGGTACAGGCTGACCAAGTCCCCCAGCAGCACCATTTCGAGGTTCTGGCCAACAAACTCTCGATGGGACGGGCGAACCACCTGAACGGGGTGCCTCTCCTCGATGAGGGCCACCACCTCCCGAACCTGAGCATCGAAAACCCCCTCCCCTTCCGGCAGGAGGAATACTGGGGAGAAGCGGGAGCCCTCTGGATCCTCTACCCAGCCCACAATTTCGTTATGGCTGGCTTCAGGCAGCATGCTGCACCAGGCTAGGACCTTCGCGTTCTCATTCAGCTGGGTCTGCCATCTCTTGGCGACGCAGTTGAGGCTCGTTGGAGAGTAGACGATGGGGGTCTTGCTCCTGAGGGCCATGGCCAGTCCCTTGGCCTCGTTTTCCTCGGTGGCGACCGAGGGTGCCCATGCTGCTCTCCGACGGCTTAGGTGCTGGATTGCCCCCTCAACCTGCCGCATCAAGTCCGGGGTCGTCTCCGCCAGAACTCTGAGGAGCGGGGCCAGAAGATAGCCCAGGGCCCCCCTGGGCGGTAGGCCCTTGGGTACTGAGACGTGCGGTGTCCCGCGATGAGACGAAATCTCGTGTAACCCTCCGCCGGAACTGATGGTTAAGCATTGGTGTCCCTTCCAGAGGGCCTCCTGAAACGCTGACAGAGTCTCCCAGGTATCTCCGGAGTAGCTGATGAATATGAGAAGGTCATCTGCCGTTATGTAGGACGGCAGCCGGAAGTCCCTCACCACGTGAACCTGGCGTCCCACATGTTGGGCAATGGAGGCTCCGATGTCACCCGCGATGGCTGAGCCTCCCATGCCCACGGCAAAGATCCTCCCCTCCGCAAGGGACTCCAGGCCGATCCCTTCGGAGCGGCTCAGCCCCTCTTCCAGCTGCTCTGGAAGGGAGGAGAGGATGCCAAACATGCCCCTCGTGTCCAGACGTTTCCTCCTCTCGGAGTCGTCTAGCATGAGAGGTCGATGGCAGGCGCTTACAAAGGATTATGGGGATATGTTGACCACTTTCCTGGTAATTACAAAAACATTATTAACAAAGGCGCGGTGATGAGGCCTGATGTCAGAGGTTAGGGGGGCCTTGGAGGCCCTAGCGAGGGGGAGACCAGTTCTCGTATATGACGCTGATGGAAGAGAGGGTGAGACGGACTTGGTGGTGGCCTCTCAGTTCATCACACCCTCCATCGTCAGGACCTTCAGGAAGGATGGTGGTGGCCTGGTATGTGTGACCCTGCCTCACGATGTCGCCAAGAGAATAGGACTGCCCCTTCTGGAGGATGCCCTGCGGAGGCTGGGTGATCATTACCCCCTCCTCGGCGATCTCCTCAAAGGTTCGCCTCCCTACGATGCCAGGTCCGCCTTCAGCATCACCGTAAACCACCGGGGGACCTACACTGGGATTACGGACAGGGACAGGGCCCTGACGATATCGAGGTTGGCACAGGTGTGCGCGGAGGCCATGGAAAGCAACGGAATGAAGGCCCACAGTGCCTTCGCAAGGGAGTTCAGGTCCCCGGGTCATGTCCATCTGCTCATTGCCTCAAATCCACTGCTCGAAAGCAGGAAGGGGCACACGGAGCTGGCCACGGCCCTCACCATGATGGCTGGTCTGATCCCCACCGCCACGCTCTGTGAAATGATGGCGGACGAGGGGGGAGCCCTGCCTAAGGAGGAGGCAAAGAAATATGCAAGAGGCCGCAATCTCGTGTTCGTCGAAGGTCAGGAAATCCTCGAGGCTTGGGGCAAATGGTCAGGGTCATGGCTTCGGGAGTCTTTGATATCCTCCATCTAGGGCATCTTCATTACCTGCGGCAAGCGAAGGAGCTGGGGGACGAGCTGGTGGTGGTCGTTGCGAGGGATTCCACGGTTAGGAGGATGAAGCACGAGCCCGTGACCCCGGAGGAGATGAGGATGGAGCTGGTGGGTTCCCTGAAGCCTGTGGACAGGGCCATCTTGGGTCACGAGGGGGACATCTACAGGACGGTGGAGGACGTCCGACCCGACATCATCGCCCTCGGTTGGGATCAACCCTTCGAGCCGGAGAGGATTGAGGCGGAGTGCAGGAGGAGAGGAGTTGAAGCGAAGGTGGTCCGCCTCGAGAAGCTGGAGGGCGACCTGGACGGGACCACCAAGATCATAAACAAGGTCATCAGCCTCTGGTCCTTCCAGAAGAGAATTGAGCAGATAGAGGGCCGACAGGCGGAGGAGTGAGCGTGAGGCGCATCGGCATCGTGGACACGACCTTCGCCCGTTACGATCTCGGAGGATCTGCCGAGGCAGAGCTGAAGGGGATGGGCACCGGTTTCAGGGTCCTCCGCCGCACCGTTCCCGGGATCAAGGACCTGCCAGTGGCCTGCAGGAACATGATCGAGGAAGGGTGTGACCTCGTCATGGCCATGGGCATGCCAGGTCCTCTTGCGGTGGACAAGCAGAGTGCTCTCGTCGCGGACCTTGGCCTCCAGCAGGTACAGATCCTCACAGGCGTCCCCATACTGGGCGTCTTCGTCCACGAAGATGAGGCGAGGGATGAGAAGGAGCTGGCCTGGTTGGCGGATCGGAGGGCCCGGGAGCATGCCCGGAACGCGTACAACATGCTCCTCCGACCGGAGGTGCTTAGAAGGAACGCCGGAAGGGGTCTGAGGGAGGGATTCGAGGACGTGGGGCCCCTGAGGCCATGATGAGGTGTCGCAATGCCAAGCCTGGGAATCGTGGTTAGCGAGTTCAACGCAGATGTGACCTTCGTGATGCTGGAGAGGGCCAAGGACCATGCGGCCTTCTTGGGCATGACTGTCAAAGAGATTGTGAAGGTCCCAGGGGTCTATGACATGCCCCTGGTTCTAAAGAAGATGGTACAGCGGAAGGATATCGATGCGGTGGTGGCCCTGGGGGCCGTCATCGAGGGCGAGACGAAGCACGACGAGGTGGTCATGCAGCATGCCGCCCGAAAGATTGCGGATCTCGCAGTGGAGTACGAGAAGCCCATCGGTTTGGGAATCACAGGTCATGGCGAGACGAAGCTGCAAGCCCTTGATCGAGTGGATAAGGCCCGGGATGCTGTTGAGAGCGTCGCCAAATTACTGAAGGCTGTGGAGCAGCTGTCAGGACGACCTTCCCGCCAATAAAAGGTTATATCCCGCCGCCTAATAGGGAGGTCATTGCTTCCCCGGGAGACGGGGCTGGGTGCATGGCAGATATCCCCAAAATCGAGGAGGTTCTGAGGGAGATTGAGTCCCTGGAGGGGGTGAACGAGGCAATCCTCGTCTCCCGGTCCGGTGTGTACATCGCTGGGAAGCTACCATCTGCCGTTCATCCGGAAACCTATGCAAGCATGTTCGCGGTACTCCTGGGTGCGGCCGACACAGCTACCTCCGAACTGAGGGACAAGCTCTCCAGCGTTGTCATCAACCTGGAGAACTCCAGAGTAGTCGTCATCACGGATGGGCCGAAGGCCATCTTCGTTCTCAGGGTGTCCAGGGAAGTCAGGATCAGGCTCTTGAAGGAAGCACTGGCCCCCTACTCTACCCGCCTGCAGGAGTACCTCTAGATCTTTCTGAAGCCGCGGAGGGCCCAGTCCCCCACACACTTCGCTACGTAACCGAGGGTCCCATAGGGACTCCTGCTCGCACCCGCAGCTCTTCCGAGTCCCTTTTGCAGGGCCACGAGGATGTCCTCCTCCCCCAGCGGACCTTCCGGAACCAACGTGAGGGCCCTGCCGAGGTCAGACACGCGATGGGCGTCACTTCCCGCCGTCACCGGCAGGCCGAGTTCTTGGGCGAGGGACTCGGCCTTGTCATTGTTGCTCCTCACGGACCTGGCGTTGAGGACCTCCACGGCCTGAAATCGGGAAGTTCTGATAACCTCCTCCCGGAGGCCCGACCAGAATCGATATGGGTGGGCGGCCACGGCGAAACCTCCCTGCTCGGTTATCCTCTCCACAGTCTCCTCTGCGCTGAGGCCTGCGGGAACCTCCTCCCAGATCCCGTAAGCTAGGATGTGTCCATCCCTTGAGGACACCTCCATACCCCGGACCACGATGAGGTCGGACTCCTTCGTCATCTCCATGGCCACGGTGCTTCCCATCAGGGTGTTGTGGTCAGCAATGCAGAGGCCGTGGACGCCTCTTCTGGCCGCAGCCCTCACCATCTCCTTCACATCCGCGGAGCTATCGGGAGAGTACTCGCTGTGCAGATGAAGATCCAGCCTGAGCATTAGGTAACCTCGGAGCCGGGTCGGACTGGACGATCGACGGTGACGAATTCGTTCTCCACCACCAGCGGCATCCCATCCCCCTCCACAGAGCCGAAGAAGCGGACTTTCCCCTCAGGGTCCACCCTGATCTTGAGCGCCCTGAACTCCTCAAAGGATATCATGGGAGTTCCGGGCTGGCCAAGGACCTGGGTGCCAGGCTTCGCATTTCCGGCGAGCAGGAGGGAGACCTCTTTGCCATCCACGGCCGCCAGCAGCATGCCCTCAGACTTGACGCCTCTCAAGGTGGCGGGTTTGAGGTTGCAGAGGACCACTATGTTCTTCCCTTGAATCTCCTCCCGGCCGTACTCGTCCCGCAACCCGGCAACCAGCCTCCTCTTCTCCGTTCCCAGGTCGACGTATACCAGGTAAAGCTTGTCAGCTCGCGGATGGTCCTCGACCTTCAGCACCCTTCCGACCCTGACGTCGAGCCTCTGGGCCTCCTCCTCTAGGTCCATCGCGCTCACCTCAATCTTCTTGAAGAGAGGCCGAGGCGATTTCAGCTTCTGGCCTACAGGGAGGTCCTCGAGGGCCTCCTCCCAGGACGTTTCGTGGATGCTCCCATCGTATCCCAGCATCGTCCAGACCCTCTGGGCGGAGAAGGGAAGGAAGGGAGCTGTCAGCACGGCGAGGGCCTTCGCAAGGCGGAGGGCCAAGTGGAGGGCTGTGCCACAGGCTTCTCGATCCTCCTTCAGAAGGTCCCAGGGGGCCTTGGAGTCGAAGTACTGGTTCCCACGACGGGCAAGCTGCATGACCTCCTTGAGGGCGTCCTTGAAGTGACAGTACTCGAGGTTCTGGCCCGCCCCCTTCCATCTCTCCTCAATCTCCCTGAGCAGGGCCCGATCCTCCTTCGTAAGGTCAGCAATCGGAGGCACCTCCCTGAAGTTCTTGTACGTGAAGGTCAGCACCCTGTGGACGAAGTTGCCGTAGATTGCGACGAGCTCCGTGTTGATGCGCCTTTCGAACTCCTCGAAGGAGAACTCAGAGTCCTTGTTCTCCGGCATGGCTGCGCCGACGTAGTACCTCAGAGCATCTGGATCGAAGGCCTCCAGGAGTTCCGAAAGCCAGACCCCCACCCCTCGTCCGGAGGACATCCTCTCGCCGCCGAAGTTCATGTACTGGTTCGCTGGCACGTCGTAGGGCAGTCCAAGCTCCTCGTCATATCCCATCAGAATGGCGGGCCAGACGATCGTGTGGAACACTATGTTGTCCTTGCCAACGAAGTAGTAGTGGCGGGAATCGGGGTCCAACCACCATGACTTCCATCGATCCTTCTGGCCTTGGCGTCGAGCCCATTCCATGCTGGCAGTCAGATAGCCCATGACGGCCTCAAACCAGACGTAGATCCTCTTCGACTCGTAACCTTTCAAGGGGATCTCGATCCCCCAGTCGATGTCCCGGGTCACGGGTCGGTCCTTGAGGCCCTCCTCCAGCCACGCGAGGGTGAAGTTGAGGACATGGGGCCTCCAGTAGTTCTTCGTCCTCAGCCATCCCTTCAGAGGTTCCTGAAGGCGACTGAGCCGAAAGAAGAAGTGACTGGTTTCTCGGCGCTCCGCGGGCGTAGCACAGACCTTACAGCGAGGTTGGATGAGGTCGAAGGGATCGAGCATTCGACCGCATTGTTCACACTGGTCGCCACGGCTATTGGAGAAGTGGCAGAAGGGGCACTCCCCCTCGATGTAGCGATCGGGTCGAAACTTTTGGCATGAGGGGCACCAGGAGGCTTCCATCGCGGCTTCGTAGATATGGCCCCTCTCCTTGAGCTGGAGGAAAACCTTCTGAACGACCGCCTTATGGGCAGCTGCCGAAGTCTTCCAGTACAGGTCAAAGGATATCCCGAGGCGCTTGAAGTTCTCCGTGTGGAGGGCGTGATATCGCTCGGCCACCGTTTCGGGTGACACCCCTTCCTCGTCAGCCTTGACGGTGGTGGGAGTGCCATGCATGTCACTACCGCTTACCATGAGCACCTCATTCCCATTCATGCGGTGATATCGGGCGAAGATGTCGGCGGGTATGTAGGCCCCTGCGGCATGACCTATGTGCCTTGGCCCACTAGCATAGGGCCAGGCGACCCCGAGGAGTACCTTGGCCATTGCCTCTGAGAAGAGGGGACTATGATTTAAATGTGCAGCTGTGGGTGTTGATCGATTTCAGGTACCAAACAGAGCAGTTCCCAATTCTCAGTTCAAAGGGTTTAAATACGCATCCCTGAATCGTCATGTCGCGATCCCATCGCGGGAGTTGAGCTGCTGAATAGAGGATTTGGCTCCGGATCTTACCACGCTCCTGTGGAAGAAGGTAAGGTCTACGAGGCCACGATTGAGGATCTGGGAAGAGAGGGAGACGGTCTCGCTAGAATCGAGAACTTCGTCGTCTTCGTTCCCGGAACCAAGATTGGGGACAGGGTGAAGATAAGGATTACCCGCGTCTTGAGAAGGATGGCCTTCGGGGAAGTAGTGAAAGAGTAGCCTTTTGCTGTCCTTACCCCAGGGAAGCCTTCGTCTAGCCCTGGCTATGCGCTTCTTCCTGGCCAATGAGGAGGAGCCTGCCCATATCTGTGAGCTTGATAAGGAGCCTGCCCTGGGTACCGCGATCAATCTCCACGAGGCCCAGCTCCTCCAGTCCCTTTGATTCCCGCCCACCGCGAAGATGGTAGCTCAGGAGGGACTTCTCCACGCCTGAGACTTCACTGAGACCGTTCAGGGAGTCCGCCACACCGCCTGCTCTGTCCAAGGCCCGCAGCACCTTCACCTTGCTTGGAGAGATGACCTCGCTATAGCTGAACTTCAGGACGGGAAGCATCATGGGGCTCTCCCCCTCCACATGGAAGGCCTTCAGCCCATTCACGAAGGCGGCGCTGATGGCGGAGCATGTCATCAGCTTCCTTCCGCTAGAGACGTTTATGAAAACGTCGTCGAACTTGTGCCGCTCCTCCTTTACGATGGAACCGATGACCTCATACATCTCCCTTGCCGGGTTCTGGATCTCCTTCCTCTCCACGGGTATGTGGAGATCCCGCAGTTTGCGGGCCACCTCTGCAGCCTTGAACCTCTTGTCCGGCTCGTGTATGAGGAAGAGCTTGCTGACAGGATACTCGCGCACGCCAACGTATATTGGATCCTCCTCGTCCCCCAACGTGGCTATCTGGAGAATCTTCATGGTCCCCCTTTCTACTAGGGTTCCCCGACTATAAAAACGGTTTCAAAGATTGCAATCCTTCTCCAACTCTCCCAGCACCTAGGGTAGAAATATTCCGAACCCCATAGAGCGCCGATTCCGTTGAAGAAGCTCCTTTGGCATCTCGTCGTGGGCACGAGGGGAGGAATCAACAGGGCGAGGATGTTGGTCCTCCTAAAGGATAGGCCCTACAACGCCAACAGCCTGGCTCAGGAGTTACAGCTGGACTACAAGACGGTCAAGCATCACCTGAACGTCCTGACGAGGAATGATCTTGTGATGATCTCTGCCGAGGAGTACGGCACCCTGTACTTTCTGACCCCCACCATGCTCAGGTACTGGGATGACTTCGAGGAGATTTGGGAGAAGGTTGGGAAAAAGTAGAAGTGGAGGTTGAACGCATGGCAAAACACCACCCGGAGGCACGTCCGAAATGGTAGGGACGTTCTGGCTCGTGAACATAATCGTAGGGAGCATCAGCGTGGCCCTACTGGTCACCCTGCTGATCCTCTACGGGAGGAACTTGAGGGAGGTCAGGTCCCCGTTTGCCGTGGGACTGGTCCTGTTTGCCCTGCTCTTCCTCATAGAGAACCTGGTGGGGATATATTCGTACTTCCAGCTTTCGGCCCAGCGCTTTGGACCTGACGTGGCGCTGCCCATGCTCTACCTAAACGTGGCCGAGGCCGCTGCCTTCGGGGTGCTGGTAGCGATAAGCTGGGGATGAAACCTGTTGGACTGTCTATTCAACCGTAAAAGAGAATCCTTTATTCGTGGTTCTGAGTGGGAACGTCCCCGGCCTTGGGCTGTATAGACAGGAATTGGTGGGGGATGATATGGAAGCTAGTTACGTGAGTAGGACGGCCGATGAAGACGCCTGTCCGGAATGTGGCAGCAGCCGCCTTGTGAGAGACTACGTCAGAGGCGAGCTGGTCTGCGAGGTTTGCGGGCTCGTGGTCTCGGAGAACTACATCGACAAGGGCCCTGAGTGGACGAGGGGTGACGATGCGAGGACGCCTCAAACGAGGACCGGCATGCCTTCGAGTATCTCCACCCATGACAAGGGCCTCACGACGGAGATCTCCCCCACCCACAGGGACTCTCAGGGCAATCCCCTGCCCGGGCCAGATAGGTTGGGACTTCGCCGGCTCAGGAGGCTCCAGAAGCAGATGAGGTACTCCAGGGCCGGTGAGAAGACCTTGGCGGAGGCCCTCATGGAAATGGATCGCATGGTCTCCGTCCTGGGGCTGCCCAAGGAGTTCAAGAGGGAGGCGGCCCTGATCTACAGAAAGGCAGCCTCTCGAGGATTTGTGAGGGGGAGGACCATTCGCGGCATGGTCGCGGCCTCCATATACATAGCCTGCAGGGTGCTCATGGCTCCTAGGACTTTTGACGAGGTATCCCGCCAGCTGGAGCTAGAGAAGAGAGAGCTGGTCCTCTCCTACAAGGCAATTACAAGGGGCCTGCGTCTCGGCCTCCAGACACCCAAGGCGGAGGACTACCTCAAGAGGTTCGCGAGCATCCTCGATCTCCCCCTGGAGATACAGAAGACGGCGCTAAACCTAGTTCGAAGGGTCGAGAAGATTGATAGGTTCCACTCCAAGGCGCCCATGGGAACGGTGGCGGCGTGCATCTACCTCGCCAGTCTGATGAGTGGAACAAGGATTTCCCAGGCGAGGATTGGTCAGGTAGCCGGCGTCTCTGAGGTGACCATACGGGTTAGGTACACCAGCATCGCCTCGAAGCTAGGCTTGGACGTTGCTCCTCGGTCACAGCGTGCCTCGGTGGGCAAGCCGGCGGCTTCCCCTTAGAGGCTCCTTGGGAGGGCTCTGAGCCTATTGTCAGAGCACCGCTCCCCCCGAATCCTCTCAGGAAGGGCCCGGGCGGTTACCTCCCCCTAGATGGGTGAGAGCCTCTCGATTCCTTCGTCGTTTATGATGACCCTCCTGCCCTCGACTTTGAGCCTTCCCTCAGCGAAGAGCTTCACGACGTAAGGCAGGACCTTGTGCTCCACCCTCAGAATCCTATCGGCAAGGGCCTCGGGGCTATCCTCGGGGTATACTGGGACCGCCTTCTGGAATATGATGGGACCGCCGTCCACGCTCTCGTCCACAAAGTGAACGCTGCAGCCGCTGACCTTCACTCCCCATTCCACGGCGTCCTTCTGGGCATGGGTTCCGGGGAAAGATGGAAGCAGGGAAGGGTGGATGTTGATGATTCGATTCCGGAATTGGTCGATGAAGTGGGTGGTGACGATGCGCATGAATCCCGCGAACACTATGAGGTCCACTTCCTTCTCCTTCAGGGCCTTCGAAACCTCTTCCTCATACTCCCTCCTGCTCTTGCCCCGGTGATCGATGTATGCCCAAGGTATTCCATGCTTCTTCGCCCTCTCAATGACCGGGGCGTCCTTGTTGTTGCAGATCATGATGGCGATGTTGACGTCAAGCTCCCCCCTCTCGACCGCGTCGACGATGGACTGAAAGTCGGTGCCCCTCCCCGAGGCCAATACCCCGACGTTGATCCTCTTCATCCCCCACCCTCTCAGTGCTTGAATATCCGCACTCCAGTGAACACCATGGCTAGGCCGTGCTCGTCGGCAGCCTGAATGACCTCCTGGTCCCTGATGGAACCGCCTGGCTGGACTATGGCCCTCACCCCCACCTTGGCGGCTTCGTCGATACCATCCCGAAAGGGAAAAAAGGCCTCACTGGCGAGGACGCTCCCCCTGGCCTCCGTTCCCGCTTTCATCCCGGCCAGGATGACGGAGTCTACCCTACTCATCTGCCCGCTTCCGATGCCCACCGTCCTCTCGTCCTTAGCTAGGACAATTGCATTGGACTTGACGTGTCCCAGGACCTTGCATGCGAAGAGCATGGCGCTTACCTGTTCTTTCGTCGGAGGTACCCTGCTCACCACCTTGAGGCTTTCAGGTCTGAGTTGCACACGTTCCCTGGTCTGAACCAACAGGCCTCCTCGGATGCCGAGGGCCTGAGTGCAGCCCTCCCACGCCAACCCTCGGCCCGTCCGGAGGACCCTCAGCTTCTTCTTCCCCTTGAAGATCTCCAGGGCCCCCCCCTCATAGTCGGGCGCGATGACGGCCTCTATGAAATGCTTCTTCATCGCCATGGCTGTGTCCTCGTCCACCTTTCGGTTGAAGCCCACGACACAACCGTAGGCGGATTTGGGATCCGTTGCCCGAGCAAGCTGATAGGCTTCCGACATATGGTCGGAGCTGGCGACTCCCGAGGCATTGGTGTGCTTGATGATGGCGGCCGTCGGCCGGTCGAACTTCATGACCAGCTCCATGGCGGCGTCCAGGTCCAAGATGTTGTTGAAGGAGAGTCCTCTGCCGAAGATTTCCTCTGAGGTAGCCACGGAGGCGCCCTCGTAGCGGGGATCCCTATAGAAGGCCGCTGCCTGGTAGGGGTTCTCTCCATATCTCAGCCTTCCCGCCTCCGAGTACGCGAGGCGGAGTTCCGGTGGAAAGCCCTTGCCTCCCAGGGCGTGGTAGAGGTGGTTGTAGATGGAGGCTTCGTAGCGGCTCGTAACGGCGAAGGCCTCCACGGCCAAACTCCTTCTGGTCTCCTCCGATACCTCCCCCTCCAAGGACCTGACCTCTCGGATGAAGTCCGGATACTGAGAAGGGCTGGTCAGAACACTGACACGTGACCAGTTCTTGGCTGCAGCCCTGATGAGGGTCACGCCGCCAACGTCTACCTTCTCCTGCGCTTCGGCGATGGAGGCATTGGCCTTCACGGCTTCCTCGAAGGGATAGAGGTTGACGACGACGACGTCGATGGGCGCCGCTTCCAGTTCTTCCAGCTCCCTCATGTCCTCTGATGAGTCCTTCCTGGCAAGGATGCCAGCCAGTATCTTCGGATGTAGGGTCTTGACCCTTCCCGCGAGAAGCTCACCCCACCCAGTAAGATTCCTCACATCCTCCACAGTGACGCCCTTGGACGTCAGGTGCTTGGCCGTTCCCTGGCTTGCCATCAGCCGGTAACCCCAGCCACGTAGCTCCTTAGAAAGTTCTTCGAGCCCCTCCTTGTTGAAGGCGCTAAGCAGTGCCCAACGGGAGGAGACCATGACTATTACCACCTTACTATGGTGGACACTTAATTAAGGTTTTTGAGCCTATATTGAGGGCCTAGGAAGCAGCCCCCCTCCTTCTAGGACATCCCTTACCCGTTTCTCTGAACCCACAGGCATGAGGTGTATGCCGGCCAGACCCTTCATTCCACGCAGCGCCTCGAGGGTCTCCAGGCAGATCCTTATGCCCTCCTCCTCGGGATTGCTTGCCCCTTCCATTCTCTCCAGCAGTTCCCGGGGTAGATAGATTCCGGGAACTTTCTTCCTCAGAAAACGAGCCATCTTTTGCGACGTCAGAGGGACCACGCCCCCCAAGAGGCTGACCCGTTCATCCAGCCCTCTCGACCTCACTATATTGAGGAACTCTTCGAAGCCCTCCAAGTCATATACGGCTTGGGTTTGGATGAAGTCTGCTCCCGCCTCCACCCTCCTCTCCAAGATGTCGGCACCGATAGCGTAGCTTCCCCCGAAGGGATTGCACGTGGCCCCTATGAAGAGCCTCGGGGCCTTCTGGACCTTCTCACCGCCCAGGAGCACCCCCTGATCCCTGAGCCGCCGGTACATTCCGATCTGTACCTCAGGGGTGATGTCCTCCACCACCACGGCGTCCCTCTCCCCACCATGGCGGGGATCGTCCCCCCGCAAACAGAGGACGTTTCGGACGCCGTGGGCCGAGGCCCCAAGGACATCGGATTGGAGGCCTATGCGGTTCCTGTCTCTCGTCACCATCTGCATCACGGGCTCCAGTCCCTCTCTCAGAAGGAGGATGGAGGCCGCCAGGCTCGACATCTTCACGAAGGCCCTGATGTTATCTGTCACATTGTAGGCGTCAGCGCAGTCTCTCACTAGGTTGGCGACTTCCAGGAGCCCATGAGGAGAAGCCGAGGGTGGAGGGTTCACCTCGACGGTCACAGCAAAGTTGCCTGCGGCCAGCACCTTCTCCAGCTTCGTACCAGCCCGAAGTCGGCCAGGGCCTCTCCCCATGAACGCTGAAGAGGGGCCGGCCGTGTAATAACATTTTTCTATCAGCACGTGACGGGCATCCACAATGCTAGTCTGGGTCGCCCTCCTCGTCGACACTTTCCAAGCAAAGCCTTAAATAAACGTGCTCTGTAAAAATATTGGGTGTCGAATGGGCAACCTCCCCCCTCCTTGAAAACCCCACCCATCCGACACCTATTTTTCTAACATTCCCTCGGGATCACAACAAGGCTTAACAGCCCCGAGTCTCTCCAGGGACTAGATGGCAGAGATCATTGATGGAAAGGTCATTGCTGCCAAGATAAGGGCTGAGGTCAGGAGTGAAGTCGCTACCCTGGCCAAGGAAGGCGTGAGCCTCGGTCTGGCGGCGGTCTTGGTGGGGGAGGACCCGGCTTCAAGGATATATGTGGAGACCAAGAGAAAGGCCTGCATCGAGGCTGGGATCCACTCGAAGGTGGTGAAGCTGCCTGCCACCGTCTCCCAGGACGAGCTTTTGAGGGACATCGACGCCCTCAACGAAGACCAGAGCTTCCATGGAATTCTCATCCAGCGCCCGCTGCCCCCGCACATCTCCGAGGACAAGATCTTGGAGGCGGTGGACCCCGAGAAGGACGTCGACGGCTTCCATCCACGCAATCTGGGAAGGCTACTGGCAGGGTCCCCGACCTTCGTGCCGGCAACGCCCCTGGGCATCCAGGAGTTGCTGCTGCGTTCGGGTCACTCTCCCGAGGGAAGGGACGTGGTCATAGTGGGCCGGAGCAGCATTGTGGGTCGCCCGCTGGCCGCCCTCCTCATGCAGAAGGTCTCGGGCTCCAACGCGACCGTCACCGTGTGCCACTCAGGGACGAAGCATCTGAAGGCCCATACAGCGAGGGCAGAGATCCTGGTGGTAGCAGCTGGCAGCCCCCATCTCATCAAGGCAGACATGGTCAGGGCAGGGGCGGTGGTCATCGATGTTGGCATAAACAGGGTCAAGGACCCTCAGAGGCCAAGGGGTTACAGGCTCGTCGGTGATGTGGCCTTCGACGAGGTCTCCGAGGTGGCGGGGGCCATCACGCCTGTGCCGGGGGGCGTGGGTCCCATGACGGTGGCCATGCTGCTGAGGAACACCGTGGCAGCTGGAAGGCTTCAAGCCTCCTAAAGGTTTTAACCCGCATTCGGTTAGAGGAGACGTGGTTCTGTGAAGGTGCTGGCTATTGGCGGGGGTGGAAGGGAGCACGCCATCGTGGAGGCGTTGAAGAGGAGCGATGCCCGGGTCTTCTCAGTCATGAAGAACAAGAACCCGGGGATCGCTAGGGCCTCGGAGAAGTTTCTTCTCAGTGACGAGACCAGGGTCGAGAAGGTGGTGTCTTGGGCGACGGAGGTGGGTTCAGACTTGGCAGTCATAGGTCCAGAAGCGCCTCTGGGATACGGCCTCGTGGACCTGCTGGAGGAAAGGGGCATACCCACCGTCGGTCCTACAAAGCAGGCGTCCCAGCTGGAGCTATCCAAGGAGTTCGCCAGGAACCTCATGAGGGATCATGGAATCCCGGGTCTGGTCGACTACGTGGCTTTCGAAGATCTTTCGGAAGCCAGGAGCTTCCTGAAGGAAGCGGACTATGAGCTGGTAGTGAAGCCCATCGGTCTCACCGGCGGGAAAGGGGTCAAGGTGATGGGGGATCACCTCCGCAACAAGGAGGAGGCCCTGGACTACGTGAGGGAGGTCTTGGAGAAGAGAATCGGCGGGCAATCCAGGGTCGTCATCGAGAGGAAAGAGGAGGGCGAGGAATTTTCCCTCCAGGCTTTCACAGACGGAACGCACCTGGCCCCCATGCCCGTCGTTCAAGACTACAAGCGCGCCTATGAAGGGGACGAGGGCCCCAACACCGGCGGGATGGGATCAATCTCCGCGTCCGACGGACTCCTCCCATTCCTCCCCAAGAGGGACTACGATGAAGCAGTGACCATCATGAGGCGTACCATCGAGGCCATGAGTCAGGAAGGGTCGCCCTACAAGGGCGTCCTCTACGGGGGTTTCACGCTGACCCGGGAGGGCCCTAAGGTCCTCGAGTTCAACGCCCGTTTCGGGGACCCGGAAGGCATGAACGTCCTCCCTATCTTGGATGAAGACTTCCTGGAAGTCTGCTGGTCCATCGTCGACGGCAAGCTGGGGGGTGAGGTACGCTTTCAACCCAAGGCGACGGTATGCAAGTACGTGGTGCCAAAGGGTTACGGGACAGATCCCATGGCGGGGCAGGAGGTCCAGGTGGACCAGGAGGCCATCCGTCGCGAAGGAGCTGTCATCTACTACGCCTCCGTGGACGAGCGAGATGGGAGGATTCTTACGACCACCTCAAGGGCCATCGCCGTCGTGGGGATTGCAGACCAGCTGGCCTCTGCGGAAGCTCTGGCAGAGAGAGGCCTTGCCCATATCCGGGGACGGGTCTACATGCGTCACGACATCGGGAAGTCCTGGCTGGTGGAGAAGAAGGTTGAACGAATGAAAGCGATAAGGGGTGGATGACATGACCCTTCTGGACGAGACGAGATCCAAGGAGTTGAGAGAGATCCTCGATGACATCGAGGCGGAGATGGAGGAAAAGGACACCGTTAGGGAGCTGGCCCTGAAGTCCAGTCGCGCCATAGCGAGGCTTTCCGTCAGTGCTGTGGGAGGGCTACATCGAGGCGACGAGGTCAGAGGCCTTCTGGAGGAGGCCAGGGATGAAGCCCTGAAGCTCAGGAGTCTCTTGAAGGACCACCCCGATGTATACTACTCCGGTTTCGTGGAGAACGCCCACCAGGACATCACGGAGGCGGCCGTCGCCCACAGCCTGATGAAGGGTTACTCCCTTCCCCGACCCCGAGACCTAGCGGTCACGAGCAGGGCCTATGTGTTGGGGCTTGGAGACGTCATCGGCGAGCTCCGGAGATATGCCCTTGAGAAGCTGAGAGAGGGGGAGGTGACGGGGGCCATGGAGTCCCTGGAGGCCATGGAGACCATATACCAGGGGCTGATGAGGTTCGATTATCCCACGGCGGTGATGGCCATAAAGAGGAAGCAGGACATCGCCAGGGGCCTCCTCGAGAAAACGCGGGGGGAGGTGGCCGTCGCCCTTCGAAGCATCGAACTGGAGAAGAGGTTGGACGAACTTAGGAAGATCTAGCTACTTCTTCGCCGCCCTTCGCTGGCGAATGGCAGCCCCCACGAAAAGGGCTCCGACGAAGGCGGCAACCGCTCCCAGGACTATGTAGAGAGGGTTAATGGGCTCCCCCTCCTTCACGAAGGTCCTCTGAAGGAGTACCTCCCCCAGGGCCGGATCTATGACCCCATCCCCGTTGAGGTCCACTCTCAGCTCCAATGTGTGAGTTCCCACACCCAGGCCGACGGGCAGGTACTCAAGGGTGACCACCCTGGACTCTCCGGGCCCAAGGCTGTCGATCTTGGTATCGGCCACTCTCTTCCCATCCAGGTATAGGAGGACGGGCAGGTCCCTTACGAGCAGCGACCCCTTGTTCTCCACCTTCGCCGTAACCAGAACAGGTACAAGCACATCTATCCTCTTGCTAGAGGACCCAGAGGCCCAGCTGGCGTCCTTGGTGGAGTTCGCCTCCACGACCACCTCCACCGCTTGCTCCGCCTGAGGCATAGTCACGTTGAAGCTGAAGGTTCTGTTCGATGAGCTCCTCTCCAGGGGGGACTCCTCCAGGGGAGAGGCCCCTGTGAGGTCCGATCCCTTGAGGTACACCTTGATTTTGAAGAGGCCGTCCTCCTCTGCCGGCCCTCCCGCTACGGTAACGTTGAGGGCCACGGCCTTGCCCGTTCCAGCTGCATCGGGGCCGGATATGAATATGGCAACGGGGCCCTGAGATTGGCTAATGGCCGGAAGCATGGCCAGCAACAGAATGAGGGGGATGACCAGGGTGACCCTCAACGGCGCCGCCTCCTCCGCCTGTACCTCATGATGAGAAGGATGGCCACAATGGCGGCAGCCGCAGCCATGGTCCCGTACAGGTATAGGGGGAACTCCGGAGGGCCGAGCCTGAGGTTCTTACCCTCAAGGCTCACATCACCTTCCGGTAAGGCCAGAGATGGGAAGGAGAGCTGGACCTCCAGCAGCGATTCAATATCGCGCTGTTGCTGCGAGTATGCCACCAGGATGGCCTTGGTGGTGCTGACGCGGCCCACGGGTTCCAGCCTGAGAGTGACCTGTCCAGTACTATCGGCCGAGAGCCGAATGTCCTCCACCTTCTCCTGATAGGTCTGACCCTGATACTCTAGCCTCGCCCTCCATCCCTGGGTGGCCAGGGTCTGTGGATTGACCAGTATGAGGGTATAGGTATCATCGCCATTGCCCCTGTTGGTCAAGTCCACCCGATACTCGAGCGCCTCCGGTGACATGGCGGGTGGCTGAACCGCTAGCCTGAGGGCAATGTCCCTCACCTGAAGTACATCTATTTCGACCACGGCCAGGTCCCTCACGGTGGCGTTGGAGGTGGAGGTGACCTCGATGAAGATCGGGTCGTGCTGCACCTTTGCGGTCTCTGGGGCCGTGATGCTGACGGTGACGTCAGCTAGACCGCCCTGGCCGAAGGGGAGGGTCACCACCCGGGGCTCAAAGTCGAAGATCCATTCCAGGGGGCTCCCCGCGAACCGGAAGCTATCCTCCACGTTCCCTGTGTTCCTCACCCTCACGGAGTAGACCAGGGTTCCACCGGGAGCGACGCTCCCTCTCTGCGAGGCGTCCCACTCAACCTCCACGGTGGCCACTCTGAGCCTGGCAAGCTGCAGGTTGAGGACCGTGCTCTCCCCCAGGCTCAGCAGGGTGGAAGTTGCATAGTCCACTGTCACCCCCCTCTCTAACCTCTGGGCCCTGGCCTGAACGCTGTACTGGCCGGCGGGCAGGTAGGCCTCGAACCTACCAGACTCGTCGGTGGTGAAGTTCGCAACCGCCTCCCGGGCGAAACCCATGGTGGCCTTTCCCTTGCTTCCGTCCTCCAGCGAAATCACACCCGAGACTCTGTAGCCGGCCACCAATCGAAGGCTTACCTCGTTTCCTGCGTAGGGGACTACCTCCAGTCGCGTGAGGTTGACGGACTTTCCCGTCTCTCGGAAGACGTAGACGTTGTAGACCCCCGGGGCAAGGGAGACTTCGAAGGGACCGATGGCTTCCGTGGCGGCGTTCATAGCGGTCACATTCGCCGCTTCGAAGGTTACGCGGGCTGAAACGGGCTGTCCTGATAGCAGGACTACGCCCGACAGGGTGGCGTTGTCCAAGGTCCGAGACACGCGCAGCACAAGCTGCTTCGTCTCCCCAGTCGAGAGGGCGAAGGGTTGGCTTACGGAGTACCTCACATAGCGAGGAGGCCCATCGACCTCGTCTACGCCTCGCCAATCGAGGCTGACGATGTAGTTCCCGGACGTGAGGGCCGCCACATAGCTCCCCGAGGGGTCCGTAGAGAGGTTCAGCCATGCTCCGTCGTCCCGGAGGAAGCTCAGGGGTATGCTTCTCGTGACAATTCTCTCGGCCACCCTTACCGTACCCGTCAGAGTGGCCGCCTCTACCAGCGTTGAATTGAGGTCCAGAGGCGAAGATATGTTGGTGAGCGTGAGAAGCGTGTACCTCCTCCCTTGGACGTCGGAAGTGGCGTACATGGTGTACCACCCGGGCCGTAGGTAGGTGGAGAAGGACCCCTTGACGCTAACGGAAACTTCCTCAGGGCCCGTGAACTGCAGCTCTCCCTCGAAGGGACCGGGTGCGACGGCCAGCTGTCCTTCCACCTTCACCCTCTTCACGACCTCCATCTGGAAGGCCTTCGGCACCTTCCCAAGGGGAACCCGCAGCTCCTTCTCCTCCAGATTCTGCAATCTCACGGCCTCGTTACCCCCAACTATGGCGTCCACGACCACTCGGTACAGTCCAGGGAGGACCTCCGCCGAGAAGGAGCCCTCCTCGTCGGCCGTCGTCGCAACCAGGCTGGCACCCTGTCCGACGGGCTCGAAGAGAACCGACACCCCCTGAAGGTCCAGCCCTTCTGACGTTGCGAGGCTGCCCCCAACCCGGATGGGTTCTGGTCGCATCTCAATCAAGGCCCGATTGCTGAGTTCGATGGGGTTGAGGGGACCCAGTTGCAGGGGGAGGAAGCCCCTCTCGTTGACGACGAGGGTGTAGTTCAGGTCCCGGAACAGTGGAACCTCGTACCTCCCCTCCTGCCCCGTGAGGACAGACAGCCTTCTGCCGTCGGAGTCGACGAGATCGATGCGCACCCCTTCAAGCTCCTCTCCGAAGTCCCATGTCCCGTTTTCGTTAAGATCGTAGAAGAGCCGCCCTACCACCGGCACCCCGGCGGCCAGGGGCAGGTTGAGGGTTGTCGATCCTGCCAGGGTAATCGAGGAGACGTACAGCCCTTCCCGATCGTAGGCCCAGACTCTGTAGGAGCCAGCTGGAAGGTAGACAAGGAAGGATCCCTCCGCGTCGGAGCTAGCGGTGAACGGAGTTCCCTGGAACTCGAAGGTGACCGGTACCCCCGCGACCCCGGCGCCGTCTTGTTTGGTGACCCTCCCCTGGACTCTGAGGGCGGCTTCGAGGTTGACGTCCCACTTCCGTACCTCTCCTCCCTCCACCGAAAGGGTTCCCAGGAAGCTGTAGCCCCTGCCACCCTGGAAGTGAAGGGAGTAGGCGTAGTATGTACCCTCGGGGATGGTTGTACTAAAGTCCCCGGAGGCGTTGGTGGTCACCGTGACGGCCGTACCCATCCCTTTGCTGTGAAGGGTGATGGTGATGAAGGGGGTCGGCCGGAAGGATAGGAAAGATCTGCCGCTGATTTCTGCCATGGGCCTGACCACCATGTCCCTCGTGGTCGTGCTGTTAGCGGCGATGATCAGCTTCTCGCGGAACGAACCTCTCTCTCCGAGGGTCGCATCCAGGGTGTAATTCCCTGCGAAGAGGTCCTCGAAGAGGTATTCCCCTTCCTCATTCACTGTCACCGTCTTCTGGAGGCCCGTGGCCTCCTCCACGAGCTGGACGAGACCACCGTCTGCCGGCGTCCCGAACTCGTCCACCACGAGGCCTGAGAGCTTACTCACTGATACGGGGATGTCCAGGATTCTGATCTGTCCGAGGCGCAAGGAGGTGGTGGTCTCCGCCACCACTGAGCCTTCCCTCGACACGGTGATACGGTAGCTTCCGGGAAGGAGGTCCACGGTTTCGTAGCCACCACCGCTTTCCGTCAGGACCAGCGTGGAGGTGCCGGTCCCCACATGTTGGATGTTGACCTGCAGCCCCGCAGGCCCCTCCTCGCCTTCGCCCTTAGTAGAACTCGCGTCGAGGTCTAGATAGGCGCTTCCCGTCAGGCTGGAGCCCTTCACCTCAAAGGACAGGTCCACGATGTAGTCAGGGCGACCGTTGCCGTCCAGGTCCGTGGGAAGCCGCGCTGCCTGTTCCTCAGTAATGTTGATGGTTCTCTCCCCCAGGATGTCACTCCCTATCCGGCTTCGGCTGTCGAGGCTCCCCACGGAGGCCACCACGCGAACCGAGCCGAAGGGAGCGATGGCCTCATAGTGGCCGTTCGCGTCCGTCGTGACCACGTCATGGACGATCCGCAGCTCGTCCTGGACGGTAATCATGACCCCCGCCAGGGGTTTACCATCCTCCGTGGTGACCTTCCCCCGGAGGATGGCCCCGTCGTAGTACTTCAGGATGACGATGCCCTGCAAGAGGCTGGCGATAGGCGTGACGTCCACGGTCCCCTCTGCCTCTCCCCTCTGGATGCGTTCCTGGATCTCCAGGGCATCGAAAAGGTTGATGGCCGTCCAGTCCTCCGTCCTGTTGGCGACCTCCTCCGGCGGGTAGGGATTGAAGTAGGCCGTCCTGTAGACCATCTTGAAGTGTTTCAATAAGAAGCCCTGAAGGGGGATCTCTCCCTGCAACGCTCCCGATAGACCAGGCAGACCTTCGTTCTCGATGCCCACATCGCTTCCCCTCAGGCCGAAGAATATCCTGTACAGCATGCTGTCGTAGAACATCTGCTGGTATTCGATGAGGACGTTCCGGATGCGAGCAGTGGGGGGCACCTTGTCCATATCGAACTGGCCCTGGTCCGTGTCCGCCAGGAGCCGATAGAAGTCCGTGGGAATGACCCTTCCCCCGGGCAGCTCCGTCACCCTGTGATCCGTAAGCTTGACGGGGGCATACAGGATCCCGGTGTTGGTCCCAGAGAAGGGCACAAGGCGAGAGTCCACGGCAAAGTACAGGACGGAGTTTCCCGTCGCAGTCCTCAGGTCCCTGTACAGGTCTGCCTGGCCGTCCACGTCCAGGGCCTCCGTCAGGACGGCCTTGAGGAAGATTATCATCGCGTTTATTCCCGAGATGCGGACGTCCCACTCCCCGAATCGCTCAGGGTCTGCCCTGATTAGGGGGATGTAGACGGCCGGTCGGCCAAGGACATCATGCACCAGCCCCGCGTCGATCCCCCTCGCCTCGAGGGCATCTCTCACCGCCTCCCCCAGTTCGCCTCTCTTCCACAACTCCCCTTGGATAAGCCGTATGTTCAGAACGGCGATCGCCTCGTTCTCGTCCTGGGCTGTGAGGAAATGGCCTGCAAACTCATACCCATTCTGGAAGTTGTCCGCCACCGTCGGATGCCTACCCTCTTGGATGGCCTCGAACCCATAGTCCCACCAGCTGAGGAACGCCGGTCGATTCCAGTAGGGATGCACGCTGGAATCCTGTTGGCTCAGCCATTCCCACGCCTTGGGAAAGTACCTGGTCTTCAGGGGCAGGTTGTAGCCGAAGGCGCCAAAGTAGAAGAGGCTCCCCTCCTCATAGGTGGGAGGCCTCAGGGGCTCTGGAATGCTCCTGTAAATCTCCAGGTCGAGCGCCTGCTTCTTCTCGAAGGGTACGGCGGCGTCCACCGCCGTCCAGGTATTGGGGAGTATGAGGAAGAAGGCTATGAAGAGGGCCCCGGCGACGTGCCTCACTTTGACCCCCTTCCTCAGGGCGGTCAACTTGCTGCCGCCCGTGGAGGCGATGGCCTTTCTCACCTGCTCGAAGCCCAGCTTCTCCACGATGAAGACGGTGACCCACGCCGAGGTGATGGCAAAGGCTGGAGAGGCATTGAATATGAAACGGACGGCCGACATGGCCATGAAGATGGCCGCGGCGATCCAAGCCAGGGCGAAGAGGTAGCCCGGCCTCGGCCTCCGAGCGTACTGGATGGCCATCCCTCCGATGCCAACGATGGAGAGGAACGAGGTCACCCAGCCGAAGGAGAGCATCGCCTGGCTGAAGGTGGGTGGTTGAGCCTCAGCGATGGTCTCATACACCTTGTCCCTCACGAAGTAGCCCATACCAGTGGATATGGTCTCGGCCACCGTAGGGCTGTAGATAGAGGCGATGGCTAGGCCGCCGCTGAAGCCGAGGACGATGGGGGGGATTACCAGCATCCAGGGCAGTCGATAGAAGAATGCGAACAGGATGCCCAGGCCGGCGGCAGCGAGGAAGAGCAGCAGCGGAATGTCGAACCAAGTCCTTACGAAGCCGGTGGAGATGTAGTAGGGGGCGGCCAAGAGGTGGGCTGTACCCATGGCGACAGTGAAGCAGAGGATGATGCCCAAGGGATCCTGATTCCTGACCTTGTAGACCAGCAGCTGGACGAGGAAGTAAGCGATGAGAACCACGGGGGCGTAGGCCCAACCCTGCCAGGTGAGGGCGACCACGGCTATGGAGGTCCCCGACATGATGGAGAGGAGGATGGGCCTCTTGTTCTCCACGATGAGGGTCTTCAGCCCCCCGTAGACGGCCCTCGGCCTGAACCAGCTCTCCACCCATTTCTTCTCCTTGAGTTCGCTTAGGGCTCTCAGGAAGAAGTAGAAGGCGGTGACGACGAAGAAGAGGACCAGGGCATCGTGGTCTCCATTGCTGAGGGGGGTCCTCTGGATATGCGCGGGAAGGATGGCCAGGAAGAAGGCAGCTACCATTCCCGTCCTCCGGCCGAATATGTCCCTGGCGAGGAAGTAGGTGGGGAAGATGGTCAGGGCTCCCCAGAAAGCGGTGGAGAAAAGGAAGGTCTGCCAGACTCCTAGCTGGGTGGAACCCTGGAGGGCGCCCACTAGAATGCCCGTCAAGGCCACGCTCCAGGCGTAAATGGGGGGCCTGGGGTTGTTCATGCCGATGGGGAAGTTGAGCATGGGGTCCGAGACGAGGTGCTTGCCAGTCTTGACGATGTGTTCTATGATCCAGCCGTAGTAGTAGGCATCGGACCCGCCCGAGAGGAGGAAGTCCTTGAGGGCCAGGTCATAGACGAAGTAGGATCTGACAAAGAGGGCGAGGGCGAATACGCCGGCTAGGATGATGATGAGGTTCAGTCGCTTCCCTTCGGACTTCCCTAGTTCCAAGAGCCCACCCGAGTGGGTTACTGTCAGGAGGCTCCTGTTTATCTAATTTTGCAGCAGGGCGAGGGAGCTTGGGTCAGCGGCGAAGGGTTTAAGTCTGCAGGGGGGGCTATGTCGCGAGATGAAGCGGGAGCTCATGGAGATCCTCTGCTGTCCCGTCTGCAAGGGGGATCTTGAACTCAAGGTGCTCGTGGAAGAGGAGGAGATTCTGGAGGGGGAACTGATTTGCCATCAGTGCGACCATGCCTACGAGATAAAGGAGGGCATACCGAACCTTCTGCCTCCGGACCTCAAATGAACCTGGACTGAGCCCTCACGACCTCCTTGCTGTCGGCAGCCTCCCTGTACAGGCTCAGGGGCTCAGCGTTGAGCTGCAGGAATGTGGGACCCCACTTGAACTTCGAGAGTAGCTCCGCGGCATGATCTTCATGTCCGAAAATGTAGAGGGCCGCGGCCAGGGCCTCGACGCTGGAGAGCAGCAGCGGCTTCCCGTAGTTGACGGGGTTCGCAGCGACCAGGAAGGGGAGGGCTCTCTCCCGGCGCCCAATTACCCTGGGGAAGCTCTCAGACTTCCATGAGGTGTCGAGGACGCAGAGGCCCTTCCTCATCGCCGCGGCCTCGTCCCTTCTTGAGAGAGCTACCTCCGCCGTGGGATTAAGGACTACAGAACCCCTTGGGAGGGTCTGAACCCGCTTTACCAAGCGAAGCATCCCATGACGGGCGAGCTTCTTAGAAGTGCACCTCTTAGGGTCGCACTGCTCGGCGTGATAGGCCAGGAGTTCAATCACGGTCTCTTCCCCCGGGACCACAAGGAATAAGACATACGCAGTTCATAGCTTAAGGGCCACCGTGATGACAGTACCGACGCTGACCTTGATGAGTGATGGGCGATCTGAGTGGCCTTAAGCATCCAGACCATCTCAAGGCCTAGAGAAGTCTCGCACCAAAGTACTTCTGGAAAAAAGAAAAAAAGGGGAGATGGGCGGATTTAACCGCCCAATCTACTGCAGTTTCCCGGTGTTCAGTATCCCGTTGTCGTCTACGATATCGTATGACGAACCCGATGGGTAGGTGGAGACGCTCAGCAGCACTGAGTCCCCTGCCTGTATCGTTGTTGCCGTTGCATCTGCCTGCACGTACTGGGCGCCCCCGCTCAGAGAGCTTAGGGCTGTCTTCGACATTGCGACGGTTCCGTTCGCGTAGTATACGACTAGGTAGACGGTTGCTGGGGTCTTACCTGTCGGAACCTTCGAGAAGGTTAGCTTCCAGTTGGTTCCGTCGGGTGTCTTCGATACCGAGACTCCCATTGCTTCAGGCGTGCCTCCGGGACCAGTGACCAGCCCTGATACCATCACGTACAGGACTGCCGCCAGGACGACAGTGATGGCCACCATGAGGATGGTAGCAATCACTGGCGACACCGCGGTCCGATCCCTTCGGATCGCCCCAATTGTTCTCAAGTTCTGTCCTCCTGTAGGTTTCCCTACAGCCTCGAGCTTCCCGTTAAAGACCAGATAAACCCTTCCTCACGATTCTCAGCAGTGGTATTCGCTTACCCGGTGAAGATGATGGAATCATCACACACCAGGTGGAGGATGTTCCCGATCTCCTCCGTGGCGTACTCTTCCATGGAGAGAATGATGGTGTAGGCGTTCCTGGACCTCAGATGGTTGATGAGGATGTGGAGGAACTCCGACAGTATCTTGTGGCTGTTGTGGATGGCCAGGGAGTTGATCGAATCCAGGATGACCACGCAATCCGTCCCCTTGAGCTTCCGGAGGAGGAATTCAACCTTGAGCATCAGGTTCTCGAGCATGGTGGGGCTCTCCACGCACACAGCCCTATCATGCTTCTCGCCGATGCCCATCATCATGCTGGCGACGCAGTCGACGAAGTAGGTTTTCTCCAGATCCACGTCCAGCCCCTCCAGGGCATTGATGATGGACTTGGAGGGTATGGTGGCGGTGACGTAGATGGAGTGAAGCCCTTTCCTGGGGGCAAATATATCCACTAGGGATCTGACGGCGTCGAAGTAGTGCTCGGCCCCCACCTGCAGGGCTATGGCCGAGGCAGCAGGCATCTCCAGCAGCTTTCCTATGCTGTCCATCGCCACTGCCACTCAACCACCTCCCTTTAGAAGGGGCGCCATGAGGACGCCGCAGGAGGTAAGATCCAGGATGTACTTGGCTCTGGAGTGGGTAGTGCCTCTCATCTTCACTACCTGTAGGGTTCTGAGCAGGTCCCCCCTTCTCTCCTGGTTTCCCAGCATGACCACGCCGTCCACCACTGCCTCCTCCACGCCATACGGGGAATAGAGGGTCGATCCTGCGGGGACCTCTGAGACGAGGATAGCTGTGCAGTCCTCCTTGGCCAAGGCATGGCTCAACTCCTTTATGAAGTCCCGGATCCTGTCCTCAGTGGAGAGCCTGGCGCAGATGGAGGTTATGGAGTCTACGACGAGTCTCTTAGCCTCCTTCTTCTTGACGGCGTCAATGATAGCCTTCAGAAGGGCCTTGGCCTCTTTGGGTTCGATTTCCGACCCTTCCACGCCAGCAGCCTTGTAGAGTTCGTGGAGGCCGAGGAATTCCACCTTCCCCTCCTTCAGCAGGGCGGGATCGAAGAACTCGTAGGGAATCATGTTCCCCATGAGCTTCTCAGGAGTCTCCGTCGCGGCAATGAAGAGGCCAACCTCTCCATCCTGGGCCCCATGGAGTATGAACTCGAGGCTGAGGGAGGTCTTTCCCGTGCCGCATGTCCCCGTCACCAGGGTCGTATTTCCCCGCGGGATGCCCCCGTCCAAAATGCTGTCTAGGCCGTCTATGCCCGTTAGGCACCTCTCCCTCTCAGAAGCCTCCACGGCCTTAGACACGAGTCTACTATGCTGGAGGGCCGCTTATCATGCTTTTCTCTTCGTTATCAATGAGGATTTCGAACGTCTCCCAGCGCCCTCCTTCCGGACTATTGCACCTGCGAAGCCGCGCTTCCCCGGGAACAAAGCTTTATCGTCGCCCGACTCATGGAAGCCCATATGCTGGAGAGGCCAGTGCTGCAGGTGGCCCTGGACTTCATGCACCTCAAGAGGGCTCTTCAAGCCGCCAAAGAGGCGGTTGAGGGCGGGGCCGATTGGCTCGAGGCAGGCACGCCCCTCATCAAGAGCGAGGGGATTGAGGCGGTCAGGGCGTTGAAGCGCGCTTTTCCCGATAGGGTCATCGTGGCCGACCTCAAGACCATGGACACCGGGGCCTTCGAGGTGGAGATCGCCGCCAAGGCTGGGGCCGAAGTGATCTCTGTGATGGTGGTTACGGACGATGCCACAGTCCTGGAAGCTGTGAAGGCGGCCAGGAGGTATGGCGCCAAGATAATGGGGGACCTTATGGCGGTCCGAGACAAGGCAAAGAGGGCCAAGGAGGTGGAGGCCCTGGGGGTGGACTACCTCTGCCATCACGTGAGCATCGACGAGCAGATGATTGCCAGGACTCCCATGGCGGAGCTGAAGGCCCTCGCCAAGGCGGTGAGCATACCCATCGCAGTGGCCGGTGGCCTGAACTCGGAGACGGTGGCTCAGGCCCTGGATGCCGGGGCCAGCATCATAATCGTCGGTGGCGCCATCATAAAGGAGCCTGCTGTCACCCAGGCGACGGCCACCATCCGGAAGGCCATTGAGGAGAAGAAGGCCATCAGTACGAAGCTCTACAAGAAGTACGGGCAGGAGGAGCTGTACGAGGCCTTCATGAAGGTCTCGACGCCCAACATCGCTGATGCGATGCAGAAGAGAGGACCCATGGAGGGTATCATACCTCGGATAAACCGGGGCACGAAGATGGTGGGAAGGGCTCTCACGGTGAAGACCGCCGACGGGGACTGGGCGAAGCCCGTCGAAGCCATAGACAAGGCTACCAAGGGCACGGTCATCGTTGTAGACGCCGGAGGCGGCAAGACGGCGGTCTGGGGCGAGCTCGCATCATGGAGCTGCAAGGTGAAGGGCGTCGCTGGCATCGTCATCGACGGAGCTGCGAGGGACATCGATACGATATTGGACATCGATTTCCCTGTCTTCGCCCGCTGGCTGGTGCCCCACGCTGGTGAGCCCAAGGGCCACGGTGAGATCGGCCCAGAGATCGTCTGTGGAGGCCAGCGAGTTCGCACCGGAGACTGGATTGTCGGGGATGAGACGGGCGTGACCGTCATTCCCCAGGAGATGGCCGTGGAGATGGCCAACCGGGCCCTGGACGTCCTCGAGAGGGAGAACAGGATACGGGAGGAGATCAAGAGGGGTGGGACCCTCTCCAGCGTCCTTGAGCTGGAGAAGTGGGAGAAGGTGGGCTAGAACCGACTCAGAACCCCAAATAATACTGTCACCACGAGGAGTGCGCCGTTGGCGCCAAACAAGGCGATGTACACTCGTCGATCCCACCGTAGAACCTTTGAACCGTCGAGGGGAGGGAGGGGGAGCATGTTGAAGACACCTAGGAGGAGGTTCACGAAGGCAACGAATCCCACGAGCCGAAGGACCGTCATCCCCGTTGAGATAGGAGCATTGATGCCGAAAACGAGGAGTAAGAACCATAGAGCCAGAACAGGACCGCCGAGAATCAGATTCACGAGAGGTCCGGCCGCGCTGACCTTGCCGTACTGTCTCAGTGTCAACTGCCCCTCGATGCGAACAGCTCCTGGCGCAGCGAAAAGGAAGCCGAAGAGGGAGGTAATGAGGGCGAGGACGAGCCCGTACATCCATGCTCGGAATTCGGCCCAGCAACCATAACGCTGGGCTGTGACCTTGTGTCCTAGCTCGTGGAGGAGAAAGCCCGTGGGGACTGCAATGGCGGCTAGAAGTAGGTTTCCGATGAAGAACGTCGGGAAGCTTGTTACACCCTGGAGGCCTTGGGTGAAGGCAATGCTGAAGGCAATTATGAGGACCGCTAGAGCCAGCAAGATATGTCGGAGTTCCGTGCTGCTGAACCTAATCCCTCTCCGGACTGGAGGATAGCCGTACCAGCTCATCGGGCCATCTAGAGTCCGGGCGTATTTTTAGTTTGGCCCACTGAAGAGAGCGTTCTGCTTACGGTCTGCTGAAGGAAACGAGTAGGCACATGCTAGAAAAAGGGCGGGTATTTACCATAGCGCGCACCTTAGAGGAAAAGGTTTAAATCGAGGTCCTCCTTCATTGGAGGAACTGCGTTCCCCTAATATAGGACGAGAAAGTAGGGAGGCTGCCATGGGGGCTGAAGCAGGAATCTGGGGGTTGGAGGGAGATTCACCAGCTTACCCATGCTATATTTGAGGGAGGAGTGGGATGGCTAGGATCGTCCTCACTGCTGATTACAGCCTTATGACCAACTTCAGAGAACTCCCTCTAGCCACCTTCTTCAGCTGCATCCCCACGGACTTCTGGCAATCCAGGTTCGCCTTCAGGATCCTCGCTCCCAAACCACCCCACATGAACGGCCTCGCCCGCTATGCCCCCTACGGTCTGCGGAAGCTGGAGGCGGCCTTATTGAACTCCTTCCGGAGGGAGGACTTAGTGGTCGCTCATCCCGAGCACGTCAATCAGTTCATTGGGCCTGAGACAGAGGTCGTAGGGGTCCACACCATGGACCCTCTGGGCCTGGGCCCCGTCAGCATGAGCTTCACCAACGGAGGTGTCATGACCCCCTACACCAAGGCCTGTTTCGAGGATCTGGTGCTAAACCTACCCAACGGCCAAAGAAAGTTCAAGCTCGTGGTGGGCGGCGCAGGTGTATGGCACTTTGATTACCGGCCAGAAGAGAAGGAGAGGCTGGGTGTAGACCACCTCGTCGCCGGGGAGATAGACCACCTGGCAGGGGAGATCTTCCAGGACATCATCGACGGGACCGCTCCGGAGAAGATACCTGAGCCTCTGAACCCCCCTCGCCTGGAGGAGATACCCCCCATCACCGCTCCCAGCATGCACGGAATGATCGAGGTCATGAGGGGCTGCGGCCGGGGATGCCAGTTCTGCGAGGTCACCCTGCGCCGGCTGAGGTATTTTTCGACCGAATACATCCAGCAGGAGGCGTCCATCAACGCCAAGGCAGGCCTCTCCAACGCCTGGCTGCACTCGGACGACATCTTCCTCTACAAGGTGGAGAACTACAAGACAATGATGCCCAACAGCGATGCCATCAAGGAGGTGTTTCAAGGAGCTATGGACGTGCGGGGCATCGTCTCCGGCAACCCTACCCACGGGACCCTGGCATCCGTGGCTGCAGACCCCCAGCTCATTGCAGACCTTACAGAAATCCTCAGAGGACGTCCCGACCACTGGGTGGGCATCCAATCCGGTCTGGAGACGGGGAGCATCTCCCTGGTGGAGAAGATAATGCCCAGGAAGCTTCTCCCATTCAAGCCATCGGAATGGCCCGAAGTGGTTCTGGAGTCCATCAAGATCCTCAACGACAACTACTGGTTCCCAGCTCTCACGGCTATCATCGGCCTTCCGGGGGAGACGTCAGAGGACGCCTACGACACCTGCGTCCTCCTGGACCAAATGGAAAATCTCCCCCAGTCCCACTTCATTGTAGCCCCCCTCTCCTTCGTCCCCATCGGGGTACTCCGGGGCGAGGAGTTCTACAGGGTCGACGAGATGATCGACGAGGCCAGGTTCAACGTCGTATATCGCTGCTGGAAGCACATCCTGAAGGAGATCGATGAGAGCCTTTGGGGGCTCTCGAAGCTCCCCCTTCCGGTGAAGAGTGCCATCAATGGCCTGGGCAGGCTGGGTGGACGCTACGTCCTGGGCATCCTGGAACGCTTCGGAGAGAAGAAGGGCTTCAAGGTCTGGCCTTCCCTTGCTTAGGTTCGAGGCCCAGGGTCCTCACAAGCTTCTGATGCTGCTGCGTCGTTATCCAGTCCACCTTCAGGTACTCCCTCAGGAAGTCCTCCTCTAGCCCGAGCCTCCGGGCCTCGTCCACTGTCACGCGATAGGCCTCAATCTCGGAGGGCCTCTCGTGGTATGAGTACCTCTCGTCGAAGATGTTAATTCCCAGGGAGAGCTGCCGCAGGTGGACCACTTCATGGACCAGATCTAGGTACAGGAGGGTTTCATCTGCCCGTTGTAGGTAATCATGGGAGACAACGAGGCAGCCTCTCTCGTCGTCCACCCACATGTATCCTCTGAAGGAAGCAACCTCGACCTCGATATGAGACAGGAACCGTGTCAGCCTCTCAGCACCGCCGAAGAGCTCGATAAGACCCACCGACGCCTCGAGCCCCTGGGCTACTTCATTGAAGGGATATCTCCCCAACGGCAAATCCCTCTGGACTCGAAAGCTCCTCACCGTGGCATCTAGGCCTCCGTTCCTTAATCTCTTTGCGAGTATGAGTTTTATTTCAAGCTCCCTCAGCGGACGCGGTTCTTTCGATGCATTTTGCGGTGAGAAAACGCAGACTACCTGCAGTGAGAAATTCAACACGGTCTTGCGCCGATATCACTCTCCGTGGGACGTTTTACGAACCTCTTCCCCTACGAAGCCGCCAGGGCTGGTCAGTCGGAGTTCCTGGAGGATGCCAGGAGGTGCGTTGCTGACGGATTTATCCTCCTGGCCCAGGCCCCCACGGGATTAGGGAAAACGGCGGTGGCCTTGAGTTCTACCTTGGAGGGTGCCAGAGAGCAGGACAGGAAGGTCCTCTTCACCACCTCTCGCCGCAGCCAGCACCGAATGGCCGTTGAGACCATCCGCCTGATACGCGACAGGGCGCCAGTAACCGCCGTTGACATCATTGCCGCCGAGGCCATGTGCCCCACCCATCACATGCATGAGGGCAGCAGCAGAACCAAGGTCAGGGCTGTTGCGAAGGCCCTCCTTCAGCGAGTCTACCACGTGCAGGAGGGGATCCAGATGGCCCGCAGGTTCAACGTGTGCTCACATGAGGCGGCCCTGGAAGCCGCCAAGAAGGCGGATGCCCTAGTCTGTGACTACAACTACCTGTTCAGCTCTCAGTGGAGAATAGTGCTTCGGCGCCTTAACGTCGGCCTCGATGAACTGATTGTGGTCGTTGACGAGGCCCACAACCTGCCTAGTCGGAGTAGGGAGGCCCTTTCGGCCCATCTCACGGCCGAGGGCCTCGGACTCGTGGCCAGAGATCTGGGCCCGACTAAGCTTGCGAGGGAGGTAACCACTGTGGCCCGACTCTTGAGGTCTGAGGCCAGATTCATCGGAGGTGACTCTCGAGTTACCAAAGAGTTCTTGGACAGCTTTCTGTCGCGGTCCTTCCGGCGTCGCAGGACGCGTTCTCCCTCTGAGAGGCTGTTTACCGTTCTGCGAAGGTCTCTGAACAGGATCGGTCCATCAAGAAGGCATCTGGTGGAACAGGCCCTTAGGTTTCTATCCAAGTGGGGGGAAGAGGATTACCTGCGGGTCCTATCCGGTCGCGGAGGGGGCAGCCTTTCCCTTTTCGCCCTTGATCCTAGACCAGCCACGGCACCCGTCTTCCGAGAGGTTCATGCTGCCATTCTCATGAGCGGCACTCTCCACCCGGGGGAGATGTACATCGACGTCCTAGGAGTTCCAAGGGAGAGGTGCCTGGTTAGGTCCTACGTCCCTGATTTCCCCCCGGAGAACCGCCTCCTCCTCGTGTCCAGAGATCTGTCCAGCTCCTACCGGGAACGCCCTGAAAGCTACGAGGCCTATGCGAGGGAGATCAGCCGGATATGCGCCTCCATTCCCGGCAACGTGGCGGCATTCTTTACCTCCTACGAGATGTCTCGTGGCGTGGATGAAGCCCTGCGGGGTCTGCCCCTTTCCAAGCACATCCTCCGGGAGAGAAGAGGACAGTCCAAGGCGGAGAAAGAGGACCTGTTGAGGGTACTCGCAAGGGCTCAGGATAGCCGTGGCTGCCTCGTAATGGCGGTGCAGGGTGGTTCCCTTTCCGAGGGTATCGACTACCCAGGGAAGCTACTTCAGGGCGTAATCGTCGCTGGCCTTGGATTGAGCCCTCCGAAACTGGAGTCGGAGGCCCTCCGAGCCACCTACTCCAAGCTCTTCGGGCGCAGGAAGGGCTACGAGTACGCCTACCTGTATCCCGCCATAAACAGGATGGTGCAGTGTGCGGGTCGTTGCATCAGGAGCGCTGAGGACGTGGCCGCCGTCGCCCTCCTGGACCGTCGCCTGCTTCGCCCCTTCTACAGGTCCCGTTTCCCGAAGAGCTTCGAACCGGTACCCGAGGACGACATCCCCGGAAGGGTGAGAAGGTTTTTCTACGCACGTCAGCATCGGACCAGCAGTGCTGATCAAGAGGGGAGCCGAGGCCGTCCTATCGCGGACCGAGTTCATGGGCAGGCCCGCGGTGGAGAAGCTGAGGGTCACCAAGGGCTACCGCCACGCTGACCTCGACCAGGAGCTGAAGAGCTCGAGGATTAGGACGGAGGCCCGCCTCTTTCGGGAAGCCCGGCTACTGGGGGTTCCCGTGCCCATCCTCTACGACGTGGACCTGCAGGAAGGCAGGCTCGTCATGGAGTTTGTGGAGGGCCCCACGGCCAAGGAGGTCCTTGATGCAGGAGATGAGAAGGTGGTGGAGCTCTGCCACAAGATGGGCCTACTGGCGGGCAAGCTGCATTCTGGGGACATCGTTCATGGGGACCTCACGACGTCCAACATGATCCTGCGGGGGGACCGCCTGTACCTGCTGGATTTCGGGCTGGGGGAGAAAGGTGGCGATATAGAAGCGAAAGGCGTTGATCTGCACCTCTTGCGAGAGGCCTTCTTCAGTGCCCACTCGGAGAAGGCGAAGCTTTTCAAGGAGGTGCTCCGCGGCTATAGAGAGGCCTACGGGGATGCCGAAGCCATCATAGCCAAGGCCAAGGAGATCGAGAAGCGGGGGCGATATCTACGAGGTTCGTGACATCCAATGACGCTAAGTTCAGGGAGGTGTCAAGCATCCTGAAGGAAGAGGGCGTCCGTGCGGAGCAGCTCAAAGTCGCCTATCCGGAGCTTCAGGCTGACACCCTCCGGGAGGTCATCACCAACGCGCTGGAATGGCTTTCGCCGAGGTTTGGAGATGACCTTCTGGTGGATGACTCCGGCCTCTTCATCCCCGCTCTCCATGGCTTCCCGGGAGTCTACTCCTCCTACGTCTATCACACCATAGGATGCCGAGGCATTCTTAGGCTCCTCCAAGGAGTGGAGGAAAGGCAGGCCACCTTCGAAGCGTGCTTCGGTCTCCGGCACGGAGGCAAGGACGAGGTCTTCGAAGGTCGCTGTTCTGGCTCGATAGCCGAAGTGGAGAGAGGGGATCGCGGATTCGGCTTCGATCCCATATTCATTCCCGAGGGCCATACGAGGACCTTCGCTGAGATGAGCCTGGAGGAGAAGAATGCTCTATCCCACCGTGGCCGAGCAGTTGGGCAGCTTGTGCGTTACCTAACGGGAGGATGAGGGATGCCTGAGGGAGCAGAGGGGTCGCGTATCCTTGTGACGGGTGGTGCCGGGTACATCGGTGGTCACCTCTGCGAGGCTCTGCTGAGTCAGGGCTACAGGGTCAGAGCCTTGGACAATCTCTCCTCAGGGCGTCGAGAATTCCTTTCCTCATGCCTCGATCACAGAGGCTTCGAACTGGTTACCGAAGACCTTCTGAAGGATCCTCTAGACAGAACCCTCGAAGGCTGTGAGGCCGTTTTTCATCTGGCGGCCAATCAGGACATACGAAGGGCCTTGAGGGACACCCGGGTGGATATTGAGCAGAACATAGAGGCTACCTACCTTCTGCTCGAGGCCATGAGGCGTGCAGACATCCCTTCAATGCTCTTCACGTCCACCTCAACGGTCTGCGGGGATGCCACGGTGGTCCCCACGCCTGAAGACTACTCTCCCATGGAGCCCATCTCCGTGTACGGGGCCTCAAAGCTGGCATGCGAGGCCCTAATCTCCTCCTACTGCCACACCTTTGGGTTAAGGGCCACCATCTTCCGTTTTGCCAACGTGGTCGGCGGCCGGTCCACCCATGGAGTGGTTGTTGACTTTGTGCAGAAGCTGAGACGCAATCCTCGTGAGCTGGAGATCCTTGGGAGGGATCCGGGGACGAAGAAGTCGTACTGCTATGTGGATGACTGCATTTCAGGTCTGCTAGCGGGATGGTCGGCAGCCCCCGGTTCCTACGAGGTCTTCAACATCGGAAGCGAGGACCAGATCACCGTCAGGGAAGTCGCGAACATCGTGTGCTCGGCCCTGGACCTGAGGGGCGTCCGTTATAGATGGACGGGGGGCGTGGACGATGGGCGCGGATGGAAGGGGGACGTTAGGAACATGTGGCTGGACATCACCCGATTGAAGGCGACGGGTTGGCAGCCCCAGTACCGGAGCGTTGACGCTGTTCAGCTTGCCGTGAGGGACCTCACGAGGTCCACGCGGTAGACGGAGGCTGACCGGACAAGAGAGGATGATCGAATGGCCCTCTGGCGTTGCCCCAATTGCGGAAGGGAGTTCGCCCGCAGTGGACAGAGCCATTCCTGCGTCAAGTACTCTGTAGAGGACCATTTCAGAGGAAAGCCCGCCGAGCTGAAGAAGATGTTTGACCTACTCGTCAGAGAACTCGAGCTGAGCGGCCCCGTCGACTCGATGCGGTGAAGTCGGCCATCAACATAGGCGGGAAGCGCCACTATGCGATGATTTACGTGGAAGAGGACGGTCTGAAGGTCGAGTTCGTGTTAAGCAGGGAACTCAGAGAGATGAGGGTCCTCCGATCTCAGCGTCTCTCACAGACGAGGTACAGTCACTCCCTGAAGTTGACTAAGGAGAGCGACATTAACGCCCAGTTTATGGCGTGGATGAGGGAGGCGCGATCTCGGGGTAGCGGTCTGCCGGCATAATGCAGATTGCCCTAGATTGGAGGACACCCCCGTGACGAATGGTTTTATGCGCATTGCGTTATGAGGCAAAGAGACGGGGCTGTAGGGTAGCTTGGTTGATCCTTCGGGCTTTGGGAGCCCGCGACTCCGGTTCAAATCCGGGCAGCCCCACTGGCCAGATATGCGTCTCTGAGCTTCTCTTCGCGCACAGTAGTATAAGAAGATACTGTCGCCATGGTAACTGACGTCATACGTCCCATGTTGGGGAAAATAGATCTTTTCCCCCCTATATTTTGAACTCTTCGTTCTCGGACCCTATTTAGGGCCGGGGCCAAGACATCTCCTATTCCTCTTCTGCGACTTCGGCTTGCTCATCGAGGCGCTCTTCCTCGGGGGTCTCGGAGACTTCCTGGTCCTGGAGCACAGGCTCACAGCCTCCTTTTGGTCGCCGCCGACGATGAATGACCCATATCGTAGTGGCTGCTGCCAGGCCGCTTCCCAGCCAGACGTAGAGAGGGAAGCCGAGAAGGACTGTGGCTCAAGACTAGCGGAATGCCCACGCGGTGACGTAGGCGAAGTAGTAGGCGACGGCGAGGCTAACAGTCGCGATGACGACAGCCAGGAGGCCGGCGAGAAGGTACAGTTGGATAACCCCTTGAACACCCAACCAGGTCACCAGCAAGTAGACGGCTAACATCAAAACAATTCCCGAGACGAGGGCCCCGAAGATCCTAGGCCAGCTTAGACTCTCGGAGGAAGTGTCGATTCCCAGGTGGCGGGAGTCGTCCAACCTTGATGCCCACTGGAGGAACCCAGGGTCAGGTGCCTTACGTCCCGCTGCTGGACCTATCATAGCCTATCGCCCCCACGAATTGGCCTCCGCGGCCTTAAGAATTCCGGTTTCGTCGTCAGGAGGAGGCAGTTCCAGAAACCGCCAAGCCTCTTCCCTCGAGGCAAATGACAATGGCCTGGTGCAGCCTTATAAAGGATGCAAGACTCAATGGCTCGGTTGGAGAATCTACATCAGACGAGGAGAGAGCGATGAATGACGAGACAGCATTGGTGGTTACCGCCGCGCCGAACCCCGACGAGATGGAGGCCATGCAGGCGTACCTCAAAGGCGTACTTCCATTGCTCATGGATGCCAGCGGCAGATTGGTCAAGCGGCTGAAGATCGAGGGCGCCATCAGCGGGGCCCAGGATTACGGAATGGTACCCGTGATGGACTTTGAATCGAAAGACAAAATCACTTCGATGTTTGAGTCCGACGAATACAAGGCACTAGTTCCGCTTCGAGACCGAGGCTTCACCAAGATGAACATCTCGGTCGCTCGCAGAATGTGAGGAAGACGCGATGGCGTACGACGAAACGCTTGCCAATCGGATTCGCTCCCTAATGGCGGGAACGCCGGGATTCAGTGAGAAGAAGATGTTCGGAGGGCTCGGGTTCCTGGTTAATGGCCATCTGGCGGCAAGTGCATACAGGGGTGGGGATCTGATGATCCGGTGCGGGAAGGAGGACTGGGAGGCCTTCTTGGCGGAGGATGGCGCCCGTCCGATGACCCGCGGGCGCGAGCCGGTAACCGGATGGGTCCTCATCGCCGCGAGCGCGGTGGCGGACGACGACGCCCTGCGCTTTTGGGTGGAGCGGGGCCGGGACTACGCGGCGGCTCAACCTCCTAAGTAACTTCTGCGAGCCCACCGAACTCGTGATTGAGATGAGTCGACTTCTCCCGGAAGCCCCAAGCGATGAGGCCCGCGGCTGTAGAGGCTGTCGGAGGGGTTATATGTAAGTAGGTGCTTATATTAGTGGTGACTTACGAAGACACCTTCGAGGCCCTGTCCGACCGGACCCGGTTGACCCTTCTCCAGCAGCTCAGAAGGGGTCCCCGAACCGTGGCTGAGCTTGCATCCACGGTGCCCGTGAGCCAACCAGCGGTCTCTCAACACCTTCGAAGGTTGAGGGAGGCTCGTCTGGTGGAATGTCGGGTCGATGGACCCCGCCGCATCTACAGTCTTCGCTCCGAAGCGCTTTCCGAGCTCCGGGCCTTTGTGGAGGAGCTCTGGGATGACGTGCTCGCAGCGTACGCTAAGTCGCCTATTGACTTGTCAAAGGAGGAGCAAGAGTGACCATTTCGCCTGTAAGGAGAGCAGTGACCGTTCCGTGGACGCCGGAGGAGGCATTCCGCCGGTTCACAGAGAAAATGAATGACTGGTGGCCCCTGGCTAGCCATGCCGTCGACCCTGATGGAAGCGAGACGTGCATCTTCGAGGGTCGTATCGGGGGACGCATCTATGAGCGTCGTACGGATGGGACCGAGGCAGACTGGGGCAGTGTAACCGCATGGGAGCCCCCAACCCGCGTCGCCTTCACTTGGCATCCAGGACGGGACCCTTCCACAGCACAGGAGGTGGAGGTCGTCTTCACACAGACCCGAAACGGCTCGCTGGTTGAGCTGAGCCATCGCGGCTGGGAGAAGTACGGGACTGGGGCTGAGAAGGCGAGGGAGGAGTACGACTCAGGTTGGGAGTACGTGCTCTCCTCGTATGAGGGAAAGTAAGGTGTCGACGCCAGAAACCTGGTTCAAATGCGGGGATCCCATTCGCCGCCGAATCGGAACTCGATTCGGTTTCAATATGGACGAGCCTGGGTCCCCCTAATCTCTGTACCCAGGAAGCTCTCTCAGTTGACCGAAGAGAACTTTCCTCTCTTCCCGGTCCCTCAGCTGCTCGCCCTCCGTCTTGGCCAACTCGATGTACCTCCGGCACTCGTTCATCCGCCCGGCGACGCTGTAGGCTCTAGCCATTCCTTCGTAGGCGGATGCGAGGTGGAAGCCCCCGACATCGTTCTCCTCGATGATCTCCAGACACCTCCTCGCGTGGTGGAGCGATGACTGGGGTCTGTTGAGGGCAGCGTACGCACGGGAAATCTGCCAATCACCGATGGCCAGGTTTAGGGGTTCACCCACTTCCCCCCAGTGGAATCTAGAGGCATGGGCAGCGTGGAGCATCCTCTCATCCTCCGCCTTGGTCCGATCATCCTTCTCCAAGAGTTCCCAGACGTGGTTGAAGAGGCTAACCGCCAGCTCGCGATGTAGTTCCGGCTCTGCAATGCTTCCTCTCCCTGGCACGTCCAAATCCCTCAGTACTGCATTACGACCGCACGCGATGTATATGAAACCGAGGCAAGAATCACATGCAGAGTTTGGAGTCACAGTCGACTCGTAAGACTAGAGGACGCCATCAAAGGTATTCGCAGCACCGAATGGCTTCAGGGGCCCTCGGGAGGAGGTGGAGGAGGGACCTTGGGCCTCCGACGCACGACCAACAGAACCACTACAGCGACGACGACGACGGCGAGAACACCGCCAATGGCCGCCCAGTATAGCGGGGGCAGCCCGAATATGAGTTCGGCCGTCGCGTACCTGTAGGAGGCGAGTTCCATCGTGGCGGTAACGGAGCCCTCTGAGTCGAGGATCTCCATCTTTGCGTAGTTCCCGATTTGGGGCGCATAGTAGAGAAGAAGCCCGGTTTCGTTCTCGATCTCTTGCTCTATGACTAGGGCCTCGAAGCTACCCGCCTCGACCGACACGTCCTCCGTTCGTAGGACCTCGAAGGTTGTGTTGCTGGTTCCGGCAATGGGTTCTATGTCCGGGAATAGGGAGTCCTGCTGCTCGAGTTGGAGGCTCGCGGAGGAAGTTGTGGTCACACTGCCTCTCTTGCCTACGTCTAGTGGAAAGCCCCAGGTGCCCTCAATCTCGCTCGTGGTCAGGGTGAAGGAGCCACTGATGCCTATCGTAACCGTCGTCCCGACGGTTGTGCGGAAAGAACCGCTGAAACTGCCGTCAAGCTTCAGGGTGGTGAACGTCAGCAGATCCTTGGCCTGGTGTCCCGTCACGGTGAACTCGACATCTACGGTGTCGTTGAAGATGTGCGCATCTACCTCCACCGACTCATTCACAACCTGTCGCGCATCGTTCCCCACTGTCATCTCCTCGAGGGCGGTCACCACGAAGGTAACGTTGACGAAGATGGCGACATCCCCAAGGTCCAGCTCAGGGTCCAGGGCCGTGAAACTGATGGTGTAGGACCACGTGTCGCCTATGGTGTACTGAGGCGCCTCGCTTGCGGCGGCCGAAGGGACGGCCAAAACTGTTGCCACCAGCAACAGCACAACGGATCCGACGAAACATCTCACCCTCAAATCATCCCATCCAGAGTGGTGAACGGGGCACGATGGTTATTAATGTTTCCCAAGTGAAGGCGGTGGTACCGCAGTGAGGGCTGCAGAGGGAGCTGTGCTTGAGAAGCCTGGCGTGTGAGTTCCGGAGCCTTAAATAGCCCGAAATTCTTGGATGAAGAATGGACCACACCATAGTCCATTTCGAGATACCCGCGGATGACGTCGACCTACTAACGAGCTTCTACGGGAGACTTTTCAGTTGGAAGATCCAGGGGACCGATGTCGGCGTGCCACCCGAGCTCGACTACAGATTGGTGGAGACCGTGCCTGCGGATGAGAAGGGCATGCCTGTTAGAAACGGGGTCAACGGCGCAATCTACAAGAGACAGGACCCTGGGATGAGGTTCACCTACTACATCCAGGTGGAATCTGTAGACGAGCATATGAAGAAGATAGAGGAGCTGGGAGGAAGGCTCCTGGGTGAGAAGACCGAGGTGCCCAACGTAGGCTGGGTGGCCTTCGGCCAAGACCCGGAGGGCAATCCTTTCGCCATCTTCGAAGCAATGCCAATGGAGTAGGTTCAACCCTTCGTGACCGAATGCATTGACTCCACAGGCACACCGCCTACGAGTCCAATTTCACATCCACGTCTTGACGGCACTCTCACTCCGGGTAGTTATTAGGAAGAGATAGCAAGTCGGCACGGCCGTAAAGTGAGTTTGTCCGTCTTACTGGCCAATCACCTTGAAGGCCTTCTCCATGGTTTCTAGGATCCTCCATCGCTCCTGGAGATGCCGCTCGAGGACCGAGACGTCTTCCTCTTTCAGATGCTTGAAACGTCCCTGGAGATCCAGATACTCCCTGAGAGGTGTGAACCTGGGTCTCCGGCTAATCTTGACCTTCCCCTCGACCACTTCGTATAGGGGCCATATGCCTGTCTCCACGCCCAGCTTGGCTAGCTCGACGGTCTGATCGGAGTCGGCTCGCCATCCCGTAGGGCAGGGGGCGAAGATATGGAGGTAACGGAAGCCTCTCATGTCCCTGGCCTTCTGCAGCTTCCCCAGCAAGTCGTTAGGGAAGCCGATGGATGCCGTGGCCACGTAGGGGACGCCATGGGCCGCCACGATCTGCGGTACGTCCTTCTTGAACTCCGGCTTGCCGTGCTGAACCTCCCCAACGGGTGTAGTCGTGGTCCAGGCGCCGAAGGGTGTGGATCCACTGCGCTGGATTCCTGTGTTCATGTAGGCCTCGTTGTCATAGCAGAGGTATAGGATGTCCTCGTTCCGTTCTGCAGCTCCCGATAGGGCCTGAATTCCGATGTCTGCGGTGCCACCGTCACCCGCGAAGGCCACCACGGTGGTGTCTGGGTGCCCGCGACGACGCAAGGCCCGGCTGATGGCGGCGGCGCACACCGCAGAATTCTCGAAGAGGACGTGGTGGTACGGCACGCGAAAGGCATTGTAGGGATAGGCGGAGGAGAACACGAGCATACAGTTCGCCGGAAGGTAAACGACGGTATTGGGCCCCATTACCTTCATCACCACGCGGGCCAGCATCGCTGCACCGCACCCAGGGCAAGCCGTATGTCCGCCGACAAAGAAGTCCTCGTCCGTGAGCGTCCTCAAGGTCACACGTTCAGTCATCTACTCCACCCCCTTCGTCCCAATCCAGACCATGTCCGTCTTCGGCTTTCCCTTCTTGGCCACCTTCAGAAGTCGCTTGAACATCGCCTTGATGTCCGCCATGGTTACGTCCCGACCTCCTAGCCCCGCCAGGAAGTTGTGCACCGGAATGTCCACCTCGCCGTAGAGGGCATGCCGGGTCTCGATCCAGGCGGGTCCGCCAGAGCCGAAGGAGAGGGCCTTATCGTACACGCCAAGGGCTGCTACGGTTCCAGCCGCCTTCCGCATCTCCTCACGTGGGAAGGGCCGGAAGAACCGCAGTTTCACGAGGCCAACCTTGTGGCCATTGGCTCGCATCCTGTCCACTACCTCCCGGGCGGTGGAGGTGACGGTGCCCATGGTGACCAGAGCCACCTCCGCATCCTCCAGCCGGTATGCCTCTATCGCGCCGTGGTGGTCCCGTCCAAAGGTTTCGGCGAAAGTGTCGTTGACCTTCTTGATGACGCCGCGGGCCGCGTTCATGGTGGTCTCCGTCTGGTATCGAACCTCCTGGATGTACTCCGGTGGCGAGAATGGCCCCACCACCATGGGGTCATCGGGGGAGAGCTGAGCATGTTTCGGTTCGTACGGTGGCAGGAACGCATCTACGGCCTTCTGTCCTGGAGCTTCAACGGGCTCGATCGTGTGGGACAGGACGAAAGCATCCAGGTTCACCATGACCGGGTGGAGGACTCTGGGATCCTCGGCTATGCGGTAGGCCTGAAGGACCATGTCCAGCACCTCCTGGTTGTCCTCCACAAATACCTGAAGCCAGCCGGCGTCTCTTTGGGGCATCACATCGTTGTACTCGCACCAGATGCCAATGGGAGCTGCCACTGTTCGGTTGACCACGGCCATGACTACTGGAAGGTGCATAGCCCCGGCAACGAAGAGTACCTCGTGCATCAGCGCGAGGCCCTGGGAAGAGGTCGCGGTGAAGGTTCGGACGCCAGTGGCCTCGGCGGAGACGCAGGCGCTCATGGCGCTGTGCTCGCTCTCCACCGCCATGAAGTCAGCGTCCAGCACACCATCAGCGATGAACTCCGAGAGGTGCTCGATGATCATGGTCTGTGGAGTGATGGGATAGGCGGCGACGAAAGCGGGCTTGCAGAGGCGGGCACCATAGGCGGCCGCGTAGTTTCCCGTCATCATTCGGTGGACGGGACCTGGGGCCTTTTCCAATGCTTTCATGCCACCACCTCCTCTTCGGATCGCATAAGGATGGCGCCCGTGGGGCAGACCTGAGCGCACACTCCGCAACCCTTGCAGTGGTAGTATTCGATGGAAAGCTCTTCGCCCTTGAGGATGGCTCCGTCGGGACAGTAGAACCAGCAGAGGAGGCAGTTGTTACACTTCTCAAGGTCGAGGATTGGGGCGAAGTCCCTCCATGTGCCGGTCTCATTGACAACGAAGCTTCCAGGTCCCACTGGCCCTGCGTCGGTCTCGAGGGCCCTCGTGGCGAGGCCCAGGGGTAGCTCGTCCGCCGGAGGCTCCCACCTTTGGATTGCCGCATACTCCTTCCCGCCCCGGCTTCTACCTCTTCGGACGCCCCTAAAGGCAACTGCGGCGCCCTCGGCGTTCATCTCTGCCACTTTCTCACCGATGCGGGGGGAGAGAACCTCCACAATGGCCTTCTGCACGGACCTCAGGCTCACGACGTCGGAGGCAGCCGCGAAGGCGCCCAGCATGGGGGCATTCGTCACGGCCTTTCCCGTGTGCTCGAGGGCCACGGCCGTGGCATCCACCGTGGCGACATCGACGGGACGACTTAGAGCCACCTCCTCGGGGTCCAAGGGGCTGTTGAGCACGACAATCCCCTTCTTCACGAGCCCGGCGATGACGTCTACGTAGGCCGGCAGCTTGCTGTCGAGAACGATGACGGCGTTCGGCCGATAGACGCGAGTCTTCATCCTTATCTTGCGATCGTCAATCCTTGCGAAGGCCTGGACAGGCGCTCCCCTCCGCTCCGCGCCGAAGTGAGGGAAGGCCACCGCGTATTTACCCTCGAGAAATGCCGCCGTAGCGAGGGCCTGGGCAGCTAGGACGGAACCCTGCCCACCCCGTCCATGAAGACGGACTTCAAGCATATGGACACTTCCTTACATGTTCACGAAGTCTGCGGCCAATAAGTATTGTCAATATATTGTACAGGCTGACATATCAGCTGGAGTCGCACTCTAGCTCCTCAATTACGGCCGGGAGGACCGGGATTCGACGCCTCACTCCAATACACGGATGTTCCTCTTCCGGCACATTTCCTCGAGCACCTCGGGCCACACGCTGACACTGACCTCCCCGAGGTGTGCCGAGGAGGAGCATATAGGTTCTGGACTGCCCGATCCCACCGCCGATGCTCAGCGGGACCTCGCCCTTGACGATGGCCTGGTGGTATGGATATCTGAGGAAATCCGTCTGTCCCGACATCTCCAACTGCAGTTTCAGGCTCTGCGCGTCGACTCTGATGCCCATGGACGAGAGTTCGTGCCTCCGCTTCGTCACGGGATTCCAAACCAGGATGTCCCCGTTGAGGCCGTGCATGGGCCGGCCGTCCTCCGACTTCGTCTCCGTTATCCAGTCATCGTAGTCGGCGGCTCTGAGTTCATGAGGAGAGCCGTTTCTCAGCGGGTAGCCTATGCCGTAGATGAATATGGCTGGGTGCTTCTGGAGGACCTCCGTCTCCCTCTGCTTGCGGGGCAACTCGGGGTACATTTCAAGAATGTCTTCTGCGTGGAGGAAGGTGAGTCTCTCCGGCAGCCCGGGGTACCGATTCGTCCTCAACTGAGCGTACAACTTCTGCACAAAGGCTTCCGCTCCCTTCAGCACCTTCCAAATCTTGTGTACCACTTCCGTCAGGAATCCCAGGCTGCGCTGGTCCTCCGTTATAGCTAGCTCCCAGTCCCACTGGTCCACGTAGGCGCTGTGGTCATGGTCCAAGAAGTAGTCCTTCCTCACGGCGCGCATGTCGGTGCAGAGCCCCTCACCAGGCCCCATGCCGAACTGCCGTAGCGCCCTTCGCTTCCACTTGGTCGCCGCCTGGACCACCTGGGCGTCCACCGGATGCTGGTCATTGTCGTTGGAGATGTGGAACTGGATTGGGGTCCGCGAACCATCCCGGTCAAGGAGGTCGTTCACTCCGCTTTCGACGTCGACGATTAGCGGGACAGTTACCATCATCAGGTTGAGTTCCTTGCACAGGTTCTCCTCCACAAAGCCCTTCACGGCGAAGATGGCCTTCTGAGTCTCCCGGGCATCCAGGACGGAAGAGTAGTCTCGGGCAGGATGCCCTTCCCTCTTCGTAGTTCCCAATCCCGGGTCCCGCCAGGTCTAGCATCTCGTCGCCCATGATCATCGCCTTCCAGCGGGTTATTCAAGCTTTAGGTAGGGATTGTCCATAGCCGAGGAGCCTATCCTTTGGCCACTAGGGTGGCCTCTCGGATTTCAAGAGAACCAGAGGAGCCAGCCCACTTCTTTTCCGAATTTAGTATCCGGATTCTCGACTTGAAGTTGGGTCCGTCCAATACTAGAGTTTCGAACTCGCCGCCCTCGCCCACCGGGTGTAGGCCATATCTGTCCGCCAGCCTCAGGATTTCCGCGCTGGCCTTTTCATCGATGACCCTCCCTAGCCAGGTCTCGTCCATCCCCTCAGCGTAGGCCCCGACCACTACGATCTCAAATCCTGCCTCCAGGTACTCTTGAAGGAGTCTTCGTGGGTCCTTCCTCCACATGGGGGCGTAGACAAAGAGTCCCAACTCCGCGCACACATCATTGATTCGGGCGAACTGATAATCAGAGGCAACGGCGCCCACAACGATACCATCGGCCCGGCATCCGGTCAGGACCCCCCTCAAGGCTGCTAGCTCCTCTGATTCCCCCTCTCCTGAAGCCTGCAGGACCTGAGGTATGCCGAGGGCCTGAGACTGAAGGCGCGTCCACCTGATGTTGGGGACGTGATACATCCAGGAGTCGTCGTGGGGAAGGAGGGTGATGAGGTTCTCTATCTCAAACCCTGACTGCTGAGCCAAGTACAGGGCATAATTGGAGTCCTTGCCGCCGGAGTAGAGGGAGGCGAGCCTCAATGGTCTCTTGAGCGATCTTCTGCGATATAAGGGATGGAGGTCTGCGGCCCGGTTCATTGATCCCTTTCAGCCCCTTCAGGTGCCCGACCGGCACCAATGAGGATGCGAAGCCTTTTCGTGCAGGACGATTCATAGGCCTGCAGCGTCTATGCAGAACCCCGTGAACCTGAAGAGGATGGCCGCCGAGGCCGCCGTGGATAGGGTAGAGGATGGTATGATCCTGGGCCTGGGAACCGGTTCAACCACGAGGTATGCCATTGAAGAACTGGGCCGTCGAGTGGGGGCTGGACTGAGGGTCAGAGGCGTCCCCACCTCCCAGGCCACGGCGGAGCTCGCAGAGTCCGTGGGTATACCTCTCACAACCCTGGAGGAGGAACCCCTGCTCGACTTGACCATCGACGGGGCTGATGAGGTGGACCCGCGGTTGAACCTAATCAAGGGGATGGGAGGGGCCCTCTTCAGGGAGAAGCTCGTCGCCCTGTGCTCCTCCACCACAGTAATAATCGTGGACGAGGGCAAGCTCGTGGACTTCCTGGGCCAGCGTAGCCCTCTGCCACTGGAGATCCTTCCTTTTGGCTGGAAGGTCACCATGGAGAGGGTGCAACGGCTCGGCTGCAAGGCCTCCCTCAGGATGATGGACGACCGGCCCTTCCTCACGGACAATCGAAATTACATCCTGGACTGCAGGTTTCCCCGCATCGACGAGCCTGAAGAGATGGACGAAAGGATCAAGGGCACAACGGGGGTCCTCGAGCACGGCCTCTTTCTGGGACTTGCAGAAACCGTCCTGGTGGGCGCCCCCGGAGGGGTCAGGGAGCTGAGAAGGCCCTAGACTCCCGTCTGAGCTGACGGATGGTCTCCTCAAGCCCCCTTATCTTCCTCCTCTCATCGTCCACGACTGCCTCCACGATGGCCTCGAAAGGCCTAGCCAGGCGATAGGCATGGAGGGGTCTGCCCTTACCCTCCTTCTTCAGGTCCCTCTTGGTCACCCAGCCTTTCCTCCTCAGCTCCTTCATGGAGATGGACACCTCCGGCTGCCTGAGCCCTGTCCTCTTCTCTATATCCAGAGAGGTAGTCTCCCCTCTGGAGGCCAGAAAGACAAGGGTCCTGGCTAGATTCTTCGGCATCCCCGTACGCAAGAGAAGCTCGACCAGCCCCTCCTCCTTCGATTCCAGGATGGCTCCCCCTTATATCCTGCTATCCAGTATTATTAAGGCTATATAAAAATTGCCAGTCCCGGCGCTCCAGAGCCAGATACTGAGCCTCGGCCAAGGTTTGAAATAGTGGGGCCCCCTATTGCGCACGCAGGACCATCATGAAACTACCCAGGGTCATCAAGGGATACTGTCCTCACTGCCGCTCCCACGCAGAACTCGAGATAGAGAGGGTGAAGTCGAGACCCAGGAGCGAGCTCAAGGCTGGGCAGAGGAGGTTCAGGAGGGTCCTCAAGGGCTACGGCGGTTTCCCGAGACCTAAGCCTGAAGGCCGGGAGAAGCCGACGAAGCGGATCAACATCCGATTCCGCTGCAAGTCATGTGGCAAGGCCCACCACCGGCCCACTTTCAGGGCAAAGCACTTGGAGTTCGTCGAGGTCTGAAATGTGGGAGACTAGGAGCAAGTTCTTGAAGGTCAGATGCCGGGACTGCGGCAACGAGCAGGTTGTGTTCGACAGGGCCGCCAGCCTGGTGAGCTGCCTGGTCTGTGGGGCCACCTTGGCAGAGCCCACCGGTGGCAAGGCCGACATCAAGGCCGAGGTGCTGGAGGTGCTCTCGTGACCACCTATGGACCAGAGTGGCCGGAAGAGGGAGAGCTGGTGGTCTGCGCCGTGAGCAAGGTCAAGAACTTCGGCGCCTTCGTCACCCTGGAGGAGTACGGGGGGAAGGAGGGCTTCATCCACATCGCAGAGGTTGCCACGGGCTGGATTAAGTACATCCGTGACTACGTTCGCGAAGGTCAGAAGGTGGTCTGCAAGGTCCTGAGAGTCGACCCGGGGAAGGGGCACATAGACCTCAGCCTGAAGGCCGTGAACGAGCACCAGAAGAGGGAGAAGATCCAGCAATGGAAGAACGCCCAGAAAGCGGAGAAGCTCCTGGAGCTGGTGGCCCAGAGGCTTGGCAAGGACCTGGATTGGTGCTATGGCAACTTCGTCGGGGACCTCGTCGACAAGTTCGGCAGCCTCTACGTTGCCTTCGAGGAGGCGGCCATTGACGAGAGGGTCTTGGAGCGGGAGGGCCCCAGCGGCTCGTGGGTGAAGGCCTTCCTGGAGGTGGCTCAGGAGAACATCGTTCCGCCAATGGTGAAGATTAACGGGTACCTGGAGATGACCTGTCCAAAGCCCGACGGCGTCGTGCACCTGAGGGACGTCCTAAGTAGCATCCAGAAGGAGGATGGCGTCGGCATCAAGGTTCAGTACATAGGGGCTCCCAGGTACAGGATCGTGGTGAGGGCCCCTGACTACAAGACTGCCGAGGAGGAGCTGCAGAAGGCTGCCACCAAGGCCATTGAGGATATGAAGGCGCGGGGCGGTGACGGGAAGTTCCAGAGGAGGGAGTGATGTGAGGACCCTGATCAGGAAGTGTACTGGGTGTGGTAACTACACCCTCAGGGAGGAGTGCCCCCAATGCGCCTCGAGGACCGTGATGGCCCTGCCTCCCAGATACTCGCCGGAGGATCGCTATGGAGAGTACAGAAGAAGGCTCAAGAGAGGAGCGTAGGAGCATGGACAATATCGTTATCCGCTACACAGAGAAACCGAAGCTGAAGGACCCCATCTTCATCGAGGGACTGCCAGGAATTGGCAACGTCGGTAAGCTCGCCGCAGAGCACCTCATCGACGAGTTGGGGGCAAAGAAGTTTGCCGAGATAGTCTCGAAGTACTTCCCCCCGCAGGTCATGGTCCTAGACGGTGGCCTCGTCAAGCTGGTGAACAACGAACTCTATTACGTGAGGAACGTCGGGAAGGGAACCGACATGATCTTCCTGGTGGGGGACTATCAGGGTATGAATCCGGAGGGCCAGTATGAGCTCACCGACTTCATCCTCGGGGTTCTGAAGGACTTCGACGTCAAGAGGATATTCACCCTGGGAGGCTACGGTGTGGGCCGGATCGTGGAGAAGCCAAAGGTTTATGGCGCGGCCACCGACGAAGAGATGGTGAAGGAGATGGAGAAGTTCGGTGTGGTCTTCTCCAGGGGCGAGCCCGGCACCGGCATAGTGGGTGCAAGCGGCCTCCTCCTGGGCCTCGGGGCGCTCTACGACATGCACTCCGTCTGCTTCATGGGCGAGACCTCCGGGTACTTTGTGGACCCGAAGAGCGCCAGGGCCGTCTTGGAGGTCCTGACTCGAGCCCTGGGCATAGAGGTTGATTTCTCCGAGCTGGAGGCCAAGGCTAAGCAGATAGATGCAATCACGGCCCGCCTGAGGGAATCGGAGGTCAAGCCTGAGGAGCCCCGGAAGGACCTGGGTTACATCGGGTGAGGGTCACAGCGGAGGCTTTAACCCTCATCACCATATGGCTTGGCAGAGGCATGCTCCCGTAGTGTAGTCCGGTCAATCATTCGGGCCTTTCGAGCCCGATACCCGGGTTCAAAGGGGATTGCATCAATCCTTGAAAATCCCGGCGGGAGCATCCCTCCACTTCTCTCTGGTTCGCAACTTGCCGACCTCAATGGAAGGTCCGGTCCGACCATCCTAGTTATGCCCTCAACGCCTCGACAGAACTGATGAAAGCCTCAGGGAAACGGTCACACTGATCTGGCGGAATGGAGAAGGACACGCGTATGAAGTCCCTTCCAAAGCGCCGCGACAGGTAGTATCCTGCTCTCACGTGGACCTTGTGGTCTACGAGCATTCTCTCCTCCAGCGCGGCAGGATCCACGCCCGTGTCCCGGATGTCGATGACGAACATGTTGGCCTTCGCTGGATAGACCGGGAGGGAGGCTCCATCCACCTGCTTGACGGCGTCTCGGATGATCCCTTGATTCCTCGTGCAGACTTC
>JABAOD010004089.1_pt1 | contig 69236 bp, 79 predicted proteins | sample 7062151 | NCBI WGS metagenome assembly JABAOD01 (sample SAMN14538626, study PRJNA623070) | marine sediment metagenome | biome: marine biome [ENVO:00000428]; feature: marine pelagic biome [ENVO:01000023]; material: deep marine sediment [ENVO:00002113] | place: India: Gulf of Khambhat ... | reverse complement strand
AGTCAAGATGCGCGAGTGGAGATTCGGAGGATTCCTTAGCGGTGTCTATCTAGCATGGGGCAAGAAACCGTGATGTTCAAAGGGTAGGACGCCTGCCCCAGAGCTCTCACCACCGAGTGTGGGAAGGTTCATAAGGAACGTGTGTGAAAGTGCCTGTGCCAGTCGTCAATACGGCGCTAGATTCAGAGTCTAGTACCGTAGGGGTTCCCAGGTTCGAATCCTGGCCGCCGCATTTATCCTCCACCAATTCATTCATCGGGCAGGTTGATAGCCCAATCCAGGTGTTGGAGGATCTCGTCGCCTAGCGAGGGATAGGGCCCGTCACTTCCTCGCCTCTATGATCACCATGTCCTCGTGAATCGACCGCTTGGAGAGCACGCTGTATCCTGACGTTCTAAGGAAGTCCTCAAGATCAGCGACAGTACGCATCTTGTAGCTGGGATCGTTCAGCGAAGCCAGGAACGCATGGCGAAGCCAGTGCAAGGGAGGGGAGCGTCCCTCCTGGGCAAGGTCATCCACTATCACAAAGCGCCCTCCATCGTTGAGGCACTCTCGAATCCTGCGGCACAGCTCTTCGGAGTGGATGCCCACATCGCACTCCAAGACCATGTCAAACCCTCCGGGCAGCTCATCCTTCAGAAAATCCGATGGATGAAAGGAGATTCGATCGGCGAGGTCGCTCTCGGAGACAATCCTCTCGCCAACCCGGCAGACCGTGGCAGCATCCACTACGGTCGCTGTTAATCCACCATGTCGACTCAGTAGGGCCAGGGACATTACCCCTGATCCACCACCCAGATCCATCAGCCGCTTCACTCCTGTCATGTCAAGGGCTTCCGCTAGTTCCTCCCCCAGGGACTGGTGATAGTCGTACAGCATTCGAGTGAAGCGATCCGCCTGGCTGCTATCCTCTGCCAATCGCGCGTAGAAGTTGGGAGGTTCCATTCCTAGGGCGGCCCAGACCGACTCTGGACGATGGATATGCAGAGGCAAGTCGTTGCATGCAAGGTATCCCTCACGTGCCTCCTCCGCCAGGTAGGCCCATGAATCCTGCTTCAGCGTCTCCATGATGGCTTTCCGGGCGGCGAGACTTGGTCCGTAGCTCCCTCCGTCACGCCTCAAGAGACCCAAGCCAACGAGGAGTTCGAGCCATCTTCGTGTGCGTTCAACAGGAATGTCCAGGGACTCAGAGACCTCCTCGGCTGTAGCAGCCCTCTCCTCAAGTTGCCAGAAGAGACCCAGCTCCAATGCAGCCCCCAGAGCCGCGGAGGCAACGTACCCTCTCACGACCCCCATCACATCTGCAGGCGTCTTGAACCGCACATGATCCCCTTGAAGCAGATGGGAGTTGGGTATATGAATCAACGAGATGGCGGAGGGTGTTAGAGTCGGGAGCTGGTTCCGTCAGAGTTCCCCAGGATGCATCCTAGCCTCCGCATCCTGCTGGACTCGGCTATGGTGTCGCCCAGCCTCAACCACCTTCAGCATCCCTCCTCGGTCCGATAAGAATGAATTCAATTGCGTCCCCATCTGAGAGGCCCAGAGTCTGACGGAGGTGGTGATCGCTGATCAGTTCCACGTGGTCCCTTGGGTAGTCGGGCTCATCACCTTGAAATACAATTCCCTGAAAACGCCGAGCAATGATCGCCCTGTCGTACCAGAGGCCTTTCCGTCCAGGGACCTCCGGGTCAGGAATTCTCCGCCCGAGCTCCTCCCATCCCACATAGCTCTCGAGGCTTGCGTCGAAAGCTTCGGGGAGTCGAACATTCAACGTTCCAGGCACGAAATCGAACTCGATGATTCGCTGCAGTACGCCCCTCATACCGGGTTCAGACATGCCCCTCTCCCCCAGACCTCGTCCGGGGACGACTATCCCACGATAGACTTTCCCAGACATATTGCAGCGTCGAGAAGATGGGGATAGCTAAGTGACTTCCCCCCTTCTAGCCTCAGTGAGAGGTCATTTCTCGCCATCGCCGACTTCCTCAAGGCTGGGCTCGCGCACTGCAATGAATCTTCGTGGGCAATTGGACCACCGTCGTAGCTAGTCCGCCTTCCGTCTCGAGGGCGTGGCCGCCAAAGATGGACTCAGCTCTGAAGGGCCGCATCAGGCACTGTAGGAGTACTTTCATCAACCCCCCACGGAAGGTCTCATGCCCCGACCTACGATAGGTGGGGGACCATGGTGTACGATGATGTAAAGGACTTCGGGGGTCAGCAGTACACAGGAATGGCAGTCGGCGGAGAGCACGTCTGGATCTATCCTCATGGCCTCTGGCGAGAGCGCAAGGTTACCCCCGATCGCTGGGAGTTCACTTTCTCCTCCCTGAAGGAGCGGGAGGGAGAGGCGCCCGAGGGCTCAGGCGCACTGCCAGATACTCAGTATCACTGGTACATCTTGGCACACCAACGTGTGAGAAAGGTCGACAAGGACAGCTACACAACCCTCATGGAGGGTGTGAAGTACAAGGTCGCCCATAAGCGACCGCACTGGCTCAGGTGGAGCAGCGAGTATCCTGAGCAGCCAACGGACCGAGAGAGGCTCATCGTGATCCTGGAGGAGGCTTTAGCTCGTGTGCGGGGGGAGAGTTCGGCGAGAAACCTGGTTTATCTGAAGACTTTCTAGGCTACTTTGGTAACCGGAGCGTTGGTCTTATCGTATGGAACTGTATTGAGAGTCTATAGCAATCTGGAATATAACCACAGCGAGAACGTACCCCGGAAAGGGTCCGATATGAAGGCGTCGCATTCCGAAGGCGTCAAGCAGTACCTTGCTAAGGCTGAGGAGTATTTGGCGAGACGCCAGTCCTACAGGGAAAGGGTCAGGCGCATGAAGTTCGATACCATCGCCGTCCACGGGATGTACTCCGTCGAGGAGGCTTTCGCCGGCGGCCAGGGTGGTATCATCGAACCCATCTTCCCCTCGACGTCCCAGGCCTACAGGGACAGTGACGAGATGGAGGCGGCCTTGTCCTACCTCATCCCGACTTGGTGCTACTCCCGCATCCACAACCCCACGGTCTTCTACCTGGAGGAGACTCTCTCCCTCCTCGAGTCCTACGGCTCCAAGAAGGACTCGACGGGTCTCTGTACTGCCTCGGGTATGTCGGCCATCAAACAGGCCGTGGAGCCCCTCCTGGCTCGGACGGGGGAGGGGGATGACTCCATCAACTTCGTATCCTGTGCCAAGGTCTACGGGGGGACCTTCCAGCTTTTCAACGTCAGGATGAGGGAGAGGGGAGCCCAGGTCCGGTGGGTGACGAGGCCCTGGAAGACGGAGGAGTGGGAGAACCTCACGGACGACAACACCAGGTTCCTCTACGCGGAGATGCCCTCCAACCCCCAGCAGTCCTGCCTCGACGTGGAGGAGGTAGCCAAGGTGGCCCACGAGAACGAGGTCCCCTTGATCGTCGATGCCACCGTGGCGACCCCAGTCCTCCTGAGGCCCTTCCTTTACGGTGCCGATATCGTCGTCCACTCCCTCACGAAGACCGTCGGAAGCGGTGGTACGACCGTCGGTGGAGCCATCATCGCCCAGAAACCCATCGTTAGCAAGCACCTCTCTGAGGAGGCCAAGGAGGACTACTCCCTCTGGCTCAAGCTCTGGCCCTTCCGAGACTCAGGGCCTTGTATGTCCCCGTACTCCGCCTTCTTCCTCCTCAACGACCTGCGAACCCTGCGGGTCAAGGTCGAATGGTACTCTAAGAACACCGCGGAGGTGGCCCGGTTCCTAGCTCAACATCCCTTGGTGGAGAGGGTGGACTACCTTGGTCTGGAGAACCATCCGCTGCATGCCTTGGCGTCCAAGTACATGAGGATGGTCGATAGCGAGACACCGATGTTCGGGCACCTGATATCCTTCAACATCCGGGGGACTGCCCATGACACCAGGCGTTTCTTCGATGCCCTCCAGCACATATTCAGGGCTACAGACCTAGGGCGCGTGAAGACAGTGGCCACCGTCCCAGCCATCTCCACTCACCTGCAGCAGGGGGAGGAGGGCAGGGAGCTCGCCGGAGTCCCGCCCAACATGGTGCGACTCTGTGTGGGCGGTGAGCATCCACAGGATGTCATCGACGACCTTGACAGGGCACTCTCGAAGATATAGACGATGGAGGGTCGCATGAGACTGCTCTTCATCGGGTTCGGAACGGTAGGCCAGGGCCTAGCTGAGTTGTTGATCGAGAAGAGAGATTTGCTGTCCAGAGACTATGGCCTGGACTTCTCCGTAGTCGGAATCTCCGATAAGATAAAGGGCAGTGTCTACAGCCCACGGGGCATCGACCTCACGAAGGCCCTCGAAGTGGTATCCACTGGTGGCAACCTCTCGAGCCTCCAGGACCTCGCCTTCTCGGGCGACGCGCCGAACATGATCCAGGAGGCGGAGGCGGACGTGATGGTGGAAGTCACCTATACCGACCTGAAGACAGCCGAGCCAGCCACGACGCACATAAGGACCGCCCTTGAGCGGGGTATGCATGTAGTCACGAGCAACAAGGGACCGCCAGCCCTTCACCATCGAGAGCTGAAAGCCCTAGCGGACAGGGTCGGAGTGAGGTTTCTCTTCGAGGGCACCGTCATGAGCGGGACCCCGCTCCTCAACCTCATCAGAGAGAACCTGGCGGGATGCGAGATCAGCGAGGTCAAAGGGATCCTGAATGGTACGACCAACTACATCCTCACCCGGATGGAAGAGGGGCTATCCTACGAGGCGGCCCTAGAGAGAGCCCAGGAGCTGGGGTATGCCGAAGCGGTACCCGATGCGGACGTCCTAGGGTGGGACGCCCTGGCGAAAGTCACCATCCTCGCCAACGTCGTCTTCGGGGAGGCCCTGAAGCCCTTCGACAATCCGTGTAAGGGGATCACGGAGATCACGCCTGAGGACGTCGCAGCGGCAAGGGAACGCGGGAGGCGCTTCAAGCTCATCGGAAGGGTTTGGAGGGAGGGCAACAGTGTGAAGGCCTCCGTAGCACCCGAGGAGGTTGAGCTCACACATCCACTGGCTAGCGTCAGCGGAGCCACGAATGCTCTGACCATCTCCACAGACGACTTGGGCGATGTCACCATCGTAGGTCCTGGAGCGGGGAGGCGGGCGACGGGATATAGCATCCTCATAGACCTGATCAGCATTGGAGGTAGGCAATGAAGATGCTCCTGGGAGGGGAGTGGGTCGATCGTGATAGGACCATCGAGGTAACGGACCCCTACGACGACTCCTTGGTTGATACGGTCCCTCAGGCGACCGTGGAGGATGTTCATGTCGCCTTCGACCACGCTCAGAGAGGCTTCGAGACGGCAAGGAAGATGGGCGTCTACGAGAGGGGCGAGGTACTCCGCAGGACAGCGGAGATCGTCCGAGGCGATCTGGAGGAGTTCGCCAGGCTCATCGCTCGTGAAGGATCGAAGACCATCCGCGAGGCACGCAAGGAAGCGGAACGCTGCGTCAACACCCTGACTGTGAGCGCGGAGGAGGCCAAGAGAATCATGGGGGAGACCATACCCTTCGACTCCTTCCCCGGTGGGGAGAACCGCAGAGGGTTCTACTACCGCTTTCCCATCGGCGTCGTGCTTGCCATCACGCCCTTCAACGACCCGTTGAACCTCGTTGCCCATAAGCTGGGGCCAGCCTTCGCGGCCGGCAACTCTGTCGTGCTCAAGCCTGCTACGGTCACACCCCTCTCAGCCCTCAAGCTAGCCAGTGCCTTCTTGGAGGCAGGACTGCCGCCTCTCGGTCTGCAGGTGATCACGGGCGCCGGCTCGGAGATCGGAGATGCTCTAGTCAAGGATGAGAGGGCGAGAATGATCTCCTTCACAGGCGGCGTGGAAACGGGTGAACGCATCGCCAGGATAGCGGGGATCAAGAAGCTCGGGATGGAGCTGGGTTCCAACTCTCCCGTCATCGTGTGGAAGGACGCGGACTTGGAGATGGCGGTGGAGTCCTGCCTTTCGGGCGCCTTCTGGGCTGCTGGCCAGAACTGCTTGGGCGTTCAGCGCCTCTACGTCCACGGGGACCTCTACGACGCCTTCAGGGAGGACTTCGTGAAGAGAACCTCTCAGTACCGCATCGGTGACAAGCTCAGGGAAGAGACGGACATGGGGCCCATGATAACGAAGGAGGAGGCGAAACGGGTTGAGGCCTGGATCGAGGAGGCTACCAAGATGGGCGCCCAGGTCCTGACAGGTGGGAAACGCGAAGGGGCGCTAGTGGAGCCGACAGTTTTGGAGAGAGTCCCCGAGACCGCGAAGATTCACCGAAAGGAGGTGTTCGGCCCCACCGTCAACCTCTACCCGGTTTCGGACCTAGAAGAGGCTCTCGCCAAGGCCAATTCGCTCCCCTACGGCCTCCACGCTGCCTTCTTCACTAAGAGCGTCGACGTGGCCTTCAAGGCGGCTTATGGTCTGGACTGTGGCGGCGTCATGATCAACGACTCCACGGATTACAGGCTGGACTCGATGCCCTTCGGCGGAGTCAAGTCCTCTGGACTCGGGAGGGAAGGGATCAAATTCGCCCTTCAGGAGATGACAGAACCCAAGGTCGTTTGCTTCAACCTCACACAGTCGTGACCCGCTACCGCAACCCAGCTCTGAATAGCGAGACCGCGTGAGGCTGGGGCCTCGAAGTGTTTCGAGAGCTCTTGCTTCCCATCCTCACTGGCGGGATGCGCGCCACTCTTCGTACGGGGGGACCTCCTCTCCCACCACGTACAGGAAGTGATAACACCCCATCTCGCCAAGAAACTTGAACTGCGCTCGCAAGCTCCTCACAATCGCGTCGTAGTCGTGTCGCGATCGCAGGTAGTTCTTGAACCCGCCATACTCCTTGTCCAGCTCGATCATTTTACGGGCGTTATGGACGATGGCCTCGAGCTTCCGGCGGTTCCGGATGACCCGCTTGTCCCCAACAAGGCGCTCGATGTCATCCTCGGCGAAACGTGCCACCCTCCCGACGTTGAACCTCTCCATAGCGGCTTTGATATCGGGCCACTTCCTTTCGATCACCTTCCACGAGATCCCTGTCTGGAACACGGACTTGCTCATGACCTCCAGGTAGTCGTCGAGGGAGCGTGGCGAAACGCGTGCTGGTGCGGTGTGCTCTTCTGCCATCTTCTCATCATCCGACCCGCGGGCTTTAAGGGTTACCCGATAGCCTCACCACGATTGGGCGAGTCCCGATACGCGATATGGGTAAAGCTCGGTCCTCATAATCCCCGATTCAACTGCGGGATCGCGTTCCATTATCCTGCGTGCTTCCCCAATATCCTTCGCCCGAAAGATCACCACGCCGAAGCTGCCCTCATCAGAAACCTGAGTACGTCCGAAGACGAGGACGGTTCCCTGTTCAGTAAGCCCCTTCAGGTAAGCAGCATGTCGAGCTAGGATCTCCTCCTCACTAGAGTTGGGGCCCTTACTCACCATCTCAGGGCGGGTGGCCCTGATGCTGTAGAGTTACTCCATGGGATTCGTCATTTCGAGTGGGCTTCGCGCGCTCAAGGTTCAGGAGGCTCATAGTGGGCCGGATGGTATACGGCTTGGAGCTCGTTTCGATCCGGATCCAGGAAGTTGGCGACAATACCGCCCCATGGCTGTGCTTCAGGTTCGTCTGTGAACGTGATCCCGTGTTCCTTCAGGCGCGATGCAAAGGCGTCCATATCCTCCACCTCGAGGACGATGCCCGTTCGAGTGACGCCGCCCTCCCCAGGTTCCCACTCATGCACCGACATTCCTATCTTGCAAAGGGGCTCCTCCGGGCCCACCTCAATCCAGTTGAAGTCACGGGCCTCAAGCTGCACCGGAAATCCGAGGATATCCCTGTAGAACTCCAACGCTCTGTCGAAGTCCGTAACCCGGATTGCGGACACCCAGACCCGTTTCGCCAACCCCTTCTCCTTCTCCGAACCTTCCTTCATCCTTCGCTCCTGTGAGTGCGATTCCCACAAGTTTGATATACAAAGTATAGTATATATAACCGAAGGGAAGCGGAGTATAGCGTGATAGTATGGCCTGGGAAGAAGGCGACCAAGCGGAGCCGATAGTGCCTGAAGTCCCCTTTGAATCGTGTCCCATCAGGGCGAGCCTTGGAATTCTGGGTCGAAAGTGGGCCTGTCTAGTCCTGAGAGACGTGGCTTTCTTCGGCGAGATGACTTTCAGTGGAATCCTTCGTAACAACCCCGGAATGACCCCGAGGATTCTTTCGATGCGCCTTCGCGAGCTGCGGGAGGAGGAGCTCGTGGAGCGCCTCGAGGATCCAGCAAATCCGAGATCCGTCCACTATCGTCTGACGGATAAGGGAAGGGATGCCATACCTGTCCTAACATCGCTGATTCAGTACGGCATCCGGCATCACGCGAACCGTGTGTTCGCAGACAAGAAGCCTAGGGAGTTGAGCGAAGTATTTCCAGGGCACCAGACCACTATGCTCGGAAGTCTGGCACCTTATGCAGAGGCGGAGAGAGTTCGCTAGCAGACGTCTTGGGACTACCCGGACGGCTCGGGGCGTGGGGGGGCGGCCTAGACCTCCTCATACCTAAAACAGTCAACCAGATGGTCGTTGACCATCCCGACCGCTTGCATGAAGGCGTAGCAGATTGTGGGGCCGACGAACTTAAACCCACGAGCTCGCAGCTTCTTGCTCATCCTCTCCGAAATCGCTGTCTTAGACGGCAGCTCGGACAATGATCTGAAGACGTTCTTGATAGGAGACCGGTCCACAAAACGCCAGATGTATTGGTCGAAGGAGCCGACCTCCTTCACTAGTTTTTGGACCTGTCGAGCGTTCTCGATGGCAGCCGATATCTTGAGTCGGTTGCGGATGATACCTGGGTCTGACACTAGGCGATCGACGTCTGCGTCAGTGTACTCCATCACGAGTTCGTAGTTGAAGTCGTCGAAGGCAACCCGATAGTTTTCCCGCTTCCTCAAGACGGTCTCCCAGCTGAGTCCCGCTTGGGCGCCTTCGAGGACAAGGAGTTCGTAGAGTTTCCGATCGTCGTGTTCCGGAACCCCCCATTCGCGGTCGTGGTACTCGAGGATCAGAGTGTTCTCGATGGCCCACGGGCATCTCCTGAGTGGTTCTCCCAGATCGAACACCTCACGTTAGTCTCACGGTATCCACAGCCCTCAGAGAGGGCGCTCGCTTTCGAGGGATGTCGGCCGTGGCGGTCGGTTGGAGGACTTCCGTGCCGAGGGCCTATCTCAGGGCCTCGACGAATCGCTCGGTGGGGACGGCCGCCATGGTCTCGGCTGTGAGGCCACCCATAACGGCGATCTGGGCACTAATCTTCATCATGGTGATATCGTCCGGGGCCTCCACCACAGCGACGAAGTCGTAGGATCCCAGAGTTGAGTAGGACTGAAGAACCTTCCCCCCATTCTCCTCTATGATCTTGCGAGCTACCTCGTGCAGGGACTCTCCCTCCTTCAGGCGCTTCCTTCCCTCGCTAGTCAACCGAATCAGCCTAACATAAGTCGGCATAGTACACCTCCAGTGCGAGTCGTGACCTGTGGGGTCCTTAAAAGGATTTGCCAAGCCGCCGTCGCGAAGATGATATAGTCGAGGAGGGACCATTGCGTCCTCGCGATTGGCCATGGGAGTGGGTAGTCAGGAACCCGCGTCGATGCACCTACGGCCTCCCCCCAAGCCTGTAGGGGTGCAGCGGCTGCTCCTCAGATTGCCGATCTACCTCTACAAACTCGGACTCGGATTCCTGCTAGGGAGGAGGTTCCTGCTCCTGCGCCACCGAGGACGGAAGACGGGGCGCATTCAAAGCACAGTCCTGGAGGTCATCAGACACGACCCCTCCACGGAAGAGAGCTTCGTCGTCTCAGCCTGGGGGAGGAGCGCCGATTGGTATCGGAACATCAAGGAGACGCAGCCTGTGAAGGTGCAAACAGGCTCGCACCGGTATGTCCCCGTGCTGAGGTTTCTTACCCCTGAGGAAGGATATGTAGAACTCACAGACTACGAGATGCGACACCCAAGGGCTGCCCGCGTTCTCCTTGGGCTCGTCGGTCTCGCTCACGATGGATCCGAAGAGGGGAGGCGGAAGCTTGCCTCCCTGCTACCGGTGGTGTCCTTCCGACCTGCGAGGGAACCCTCGGACGAGGGATTCCAGTAGCGCTGCTCATCACACGGACCGAATCCCACGAGATTCGGACGTTTCGTCGACGCGCACGACGGATGTCAGGAAGGCCCTTCCCCCGTCCGGATGGAAGTTCGTCTCGAACCTGGCATCCCGGACATACTCGACCTTCCATCCGTCGGCAAAGGTAGCGTGAATCTCCTCTCTGGAGAGGCGACGAGGACCTCCCCAGTCCTCCGGCTCCCGATCGCTGAAGCAGAGCATGACGTATCTCCCCCCAGGCCGAAGCGCTCCCGCGAGACTGCGGAGGAAGGGAGGGCGCTCCTCGTCCGAGAATATGTGGAAGAGGCCAGAATCCACGATGGTGTCGAAGCTCATCTCCAGGCCCTGCAGATCAAAGGCGTCCCAAACTAGGAATGTCACCGCGACTCCCCGCTCCAGGGCTTTCTGCTTGGCCTTGGCGATTGCCACGGGTGAGGAGTCAACGCCCCACACCTCGTGTCCCGTCTCAGCCAGGTGAAGCGCGTTTTCGCCCGTGCCACAGCCGACATCGAGGATGATTCCTCGTATCGCTCCGCTTTTCGCCAGCCCCACGATTTCAGGCTGGGGCCTCCCGATGTCCCAGGGCGGGGTACCCTCATAAACCTCGTCGAATGGGTTCACGACCTAGACACCTCCACTAACTTCCCCCTCCGCTCTGTCGTTGGGTGGAGGGAACCCGTCCCGATGCCTAGGGAGCCCAAGGGCTCGGACCAGGACCGGGATTCGGTCCTGGACTCCCCGGATCCAGTGGCCTCCAAGGATCGCTCGGGCTAAAAGGGTCGGGTCCCGAGGTTCGCCTTCGCCTCGATGGTCTCTCCATGACGTTCTACCTCCAGATTGACTTCAGCACCAATCTTCTTCGATTTGAGCACGTCCACCAGGTCTCCGACGGACGCCACCTCGTCTCCATCGATGGAGAGGACGACATCTCCGACCCGAAGACCGGCACCCTCCGCGGGGCTCTCGGAGGTCACCTCCACGACGAGGACCCCCCGGGAGGTTCGGAGGCCGTAACGGTGTGCAACGCGACGGCTCACGTCGTATCCCATGATGCCGAGCCAAGGTCTTCGAACCTGACCGTGCTCGATGATTTGCCTCGCTATGCTGAGTACCGCGTTTATTGGGATGGCAAAGCCAATGCCATCCGCGTAGGGAACCGTGGCCGTGTTAATCGCCACCACTCTGCCTCGGATGTCCACTAGAGGACCCCCGCTGCTTCCCGGATTGACTGCAGCGTCGGTCTGAACCATCTTGAGACCGTTACCGTTCCCCATCTGTAAGCTGCGGCGCAGTGAGCTCACGACGCCAGACGTCACCGTTGGTCCACCGGATAGGCCCAGGGGGTTGCCGATGGCCAGGACGGGTTGACCCACCTTGAGTTCGTCGGAGTTTCCGAAGTCCGCTGGCGTGAGTTTCTCGCCCTCGACCTTTACGACGGCGATGTCCGTCTCCTCATCACCACCGATCACGGACCCACCAAGGATCCGACCGTCGTTGAGGGTCACTATGATACGCCGACCCTCGTCGACGACGTGCCTGTTGGTGAGGATGTGTCCCTCACCATCCATGATGACCCCGGATCCCATCCCTCGCTTCGGGTAACGTCCGAAGGGAGGAAAGGGTGGTCGGGCTCGAGTGCTAATGCTCACGGTGCTTTCGCCAGCCTTTTCCACAGCTCCAGTAAATGCATCCTGCAGTTCGGCCAACATAAGGACCTACACTGTGTTGGCGGGATTTGTTGACTGGGAATTAGTGAGGTTCAGTCACGCTACTTGTCCGTCGGCGGGGGTGCAGGTATCTATTGTGGCGAACCGAATCCTAAGGTTTATAGATGCTAGGGACCTCCTAACAGCGCATTGAGGGACACTCTGCAGCCCTATGAAGGCACGGCGGCGTTGTCGGAACGCCACCTCGAGATACTTTCTTTGCTGAACGCAGAGGGAGATGCACAGATAACGTTCCAGGGCCTCCGCCGTTCCTTGGATATACACCAGGAGTCCCTCTCCAGGGCCCTGAGACGGTTGCAGGAGGATGGACTCGTCCGCGCGACATCGGAGGGCTACAGGTTGAGTTCTGAGGGGGCCAGCATGGCCCGAGTCCTGACGCAACGCGATTCCTCACAATCCATCCCCGTCCTTCGGACGGTGCTTCCCGGCGACCAGCAAGCTAGGTACGCGGTCGAAGGGCTCCGTCAGCGGTGGTTTGGGCCCCTCCGCTGGTACGGGTACTCGATGGATGCTGGAGGGACGACCCTCTCGTGGACCAGCGAGGATGGCGGCGTGCGGCTCGACGCTCGGTTCGAGGGCATCCTGCTGTCAGTGGACGCTCGCCTGTCAGACAGGGGCCGGCTGCCTGAGGCTGTCGTAGCTGCCCATCGCCTGCTCTATGAGGTTACCCAGGCGTACATCGCAGCAGCGCAGCGTGCACTGCCCCCGCCCAACAGTTAGGGATCCGTCGCCGTCAACGACCGTAGTTACGGTGGACCGCTGTACCCTCAGGAGGGATTGAGTGAGTGGGGACTTGGCTTCGCAGGAGGCGGTTGACGAGTACATTTCTCAGGTCGGTCCTCCAAGGAGGGAGGTGGTCGAGGTCTTGAGACGACTGGTCCTTGAAGCGGCGCCTGGTGTGTCCGAGGCCATCAAGTGGGGCCAACCTTGTTACTCCAAGAACGGGGACATCTGCTACATCGCTGCAGATGCGGGCCACGTCAAGCTTGGCTTCTTCAGGGGCGGAGACCTCTCCGACCCCGGGAGGCTCCTCGAGGGCACAGGTAAGAGGATGAGGCACGTCAAGGTGCGGAGTCTAGACGACCTCCGAGAGGAAGGCCTTGCGTCGCTCATCGGAGAGGCCCTGTCCCTCGATGAACGAGAGGGGTAGGTCAGGAGGCTAATGATGAGTGGCAAAGTGAGGCATGAGAGGAGAACGAGTGGCCAGGCGGTGACAGCCAAGACTGGCAGGTCCTGGGATGAATGGTTCACGCTTCTCAGGTGGTTGACACGCAATGCCTGACGCAAACGCAGAAGATGGGATGTCCGCCGAGGTGACGTTCAGGCCACTCACGCAGGATCGATGGGGCGACCTCGAGGCCTTGTTCGGCCCCAAGGGGGCGTGTGGCGGCTGCTGGTGCATGTGGTGGAGGTTGACGGCCTCCGAATATGACAGGGAGAAAGGGGAGGGCAACATGGAAGCCCTGAAAGGAATCGTCCAGTCGGGTCAAGTACCGGGAATTCTCGCTTATAGGGATGAAGAACCCGTGGGATGGTGTTCCATCGCGCCTCGGGAGCACTTCCCTCGTCTGAACCGATCGCCAACGCTCAAGCCAGTGGATGATCTGCCCGTCTGGTCCGTCGTCTGCTTCTTCATCAGCAGGCGGGCCCGACGGACAGGGATGAGCGAGGCACTCTTGAGAGCCGCCCTCGACTACGCGGGCGGGCGGGGTGCCAGCATCGTGGAGGGCTACCCAGTGGAACCCACCAAGGACCGATATCCCGACATCGGCGCGTATACAGGCTTCGCCTCAACCTTCTGCAAGGTGGGTTTCCGGGAGGTTCTACGTAGAAGGGAAACGAGGCCGATTATGAGGTATGAATTCTAGGCTCCACACCTTTGAGAAGCTTCGATCTGAGGAGGTCTCTGAACTCTCGTACCAGACGTAGGTACTCCTCGAACTCCTTGTCGCTCATGGTGATGCGGCGAGCGTACTTCCCTATCGACTGTTTCGTGAGGAAGTCCACGTCCTCCAGCTCGGCCGACTTATCCTCGAATTCCGTATGGCCACCGAGGGAGTCGATCCGCATCTGAAGGTCAACCAGCTGCGAGATCGTCTTGTCGTCTATCTCCACCTCGATTCCGAGCTTGGGCAGGCTCTCCAAGGCCTGCTTGACCTCCCTGCGGGCGTACTCCTTGCTCACCTCCCCTGTCCCGTGAGAGAAGTTGAACACCTCAGCTGTAGCCTGGTAGTAGGTCTCTATGAAGTGGTCCACCCGCTCCTCCCGGGCGACCTCCACCATCCCGGCGTCCTTCAGCTTGCGAATGTGGTGGTAGATGGCTTGGGGGGTCCTGGACAGCTCCTCCGCCATCTGACTTACGGTCATCTCCTTTGCTCTGAGGAGATAGATCATCTTCCTCCTAGTCTCATCCCCGATTAGCTGAAAGGCCTCGGGGTCCGTAATAACCTTGAAAGCCTTCATGGCACGTCGCCTCTACAACCTATATTGGACTCATATAGATAACTGTTATCATTACTAAAGCGAAGGTTTTATAAGGTAGACAAGCATTACACAAACAAGAGTTTGGGTGGTGAAAACATGAGCTACACTAACTCAAAGGAAGGGCAGAGGAAGTCGAACCTCCGTACTCCAACAGCCGAGGCAATGATCTACAGCCGGCACACCGGAGTATTCCGAGGTATCTAGAATGCTGTATCAATATGGGAAAGCCGTCCTCGAGGAGCGGACGAGACCTGGCCATCTGGACAGTCTGGCCAGGTACCTCCGGCTGGAGTACGGCGAGGGGACCGAGCCTTCATGGTTGTTGGCGAACGGCACGAGAGGGCCGATCCGTGAGGACGACAACCCCGTCCTTCAGCGCGATGTTGCATCGGGTCGCTTCGAGCGCTACTACGAAGTGGACATCCAACCTGCCGGCGTGCACCTGTCTGATGAGCACTGGGTTGAGGCCCCTCAAGTGGTTCTGGTGGACTCACTTCAGTCCGAGGAAACGGCGCCAGAACCTTCGCTTCTGCTGTGCTCGGACGACTAGGATGGGGATTCGAGACCTCTTCACGACCTCCTCGCTAACGCTTCCCAGAATGAAACTCCTCACCCCGCCCATTCCGTGGGATCCGAGGACGATGAGGTCGTAGTTCCCGGCAGAGGCCTCGGCGAGGATCTCGTTGGCTACCTTGCCGTACCTCGTCTTGAACTCCGCCTCGATGCCATCCTTCTTCAGGGCTAGAAGGGCCTCGTCGATGGCCCTTTTTACCTCGGAATCCTCCGCCTCCACCGGCTCTGCACGCCTTCGCAGGAATAGTGAGGGTTCCGTCTCCGCGACGTACAGCAGGCCTGTCTCTGCGGCCAAGGGGGCGGCGATACGGGCGCCAAACTCCACCGCCTGCTGGCCGTAAGGGGATCCTCCCGTGCAGAAGAGGATTCTCTTCAGCTCCCTCCTCTTACCCCAGTGTATCAAGTAGCTTATCTTGGCGTGGTGCAGGATGGAGACGACCTCGGCGCGCGGGAAGGTCTTCTTGAGGCCCCTCCTCCCCCTGAAGGAGAGGATGGCCAGCTGGTGGTTCGTCTCTCCGATGTTCCTCATGATCTCCGCCGCAAGACCCTTCTTCACCTGTCCCTCCACCTGAGGCGCGATGTTCTCCAGGACGGAGAGCCTCTCCTGGAGCAGCGGGAGGGCAGATCTAACCTCGTCCAGTGTTTCGACGATGATCCAAAAGTCCAAGGGGAGGTCAAGTGCCTTGGCCACCGTGGCGGCATAGACGAGGGACGCATCTCTCACCGCGCTGTCGACGGCTAGGAGTACGCCTCGTGTCTTGGTCCGCCTCTTTGCTCGGGCCACGATTCATCCTCTCCAACGTCGAGTTGCCACGCTACACACCACGGCGCCCATGTTACATCACCAGTAGAACCAATGGAGTTGCCACCATCACGACGACGAAACCGACCAATGCCCTGTTACTGTGAAAAGTCCAGTGGAAGAGCCAGAGGATACCTCTGCTGTAGTATCTGTAGAGTACCAGGGCCAGGAGGGAGACCGCACCGACGCTGACCATGGCCACCAGGACCAGGTTGATGGTCAACGTGTTCGTCAGGAGGAACCCGACGAGGAGGGTATCCACGAAGGTTGTGATGTTCGCTCCCATGACGTACGGAACGACGTCTCTGCGCCGCAGGTAACCCTTCAGATAGAGGGGTACGAGCATGCCGAGCGATAGGGAGACACTCGTGGAAAGGAAGGTGATCCCCGCTCCGAGGAGGAAGGAGAAGAAGGGGATCTCCATGAGGCGGTGGACCGCGGAGACCTCCACCTCCTCCACCTCTCTCCTGTGGAAAGCCCTGTCGAAGAGCGACAGGCCGGCGTAGAGAGAGACGAAGGCGAGAGCGAAGATGAAGGTCGGAGGCAGGGCCGCCTCGAGGCCGTCGACGATAGGGCCGAAGAGGATGTTAATGACGCTCAGGAGCGCGGGGGACGTGCCCACGGTAAGGTTCCCGAGGAGATTGGTGTCCAAGAACCAGAGACCCAGGAAGACGGCCGGGACGTATATGGAGAAGGTCACCAGGAAGGAGAGGACGCCCATGGACAGGCTCTCCTCACGTCCACCCCCCCTGGCGATTGCCACGAGGCCGATGACGATCACGATGAAGGAGGCCCCAAAACGAGACCCCATGACCATCATGAAGGCCGACTGCACGCCCAATACACTCGCATCCAGGAAGCCCAGGGCGATGGCAGCTACCGGAGACCCGCTTAGGACGAGATAGGTGACGATCCAGCCGAAGCCCATGGAGCTGGCATGGGAGGTCAGGAAGGAGCCGAAGAAATCAGTGAAGGCGGGAGCGAGGGCCGCGGCCGACATCTGCATGAGTCGGATTCCCAGTACGAACACGTAGGTGCCCACGAGGGCGAAGGCCACCTTCTTCAGGACGGAGAGCCACGAGATCCCAGGCAAGGCCTCCTCGAATACGTAGGCCTGTGCCAGCCTCTCACCGGCGACCCTCAGGGCATCGGGGTCATCCTCTAGGGGGTCGGTCGGTGTGGGTTCCAACGCGCGAGCATGCTCCCGCCTTCGCTTAAATGTATCCGAGCAGGAGGTCCGACAGAAGCTTGCCAGCGGCCACGAAGAGCACCAGGATGAAGATCAGAGCCACCGACCTGGACTTCAGCTTCTCCAGGCCCCAGTAGGAGCCCAGGAAGGAGCCGAGGAACACCGCGGGCCAAAGTATGACAAGGGCCCAGTAGTCTATGGGCGACGTTCCGAAGGTCAGGTAGCTGAGAATCCCCACCGTGGATATGGGGATGATCATCAACGTGGACGTCCCTATGGCCAATCGCGTCTTCCTTCCCAGACCGTACACCATGATGGGCACGTTGGCCACGCCCCCTCCGATGCCAAGGCTGCCCGCCAGGAACCCGGAGGAGAGGGTGAGGCCCGAGGAGATGGTCAATCGAGGAGGGGTCATCTTGGAATCGTCGCTATGCTCGATGGTCTCCACGCGGCGCATCCAGTCGCGGAACATCTTGAGGCCCACCACCACGAGGACGGCGGAGAAGAAGGCGAGGAAAAACTCTCTGGAGGAGGATAGGGTGAAGAGGGCTCCGATGACAGCCCCTATGAGGGCCCCACCCACCAGGATGGCAGCGAGCCTCGGCCTGACGAGATCTCGTTTGAAGTGGTTGTAGGTTGCTGGAAGGGCCGTCGCGATGGTGAAGGCGAGAGACATGGGGACAGCCACAGCCACATCCAATGGTGTGAGGAAGGTTAGCAAGATGGGGACGAAGAGGTGCCCGCCTCCCATCCCGAGGTTGGAGTAGACGAAGGCCACTAGGAAAAGCAGGAGGGCCACGAGAGCGAGGACGGCGGGGTCCACGCCGGTATTAGGACTTCCATGAAAAAGGTAAGCCCGTAGGTAAGGGATTTAGGCGGCTCTCGTGTATGAGGCGAGGTGGAATTCCTCCTACGCTACGGCGAGTTGGGGCTCAAGAGTAGCCGCGTACGCCGGTCGATGACGGAGAGACTGATCGAGAACATACGGGTCCACTACAGGCACCAGGGTGGCGAGTGCTCCTTCAAGGTGGAGGAGGGTCGGGTCTTCCTGATGTCGGACTATCCCGGGACGGAGGATATTCTGGGGCGGACCTTCGGGCTCGTCTCCTACAGCCAGGTCGTATCAACCTCCTGCGAACTCGAGAAGATTGTGAGTGGTGCCGTGGATGTGGCTGGGGCCATCAGGCATCGAGGTCCCACCTTCGCCGTCAGGGTCAGGAGGGTGGGCGACCACCCGTACACCAGCATGGACGTGGCTCGCGAAGCGGGTGCGGCCATCCTCGCCGCGCATTCCGGACTCACCGTTGATCTGACAAATCCGGACTGGGAGGTCTTCTTGGAAATTAGGGGGGAGAAGGCGTACCTGGCCACCGACGTGAGGCAGGGACCGGGAGGTTTGCCTCTCGGCAGTCAGGGCAAGGTCGTGGCCCTAGTGGAGTCCCCGGAAGGGGCCTTGGCGGCCTGGCTCATGATGAAGCGGGGCTGCAGGGTCATTCCCGTCTACCGTAGCGATGAGGAGTGGGTTGAGACGCTGGCCTATTGGGATCCTGAGATTAGCGGCCAGCGGATAAAGGAGATGAAGGAGATGGATGGGATAGCTCGGAGGGCGAAGGCTCTAGGGGTCGTTCTCCCTTGGAGTCTGGATAACGTCGAAGAGAAGGGGTTGCGACCCGCATTCTACCCCTTAGTGGGGTTCACTAAGGACGACCTTGAAGGCCTCTCGCGCAGGGTGCTAGAACGGTCGAAAGCGGGGTAGCTACTTCCCTCTGCCGGATTGCGCCCGGATGGACGGTCTCACCTTCTCCGCACCCTTGCCCCTCTTCCGGAGACCCCGACCCTTCTTTCCCGCCGAGGTGAGTCCTCTGAAGGCCCTTCCAGAATTCGCTGGCCCAAGGAGCCAGCTCACCTTCTTGTCGGCCTTCACGGCGGGATGTTGGGGGTCCACTAGGATGGCCTCGTAGTACTTGTAGCGGCCATCCTCCCCAACCCAGTAAGAGTTGAGCACTTCCATGTTGGGATACTTGCGGGCGACCCGCTCCTCGGCGATTCTCTGCAAGCCTTTCGCCATCGTGATCTTCGAGATCCCCTTCCTCTTGGGCCTCCGGCCTGCCCGGATGGTGTGCTTTCTCAGGCCCCCCCTCCTGACCCTCGCCCGCACGACGACGAAGCCGGGCTTAGCCTTATAGCCGAGAGCGCGAGCCCTGTCTATCCTCGTGGGCCTCTCGACCCTTTCGATAGCCGGGGCCCTCCTCCACAGGATCTTCCTCTGCCTGAGAAGTTCCGAGACATAGCTCTCACCGGGGGAAGCCCACGCCTCGCCCACGTAGCGGTAAAGGCTTCGAGGCCTGGGTTGGGGCTCCTCCTGGGGTTCTTCCGCCATCTAAGGACTCCGAGCTGGCTGTGGAAGGTCTCCTACCTCTCACCGCTATATATCCCTTGTGGGGTGGAGGACTCGAGTGACTGGCCAGGCTACATGAAGTCCTCGAGTGTCAGAGGTCGATCCGTCTTCCTGGGCTCCGCCTCAGCGTTGGGGGAGAAGGTGTCCCGATAGAGGGTTGCTTGCTGACTGCCGGCCAGGAGGCTCTTCTCGTCCCACCCGAAGACCTCGCAGATGTAGCCCAAGGTCTGGGCAAGCCGGCGGGCGTAGTACTCCCAGTCGGGGATGTCGTCGAAGGATCTGCCGCTGACGTAGGGCTGCACCTCCATAGGACTCTTCCTGGCGTTGGTAACCACCCATGAGACCTTCATCCCGGGAACGAACTCGTATCCTAGGGCCTCGAGCTTGTTGGCAGCCTGGACGTTGGGCATGGACTCCGGGTTGACGTACCTCGAGGGATCCTTGACGCTGCGCGAGATCACCAGCTTCTGGGGGGGCACCTTCCCCTCTTGGACCGAGGTGATGATCTCCCTCGCGTACTTCACCGAGCCCTCTACGTCGTTGTCCAGGATCCTCCCCAGCACCTCGCCCTGGGCCTCGCTCTGGAGGTCGAAGGCGTCGGTCCTCCTGATCTCGTAGCCCCTTACGACCATATCCTCAGCGGGCCAGGCCACCTTCCCCGCGTACCTCTTCTTCTTTCCGTGGGAGAAGAAGGTCCGAAAGACCTTCTCGAACTCCAGCTGCATCCCTTTCCCTGAGAGTTCACCTGCCAGGATTTTGCCTGTCTCGATGCACTCCTCCAGGTTCGTCGCCTCTGGCGAGAAGAAGACGCTGTCGGTGTCCCCGTAGATCACCTTGTTGTCCCTCTCCTCCAGACGGCGGATGACCTCCTTGATGTTCTCCCTGGCGAAGGCGGTTATGCTCCCACCAATCTTTGGATCCGTGAAGCGGTAGAAGGAGGAAGCCATCACTCCATAGAAGGCGTTCATGAGTACCTTCACCGCGTCCTGGAGGCGGCCGTGGTACTCCCCCTCCTCTTCCGTCTTCGCCTCCTCCATCCTCCTCCGGATCTCCTGGCGTTGCACCATCAGGTCCTTCAGAATCCCTGGGAGGAGGCCCTTCCTCTGATCCCGACTGAGGAACCTGACTCCGGTGGGGCTGACGACCTCCCCGTCGGGGTGGAGGGTTGTGAAGCATACGTTGTTCTCTATGATGAGGCTGGGATACATGGCCCGGAAGTCCATGCCGACGACCCACTCGTAAAGTCCTGGATCGATGCTGTGGACGTAGCCTCCCACGATGGACTCCGTCCCACCGCGCCGCTTCATCATTGGAACGCCCACGCCCCCCCTGTCGGCAATGCGGATCAGGATGGAGTCGATGAGGTTCGAGGTCCGACCGTTGAGGACGTCGTCCAAGGGCAACTTGGAGACGGCGGCTAGGTCCATGGCCTTCTCCACGCTAGACAGCTTCTCGAGGATCCTCAGGGAGAGTTCCGCGTCCTTCAGACAGTAGCTCACCACCTGCTCCGGGTCCCGCTGCCACTCTTCGTCGATCCTTCCCCTGTCGACGTCCTCCTTACCCTCGCCCAAGAGCTCCCGGGACACGTAGTCCAGTGTCTCCTGCTTGGGCTTGAGGTCGCTCTTCACACTCCACCAGGCGTCGGCCACCACACGGCCGTGGAGACGCCAGAGCCGCTCGCTGAAGCTGGTCAATGTGGCGTAATCCCTTCCCAGGGGCAGGTCGCCGAAGCCCTCCTTGCGAGCCCTCTCTAGGAGGACCGGAATGTCGTAGCCCCCGATGTTGTAGCCCGTGATGACGTCTGGGTCCTCCTTCTGCACCAGGCTGACGAAGTTGCGCAGTATGTCCCGCTCGCTACCTCGGAAGGCTTTGAGCTCGATCTCGCCGTCCTTACGGAGGGCAACGCCCAGGGTCAGAAGCCTGCCATCCTCCATGCTGTTCTCAATGTCGAAGCTGAGTACCTTCAGGCTGGGGTTGAAGGGCTCGCACTCCTCGAAGCTCTGGGCCTCGACGACGAGGTCGGTGGTGTAGTTGCCCTCCGCCTTCACACCGTGTACGCGGAAGCAGGCACCGAGATCCATATCGTACATGAATCGGTGGACGAAGGGGATGTCCGCCGCCAGCACCTCGGAGTCGTACTGGCGACACTTGTTCCTGTACTCGGGGGTCCTCCAAGGGTGCTTCATGACCACCTGGCGGCAGGGCCTCTTCTCCAGCGGGGAGACCTCCAGCTCCACCTCCCTCAGTTCGAGCACCTCGTCGTCTCTCTCGAGGTAGCCCAGGAGGGACTGGGGGGGCTCGATGACGTAGAAGTAGGGGTTGAAGCCCCTGTACTCCACGACTATCGACTTGTCATCGCGAGTGCGGCCGAAGAGCTCTATGACGGGTAGCTCCTCCTCACCCTCCCTCCTATAGGAGGCCGCCAGGAGTCTCAGGTCGTACTGCTCCGGCATATCACGCCCTCGCGACTATTCGGATAACATCCCCATCCTGCAACTCGTAGTCCTGGCCCACAACCCTCTTGGTCCTGGCGTTGACGGCCCGGATGAAGTTCTCTCCCAGCTCCGTATGCACCTTGTAGGCTAAGTCTCTTGCCACGCTGCCCCGCGGCATCAGGTAAGCGTCTGGCAGAACGTTACCATCCTTGTCGGTCCAGTGGTTCTCATCCTCCACCGGGTAGGCTACGATCATTCCTAGGATGTTGTAGACGAGCTCTTCGATGCAGCGCTGGACACCCGTGGTCCCGAAGCTCTTCAGGTGGACGGAAATGCGCTCAAGGGCCTCCCGTTGGGCTCCCGTAAGGTCGGCTCCCTCTGTGATGGAGAAGGCGGAAGAGCCCGGTACATAGTCCAATAGATCGGCCTTGGAAGCCCTCCTGAGGGCCAACTCACACTCGGAGCAGGTGGGAACGGCAGCGTAGTCCTCTAAGTCCACCAGACTCGCCAAGGTGTCGGCGGGGGCGATGTCCGCCTTATTGGCGGCCAGCACCATCGGCTTCCCCGTCCTCCTCAGTTCGCCCGCCAGCTTCACCAGCTCTACCTCCCCCCAATGGCGGGGACTCCCCTCCAGCTCGGAGCGACGAAGGGCCGCGTGGATCTGCGTCTCCTTCAGGCCTAGACCCGCCAGCCTTTCGGCCAAGAGCCTTTCGAGGTTCTGACCCTCGACCTCCACCCTGCGCGCCGTCTTGACCCACTCCCTCGACATAATCCCCGCGATCCAGAAGGCGAGCTCGTCCTCCAGGAACCTAGCGTCCTCCCGAGGATCGTGATCCCCCAACCCACAGGCGTTGCCCTCCAGGTCGGTGGAGCCGCTGGCATCGACCACGTGGATGAAGGCATCGGCCTGACGCAGGTCGTCCAGGAACCGGTTACCCAGCCCACGACCCTTATGAGCGTCAGGAACCAGACCCGCGACATCCAGCAGGTCCACGGGCACCAGACGGGTTCCGTCGCTGCAGGGGGCGCTGGCCGGATTGCACGTCTTCCCAAGTTCCACATGTGGGCAGGAGTGGGTGACGTAGGCGATGCCCCGGTTCGCCTCGATGGTGGTGAAGGGGTAGGAGGCGATCTCGGCGGGGGCGAGGGTTGCAGCCGCGAAGAAGGTGCTCTTTCCGGCGTTTGGCTTGCCCACAACTCCGATCAGCATCGGTCCGAGAATCCATGGTGCAGAGCGGGTTATAGTTAATGGTCAGGGGTAACCGACAGTGCCCAGTCCGGGAAAGCTCTTAAGGAAGCCGTCGGTTTGTCGCCAACGTGTCCTCCGAGATCCCGGAGAGCCACCCGAGGTACGGGTCCTTGATCGTCAGGGAGAGACTCGTCCAGGCCGCTAGGGAGGGCGTGGTGGCCTGGGAGGGGCTCGTAGCACATGGGAGGGGCGAGGCTTTCGATTATATCCTAGGCGAGCGCAGCGTCCCCGAGGCCCTCGAAGCGGAGCGCGCAGGAACCGCCCATCTTCTAACCGCCAGGAGACCCGTCATCTCAGTCAACGGCAACGTGGCCGTCCTTGCGGCCCCCGAGGTCAAGCAACTCGCGGAAGCCACTGAGGCAGCCGTAGAGGTGAACCTCTTCCATCGCACGGAGGAGAGGGTTGGGAAGATTATCCATCTGCTTCTTGACGCTGGCCTGGACTCCGCCCTCGGGGCGGATCCGGACGCCTCCATCCCGGGGCTGGACCATCCCAGAGCCCTCTGCGTCAAGGAGGGCATATACGACGCCGATGTGGTCCTCGTGCCCCTGGAGGATGGAGATCGGGCGGAAGCACTGGTGAAGATGGGAAAGGTGGTCATATCCGTGGACCTCAACCCGCTCTCCAGGACGAGTAGGGCTGCCACCGTCGCTATCGTTGATGATGTCACTCGTGCCCTCCAGAATATGACACGCTTGGCGGCGGAGCTCGCGCAGAACATCGATGCGATTGCGATGGCCAAGCAAGAGTACCAGAAGGAGAGCAACCTGGCCGGGATCATGCGCGCGATTAGGGACAACCTTGGGCGGGGGTCGGGCTAGCTGTACCCCTGCGCGATACGACAATCCTTAAATGGCCTCAGGGCCATGTTCTAGCCCCGTTGTCACCATGAAGTACGTCATTGTGACTGGCGGGGTTTTGTCCGGCCTGGGAAAGGGGATAACCACCTCCAGCATCGGCCTCAACCTCGAGGCGAGAGGGCTGAGGGTGACCGCCATCAAGATTGACCCCTACCTCAACGTCGACGCGGGGACTATGAACCCCTTCCAGCATGGGGAGGTCTTCGTCATGGAGGACGGGGGGGAAGTGGACCTGGACCTGGGGAACTACGAGAGGTTCCTGGACGTGGAGCTCACCAGGGCTCACAACATCACGACGGGGAAGGCCTACCTATCCGTCATCGAAAAGGAGAGGCACGGGGACTACCTCGGCGGGACGGTGCAGATCATCCCCCACGTGACGGACGAGATCAAGCAGATGATCACGGAGACCGCCGAGGCCGCGGGAGTGGATGTCACCCTCGTGGAGATAGGTGGTACTGTCGGCGACATCGAGTCGATGCCTTTCCTCGAGGCTGTGAGGCAACTCTCCACCGACGTCGGCAGGGAGAATTGCGTCTTCGTGCACACGACCCTGGTCCCCATCATGCCCGTGGTCGGTGAGCCCAAGACAAAGCCCACACAGCACAGCGTCAGGGAACTGAGGGCCGCCGGGATCCATCCCAACGCCATCGTCGCCAGAGCGCCCAGACCCCTGGACGATGACGTCCGAAGGAAGATATCCCTCTTCTGTGACGTGCCAACGAGCGGGGTGGTGAGCGCTCCCGATGCGGGATCCATCTACGAGGTCCCTCTGATACTGGAACGGCAGGGCCTCACCGAGTACCTCATGGACAGGCTGGCTCTGGAGAGCAAGCAATCGGACCTCGAGGGCTGGAAGGCCTTCGTGGAGCGGGTAAACAATCCTGAGGACGAGGTGGAGATCGCCCTGGTGGGGAAGTACACCCACCTCAAGGATTCGTACATGAGCCACGTGGAGGCTTTCACCCATGCGGGGGCCAAGGCGGGTGTACGGGTGGACCTTCGGTGGATCGAGAGCGTGAACCTCGAGAGGAGGGGGGTGGAGATCCTCGAGGGGGTTCACGGCATCCTCGTCCCGGGTGGCTTCGGAGAGAGAGGGATCGAGGGCAAGATATCGGCCATCCAGTATGCTCGTGAGAATAACATCCCCTTTCAGGGCGTCTGTCTGGGCTTCCAACTTGCCACCATCGAATTCGCAAGAAACGCCCTTGGCATGGAGGGAGCAAATAGCACCGAGTTTGATCCCAAAACGCCCTATCCCGTGGTGGACCTCCTGCCGGAGCAGCGTGGGGTGAAGGACATGGGAGCCACCATGAGACTAGGTGCCCACGAAGTGGTCTTGGAGGCCGGATCCAAGGCCCGGGACCTCTACGGCACCAGCAGGATCTACGAGAGGCATCGTCACCGGTATGAGATCAATCCCGACTTCATACCGAAGCTCGAGGCTGGAGGTCTCAAGTACTTCGGGAAGTCCGATGATGGTCGGAGGATGGATGTCCTGGAACTCGATGGTCATCCATACTTCTTGGCATCTCAATTTCACCCGGAGTTCAAGTCCAGGCCGCTCAGGCCGTCTCCCATCCACTACGGCCTAGTCTCGGCGGCCATGGAGCACAAACGAAGACGCTAGGTCGGGGCTCACGGCGAGAGCGAGGGTGACCCATCCTCCCCTAATCCGTCCACTGGCAAAGCAAATCACCTTCGATTCGCGCGTGAGAGTCCTTATAAGCGCAGGGCGGCTTACGAAGGTCGTGCCCACCTACGAAGAACTCCTGAAGAGGGCAAAGAAGGATCTACCGTCCACCACGGCCGCCAAAGACCGCTTCCAGGTCCCGGAGGCCGATGTCCTCCAAGAGGGGAGCACCACCGTTCTGAGGAATCTGGCAGACATAAGCGATGCGATAAACCGCGACCCCCAGCAGGTCTTCGCGTACCTTATCAGGGAGCTGGGCACTGCCGGGACCATCGACGATAGGAGAGCCCTGTTCAAGGGCCGCATATCGCCAGAGAAGATCAACGACAGGATTGAGAGCTACGTAGATGAGTACGTCGTGTGCACCGAGTGCGGTAGGCCCGATACCCACCTCATCAAGGAGGACCGAATCGCGATTCTTCAGTGCGACGCCTGCGGAGCCCACCGGCCGTTGAAGGTCGTCAAGAAGGTGGCCAAGGCGGAGGAGGAGGCCGTAGAGGAGGGCAAGGTCTACGAGGTCATGATCCAAGACATAGGCAAGAAGGGTGACGGGATCGCCCGGCGGGAGAAGTACGTGATATACGTTCCAGGCACCGCCAAGGGCTCCGTCGTCAAGGTTCAAGTGGAGAAGGTAGTGGGGACCGTCGCTTTCGCCAAGGTCGTCAGGGAATAGGCATGGCTAGAGAGCTGGCGGCCGTCTTTGCCATGGGAGGTCTTCTGGCCCTCGCCAATCTCATCGCCATAGTCCTAGCCATCCCCTTCATTGCCCAGGAGGCCAGCGCCTTTCCCGATCCCAATGCCCTCTCCAACGTTCTCATCTACGTCGGACTCATCCTGGGCATCACCGCCATCATGCTCCTCCTAATCAGATGGAAGAGGGAGGGAGCCCTCCGGTACCTCATCCTCGGAGCCTTCGCCCTGACCATGTTCTTCGTCTTCTCGATTCCCTTGACCGTCGCCCTCTCCTTCCTTCCCTCCCCCTGGTGGGACCTCTCGAGCCTCCTCCTGCCCCTGGTGATTACAGTGGGTCTGTTGTACGCCCTCGTCCGCTATCCCGAGTGGTACGTGGTGAACATCGCAGGCCTCTCCATTGCAGTGGGGGCCATGGCCCTTATAGGGATATCCTTCGGCATCCTTCCCGCTATCGTCCTCCTGGTCGCCCTGGCGATCTACGATGCCTGGGCCGTGTACCGGACGAAGCACATGATCGTCCTGGCCGATGCGGTCTCTGGGCTGAAGTTGCCCATCCTGCTGGTAATACCCAAGGGTTTCCCTTACTCCTTCATCAAGCAGCCGAGCCTGAAGGAACAAATGGCATCGGGAGAGGAGCGGTCAGCCATGTACATGGGGCTGGGAGACATCGTGGTCCCTGGAATACTGGTGGTCTCCGCCTTCGCTACATTCTCCGGCGTCGAGGCGGTCACGGGACTCCCGCCAGGTCTGCTCGTGGCCCTGGGGACCCTTCTCGGGACCCTGGCAGGATTTGCCCTGTTGATGGTATTCGTCCTTAAGGGAAGGCCTCAGGCGGGCCTTCCTCTCTTGAACTCGGGCGCTATCCTGGGCTATCTAGCCTCATACCTCATCGTCTTCCGAGACCTTTCCTTTGGAATCGTGATCTGAGGGGGCCCATGATAATCCTACACATGTCCGACCTGCACGGATCCCGACGGGCAGTGCAGGAGAGCAGGGCACTGGTCGAGGAGCACGGGCCGGACCTCTTCCTGGTGACGGGGGATATCACGAACTTCGGCCCCGCGGAGTTCGCTCGAGAGGTCTTCGAGGATCTGGCGGTGAAGGCCTTCGGAATCCCCGGCAACTGCGATCCCTTGGAGGTCGTTCCCCTCATGGAGTCCATGGGCGTGAGCCTGCACGGGAGGACGGAGGAGTTCCTGGGATACACCTTCGTCGGCCATGGTGGGTCGAGTCCCACGCCCTTCGACACGCCCTTCGAGCTCCCGGAAGAGGACATCCTGGAGTCCCTGCGGGACCTCATGGTGGAGGGAGCCATCTTGGCAACCCACTCCCCACCGAGGGGGCACGTCGACGAGACGCCCTGGTCGGGCCACGTCGGAAGCGACGCAGTTCGGCAGGTGGTGGACGAGTTCAAGCCTGCTCTCGTCCTATGTGGTCACGTTCATGAGGCTCGGGGTGTCGAGAAGGGCGAGGTCACCTACGTCAATCCTGGGCCAGCCGCCCAAGGGTATGCAGCCCTCATCGATGTCAGAGATGACGTCGAGGTGACCCTCCTCCCCTAAAGCTTTTATCTTGGGCTCGTCCTTGGACAGAGCACATGGCCCTCTGGCAGGGTAGGTCGAAGAGAAAGCCCAGCGGCGGCATGCTGCGCCCCATCCACAAGAAGCGGAGGTTCGAGCTGGGGCGGGAGCAGGAGTTCGCCACCCTGGGAGATGAGAGGAGGAAGACTGTCAGGGTCGTCGGTCGTAACACCAAGGCCCGGCTCCTCAGGGCGCAGTGGGCCAACCTCTTTGACCCGAAGACGGGGAAGACTCAGAAGGCGAGGATACTATCGGTCAAAACCAATCCTGCAAACCCGCACTACGTGACCCGCAACATTATCACCAAGGGAGCCACCATTGAGACGGAGAAGGGTACGGCCAGGGTCACCTCAAGGCCAGGACAGGTAGGTATCATAAACGCCGTGGTAATCGAACAGCCGGATTAGAATCGTCTCGGCTGCGACACCCTTTTTATTCGAACCGAGCGTTGTGCGGACGTGGTTTCCAAGGGCGACATCGTGGTCACCCTCTACCCCGCCTACTTCGACTCCTCCAGGTCCAGGGAGGAGGGGAGGAGGGTGTCCAAGTCGATGGCCGTTTCAAATCCTACCCTGGAGGAGCTCCGGGACGCGGTTAAGGAGCTTGGCTACCGCGTTGAGGTGGAGGTGGATACGGCACACCCCTCCCGCCATTGGAAGGCCGAAGGGCGCATCTTGATTCTGGGCGGCGGCAGGAAGACGGAGATCGTACGCTCCGTTGCCCAGAAGGTCAAGTCTCAGAGGTCCTGAGGGGTTTTGACTTCCTCCACAAGCTTCTTTCCGGTCGATACGCTGTCGACGGAGTGGATTGCCGCCCCTGTCTCCCTTATGGTGGCCTCGATGAGGTCGAAGTCGATGTCGTTGCCTTCGATGGTGATCTTGACGCTCTCGGTCTCCTGGTCTACCTCATCCAGAGTACAGTTGACACCGATGACGCCGTCTATGATGCTGAGTCTCCTGGAGAGGTCCACGATCGAAGGGATGTGGGGCTTCAGCACGTCCAGAACCAGTCGCTTTATTTCGCTCAATCTCCCCTCCCGTCCGGGGACATCGATTGATTAAAGACATCGGTAGATAAAGGTTGCGACACTATGCTTGGGAGTGATGGCGAGTGCTGAGAGCTCTGCTCTTCGACATCGACGGGACCCTTATCGATAGCTTTGACGCGATCCTCGCGGCCATGAACGTCGCCATGGAGGAGGTCGGAGCGGATCCCCTGGCAGCCGAGGAACTCAGGCCCCTCATTGGCACAACCGTCGGTTCCCAGTTGGCGACTCTCCGCGGCATGTCCGGATCGGTGGTTGAGACGATCCATGATGGCTACTACCGGGAGTTCGCGGACCTCGTGAGGGAGGGAGTCACGCTATATCCAGGCGTGAAAGAAACCCTCGAGAACCTCGAGAGGTACTCCCTGGGCACGATAACCACACGTCGGAAACATGTCGCCAGCCTGATGCTGCAGGCGGGTCAGATCGCTGAGTACTTCACCACCGTCGTGGGGGGCGACGAGGTCTCAAGGCCGAAGCCACATCCCGACCTGGTGCTGAAGTCTTGCGAGTCTCTGGGCGTCTCGCCCCGGGAGGCCGCGGCCGTGGGTGACAGTCCTGTAGACATGTTGGCAGGACGGGCGGCAGGAACGCGCACCATAGCCGTCCTATACGGCTACGGCAACCGGAGGGAGATAGGCGAGGTGGGGCCGGATGGGGCCGTAGAGGCCTTTGATGAAATCCCTGCGACCCTGAAGAGAATTGAGACGGAAGTGACCGGTTAGGAGGAGCCGCCCATCCGAGTTCACGCGACGGTCGTGACCTCGGCGCCATCATCCGTGATGATGACGGTGTCTTCGCTCTGGGCCACCATCCCCCCAGCCGACTCGACGAGTATGGGGTATCCCATAATGATCCTCTTGCTCCTCAATTTCTGCAGGTGTTGCGGTGCCCTCCTCACCACCTTGTGACACCACCTCTCCGAGAAGGGCAGCGTCCTGAAGTCGTCGTACACACTCCGCAGCAGGGCATCCAAATCCTTGACGCCCGTCTCCTGGTACTCCACAATTCGGTAGATGTTGCTCTGCTTTTTCCCCACGACCCGCCCCGCGCCGTTGGTGGAGAAGGGCTCGATGGCGTAGCTCTCCCATGCGCTCACTGTCTGATCGGCCCTCTCACTCCGGAGATTCGGCACATTTGGAACGCTCTTGTCGGCGTGAAGGGTGTACTGCCGGAGGCTGTGGCCAGTGAGGTTCTCTATGGGCTTGTACCCGTGGGACGTTATGGCCCTCTCGATAGCGGCACCCACCATTCTCATGGGGGTCCCAGGCTTCATGACCTCCACCGCAGTCGCCACCGCCTCGTCCGCGGCCTTGATCATCTCCGTCCAGTTTCTGGTCCCCACCTCCACGGTTTTGGCGTTGTCCGCCAGATAGCCATCGACATGGACTCCCACGTCCAACTTTACCAGGTTTCCCCTGGCAAAGACCAGCTTACCGTCATTGTGGCGAGGCGTGAAGTGAGCAGCCTGAGAATCGATGGAGATGTTGGCGGGGAACCCTGGCAGCGCCCCCTTGTCTAGAATCATCCCCTCAGTCTTCTCAGCCACTTCCAGAAGGCTTACGCCCTCCTTGATGAATCTGGATCCGTATTCCAACGCCTGCCGGGCTATCCTGCCTGCGCGCCTGTACTTCTCGAGGACCTCGTCATCCATACCTCTCGAGCTCCTCCGTTCCAACGGCCCCTTCCCTTATTACCGTTATCCGCTCCCCAGTCAGATCGATCACGGTGGAACCCCGACCTATGGGGCAAGGGCCAGCGTCGATGTACAGGTCCACGGTGTCCCCCAACTGGTCCAGGGCCTCCTGGGCGGTCCGGGCCGGGGGTTGGCCGTGGAGATTGGCGCTCGTTGCCGTTATCGGCCCGAACTCCCTCAGCAGGGCAAGGGCGACGTCGTGGTGTGGCATCCTGAGGCCCAATGCGCCCTGCTCCGTGACCACCGAGATTGGGGCTTTGGATCTAGCCCTGAGAATCACCGTGAGCGGCCCGGGCATGAAGGCGCGCCATATCTTCAAGTCCCGAGGCGTGAAGTGGGCCAAATTCTGAGCTTCGTCCAGGTCGGGTACTCCGATGGCCACAGGATCACTCGCGCCCTTGCCCTTCGCCGCAAACATTCGGGTCACCGCCTCGGGACTGTAGGGGTCGGCTCCCAGGCCGTAGAGAGTCTCCGTGGGATAGACTATCAGACCACCGCGCTTCAGGACGCCGACGGCCATCGCGAGATCGTCATCATCCATCTTCCCCGAGGGTCCGAACTTGCGCGCCTTCATCAGGCACCCCTTCCTCGGGTTCTTGGTCCGTAGGCCTCCGCCATCTCCATGGCGAGCTCAAGGTGTGACTCTGCATCACCCTGAATTGCCGGACCATGTCCAGGATAGAGATCTTCGACGTCCAGGGCTTTGAGCATCTTCAGCGAGCTAAGGAGCTGACGAAGGTCGCCGGTGTCGAGGTCCCATCGGCCTATCCCCCCATATGCGAAGACGGTATCTCCCGTGAAGAGAGAGCCATCATCACTGAGGAGGCATATGCTCCCAATGGTGTGGCCAGGAGTGTGGATAACCTTGAGGACGGCGCCACCGAGGTCTATCTTTTGCCCGTACTGGACTACCTCCACCTCAAGGGGCTCCATCGTGACGCCGAAGAGGTTAGCTCCTGTACTGCGTTGATCACCCCCCACGAGAGCCGGAGCATCGTCAACGGATATCTGCGGGACGACGCCAAAGGCCTTCGAGAGGGCGGGAGCTCCCCCCGCGTGGTCAACGTGTCGGTGGGTCAGCACGAAACGCTTGAGGGGTACCGCTCGAAGGCGCGTCTTGACCTGATCGATGACGGTCCGGGACTGAAGGCCCGTTCCGGCGTCTAGCAGGAGACCCACGTCCGACTTTACGAGGTAGACGTTGACGTCGAAAGCCGGATCGAGAATCTTCTCGACTTCCACGTGTGAAGGACTTCCCGGGCCTTATTTAGGCGTTGCCTAGTCCCCGATTCCGTCCTCCGTTATCGTGAAGATGGCCTCTGCCTCGGGGAGGTTGGGGGAGTCGATGAGCCTGGCGATCCTTCTCTCGCCCTTGCTCTTCCTGAAGTATACGCGGAACGTAGAGGTATGGGCAACGACGTGGCCGCCGATGGGGCGGGTGGGGTCTCCGAAGAACGCATCGGGTTTCGCCTGGACCTGATTGGTTACGAAGACCGTGGCGTTGTTGATGTCGCCGAACCTCATGAGGTCGTGGATGTGTCTGTTCAGGAGCTGTTGCCTCTCGGCGAGGACCCCTCGTCCCACGTACTCCGCGCGGAAGTGAGCTGTCATGGAGTCGACGACAAAGAGCCGTATCGGGTGCACCTGAGCGAGCTCGTTCCCCTTCTCCACCAAGAGCATCTGATGGTGTGAGTTGAAGGCCCTAGCGACGTGAATCGTCTGGAGAACCTCCTCAGGGTCGAGGTCGAGAGCTACCGACATCTGGACGATCCTCTCGGGCCTGAACGTGGACTCCGTGTCGATCCACACGGCCTCTCCGCCAAGGCCACCGTCCTCCTCTGGACGACCCGCGTTCACGGCCAGTTGGTGTGCCAGCTGGGTCTTCCCGGACCCAAACTCGCCGAACACCTCGGTAATGGCCTGGGTCTCCACACCACCTCCCAAAAGAGAATCCAAGGCCTTCGAGCTCGTGGTGAGCTTGGCCACGGATTTCCGCCGCTCGAGGATGACGTCCCCGGTCTCGAAGCCGCCGATGTCAACGGCCTCTCTGGCGGCCAGGATTATCTTCTGTGCCACCGCGGTTCCGATTTCGGCCACGTCGGCCAGCGCTTGAGGAGAGGCTACGGCCAGGGCCATGAGATCGCTGAACCCCGATTCCTTCAACTTCTCCGCCGTCGCCGGACCTACCCCGGGCAACTCCTCCATGCTCTTGGTTGCCATTACAACCTCCGGCATGACTCACAACTCGACGTGGACATATAAGGGTATTCGCGGGGGGGTATGGTGAAACTACTCGACAAAGGACAAGAAGGATAAGAGCACCTGGGATATTGACGCCGTTGACACGCTCCGAGAGCATCAGCTTTGATCGCGTGGCCCATCTCTACGATGAGACGAGGACGCTCCCTCCTGAGCAGATGAACGTCATCCTCACCGCCTTTCGCTCCAAACTCCAGACGTATCGGCCCGTCCTCGAGGTCGGCGTGGGAACGGGGAGGTTCGCCGTCCCCCTTCAGGACAGCGGCATCCCGGTCATCGGTGTTGACATATCCTCACGCATGGTGAGGCGAGGACTGGATAAGGGCCTGCGGAACATGCTCTTGGCGGACGCCCACCACCTACCCTTCCCCGACAAGTCGGTGGATGCCTCCTACAGCATCCACGTCCTCCACCTGGTCGCCGACTGGAAGAGAGTCCTGCGGGAAATCGCCAGGGTCACGCGTCAGGCCTACTATACCGTGGCCACCTATTGGCAGGAAGGGCCCACTCCCTACGAAACCTACTGGAGGTTTCTGAGCGAACGGGGCTTGGAGAGGGCACTTCCGGGTCTTCACGAGAGGAAGCTTCCAGAGATCCTGTCACCAAGGGAACGGACTCCCGTGGGAGACTTCGAGGAATTGCATGAGATTGCCGACTGGATACAGCGCCTCGACAACAGGATCTTCTCTGGTCAGTGGACGCTTCCCGACGACGTCCACGCCGAGGCTGTTGAGGCCGTGAGGAAGGAGTTCCCCAATCGAAAGTTCACCTTCAGGAAGAGGGTCGAGCTAATCTGCTGGGACGTTGACAACCTGCTTCAGGTCTGAAGCTCCTTCGCCAGATCCTCCGGAAGGCCTGCGAAGGCCGCCAGGGACTCGATCTCCTTGAAGTGGAGCCTGCCCGGGAGTACAAGGACATGGAGCGGAGAACCGAACTCCTCCCGCAGCAGGACCTCCACTCGGTCTGCACGGGCGAGGAAGTCGGGCGATCCCAGACGGGCGGCTACGCACGCCAGCGTACTCGGGAGGACCGCCCCTCGGGAGAGTCTCTGCTCGCAGTCGAGGAGGTACTCCAGGCCTTCGGACGCCGTCATGTACCTATCCTCCTTTATGTCCAGGAGTGCCAGGGAGTGGAGGCCGGCGGCAAGATTGTCGACCACCACCTCGTAGGGGCTGAGGGGCTCATATCCCTCCTCCCGGAAGGGGATGGTCGTAGTCCTCCCAAACTTGTAGACCTGGAGGCCGAGGGAACTCGCTGCCGCCGTTATGGAGGAAACGCCAGCGATGACCTTCGTGCGGATGCCCTCACGATGCGCCCGCAGCCTGAGGTCGACGTGGGTCGTGGCGGCCATGGGATCACCGCCAACTAGGAAGCCCACCTTGCCTTTCCGAGCGGCCTCCAAGACAGCACCTCCCGACTCGACCTCCTCCCTCGACAGGCCTCGGACCTCCCGCCCATAATTGGAGGAGAGCTCTTCCAGGGACGACCCCAGGACGTTGGACGTATAGAGTTCAGCGAACAGGGTGTCGCACGAGCGGGCTTCCTCCAAGCCCCTCACCGTCACATCCTTCTCGTCGTACAGACCGAGACCTATGAAGATCAGCTCTCCCATGCTAGACCCCTAGGGGGGGAGAAGCCATCCCTGGACGAACCAGATGGCCGCGAAGGTGGCCGCACCTATGACGATCATGCGTAGGCCTCGCAGCCACGCAGTCCCACCAGAGAGCTTTCCGAGGAACGCGCCCACGACGAAGAGGACTGAAAGAGCGACGGCGATGGAGATGTAGGCCACCGGGAGGCCGTTGACATGCAGGGATGAGGCCAGAAGGTAGGGGGTTGCCGTGAGTATGAAGACCACCACGGGTGCCGATACATTCGAGAGCACCACGAGGTATCGCGCGGTGTCCAGGGCCCTCTTGGCCTCTGTGCCTGAGAGCTCCCGCAGCATGGCCCGCTCAATCTCTTTCAGCCTGATCTCGGCCTCAACCTTCTCCGCCTCGTAGACGCTCGTACCCGTCGATATGCCCAGGGCCACACTGGCCGCTAGCATAGTCGTCACGAGGGCGCGTACGGTGGCCCCTGGCGCGAAGGCGGATCCGATGACGATACCCATGGCCACGAAGGTGGAGTCGAACACTGTGTTTACGAAGTACTGGCGGAAGGCCTTCCCCGCTAGAACCCGCCACGAGCCGGTGAAGAACCTGGCCAACGAGTGTGCACCGCTGATGGCAAGCTGTCCGTTGGTATAAGGGACTTTCTAGGACGCGCTACGGTAGCCTAATGGCCTGTCCCTCCTTCCTGGTCGTGTGAAGTCGCCTGCCATCGTCGTCCCGAGACGGAAGGGGGAGGAGGTGAGGTGGGCCTTGATAGATGCCGACCTCCTCCGGAGAGACCTCCGCATCCGCAAGGTCGGTGGGAAGCTCCTGCTGCCGGTCAAGGAGGAGGTCTCCATGGGATATCCCGTCGAGGTTCACGACTTTTGGGAGGTTGCTTCCAGACCCAGAACCTACCGGGAGCTCCTGCAGCTGCCCGACGATGTGCAGTCTCTCCTGCCGAGGGCCTACGACGTAGTGGGGGATGTGGTTATCATCCGGCTCCCGGATGAGCTTGTCGAATATGAGGGAGCGATCGGTGACGCCCTGTTGGCAGCCGTACGGGGTGCCAGGCTCGTCGCCGTGGACCAGGGAGTTGCAGGAACTATGCGACAGCGAAACCTCCGGGTCATCGCCGGACGAGGAGGGACGGGCACGGTGCACAGGGAATACGGCCTCACCATTGCTGTGGACCCCTCCAAGGTGCACTTCTCACCTCGGATGGCTAGCGAGAGGCGGAGGGTCTCGAGCCATGTTGCTCATGGAGAGACAATCGTGGATGCCTTCTGCGGTGTGGGTCCCTTCGCACTGCATATGGCGGGGCGAGGTGCGAGGTTGGTCTACGCCGTGGACTCCAACGTCGAGGCAATAGAGATGCTCCGGGAGAATGTCAGGATGAATGGACTGGATAACGTGGTCGCTGTCCAGGGGGACGCGATGGAGGTTCTCCCGACTCTCGAGCCTGCGGACCGACTCGTGCTGGACTACCCCTGGGAACCCCTGCCTGCATTCCCCGCGGCGGTATCGGTCCTCAAGGATGGAGGCGTCCTTCACTACTACGAGATCCTGGAGATGGTGGATGTGGGCCAGCGGGTCGAGAACCTGCAGGGTCTCCTCCCCCCGCGCTGCAGCCTAGAATTGCTGGGGAAACGAGTGGTGCGGGGGTACTCCCCTACTCAGGCCCACTACGCCTTCGACCTGAGGCTTTCGAAGGAGTGATCCCAACCTGGCCCTGGTAGTTGCCCGACCTTTCGCCGTAGGTCGAGGAAGGAGCTGACCTGAGTTCGTGAAAGGTTACCTGGGCGAAGGTGTCTCCCACGCTAAGCTTCACCTCCTCATCGGAGGCGTTAAACCCTCCAAGGGTCAAGTTACCCCTGAAGCCTGCATCCACCTTGCCAAAGGAGGACATGACCCCTTGTCGTGCCCAGGTTGTACGGAGCCAAATGTCGGCCACCAACCGCGGTCCAAGCTCGAAGAACTCCAACGTACCGATGAGAAAACGAGTTCCCGGTGGCACCTTCACCGATCCCTTCTTGACGGGGCTTTTCTGTCCCTTGATGAGAACCTCTGCGATGGTCACGTCGTAACCGTTGGGTGTGAGGTTCTCCTCCCTAAAGCCCTCGATCTTCAGCTTGCCATCCATCATCCAGACCCGTAAGTCCGCGTCCGAGAGCTGCAGTCCACCACCGCCTCCCGGAGCGCACTGAGGGCCTTCTCTTTTGCCCTTCCTCAGCCAGGGAAGCCTTTATCAGAGGATGCACGCTAGACAACCTGGGTGTTGCTTTGGACTTCCAGTTTTCTGAAGAGCAAAGGATGATTCGGGAGACAGCCAGAAGCTTCGTCGACAAGGAGGTCATCCCGGCGGTGAAATCCTGGGAGGAGAAGGGGGAGATACCGCGCGCAGTCACGCAGAAGATGGCGGACCTGGGGTTCTTCGGCATACCCATCCCCGAAGAGTACGGCGGGGCCGGGATGGACTACGTGAGCTTCGCCCTGGTGGTAGAGGAGATCGCTAGGGGGTGCAACTCCCTGAGGACAACCCTATCCGTACAGACGTCCCTAGCGGGAACGACCCTAAACGCCTTCGCCAGCAAGGCACAGAAGGAGAAGTACCTGACGCCCACCGCCCAGGGCAAGATTCTAGGCGCCTGGGCACTCACCGAGCCCGATGCCGGGTCCGATGCGGCCAACCAGCGGACGACGGCGAGCCTAGACGGTGATGAGTGGATCCTCAATGGGTCGAAACGCTTCATCAGCAACGGGAACGTGGCAGATTACGTCGTCGTCTTCGCTCGACAGCCCGGAACGAAGGGACACGACGGGATCTCCGCCTTCCTGGTGGAAAAGGGCACGCCCGGCTTCAGCGCTCCCAACGTGGAGACCAACACCAAGCTGGGGCTTCGTGCCTCGCCCACCGCCGACCTCGCCTTCGACGACTGCCGGATTCCCGAGGAGAACATTATCGGCAAGGAGGGGGAAGGCTGGGAAGAGGCCATGTACGTTCTGAATCACGGGCGTTTGGGAGTGGCGGCCGGGGCAGTAGGCGTGGGCCAGGCATGTCTTGAGGCCAGCATCAATCACGCCCGGGAGAGGGAGGCCTTCGGGCGCCCCATAGCTGCCTTCCAGCTCATACGTGAGATGATAGCGGAGATGGCCCTGGATGTGGAGGCGGCTCGACTCCTATACCTTAAGGCTGCGTGGCAGCGGGACCAGGGGGTCGACAACACCCTCGCTGTCAGTCTCTCCAAGCTCTTCGGGGCTCAGATGGCCATGAGGTGTGCTGACAGGGCGGTCCAGATCCACGGTGGCTACGGGTTCTCCGGAGAGTACCCTGTGGAACGGCACTTCCGGGACGCCAAGATTCTCGGGATCTATGAAGGTACCAACGAGATCCAGAAGCTCATCATAGCCCGAGAGGTCATCGGAGAGTTGCGGAAGGCCCAGGCTTGAATGGGCTCACCGAGGCTATCTCGACGCCCGATCTCCTCACCGACGAGGCCCCCCCAGGGGTAGAACTACCATACAGATACCTACAATACCTACGCGGAGTTCTAGTACGAACTCCGATAGTACAGCCCCGCGAGAAGGGGGTCGGAGTATAGGGTCGGAGAGTAGTGGAGTCCCAAGGTTACTCTTCGTCGAACCGCCGAAGGACTACTGGTTTCTGATGGGCGAATACCTCCCGCCCCCAACAGGACTCCTGGCCCTGGCAGCATACGTCGAACAGGAGCTGCCCGAGGTGAGGATAGATGTCTTAGATTGTCAGGCAGAAAGGAAGGGCTGGAAGGATATCGAGAGGAGGATCGAGACCGACTCTCCGTCGATGGTCGCCTCCTCTGGGTTCACCTGCAACGCCTACGTGTGTGCGAGAGTCTCGGAGATAGCGAAGACCGTCGACAGCGACATCGTCACCGTCGTGGGCGGTCAGCACTTCTCCGCTACGCCCGAGGAGTCCCTCAGGGACTTCCCGGAGATCGATTTCGTCATCAGGGGCGAGGGGGAGGTCACCCTCGTCGAGTTGATCAGGGCACTGAGGGCCGGTAGCGAGGTCGCTCGCGTAAGCGGGCTCTCCTTCCGACACAACGGGGAGATCGTGCACACACCGGAGCGTCGGTTGATTGAGAACCTCGACTCCCTCCCCTACCCGGCATATCACCTCGTAGAGCAGAACCTCCAGAGGTACCACTTCACCATGATGGCCGGCAAGAAGAAGAGGTACTTGATTCTGGAGGGCTCACGGGGCTGCAAGTACCGGTGCACCTTCTGTAGCCAGTGGAAGCACTGGAACGGTGCATGGAGGACGAAGTCGGCAAAGAGGATCGCCGACGAGATGGAGTACCTCAACCGCAGGTACGGCGGAACGTTCCTCTGGTTCACGGACGACAACTTCAACTACCGAGTACGAGCAGAGCAGCTCTGGCGGGAACTCAAAGGGCGAGGATTCAAGGAGGACGTCACGTGGTTCTTCCAGGCGAGAACCGATGACATCGCTCACAACCCCGAATCCGTGGCCAAGTTGCAGGAGGTTGGCAATGACTGGATCCTCGTCGGGGTGGAGAACGACTCGCAGGAGACGCTGCGGGACTTCGGTAAGGGGACGCGGGTTCAGGATGCCCTCGACGCCATAAGGATTCTCAACGATAATGCCATCTTCTCCCACGCCATGTTCGTCATCGGCTCGCGGAGGGATACGGCCGACTCCATTGCTCAGCTTCGCCAGTTCTCTCTTGATCTGGGTTCGGACCTCTCAATATACACCGTCTTAACGCCCTACCCCGGGACAGAGGTCCACGGTGAGGCCCTGCAGAACGGATGGATTGAAGATGCGAACTACTCCCACTACGACATGGCCCATGCAACAATGTCCACCGAGTTTCTGTCTCGACGCGACGTGCAGGAAGAGTTATTCCGGTGCTACAAGGCCTTCTATGGCTCCATCCCACGGACCATCGCGCGGATGTTCTCTCGACGCAAACTGAAGAGAAGGGTGTATCGTCACATGGCTAGCCAGAAGGTCTTGAGAACCCTGAGGCGTCTCATTTGAGTCAGAAGAGGACGGCACTCTACTTGGTGTCCTTCTCGGTCATTGCAGCAGCCATGATAGTCGCGGTTTCAGGGCAACGACTTTCGATGGCACCGCCGGTTGGTATGTTTGACAGGTGGCTTGTTGGAATCGCCTTCATCGCCAGCTGCGTATTCGGCATCTCCCTGGCCATCAGGCCGGGATGGACCAGGAGGCTCGTGGCGGGGGAGAGATACGATGTTCCTAGGGAAAACGACCAGGTCAGAGGCCGCCGGGGCCACCACCCCGATTGCGGATACTTTGAAAGCCACACAATCGCATGGAAAAACAGGAACCTGTGCGCGGGTTGCACTGGACTGGCGGCGGGGTCCGTCGCATCGATTGTGTTGATGGGCCTCTACATCGCCCTCCCCGCTGGCTTCCCAGGTGGCGTGGCCCAGCTTCTCCTCGTGCTTGGCCTCGTCCTAGTGGGTGCGAAGTACCTGGAGACGGCGTTGCCGTTGGATGGAGCCTCTGCGCGATTGATTTCCAACGGCCTCCTTGTGGTCGGGTTCTTCCTTGTCGTTGTGGGCGCGCTTGAGATGTCCGGAAGCGTGGTCCTCGGCATAATTGGAGTCGTGGTCTCGTTCCTCTTCCTAGACACGAGAATCCAGTTATCCCGCTGGCGTCATATCGAGACGTGCAGAGAGTGCACTGAGGAGTGTAAGGTCTACCTCGACTAGGCTAGTCGCATGTGGTGCGACCTCTCCCGGCAACCAGCCTGGCACCTGCGATTACGATTATGATTCCGATGATGATCGGAATGATCCACCAGGGCGTAAAGTCGTACACCCACTGTGGAAGTCCGGGGATGTTCTTTACTCCGAATTCGAAGACGAGCCAGGCGCCAATGAAGGCGATTACCAACCCCCAGAAGACCTGGCTCCCGCGGGTCTTCGCGCACTCCTCGTCTGCCTTCTTGCGCCACTCCGTCTCAACTCCTCCGCCTCCGCCTGTGAGAGAGGCCCCGCAGTTATTGCAGAACTTCGCGTCCTCGTCGTTATTTGTGCCACATTCCGTACATCTAACCATCGAGGATCCCCCGGCCGCGGAACCAGGTACGGCCCTTTGACTTCGATGTTGTTATTGTAAATGCTGGTGTATACTCTAACCTCTAGGTCGCCACGATAACGGCACAGTAAGTAATCTTCTCCATTGATGCTCAAGAGTTAGCTTGCTTGACTGCCAGATAACCAACGAAACGAGGGCGGAGCTCGATTCTAGTGGCGTTCCCAGCTCCTGACGGGGCGTTGTCAGGCATGAGGGCCCCAGGGCGGGCCTTGAGATCTCTGCCAGAACCTGTCCCACTTCTATGGCCTGGGATTCCCTGTGGCTGGCCCCTCTGTGGGCCTGGCTGGTACCTCACCAACTGCAGTCTCCTTGGCGAACTCCTTGTCCTCCCACATATCGTAGGCGATGGCTACTGCAGCGGCCTGCGTTATGATCGCAAATGCGGTGAACACGTGGAAGAAGAGGATCAGCCCTCTCACGGTGACTCCAAAGAGGATCGTCAGGGTTAATCCCACGTCGAAGTAGAGAAGAAGGCCAAGCACGCCCATAGCGATGGACAGTTGGAAGGTCGACCTCGCAATCCGTTTCACCCGCCCTGGCACGGCAGTGCCTCTGACCCCGTTGAAGTCGTAATAGGCGAGAGCGATTATCCCGAACCCCAGGGCTAAGTGCAGATATTGGAGGAGGACCGGGGCGTTCGGCGTCATCGCAAGCAGGAATTCGACTAAGACGATCCAAATCATCGCGTACAGGGCTATCCACAGTCTCATCTGCGACCCACCTCCCGGGCCGGAGTAACTACGCGATGTGTAATCCTTTCGGTCGAAGGACCAAGACACGCCTGTTATGACGTCTCGAGCGACCTCCTCCATCTCGGCACAAATCATTGCCCAAGCAACGAGACCTCCCACCAAGAGGGCGAAGAAGTGCACCTCCCTTTAGCAATTGAAGGAGTCGGTGGCTCGGCAGTCAGGCAACGGCCCTGGGGCCCCTCCTGTCCTTGATGATTTACGGCGCATACCGCGCCGGAGTCCTCGGGAAAGGGATAGCGTCTCGTATGTGGTCCAGCTTACAAATCCACTGAACCAGTCGGTCCACTCCCATCCCGAAGCCCGAGTGCTGGACGGAGCCGTATCGCCGGGTGTCTAGATACCACTCGTAGGCCGCTAGGTCCTCCCCTTCCCGGACGAGGTTGGCCTTCAAGGCCTCAAGGTCGGCCTCCCGCTCGGAGCCGCCAATCAGCTCTCCCCCTATCTCCGGAGCTATGAAGTCGAAGGCCAGAACCAGGTCCGGATCCTCAGGGTCTGCCCGTTTGTAGAAGGCCTGAGTCTCCTTGGGGTAGTGGGTGACAACGATGGGCTTGTCGTACATCTTTGCCAGGGCCTTCTCCTCGATGGTTCGGATGTCCTTGCCCCACTCCACCTCCACGCCAGCCTCCTCGAGCCGCTCCAAGGCCTCGTCGTAGGTCATCCGCGGGAAGGGGGGCTTGATCCTAGGGAGAGATTTGACATCCCTGCCGAGCTCCTCTAGGTCCCTGGAGCACTCCTTGGCCACCGTGCCGCAGACGTGGGAGATGAGCTCTTCGCCGTGCTTGAGGACCCCCTCCATGCCTTCCCAGGCAACCTCCATCTCTGCATGCCAGAACTCCGTCAGATGGCGGGCAGTCCGGGACTTCTCCGCCCTGAAGGAGGGGGCGATGGTGTAGATCCGCTCTAAGGAAAGGACCAGGGCCTCGGCGTAGAGCTGCCAGCTCTGGGCCAGATGGAGCTTTCGACCGAAGTAGTCGACCTCGAAGAGAGTCGAGCCACCCTCGCTGCCCGTAGCGGTTATGATGGGAGGCTGGACCTCGTAAAACCCCCGCCTACGGAAGTAGTCGTGGATGGCTCCGAATACGGAGGACCTTATCCTGAAGATGGAGGCCATCCGCTGGGACCTGACCCACAGATGGCGCACGTCCAGTAGGAACTCGTCGCTCAGATCCCTCGCGATGGGGAAGTTGGCCGAGGGTCCGACAACCCGTAGGCTCTCCCCCTTGATCTCATACCCGCCGGGCGCTCGGCTGTCCTTGACGACCGTACCAGTTGCCCTTACGGAGGTCTCTACTCCAGCCTGCTCTGCCTCCTGGAAGGCCTGGTCACCCAACTGGTCTCGGCCAAAGGTCAGCTGGACTATGCCCGACGAGTCGCGGAGGAGTATGAAGGCGATGCCGCCGCTGCTGCGCGACCTGTAGATCCAGCCTCGGACCTCCACCTTCTTGCCGGTGTGCTTCCCACCAAGAATGTCTCCCGCCTTCACCCACTTTGCCATGGCCAGTCTCCCTTGGTCAGCCGTACCACCGTAATTATACTTGTAGGTCGGAGGGGTCCGACAATCCTGAAATAGTCTGGAGGGCATTTCCGGGATGTGATCAGGAGGGCCACCGTAGACGACGTCTCCCGGATACACAAGATTGAGAAGCGTTGCTTCGGGCGGCGAGCCTTCTCTAAGGCCCATATCATATGGGTCCTCAACAAGCCGACGGCTACGACCTACCTTTACTACGACGAGAAGAAGCCAGTGGCTACCATCATGCTGAACCACGAAGGGGATGTCGCCCGCGTCGTGTCCATAGGGGTCCTCCCTGAGTACAGGAGGACGGGGATAGGATCGGACCTCATGGTCTTGGCAGAGGGCCTGATGGGGGAGAAGGGCGCGGGTACGATGAAGCTGGAGGTCAGCGTGAACAACAAGGGCGCCATAGCCTTCTACCAGCGCCTGGGGTACGACTTTGACGGCGTTCTGAAGGGGTACTACTCCTGGGGAGAGGACGCCCACGTCATGGCGAAGGCCTTGGACGGATCCCCGACGGAGCGTCCGTAGGCTAATCCAACCCGGAAATGTACGGCATCGTGATCTGTACCAGGTGCGGGCGTCCTCAGGGCGTTAGGTTGAGTTTCAAGACCTCGACCTGTCAGTGCGGGAAGAGGCTTGTCCTGAGCAAGATGAAGGTCGTCTTCTCAACGGAGGAGGCTCGAGAGCTACCGGAGGCCCTCGGGAGGGTGCGAGCCCGAATCTCAGGAGAACTGGATGAGTTTGAGGAGGTCGTGGTGGAGGAAGGGGACCCGAGGACCGTGGGTCAGGCACCACCCGAGGGCGCCCAGAAAGAGAGCCCACTGCAGAGAGCACTGGAGGTCCTCCACAGTCTCGATAGCGAGGGCAAAGGTTTCAGCCTTCGCCGGGCGGAGGAGGCCCTGGCGGCCCGGGGGATGGCGGGGTCTAACGTCGTCGCCGCACTCCTGAGGAGAGGCCTCATCTACGAGTCCCATAGGGGGATATACAGGCTCGTGTAGGCGGATTCCAGGACCCTTCTCTACCTGCCGACGCGGAGGATTCTACAGCAACGACCCTAGGCCCTCTCCTTCGCGGGCCGCCTCAGGCGCCGCCGCACGTCCAGAGGGAGGGAGTCCGGAATGACCGACGAGTAGCTCTCCCGATATAGGTAGATGGCGAAAGCGGTTCCCGCCAGAAGGAATGCCACCAGGGCGTAGGGATTGATGACCTGGGCAGGTGCTAGGAAGGGGGCCACTAGGAGGGCGAAGGCGCCCCTGGAGGCCACCGCCTTGAAGAAGGCGTTCCAGGGTCTGCCAGAGGCCGCTCCGACGCCGATGGTGGAGCCGGTGAAGAAGTGGAGTGAGTTAATGGCGACCGAGAGGGTGATGAGGACGAGTACGTTGACGGGCGAGAAGGGATCGAAAGGTGAGGTGAAGGTCTGGTACGCGAAGGCCATGACGAAGGTTGCCGCCATGCCGAGTCCCGTCGACGAGCCGTAGAAGACGGTGTCGAACTCCTTCTGGAAGAGTTTCAGGTTCAGGTAGACGAGCTTGAAGGATTCCTCGAAGAGGGCGACGAGGAAGAGGACCAGGATGGCTGTAGTGTACAGGTTGATTGTGAAGTAATTGAGAACTACGGCCGAGATCACGCCGAAGACCATCCCGACGGCGAAGCTGAGGAAGAGCCGGTCGTTCCTGAAGAGGGCCTTCTCCACGTAGGGATACTCGTACCGACGCAGGGTGTAGAACATCAGGAGGAAGGCTGGACCCACGCCCACGGCCCCCGCTGCGAAGAACTCCACGTTCACGCCCTTCCATCCGTGGCATGCTATTTCACTTTTACAGCTAGAATAGGTTTGTAGGCCTCCGCAGAAGCTTTTTCCGGACCACTGCAGTTGGCGCCGCGGAGGATGGCATGAGGAGGATCTCCGGCGGGACTCCATGGGAGGATAGGGTGGGATACTCCAGGGCGATTGTTGCCGGAAATGTCGTGGAAGTCTCAGGAACCACGGCCACCGATTCCGAGGGGAGGGTCGTCGGCAGAGGCGACGCCTACGCACAGACCAAGAGGGCTATCCAGAATGTGCTCGAGGCCCTCAGAAGAGCGGGGGCGAATGCCAAGGACGTGGTTCGCACCAGGATGTTCGTCACCGACATAAAGAGGTGGGAGGAGTACGGCAGGGCGCACCAGGAGTACTTCGGTGAGACCAGACCAGCCACCAGCATGGTCGAGGTCTCGCGACTCATCGATGACGACATGTTGGTGGAGATAGAGGTCACGGCTATGCTGGGACCCTAAGAGTCGTGGGGAGCACCGTACATCCGCTCGTACCAGCGGACGACCTCCCACTCATCGGCCGTCTCACCCTCCTCGCTGACCCTGACGTCGTTCTGGAAGGAGAAGGACCTGATCATCTCTCGGGCCTTGGCATCGCCCTCAAACTTGGTGATAGCCACGTCCCCACCCCGGAGCCTCGCCCTGAAGGCCGCGATGTCTCGAGGGCCCTGGAAGGCGGCGAAGCAGTAGCCCCCCAGCTTCCACTTCTGAATCAGGTAGTCCCGGAGGTAGAGGTTCAGGTTGTCCCGCGGTGTGAGGACAAAACTCGAAGTGAAGGTCACGCGACCGATCTTGTGGTCTTTGAGCGCCCAGTATACGGTGGAGTCGCCCTCCACCAGGAAGCCCTTGACCAGTAGGCCCTCCTCCTCCAGGTCGCGAAGCAGGGATCTGACCTCCGCCATGTTGAAGGCCCATCGAGCGAAGAAGCCCAGGTTCTCGGCGCTGAAGATGCCGTAGCTCTTCATGATCCTCCGCACCACCTGCTTTCGAGCCTCTTCCGTGTCGAGACCTAGATCGCCAACGCTCCTGTACCTCGACCGCAGGTCCCGGGTCACCTGGACCGCCTTGTAGAGTCTCCTCAGGGCCTGGCTCGTAACCTCGAAGGGGAAGGGTGAGAGTACCATCAAGCGGGCCCTGGAGACGGGTTCGTTCTCCTTGATGATCTCGAGGACCTCCTCCATCTCCTCGTCTAGCGGCGTCGCCTTGGCGGCCTTGAACAGCTCCAGGTTGTCCTCCGTCGTGTAGGACAAGTAGTCTGGAATGATGAGGCCCTTCACCAAGACACCTTGCTTGAAGAGCTTCTCCAAGGGTGCGGCCCTCCTTACCCTCAGCATCGCCTCGAAGTCTGAGCGCAGGCCTCCGAGGGAGTCGATGGCCTCGAAGAGATCCTCGAAGCTTGTGTTGGGGTGGAGTCCCTGCTGGTAGAAGACATAGCTGAGCACATCCTCCAGAGGATACTGTTCCGGGACCAGATCGCCCCAGGCCATGAAGTCGGAGAGCTTGTGGTAGCCCGCCTTCAGGAAGGCGTCCACATCCTCCAGCTGGGAGACCGGTTTCCCGAAGGCACCCGTTATCCTGACGATCTCATACCCCCACTGCCGGTAGAAGCCCATCATCTCCTGGACGGCGGAGAGGAGTTCGGACAGGAGGGATGGGTCCGTCAGGTCGACCTCCCTGATCTCGAGGCACCCGCTCATCTGCCACTTCTCTATCATCCCAGCGAGACGGCCGTCCTTCACAACGGGGAAGATCCATCCCTCGCCATACCGGCTGGTCACCTCAGCCCACTTGGGCTGGATCCACGGGTCGTAGAGCGAGAGGATGCGCAACGGGTCCGTCGGTCGCCCTTCGGGGGTGGACTCCAGATCCGTCAGCTCCTCGGTCAGCAGGTACATCTCCGCATCCTCGGTGCCCCTGACAAGGATTCTGGTCACCGTGCCCTCCTCCTCCAGGCGGCGAAGGATCCCCTCGACCTCCACGTACGGGAAGCCCGTGTAGCCCTTCACCCCCGAGAAGGGAATCGGTCCGTAGGCTCTCAGGAATCTCCTGATCAGTTCCTCCCTGGCGCCCTCGACGGGGGGCCCAGAGTCGAGGGCCACGTAGACGTTCTTGGTGGTCCAGGCGTCGGAGCCGGTGAACTTCCTTGCGACATACAGGTTCCTATCCAGTCTCTCCACGGCCTCCTTGACCTCTCGCCTTTCCTCCCCCATCCGGGAGACTATCTGTTCCATGTCAAGGCCGTCATGATCTGAGATGAGGTTCAGTACCTCCTGATCGAACTCGTGCAACCGGTGTTGCCGGTAGGCCGAGGCGAAGAGGGGCGCGTCCTCCCTCATGACGTAGCGCACCCTGCCTGCCAGGAACCTGCCCTCCAGAATCCTCCCCTCCCGGCGCAGGCGGTACCACTCCTCCAGGTCGAAGTTCTTCACGTGCTGGAAGATGTCGTAGACCATCCCCGCCTCCTGGAAGAGGTCGAAGTACTCCTTTACCGTCCTCAACGGACGGAACTGCTTGCGTCGCAGGAACTCCTGCACTGCGGTGTCGTCGAAGGTAGGCCGGTCGTCCTCCAAGGACTCCATCTGGCGGAGGTCGGAAGAGAGTATGTACTGGTACTCCTCATCCACGATGAAGTGGCCTGAGGAGACCATCCCCTCGTTCTCCAGGCCGTGGAGGACCGTCCTCAGGAGCTCGGCCTTGAGATCCAGCTCATAGGACAGCTCATCCAGAGTCATGGGGCCCACGAAGCCCAGGAGCCGCAGCGCGAGATCGTCCACGCTGCTCTCGAAGCTCGTCTCCTCCACTTCCCGGAGGCCATAGGCGGGTTCTGTGAGTCCAAGGCGACGAATCCTGTAGCCCCTCTCCAACCTCCTCAGACCGTCGTTCAGGTCGACTCGTGAAACCTTGAGCTCCGTGGTGAGATCCTTCGCCGTCCTCTCCCGCTGCTTCAGCATGGTCAGGATGGCTTTGTCCATATCTCTGAGACGCGAGCGCCGCGCGTAGACGGCGGCTAGGGTGGGAGCGTCCTCCGCGGTACACCACAGCACGCCCTTGGGGGTCCAGACCGAAACCACCCTCCCGTCGCGGATGAGCTCCTCGCTCCACTCCCTGACAACGTCGACATCCACATCACAGTGGTCGTAGAGATTCCTGCCCTTCTGCTGGAGGAGGTTTAGGGATCCCGCCTCCTTGAGAAGAGGCAGGATGTCCTCCTTGTTGCTCACACGCGGGTGCTTCCGCCGGAAGTGGTCTGAAACCTGCTCCTCGGTGAACTGGATCGCCCGGAGCTGCTCCTCCGGAACGACCTTCTTCAGCACCTGTCGGTGAAGCTCCCTCAAGAGGGCGCTCCTGTCCTCCATCAGGACGATGTCGCTTATGCCCAGCAGGACTACGTTGTGGGCCAGAGGAGAGGGGACGTTGGACCACGAGGAGGTGGCTACGTGGAACTGGCCACTCTCGATGCCTTCCAGAACCTCCCGGGCGTGACGCACATCCATGACGTCATTCAAGATCTCGTTGTAGGTCTCCTTGACGACTGGGAAGTCCTCCAGCTCGTGGAGCCAGTCCAGCACCTTCTGGGACCGGAGCTGCTGCCTACCCACGGAGACCTCGTGGCCCCGGTAGTTCCTCAGGACCATGAAGCTCCGGGTGGCGCAATGGCGGAAGCGCTGCTTGAAGAGCTCAGTGTTCCTCACTGCCCTACGCAGGAGTTCCTCCAGGTCGTAGCTCTTGACGAGACCCACGATCTCCTCCAGCTCGATGCGCTTCGCGATAGTGACCATGAAGTTGTCGTCGGTAACGGAGATGCGTGCGTTGCACTCCAGGGCGTTGGAGATGGCGAAGGCGTAGGCCCTCGCTAGAGCGTCGTTGGTCCTCCTGCCGAAGCAGTAGTGGAATACGATGTTCCTGTTGCCCTTAGTGTCGATGTACCCCTCAATGAGCAGCTGCCGGTCCGTGGGGACCGCGGGTGTGATGGCCCGCTGCTCCAGCAGGTAGTTCGTGGCGCTCAAAGCCGACCCCTGATCCAACCTGGCCACGTCGACAAGCCACTGCTGTGCAGCCTCCTCTCCATCCTCCTCGACCAGTCGGAGAACCTCGCGACGCAAAGACCCCACCTTTCGGGCGAGGTCGTAGCTCCTGGGGAGCATCTCCCCGGTCCACGAGGGGACGGTCGGCCGTCGGCCCGAGGCGTCCTTAACGTAGACCTTCATCCCTCGGATCCGCTCGAACTGGTAGGTCCTCCCTCCCAAGACGAAGATGTCCCCGCGGCCCAGTTGCTCCACGAACTTCTCCGAGAGCCGTCCGATGGGGATGCCACGCTGAGTGAAGACCTTGTAGCTCCCCTCCTCGGGGATGGTCCCGATGTTGGTGAAGTAGATCATGCGGCTGCCGCGCTTCCTGCCGAATCTGCCCTCATCCTCGTCGAGCCAGATCTTCGCGTACACCTTCACGTCGGGATTGCGGCTGGAGAGGTATCGGAGGACCGAGAGGAAGTCGTCCCTCGTGAGGTGTCTGTAACAGTAGGAGCTCCTGACCAGGTCGTAGGCCGCGTCGATCTCCCAACGCCTCTCAAGGCTCATGCCCACCAGCGTCTGGGCCAGCACATCTAGAGAGTTCTCGGGGATGTCGACTCGGTCGATGCTGTTCTCGTAGGCACCCTTCACCAGGGCGGAGCACTCCATCAGGTCGTCGTTGTCGAAGACGATCAGGCGTCCGACGCTGACGTCCCCATAGGCGTGGCCAGCCCGACCGATGCGCTGCAGCCCCTTGGCGATGGACTTGGGACTGCCGATCTGACAGACTAGGTCGATATAGCCGATGTCGATGCCGAGCTCCAGGGAGGTGGAGGTGATGACGGCCTTCAGTTCCCCCTTCTTCAGCTTGTCCTCCACATCCAGCCGGACGTACTTGCTGAGACTGCCGTGGTGGGCCTCCAGGTCCTCGACGCCCTTCTCCTTGAGCTTGAAGGAGACGTGCTCCGTACCGCTACGGGTGTTGGTGAAGACCAGGGTGGTCCGATGGTCTCCTATCATGCCCTTCAGCAGGTCGTACATCCTGGCGTTTATCACCTCAAAGGGGAGGGCGGTCATGTCCCGAACCGGGCAGAGGACTCGCATGTCCAGGCGCTTGCGGGTTTCGACCTCCACCACCTTCATAGGTCTGAGCTCACCATCATCGTAGCCGGCCAGGTACTTCGCCACCTCCTCCATGGGGGCTATGGTGGCGGAGAGGCCAATGCGGACGAAGCGACGACCCACCTGCTCCCGGAGCCTCTCAAGGCTGAGGGATAGGTGGACTCCGCGCTTGTTGGAGCACACCTCGTGGATCTCGTCCACGATTACCCACTGGACGTCCTTGAACTTCATCCGAAAGACGGGTGTCGAGAGGACGATGGCCAAGGACTCCGGCGTCGTGATGAAGATGTGGGGAGGCTTTCGAGACTGGCGTTGCCGCTCCGTCTGGGAAGTGTCTCCTGAGCGGACTGCGACCCGGATCTTGGGCGGGTCGAGCCCCAACTCATCTGCCAGCTCCCTCATCTCCCGGAGGGGCTCCTTCAGGTTCTTGTTGATATCGTTGGCCAGGGCCTTCAGCGGTGACACGTAGAGGCAGTAGATCTTGTCCTCCAGTTCCCCCCTCCTCTGCAGCCGATATAGCTCGTTTATGATGGAGAGGAAGGCGGTGAGGGTCTTCCCCGAGCCTGTGGGGGAGGAGACGATCACGTTCTCCCCCTGGTGGATGAGGGGGACGGCGTAGGCCTGGGGCTCCGTTAGGCCCTCGAACTTCCGGTCGAACCAGCTGCCAACGAGGTCCTCCATGAGATCGAGAACCTGCTCCTTGTCGTACTGCTGTTCAACCGACGCAATCATTTCGGCACCTGTGAAATCGTGAGAGATTGATCTGGGGGGTTAAAGCTCTTTGCCGGCCCGTCGCGGCTGGAGGAGCGGTTCAGAGCGCCTCGACGGCCACCGCCACGGCGTTCCCGCCGCCGAGACAGAGGGTTGCGAGACCTCGCCTAGCTTTGCCGTCCACCATGGCGTGGAGAAGGGTCGTCAGGATCCGGGCGCCGCTGCATCCCAAGGGGTGTCCCAGGGCGACGGCACCCCCCCGAACGTTGAACTTCTCCATGGGGATGTCCAGCTGGCGAGCTACGGCGATGGAGGCGGTGGCGTACGCCTCGTTGTGCTCGAAGAGGTCGAAGTCCTGGATGGTCATGTCCAGCCTCTTGAGGAGCGCGTGGACCGTGGGTATGGGAGCCTCCATGACGTACTCCGGAGAGACGCCTCCCGTGGCGTATCCGAGGATCCTCGCCATGGGCTTCAGGTCCAGCCTCTCTGCCTTCTCCTGGGAGGCGACTACCAGCGCCGATGCCCCGTCGCTCAGTTGGGAGGCGTTACCGGCAGTGACCAAGCCGCCCTCCTTGAAGACTGGAGGCAGCTGCGCAAGCATCTCGAGGGAGGTATCGGGCCTCACGCCCTCGTCAACCTCGAAGCGGGTCTCTCCCTCCGGGCCTTCGATGGGGACTGGCACGATCTCGTCCTTGAAGGATCCCGACTTGATGGCGTTGAGGGCCTTCATGTGGCTCTCGTAGGAGAACTTGTCTGCCTCCTCGCGGGTGATGCCGTACTTCTCCGCGACGATCTCCCCCGTGACGCCCATGTGGAAGTCGTTGAAGGCGTCCCAGAGGGCGTCGTGAAGCATGGCATCCTTGACCTGTTCGTTGCCGTAACGGTACCCCCAGCGGGCCTTCATCAACAGGTAGGGCGCGCGGCTCATGCTCTCCATCCCGCCTGCGACGACGATCTTCTGGTCGCCCGTCCGGATGGAATCGGCGGCCAGGGTCACCGACTTGAGGCCCGAGGCACAGACCTTGTTGATAGTCACCGCCCCCACCTTGGCGGGGATCCCTGCAGCGATGGCGGCCTGACGGGCGGGAGCCTGTCCAACACCCGCCTGTATCACGTTGCCCATGATGACCTCTTCGACCTCGTCAGGCTCCACGTGAGCTCGCTGAACTGCCTCCCTTACGGCGATGGCGCCGAGCCTCGGTGCTGAAATGTCCCGAAGGGCCCTCCCGTACTTGCCAGTGGGGGTTCTTACTGCGCTGACAACAACCGGAACTCCCAAGAGAACACCTACGACATTTGACGTAGGAACCAAGTCTATTTTAACCTTCCTCGATGGTTTCGCCGCCGACCAGCTTCCAACGAGCGTAGAGATGAACCCGGGCTAGCCCCGCCTCATACTCTGCCCCTCAGCCTGTGGTCTGACTCAATCCGGCGGATCGCTGTCTGGTGGAATTCCCTAGGCCTTCGAAGTCGGCTAATCCGATATTACCATTGCCCTTGCGTCCTCAGCGGACACGCCTTCTGGATAGTCGTCCGGGTGGATTTGGCGGACGTGCCACTGAACGAAGGCCACCGCGTCCTCCTCTCCGTGTGGCGTGCTGTAAACTGAGCCGCAAGGACAGTCTACCTTGCTTCCCGTTTTATCACCTCCTTGCACACTCCTGTGCCATAGGGGAACTTGGCGAACATGCTGCTAATACTTAACGATGGCCACCAACGGTGGCGGAACTCCTGAGATGATTTGAGGAGTCATCAGAATCGGTAAAACCCCCGGTTGTCGAGGAAGTCGGGGTGCGGCAACTAAGTTTAACTTCTAGCCACCAGAAACATTCTGGTGCCGGGGGAGGTGGAATCTAGGGGCTCAAGTCCCAAGCCACCGTATACACCCTCGACGCTCCATCCGGCAGAGTTTGCGAGCTCCGCCAACTCCTCCGGGTTGTAGAGCCGGTGATCGATGACCCCTCCCGCCAGGAAAGTCAGCTCATTCCCTTCTCGCCGGTAGAAGGTCCATTCATCGACCATGTGGGACCGATTGGAATCGAACCGGCGTTTCTCCAACTGCAAGACATCCGCAGCGATATTCCACCCTCTCTCCTGGAAGACCCTCAGAATCCCGTCCTTGTTCGCCATCTCGATTAGAAGCAGACCGCCGTCGGAGGCGAGATTTGCCACGTGGCGTAGAACGTCCCTGTCCACCTCTTCACCATAGTAGCCCATGGCCGTCCACATGTTGATGGTGGTGTCGAAGGGGCCCCGTCCCTCGAGGATCGAGGCAATCTGGCGCGCGTCCCCAACAAGGAACGAGGTGGACTCCGCTACCCCCTCGGTCCTGGCGTACTCCCTAGCGTGCTCGACAAACGTAGGAGAGAGATCGAGGCCCGTGACGACGTACCCATGTTTCGCCAGCGGGATTGAGTGCCGGCCAATGCCGCAGGCCAGGTCCAAGACCCTTTCACCCTTCGTCACTCCCCGGTCCCTCATCACGTCGACGAGAGCCTCCACCTCCTTCGCGGCGGCCTCTTTGGTAACCTCGAGGAACGGAAGAAAGAGCTCTGGTCTCTCCACGAAAATCCTCTGTGGCCAGTCTCCTGGCGAGAAGTCCTCTGCCATGGTCTGGATAACTCTTCCTCGATATTAGATGGAGAGGTCCATCAGCGAACTGGACGGGCCCGCCGGGATTTGAACCCAGGTCCCCGGCTCCGAAGGCCGGAAGGATAGTCCGCTACCCCACGAGCCCATTATGGCGTAAGCCCACCCGACATTAACATTATTGCGTCCCAGGGGACCTCGGTGGTCAGGACATGGTCGCAAGGCACGTGGATCTCGAAGGGACAAGCGGAACCGCAAAGGGGTCGGTCATTCTCTTCGGCGGAGAGCGAAAGCCGCCGCCGAAGCAGCGAGCAGCGCCCCACCCACTAGAAAGGCCCAGGCAGTAGCGGTAAGGCCCTCCTCAACAATGATGGGGGGCAGTACCTCAGGAGATATCGTGATGGACTGTACTGAAAAGTGGCTGAGGACGAAGAGGTATACCTTGAGGCCGCCGACCTCGTCGGATATTGTTGACCCCATGTATTGAACACCCTCGGAGACCTCGATTACAAGCCCGCCATCTCCACCCTTCACGAACTCATCGACGACCTCTACATTGACGAGGACCGTCGCGCCGTTGTCCTGAAGGGCGTCCTCAGCCTCAATCGTAAGAGTTCGAGAGTCATCGTCAAAGGCGACGTTGACTCGGTCGATTCCGTCCTGGCTCGTGGCGTTGTAGACCAGGGCGACCCACTCTTCGATGCTCTCAGCGTAGATGAAGGTCGCATATCCTTCGTGACCAGCCTCCATCGCCCGCTCCGTGTAAACCTCCGTCTGCATGCCCCTGACCGATGGCTGCCCAGATTTCTCGTCAATAGGAGAGGCGGCCGCAGTGCCTGTAAGGAGGGGGAGGGCGATGACCATGACTGCGGCCGCTACAAAAAACGTCAGGCCTGTGGTCCTTTCCTGGTCCACGCCGGGGACGTTCCTTATGGGGTATTATCAATTTTGGCACAACCGTCGAACCCCGTAGCCCGGCCACCGAACAAGCGGGGTGGAGGGGACAGAAGTCTTTTACCGCCAACGGCTTGATTAGCGGGGGATAACCATGGTTTCTCTTAGCGAAGTTGAGCCCTTCTTCCGCGTGGCATTGATGGGCTTCGCCCTCATACTGGCCCTCCTCATGGGCTTGGCCACGTACCGCGTGAAGAGCGTGAAGCTGCTCCTCGTTACCCTCGGCTTCCTTGCCTTCTTCGCCAAGGGGATTCTGTTGACCCTTGGCATGTTCATCTCGGACCTGGCTCGGACCTTCCAGTCGAGCTCTGAGATGATCATCCTCGACCTCACCGTTCTGCTCCTCATCTACGCTGGAATGGTGAAGGGCTCCTGAGGATTGGAGCATGGAAGGAGAGGAGGCCCTAGCCCTCGAGAGACGCAGGAGGATCTACCAGTTCATCAGGTCCCACCCTGGACTTCACCTCAGGGCTTTGGAGAAGAGGCTGGGCATCGCCCTCGGCGACCTGCGCTACCACCTGGAATACCTGGAAAAGAAGGGGCTGGTTGGCAGCAGAACCGACGGCTACCGTAAGACCTTCTTCTCCGCCAAGGATGTCTCTCTACCGGACAGGGACGTACTCGCGCTGTTGCGCCAGCGAGCCCCCAGGAGGATAGTCCTACACCTCATGCTCAGGGAGAGCTCCACCTTCGAGGAGCTTCGTGAAGAGCTAGGAGTCTCCAAATCCACACTGTCCTTCCACCTGGGGAAGCTGACATCAAAGGGCTTGGTCAAGTCGGCCCGCAGAGAGGGGAGGAACGTCTACGACCTGCCGGACAAGGAGGCGGTGGCGGAGCTTCTCATCACGTATAGGGAGAGCTTCCTCGACGCCGCGGTCGACAGGGTCCTGGACGTTTGGTTGCGATGACTCGCCCCACTCACCCACGTGCTTCAATAGCCGACGCGAGTGATTGAGTACCACGTCGCGGCCAGGCTGGTGAAGTAGGTCGCGAGAGTGGCGACACCGTACCTCTTGTCGACCAGAAAGGAATATCCGATCATGCCCCAGATCGAGACGTAGAAGAGAAGGAGGTATGGACCCAAGAGGACAGTGCCCCGAAAGTCCACCGTCAGAATGTAGTCCAGAACCAGCTCGACCACCAGATATGAGACGAGCAGCGCGGGAAGGACATAGGTCCACCAATCTCTCTTCCACCTTGCATTCAGAATGGCGAAGCTACCTGCGGGCAGTGCCAGCGCAATTGTCGCGAGGCCGAATGCGGACTCGAGCGTCTCCAATCCCGCGGGACGGGAGAGCATGATGCCGGTCACCAAGACATTCACGAGGTTGATTGCTACCACAAGACCGAGATCGACTCGGTGGATGTCCAGACGGACATTCAGATTAACGCCTTCGGCTGAGAATCGATGTTCCGCTTAAGCCACCATGCTTGGCCTACCGCTCCCCTGCAATCGCTACCCGCAAGATAGCCCTCGTAGAACGGGGGACATAAGGATTGACCCGTCCTACGACGGCTCTGTCTACCGGCTCAACTACCATCTCCCTGGCTCGCTCTCTATGAGACGAGGTGACGAAGATGTGGTCCTTGGGACTGGCAGCAAAGGACAAAGGAATACGAAGGGAGGACGAGGAGCTCGCACGCTACGCGCGCTGGGAGTACGGCGAGTCCGATGGAAGATGGCTGATTCTCCAAGCCAAGCGAGAAGCGAAGGACGGAAGCAGGCGCCGATTCCGCCGCTGGTTCAGCTCACGCCTCGCTGCCAGGAGGCGCCCGGAGTCAGTGAGACCCGAGAAAGCCATCTCAGATCGCGGCTTGAGGACAGCCAACGACGGCGGCGTCACGCTAACGGAGGAGATCCCCGCTCTGGAGTGCGTCCACGATAGCCTGCGATCCCTAGGAGGCGGGGGCAACGCCTCCTACTACCGGTGCCAATCCTGCTCACAGGTCGTTATCGCCCAGGGCGGCACATGGTGGGTCCTTCGGTTTAGAGATGAAGGTAAAGCCAGAGCTTTGGAGTGATGGGACTCAGGCGGGCCTTCACCACTAACTGCCTTCCGGAGGCACATCAGCTCCCTCGAGTTCCAGGAGCTTCCGCTTCGTCACGGGCCCATCCCCACCGCTATACGCTCCGATGCCCCCCGCGGCCGGAACCACCCGGTGGCAAGGAACGATGAGCGGGACCGGATTCCGAGCGCAGGCGTTTCCCACGGCCCGAGTCGCCTTGGGGCGACCGAGGAGGCGCGCGATTTCGCCGTAGGTCACCGTGGAGCCTCGAGGGAGCGTCCTCAGGAAGGCGAGGACCTGGCGCTCGAAGGGTCCCACGTCAAGGTCCAGCGGGATGTCGCTGAGATCCCCCTCTCCCGTCTTGACTTTCTCAAGAATCCGTGTCAGGTATGGATGGGATGTCTCCTCTCGGCCGAGCCGTTTTCTCGCCAGCCGAACCCTCCTCACGCGGCCTCCCAGGACCTCGAGCTGCACGTACAGCCCGAGCTCGCGGCTGAACTTCGAATACAGGTCGAGGGCTTCCCCCGTCGCTCCCAATGACTCGCGGACTCGGTCCTCCTCCGTTGAGATGCGCTCCATGGCGTGGGATGGAACCCGTAGATAATGGCCCTTGCCCCGGCCATGCCCGGACCTTAATCGGCCTCATATAGGCTCCCCGTGATTACACCGACCGGCCATGAACGAAAATGCGATTACCCGGGAGGAGATCAGCAGGTCCTTGGAAAATGCCCTCCGTCCACTCGGCTTCATCGACGCATTTTATGAGGGAGGAGCTGCGGCCTGGGCCCGAGTCGACGAGTGGTCCGACATGGACCTCTACGTCGTCGTGGAGGACGGCAAGGCCGAGGAGGCGTTCCAGGCGATCGAAGCAGCACTGGGGCGCCTGGGGCCCATCGAGGAGACCTACGTCGTGACGGGCTTGCATTCGGTTGGGTTGTCTCAGAAGTTCTACCGCCTTCGGAACACGAGCCCCTTCCTCCTCATCGATATGGCGGTGCTGACGCGTTCGGCCCCGGAGAAGTACATGCAGCCCGAGATTCACGGTCGCAACGTCGTTCACTTCGATAAGACGGGGGTGACGGAGGCCCTTCCCTTGGACATGGAGGGCTTTGAGGCCCAAATGCGGGAACGGCTCGTCACCCTGAAGCGGAGGACGGAGATGTTCCACGTCGAGGTCTCGAAGGAGCTGAACCGCCAGCACTGGGTGGAGGCCCTTCACATCTATCGGGCCTACGTGCTCGGCCCACTGGTCACTGTCTTGAGCATGGTGCATCGACCCATGCACCACGAATTCGGCATGCAGTACGTCTACCACGAGCTGCCTGAGAAGGTGGTTAGCCGCCTCGAGCGCCTGGCTTTCGTGTCCGACCCCGAGGACCTCCGCGAACGCTACAAGGAGGCCCTCGAATGGTTCCGGGAGGTGGCGGCCGCTCTGGGGTAGGAAGCTGATCCTCCCTCGAACGCCTGCCCCCTGACCGAGGCGTCCTGCGCCTGCGCCACCTGAGCGCCAACCTGCAGAATCCAGAGCAAGGCAATCCAATCTCGAGACGGTTCCGAGAATCCATCTCACCAGGACCTTTCCAATTTCCCCGGACCTCGAGTATCCCCCAGACGAGCCGTAGAGGGACCTGCCTCGCGGCCTCAGGGCCCCTCAGGGGGCAGGGGAATCTTTTGTGTACTTCGGCTCGTACAGCTGGACCTTCACGCCGCCGGGCATTGTAAAGTAGGTCACATAGCCGTAGCCGTGGTCCTCAACCTGCCGATCGAAAACGACGCCCCGTCCTCGAAGGTCCTCTACTGTTCCGTGGATGTCGTCGCAGTAGAAGGAGACGTCGTGGGTGCCCGAGGGCGTCCGGCCCCGCTCGTCAACCGGATGGACGCCAACGTCGCCTTCAGGCAGGTCGAAGATTAGCCAGCCATCGCCGGTGTCCGTGTAGGGTAGCTTCAGCTTGTCCCGAATGAACGCCCGCGCGGCCTCCGGTTCGGAGGAGTAGAATAGGCCGTGAAGGCCTCGTATCATGGACCCTCCTCCCTCACATGGTCGTTCGAGCAGGCCTCCCTCCCGGTGCCTTGGCAATTATTCTCCATAACTACACACCCGTGCTGATGAGGCCAGGCTGTCGGGAACATTAATGCTGTGGGGTTCTTCTTATATCAGTCAAATCAATCTGAACACTGTAGCCATCGTTGATTGGGGGGGGAAATCGAAGACGTCAGGCAGCGTTCTCCCTGTGTCCAGGACTAAGCAGGAGGCGAGGCGATTCTACGACAGCATCAGCGTATTCTACGATCTCCTTGCAGGGCGCTTTGAGCGGAGTTATGCCGAGGCAGGCCTCGACCGGCTCTCCATCCGGGCCGGTGAGCGCGTTCTAGAGATCGGCTTCGGCACCGGCCACTGTCTCCGTCGGATCGCCCAGTCTATCAAGCCCAACGGGAGGGCCTACGGCGTCGACTTGTCCCTCGGCATGGTGGAGGTGACCAGGCGCAGACTGCGAAGAACCTCGTTGACTGGGATTGTGGAGCTATGTTGCGGGGACGCCCAGGTCCTGCCGTTTCGTGCCGGCGTCTTCGATGCCGTCTTCATGAGTTTCACCCTGGAGCTCTTCGATACTCCCGATATTCCCAGGGTGCTCGCGGAGATGAGAAGAGTGCTCAAACCCGGAGGCAGGCTTGGGGCGGTCAGCATGTCTAAGGAGGGTGAGACCGGGGCTCTCCTCAGGCTCTACGAATGGGCGCATACAAAGTGGCCGGCCTACGTAGACTGCCGCCCTATCTGGCTGGGAAGAGCCCTGGAAGCGGCTGGGTTCAGGATATACAGTAAGGAGAGAGCATCGATGTTCGGGTTGCCTGGGGAGATCGTCGTCGCCTTGGCCGGGACTGGTGCAGCTTAGCTGGCCTGCCGTTCTACTGACCCTAGGTGCCGAGCTTCGGATCGAGATTCGAGTGAAACTTTCAGGCTACCGCCAAAGGAAAGACGAGATAAGCCAAGGCTAGCCAGGACGCGAGGACCGCGACCCACATCTTCCCCGTCAACAGGACGATCCTCTCCATGAGGTACTGCTGCTTCGGAAATAGTTAGTAATAATGCCAAGAGCATTGCCAATGGGGTGGTTGCCTGTCACTAAAGGACAGCTGGATGGACAAAATGATGGACAAGATGAGCAAGGAGGAGAAGAAGGAGATCATGGATAGCATGATGGGGAGGTTCTTCGCCGACATGACCCCGGAGGAGAAGCGGGAAATGATGCAGGGGATGATGCCTAGGATGATGGAGGGGATCACCGCTGAGGACCGGAGGGAGTTGATGCGTTCAATGATGCCACCCATGATGTCCCAGATGTTCGCTGGAGGTCGCGAGTGGGGTTCAACGATGATGGACAGGATGATGAACATGATGCGCAGCGAAGTAGGCGAGGAGGGCCCTCCGCGGGCATCGTCCCCCGAGACGCCAGAGGAGGAGCCCGGGGGAATGATGGAGTGGATGGGCAGGATGATGGAGCGCAGCTTCACCTCCATGAGTCCCGAAGAGATGACCTCAACAATGCATGAGATCGTTCCCAGGATGATGGAGTCGTGTTTCTCTCAAATGAATGCCGAACAGAGAAAGGGAATGCTCTCAATGTGTCGAGGCATATTGGACGATATTGAGAAGAAGTACGAGTAGGCGCTCATAGGATAGAGCCAAACCTTCGATGGAGGTCGGTCCCCCGCCGGACGTCCTTGGGAAGAACCTAGAGGCGCCCTCGTTCCTGCGACCTCAGGTCAGGCTCAGGATCCTCCACCGTACCGAACGACTCTTGTATCCCGAAGTCCGACCTCAGGGGAGCTCCTTGCCACAGTGTTGGCAGAACTTAGCGTCCATCGCGATTGACCTGCCGCACTCAGGGCACATTCTGACAGGTTGGGGAGACGGAGCTGGTCGGGCCACCTGGGGCGGCGCCTGAGCATAGGTTGTCGCATACCCAAGTTTCGAGTGGACTAGGAGGAAGAGAACGCCGCCTACCAGGGCCCCTATTGGAGGAAAGAGCCCGAAGATGCCCAGAATGAGGGAGGAGGTCTGCGCCGTGTCATAGCGACCCATCTCGAGACTGCCTCGCACCGTCCAGGCCCATATCGTGAAGCCCGCGCTTAACACGAGGAAGACCGTATACGGAAAGATGAAGGGAAACAGCACAGTAGTCTGGAATCCATCAAACATCCCATCGAATCGCGGGCCAGTCCAAAATGAGTAGAATAGCGCACCTATCACAAGCACCAAAGACCAGATCGCGGTCATGATCGCGAAGAAGATGAATCCGACGAGGGCGTAGCTCTTCGCGGATTGGATCTGTGCCCAAGCCTGGGGGGTCATGGACTCCGGTGGACCGGCCATATCTACCCGCGAGAGCATTTAACTATCTGCTGATATAGTTTGCCATCTAGCAGGCGGCTGACGCCTATCTCCTGACGAGTTCCTGGCTCACGTCCCAGAGCTGTTTGGCCAGCGTTGTGTCGTAGGACGTGGATGAAGATTGCCGCGCTTTACGACCCACGAAGTACCCACCCGTGACGCCTTCGACTTCCGCTGAGGTGGCCAGATACAGGACGGTATCCGCTCCCCTCTCGGGGCTCTTCAGAAATGGTCGGACCAGCCTGTACAGAATGAGGGAGGACCGGGGCACGTTGGGATCCTTGGCGATGATCCTAGATCTGACTGCGCCGGGGTGCAGGCAGTTCGCCGTCACTCCCGTGCCCTTCATCTGCCTCGCGAGTTCATATGTGAATAGCACATCGGCAAGCTTCGCGTTGTTGTTGGCCCGTGCTCCTGAGTAGCCGGTCTCGAGTTGGAGATTGTCGAAGTCGATGGGGCTTCTTCCGGCTGGAGGAAAGCCAGGTTGATGGCGTCAGCCAGGTTCGTGGTCTCGACCAGATTGAAGACGAGTCGTGCGGCCGGCAGCCATAGTGCGAGAATGAGGGCGCCGAGGGGGTACGGTATGCTAAGAGCTAATACGATTCGCTCGAGCAGAGTAGGTTTTTCCGGTCCCCCCGACGGATGATCCCCCACAGGAATCCGGCCCGCCGTCGTATTCGGAGACCACTATTTAGGCCTGCCTCACGTCCGAGGGCGCCGAACCGTTTACCTGAGACCCTTTTGCCGGTAGCGCGCACTCTCGCTGAAGAAGTCCAGGACCCGTGCGCGGCTCAAGAACCGAGCCGAGTGGGTCACTCCAGCAGGAATGACATAGTCGTCTCCCGGACCGTAAACCCTCGCATCCTCCCCGATGGTGAGTTCCATCTCGCCCTCGAGCACCACGCCCCATTGGTCATACTCGTGGGAATGCGGGGGGACGTCCGCCGTGGGCTTCATTTCAAAGAAGACCAGTTGATGGTCCTCTCCCTGAGCGATCCATCCCCGCACCCCGGGAAAGGGGATCTCTGCTTCTGGCAGATCGGTAATGACCTTGGGGAACTCAGATCCCATGGACTCCTCTCCGGGCCCTGACAGGCCGAGAATTCAGAAGGGGGCCGCCATACAAAAACCCTGTTGGCCACGCGTCCTGTCGAGATTCACAGCAGCCACGGTGGCGAGCGGCCACCTGGACGGATGATCGGCGTCCAGCGCAAGCTCTAAGTCGCAGACAGCCATCGGGGGGAAAGGCGAGGCGGTCTTGTGACGGAGAAATCCTTTGTTCAGAGGCACGCTGTCTTGCTCTACTTCGTCCTCGTATACCTCATCGCCTGGCTCGGCGTCTACCTGGCCGTGGGTACGCGATTCCTAGGTGGCGAGGTTCTGAAGCTGAGCGATGTTGGGTTTATGGCCATCCCCATGAGGAGCTGACGGAGATCCACTTCTATTACGACGCCCTTGGGATGATGACACAGCTGGGGATGGCTCCTGAGGTTCCCTCGCAAGGGCAAGACTGATTCTCAAGGGATGTCTGCATCTGTGATCGACCCGACGAGGCGCCCCCCGAGTTGCCTCTGGCCTACAGTACGAACACGAGCACCCTCATGTACAACATCGTGAAGGCAGTGCTGTACAATGCCATCAAGCCGACCACGGTGACCTCGGCAAGTCGATGGTTCATCCTGTTCCGAAGATAGTCAGTCAGGTCCACGGCCATGTAGTAGAAGGCCACGGTAATCACCGGCCAAACAAAGATGGCCCTGGGCATCCAACCGGAACCAATCGTGATCATGTTGGGCACATCCGCAATGACGTAGCTCATCGCCCCGAAGATGATTGCCATCATCTCGGTCCAGAGCGCATAGATGCCAAGGGCTAGGTAGGCGAGGGGCTTGGGGATGCGAGGTCGGAGCGCGTAGTATAGAACCATCGCCAGGGGCCAGGCCACGGCTGGGATGGCATAATGGACGTAGAGCCAGGCATTGAAGACAAAGCCCAAAGTGTCAGAAACCATACCGAATGTGAACCCGAGAAGAGCAATCCACACGTACCTCTGCCTGGGCGTCATCGAGTCCACCATAGCGACACCCTACTCACCGTTTCTGCTTTACACATGTGAAGGAGGGAGAGGGAGATCGCTCTCCCGGATTCGGAGATATGTCCTCCTCAAACGCATCCGGGAAACGGCTCGGCGTAGAGGGGATTGACGTCTGTAACAATTCATCGATAGTGCGACCGACGTCGCCCTCTCGATGGCTTCCCCTCGACCCCGATCAGAGACGATTCAGAGCCCTCAAATATCCTCGGGCCGATTGGGGATGTCAGAGGGGGATGGCAGACGGCAACGACATGGAAGCTTGATGCCTACGTCGCTCTTGGACTCGTGGCCATCGTCCCGATGGTCCTCCTAGCCATCGATGTCCTCCTCCACCTGGGTCTGGCCCTCTTCCTCTTGGGCGTACCGATCTTGGGAATGACTGTGGGGTTTTGCCTCCTTTCCCTCTGGGCCACGCGCCGCGTCGTGAGAAGGCGCCAGGTGCTTGCAGTGGGAATCACCCTCGCCCTTGTCTCAGCAGCCTCCCTCCCTTTCTTGGCCTTGCCCGTTTCCCAGACTCTCTACCCCCTCGACCAGAGGAAGCACTTCGACTTGCCGTACGATCCCGCCATCTCCCGCGTCAACCTCACAGTGCAAGGGGGCATCATCTCCGTGACCTCGATGACGTCGAACACCCATCTCGTGGCGACAATAGTCGAGGCCTTCGGACGGGGCAACCCCTTCACCGTCTTCTCCGCCGTACGGTGGACCACGACTGTCGTGGGTAGTCGAGCCGATGTTGAGGTCGCGGCGACTCCTGATCCGTTGAACGCTCAGTACGGAGCCGTGGGATACGCCACCCGAGTTTTCATCAATCGGAACGTCACCCTCGACGTGTCAATCTCCTCGTCCTTGAGCTCCACGGGGATCGTGCTTGATTCCGGCGCTAGTGTTGGGCGAATAGTCGTTCGAGGCGCGACCACGGATTTCCACCTGGTCCTCACCGAGGTTGTCCTGTCTGCGGACAGTCGAATCGACATTCAGACTGAGGGCGATATTGGGATTTATATTCAGGAACCCCACGGGCCTGAGGCCGTGATTCCCGTGGTCGCACACACAAGTGGGAGCCAGGCATGGATCGATGCCCAGCTCGACCTCGACAGGTTTACGGGGGCCAGAGGTTCTGCCTCTGCCACGCCTTACAACGTGCATTTGGACGGTCAATATCTCGGGGACGGCGCCTCCTTCGAGACCCTGAACATAGAGGGTGCCATAACAATCCTGGAACTCTCCCTCGTGGCACCTCAGGGATCCGTAGAGCTGCTCTTGTGGTCTGGGTAGAGCTCCTCTCTCTCCCCTCACTTAGAAGTCAGCCCCTACCGGCACCACTCTGAAGCAATGCCGACAATAACATTTGGGAGCAAAAGTGGCATTCCATGCACAATGTCGCCGCTTGCGCCCGGGTGAGAGCTGAAGGGTTTTCCCTGGTAGATAGTGGGTTATACAGAGAAGTATACTATCCGTTATACAGAAGTGTATTATACATCCTAGTATATTTGCCACCCATGGAGACTCGCAACCCCTTTCCCTATGGCCGGGTGGTTACGGGGGAGGACTTCGCTGATCGGGAGCAGGAACTTGAGGACTTGATTCGCGACCTCGAGGCCGGACAATCCATTCTCCTCACCTCCCCACGCCGGTACGGCAAGACCTCCCTCATGGTTGAGGTCCTTCGGCGGATGGGAGAGCTAGGGCATCTCACCGCTCTCGTCGATCTATTCGGTTGCGTGACCCCTGCCGACCTGGCCGAGCGATTGGTTCGAGAGGTCGTGGTCCGACACTACTCTCGGATGGAATCTCTCGCACGCTTCCTCCGAGAGGGGCTAGCCCGACTACGCCCTGAGTTGACGATGCATCCGGATGGCACCGTCGGGTTGAGCCTCCGAAAGGACGTGGAAGCCGTCGGAGAGGAGGCGGTGTTGGAGGAGGTTCTCGACGCCCCCCAGGCGTTGGCGATCCGGAAGAACAAGAGGCTTGTCGTCGTCCTTGATGAGTTCCAGGAGGTCGGTGATCTGGACGGTAGGTGGCTCCTGAAACTGATCAGGTCTAAGATTCAGCACCACGATTCCGTCAGTTACGCCTTCACCGGGTCCAAGAAACACGTCCTTGAACAGGTCTTCGCCGACCAGGACGGGGCTTTCTATCGCTCCGCACGCCCCTATGGCCTTGGACGGATACCACCAAGGGCCTTTCAGGAACACATCATCGAACGATTTGGAGCCACTGGCCTTAGCCTTCCCGACGGGATGGTGGAACGCATACTCAGCTTCACTGAAGGCCACCCATACTTCACCCAACAGCTATGTCACGAAATATGGAATCTTGGAACTGCCCGGCGGACCGTCTCCGAGGAGGATTTCGAGGGCGCGATCGGACTCATCCTAGAGAGTCAGCGGGAGTTCTACGCTCACATCTGGGACGGACTCTCCGGCCACCAGCGGAGGATGCTCCGGGCCTTGGCCAAGGATGAGACGGACAGTCCCTATGCGTCAGATTTCATCAAGAGGCACCGCCTGAAGTCCTCTAGCCACGCGAAGCGCTCCCTCGGAGCATTGCTGGAGAAGCAGCTAGTGGAGAAGGAGAGTGGGACCTATCGGGTGGCCGATCTGTTCCTGCGGGAATGGGTGGCCCGCTCGCTAGTCGTCTAGGCGGTTTCCGTTGTACAGGTCTGTATAATACAGGGATGTACCATCGGGCAACGCAGGATGGCGCTCCGTCACCAAACAGCCCAGGACCCTCTTTGGCGACACTTCCTCCAAAACGCTACCGCCTCTCGTAGACTGACCGTCGGTGACCGAACTTGGTGAAGACGATCTCCTCACCCTCGATGGCGTAGATTCCTCGATACTGCCCCATTCGGATGCGCCACGCGTTGGCAACGCCCGACAGCCTTCGGACGTCACACCCGGACCGGCGGCGTCTTGGATCCTTCCCAAGGAGCTCGAAGCCCCTCGCAAACCGCTCTTGGATGCTACGGGGAAGCTCCTTGAACTCCTTCTCCGCACTGGAGGTGAAAGAAATCGTGAACGCCGCCAGTGGACCACCTCAAAGGTCCAGTTCTTTTCGAATCTCACTCCAGGAACGCCGCTCCTCCCCTCGAAGACGTCGGAGGTGTTCCAGGAAGAACTCCTCGGGGGGGTGCACCGCCAGCAGGTCGTTTATCAGATCGTCGTATGACGCGCCACCGACCTTGTAGCCTCGCAGCTTGTTGAGGGTCTCCTTTCGAAGAGGGATGGTCGTGTACGCACTTCGTTTAGCCATGAAATCCATTACTGTAATGACCTCAATGTACTTATGATTTGCCAGCGCTTCAAAAATCCGCAAGGCGGCGCTAGCGCTGGGGATTGACGGGCACTGAGTCTCCAGCATCTGATGCGGGAACTCGTCAGAGGCGTCGAGGAGTTGCGGAACTCTAGTACCGGCGACGTCTTCCGCTCTGTCTCCGGTTGTCCCGCCTGGGGCCGCCGTCTCCGTGGAAACCTCTATCGCCGAAGGACGAACGCCCTCCGCTTCCATGACGGGGGCCACGACGGTCCGACTCGTACTCGCGATCCGAGACGTCTACGGAGGTGTTCACCTCCTCGATCTCTCCGTCAGACTCCTTGAAGGAGCCATACTTCCCCACGTTGAGGCGCATGTGTCCCCTCACTAGGCTGACGTAGCCGTTCTCGATGTCCAAGACGTTGTCCTGAGCGACACGGTCGATTTGGTCGTCCCAGAGGGTCATGATCACGGTTCCGGTCTCGTCTCCGACGACGGCCTCCACAAGGTCCTTTGAGCCGCCGTACTTCGAGTCGATGGTCTTCCGGTCCCCCAAGCTGAGGACCTTCACTTGCACGTCCACCTGCTTTGAACCAGGTGTCAATTCGTCTACCTTAGCAATGGATCTTTCTTCCATAGTTTCACTTCTCTTTCTGGACAATTCAGGTGGTCTCGTATCAAAGGGCTTCGGGTCTATGGGCCTGAAGGGCCTAGCGAAAACTCCTGCTCTTGTCTGGAGCGTACCACTACCTGGTGCTATATAAGGGTGTGTGCATGAGAATCGAGGCGGTGGCGAGTGGTTTCGCTCCACACCGCTGACCCTCCTGCTCTTGCGTAGCACTTCACGCGCAGTGTCACAAGGTGAGAATCGCTGACGGCTCAAACCCCTAGGACTGACCCCGTCCTGGGCTGAACGTGACGCCCAACGTGAAAACCAAATACCTTCTAGCCCCTGCGTGGCTAGACTGAAGCCGTGATGGGCGGCCCAGGGGTGTCCGGGTGATTCCAAGAGAGGTTGCGGCCGCGCTCTTGTTGGCGATCGGTGGAATCCTGCTCCTCATGTGGACCGTGTGGGGTCCGTATCTTGAGAAGAAGTATATGACCGAGGCGAGAAGGGCGGAGATTGAGGCCCAGAAGGCGCAGGTGAAGGCACCGAAGCCCAGAAGGCACCTCTGGAACGTCATCGCGCCGACCCTCATCTTCGCCGTGCCGATCCTGTTCATTGTCGACGGCCTGGTCTTCCCGATCGGGCTGCTCTACTCTCCCTATCTGTCCTTCTTCAATCCCCTTGACACTCCCATCCAGGTGGCGGGCGGCCTCCTGGCAGCCGTCGGACTCGTCCTCATGTTCGTCGTCGGAAGGACTCTCATCTTCCAGGTGTTCTCCAAGGCCTCCGAGGAGAGGGAGATGATGACCACTGGAATCTACGCGTACATACGCCACCCCTTCTACCTTTCCTTCTTCCTCATCCCGATCGGCATGTTCCTGATCACCCTCAACGTCGTCGGCCTCCTCTTCTTGCTCCCCTTCCTGTTCACCACGGACTCCGACCTGGAGGCGTGCGGTCGTAAGGGGAAGCTGACGTTCCTGTTGAAGGCCATCGACTGTGAGGAGGTGGCCCTGATCCAGAAATACGGTGGGGCCTACGAGGAGTACAGGGCGAGGACGGGGCGGCTTTTGCCCCGGATCCGGAGGTAGAGAGGGTCCTCGGGGGTTGAACGGCCGCTCCTCGAACGGGGACGCAGCACTCCATGCGTGATGCTGCCGCTTCTTCAGGCCTTAACGCGGGACACGTTGGTCCAGGATCACGCTTCCCAGGAAAAGAACCATGAGGAAGCAAGGGATTCCCAGCCGGGGGGGAGGAGATGAAGCAGAGCATTTGGACCCTCGTGTTGGTTGCGATTCTCGCATTGTACGCCCTCTTCAGCGGGCTCGGCCTCCTGGGCCTTTCCCCGCAGATTGATCCCGCTGCCAGCGTGCTCAGCATTTACTTCATGGGGACGTTAGCAGCCGTGGCCTGGATGCAGACGCGCTGGGGGGCGCTGTTGGTGCTTGTCATGGGCTTCCTCTTCTTTGTGAGCGAACTCGTCTCCGCGGCGCTCTTTCTGTACCCGCAGTTCGGGGACCAGACGAGTGCCTACATCTTTGCCGTAGTGACCCTCATCGTCCCGCTGTTCGCCTTCCTCAGCTATCGAAGCATCAAAGGGTAGGGGACAGAAGGCGACTCTTCGACTCCGAGCGTCGCTGCGCGTAGCTTCCTCAAAATCCCACGAGGAGGGCAATGATACGGGAGATTACGATGGCTGTGACGCTAGAGGCTATGACCGAGAGGCGAACGACCATGCCCGTATCGAAGGGCCAATTGTGGATTTCTCGGACATCGCGCTGAATCTTCTCCAGGGCCATCAGCTCCTGGTACACCCCCTGTCCGATCTCCCCCTCCGGGTCGGACTTGATCCGCTGGAAGACGCTGGTGTATCGGGGGCCGAGCCAGGCCGCCACCTCTGCCTTCGCCTGATGGAGCTTACGTCGAAGGGGCAGGAGAGGCAGGAAGAAGAACATCAGGCTCAGAAGGGTGAGAAACAGGAACAGACCGAGAATCGGGATGCTCACAAGACCCGCGAAGAAGCTCGAGATCACGATTAGAGCCATTACTAACATGGTGTGCCCCACGAGTTGCATGGAGAAACGGCCGAGGGGTTTGAGGCCCAGGACTCGATCCTCGGTGAAGGGCTTCAGGGCGAGCTCGAGCTGGCCCACCTTGAAGATGGCGTAGAGGGAGGACAAGTCCACCCAGAGGAAGGTAATCACGAAGACGTTCGTCGGAAAGTAGGGGATTGAAATGATGAGCCGCTGGGTCAGTGTTAGGGACTCGGGCAGGGAGAAAACAGCGTAGAGCAGCAGGATGGCCACCGCACCAGGGAGGGCGACAGCTAGGGTGGGCCCTGGATTGACCACTGGGGTGAGGTCGAGAGCCTTGCCACCTTGCACGGTCCGTGTGTTCTTCTCGATTCGTTCGGCGCCATGGCGGATACGTCGGGAAGCCAACTGCGCGTAGACGACCAAGACAGAGAACACGAGGACCACGAAGAGGTATCCGGATCCCACGTAGTACGCCCACGAGCCACTCCAGAGGACCACGACTGCTTGGAATGCGAGGAAGAGGATGGGGCCAAAGAGGAGGACACCCACCCAGAAGGGCAGCCGAAGGGCAGTGTAAAGCCGCTCGAACCAGAGCCGTGGAGACTCGGAGGTGGCCTCCATGGCCACGCGGAACAGGCTTGGGGATTTATACTCATCCATCGGGCTTGAATCCTTGCGACCTCTCAGTCGAGGATGACCCGCTCGCCTCCATCGCTCTACCTCAAAGTGTGCCCGTGTTGTCGCTCACTTGGTTGGAGTAGCACTTCTGGCATAGTGCTACGGCCCTCGTGACCTGGAGGCTAAGCCTCGTGTCTCTCGCGGGACGCGCCCTTCCCTGGCCT